>ERZ773208.14-NODE-14-length-149388-cov-9.435061_pt1 | contig 149388 bp, 136 predicted proteins | sample MGYA00581006_ERZ773208 | MGnify/ENA primary metagenome ERZ773208 (study PRJEB29015, sample SAMEA2737793) | human gut metagenome | biome: human gut; feature: human-associated habitat; material: faeces | place: China | collected 2012 ... | reverse complement strand
ATAATTATTACTTAATTAAATTTATATTTTAGCATTATTCTATATTGTTATCATTAATAAAGGAAATATTTCTAATATAATTATAATATTTATCCTTTATAATTTGGATGAATTTTAAATTTTGTATTTTTCTACAACAAGTTTGTCTTATAAATTCTATTAACATACATGCAACAAATATTACTATAGCAATAATAAGCATATATATAATAAAATTATATGAATATATTGGACCATTATCTATTTTAAGCCATATATATATATATTTCTTCTCATAAAATTATTATCATGTATTAAATAAATTCCAAACGTTAATGAAGCAATTTTATTTATAAATTTACTTTTAAAATCTAACGTACCAAAATATAAGAAGTATGCTATGCTCTGAATTATTACAAATGGGCAACTATAATTTTCACTAGTCCATCTAATATAATTACTTATTGTTTTAAAACCAGAATTTATCCATGAAATTGAATCAGCATAAGAATATAAAACATAATTACTGATTAAACATACAAAAAATATAGTAAACAATACAATTTTATACATATTTTTTGACATAATTTTGAAAATATAACTTTTATCAATAGGATACTTTCTTAAATAAGCTCCTAATATATATAAAAATATAAATTGATACAATGAAAAACCATTATTAAAAAAGAACTCTCCTCCGGTTACGGCAAGAACAATAGAAAATACAATAAACATCACAATTATCATTTTTTGAAAAGTTTTTTTATTCATACTTAAAATTCCTTTATTTATGAACGGAACTAAACAATATAACAATAAATAATTTTTAAAAAACCAATACTCATTTAAGTTTATTGGAAAACCTTCCATAACCATTGTTACTTTATCTAGATTTACAATTTCAAAAATTGAAAATAATACAAGTATCACTAATCTATAAAACCAATTAGATCCGATTAAACTCCACAACTTCTTTTGATTAAATTTACTGTTAATTTGAAAATATCCAGTAACAAGAATAAAAGAATTAACATGTACTAATGTAAAAAACTTAATCAATTCTAATAATATTTTCAATCCTGCATTTTCACAATTTTCTATCATTTTTCCATGAAGTATAACATGATATAGTACTATCAAAAACATGGAAACTATTCTCATTAATTCATAAGAAGAATTTCTTTCTTTTTCTCTATTCATACCAAATTCCCACGTTATCATCTAACCTATGTCAACTATATCATATTTTGTAGATTTTTGAAAGAAAAAATAGAATTTTTAGTTCTATTTTCATATTCATAAATTTTATTCTTTATAAAATAAATATTTTTCTGGTAAAGAATAAAAATCTTCTTCATCTTTACTAAAATAATGATCTTCATTTAAAATAACTTTAATATCTAATCTATTTGACTTAATGTCATTAATATTTTCAAGTAAATTAATAGAATAATCAAGTGATCCATACACAATTGTTACTTTTTCATTATTAAAATTATTAAGATTATTTTTTATTAAATTTATATCATAAATTAAAGGCATATTTACAAGTAACATTCTTTTTATTTTAGGATAATTTATACCAAAATATGCACCTATTAACGCACCATTTGAAAAACCTAAATAATATACTTTATAATCTTCAAATTTTGATGTATATTTTTCTATTACGGTAAATGCATTATCAAGAGGATTATTTCCATCAAATGGATTTGATGAACATATAACTGTACATTTATACTTTTTATTTAATCTTTTAGCCATTTTAATATATTTATTATTGTAACCATATATTGAACCATTTTGTCCAGATTTTATAAAAACAATTGTATTATTTCCTTCAATTATTCCATATTCAATTACCGTAATATCTTCTAAATTAGATTTAACTATTTTATCAAATTTTAATTCATTCATAGTAATTTTTCTCTATTCTTCTATTAATTTTAATATTTTAATTCCATTACTTTTTCTACTTATTTTATCATACAAAGAATTTTCTATTTTCGATGTTTCTATTGTTTCATATTCAACATCCATATGTTTAATGCTGCTTAAGCAAAGCAATGCATCATTTACTATTTTGTATAAAAATACTAATTCTTTATCATTTAACAAATCATTTTTATCAGTTATATTAGATAGATTAAACTCTTCTTTAAAGCAAACCTCTTTATAATTTTGTTCTTTATTATTTTTGACAGAATTTAAAATTTTTTCTATTTCTTCTTTTTCATAATCATAAACGTATTGCATAATTACTTTAAACGCTTCTAATTCTGATATATTATATTTATTAAAAAAACCTTCAAGTTCTTCTTTACTCATATCAAATGTTTCCATTATTCTGATTTTACCTTCATTAAAACTCCATCTACAGTTTTATAAACTCTTTTAGAATTTTTATTAATTTTATTAATTATTTCACTTTCTAAGTCTACACCTAATATTTCTGATAATCCCATTGTAAATATAACAACATCTGCAAGTTCTTCACCAACATCATCTTTTTTCTTAAGCCAAGCATCATATGCTTCTGCAAGTTCTGCATATGTTAAGCAAAATTCTTTGTTTACATCTGTTGTATTAAATCCTTTATCAACTTTATTTTGATAAACATCTTTTTGTAATTTTCTAAAATCCATCATTTTTATGCACTCCTTTATTTATTATTTTCTTTTGCTTCTTCTATATATTTTTTTATTAAAAATTTAGTTAAGATAACATCTGCATCTGCTAAATCATAATCTAATAGTTCTTCAATTGCTACCCATTTATAATCTGAATGAATATTTAATTTAAAATCACCACTTATATAATCACATTCATATAATTTTAAATCTACTATATGACCTGGATATTCACATATACTATGTGTAATATAATCATTTATTTTTGTATTAATTCCAAGTACTTCAGTAAATGCTCTATCAAGAGTTTTCTTTTCATCTTCAAGACCTACTCTTCTTCCACCTGGAAATTCCCATTTACCATATAAATGATCTTCTTTTTTTCTTTGTGCAATTAAGCATTTTCCATCTTTCATAATTAATCCACAAACAACATCTAATATTTTTTTCTTAGGTGATACATTAGTTATTTCAAATGGAATACCATTTTTTTTAACAACTTGTTTTAAAAATAAATTTATCGCAGAACTCATTGATAAACCAAGTTCAGTTAATACATCTGTTGCCTCTTTTTTTACATTACTATCTACTTGTATGTTAATAGCACTTGTTTTATTTTCCATTTTTTTACCTCACAATACATTATTTCTTTTTTATTAAATTTAATTTTATAACATTTTTTGTTGCTATTGAATTTAAAGAATCTGTTATTTTGTATAATTCAAGCAATTCATGTTCGACATTAATATTTGGTTCAGATAATTTAATATCTTCAAAATATTTTTTAGCATCATTTGCAAATTGTAATAAATATTTTGCCTCTCTCTTAGTTAAAAAATCTGATTTTTTATTAATCATAGACATTGAAGGTATATAGTGACGCATTAAAAATCCATAATCTTCAATAACTTCATCATCAGCATCATCAAATACCTTTCTAATTGCAGTTTGTGCTTCTACTGTATCAACATTCTTTGCATAATTTAAAACTGTATTCATTGCAGTTAACTCAACTAAATCATACTTACTAAATAAATCCAATAATTCTTCCTTTGTCATTTTTTTCACTTACATTTTCCATAAATTTCTCAACCTCCTGAATTAAATATATCACTAGAAAAATTCATTGTCAATATTTTTCTACAATTTTACTACAACATTACTACATTATATAAAAAATCTCATTTTATTGAGATTTTATACAATTTATTTTTTTCTATCTTCATCATTTAATCTAAAAAATACAGCATATTCTTCTATACCTATTACTCTACATTTATATAGATTATTATCATTAGTAATAGTTTTTATATAACCTAATCCTGATATTTGTTCTCCTCTAAAAATAATTTTGTTTTCAAAATATTTACTAAATTATTTGCAATATGTAAATAGTTAGCTATTAGTCTCTTTGCTAAAAAGACAATTCTATATAATTTTTTTGCTGCCAATTCTCTTTAAGTATTCTTTATCTCCATCAACAGCAACATCACCACAAGAACATCTCTTATAATCATTAGTATTTTTAAATTCAATAACGTCTCCGCATTTTTTACATTTGATTTTATTACTTTTTTCTTTTCAACAACTTTTCTTCTTATAATGTATTACATTATAATCTTATGTCAATATATCATGCCGTTTGCAGTATAATGCTATTACAATCATACGGATGAAATTAACTTTGTCCGTAGATTTGTCAAAATAAAAAAATTCATTGAAGATTTTTGACACTTTTTGTCATTTTTCTTCAAAGAACTATTTTTAAGTTCTAATTTTTATACCTAAATTGTATCGAAAATTATTTTAGCAACATCAATACCTTATAATCCATTATAAGTAAAAAAATTGAGAGCTTTCGCTCTCTTCAGGGGGCATAGCGCAATGGATAAATCATACCTATTTAATCCCTTTAAAATCAACACTTTCAAGATACATAGTTTAAATTTATTTAATCTTGCACAGCAAAATTTAACTAAATTGTTGTGCAGGAACTGCGCAGACATATAAAAAACATATATAGGATACGTAGCTATATATGCTTTTTTAATATGAATTATTGTTTAATACCCAAAGCTATCCTATCTGCAACTATATTATCTTTAAAATAATTTTCTTTATATTTTCCATTCTCAAATAAATTGACAATATCAGGATATTCTTTTAATTTAGGAATATAATAAATATCAATTAACTCGTTTAGAGCAAGATACTTATCTATTGTTTTTAATTTTGTCCACAATGTTTTATCATTATATTTTAAATCTACATATAATTTATTAGCATTTGATAAAAATATATTAACATTTTCTTTTATAATTTCTTTATCATCCTTGTTTGATTTAATGTTTTTTATGCAAATATCAATAGCTTGTTTTAAATGTTCTACTATTTTAGATATTAAATACTTATTTTCTATATATTCTAATTTCAATTCATTTATATCAATTGTATCTAACTCAATTAAGTTTATTTCTTCCTCATTCAAATCATTTGCTAAATATATAGTACTGTTAATATTATCTTTTAATAGTTTTTTAATTTGCTCTTTATATTTTGACAAATTAAATCCATGTCTTTCATAATCTGACTTAATAATATAATTTTCGAATGAACAATAAGTATTACATATTATGTTAAATAAATCATTGCTATTATTATTAAACTTAATTTCATAATCTTTAAATATCTCAAAATTATTAAATTGCTTTTTTTCTGAATCAAATCCTAATATCAATTTTAATTCATTTATATCTAATTTTTTGATTATTTCTTTTAATTCCATTCTAAGTGGTTTAGTTGCATTATATTCTCTTCCAATATTAGTTAACAGTTCCTCTATTTTTTCTTTTTCATAACTTTCACTACTCTTTAGTTTTAACAACATTGCTAAAATTAATTTATTGATTATTTCATTGTTTGAAATCAGTCCAGTATTATGCAATAACAAGTCAATATTTTCATCTGTTACATCACTATTTTGTAAGTTAGTAATAATAGGTTTTATTAAAAAAGAAAAATTTGTAGGATTTGCTAATATATCTGAAATATTACTATTAATTGCATCAAAATATTCATTAATACTATGACTAGAATATTTTTTCGTTAAATATGATTTATATATCTCTTTATCTATTTCAGCATTATCTTTAGCTAATTTAAAAATACTTTGAACAAAGCAATTGTTACCATGCTCATATCCATATTTAAAATACCAATCAAATTTTGAAGAATATTTATTAAAATCTGAAATAAGAAATTTTTCTATAATTGATATAAGTTTTTCATTATATATATTTCCATTTATTTTAATTTTTTGAACAAAATCAAATAAATCATTTTCACAATATTTGAAAGTATTATCTAAATCATTAAAGATTATTTCTAAAATTTTGGTAACTAATTTGTCACTTTGAAAATCAATATTTTGTTTTTGCAAATATAACAAATTATCTTGGATACATTCATTAATATATTTTATATTTAAACATTTAATACTTATTCCATCTTTATTCTCGTTAATATAAAGATTGGAATCATTAGTTATTAAATCGAATGAGTTCATTAGCTGACTATATAATATTTCAAAACAAGAACTATTTTTTTGTTTTAAAAATTCACATAATAAAAAGCATACTCTCTTTATTGGATTACTATATAATATTTTATTATTTTCTATAGGCTTAATAATATTTTCAGTAAATTCATACGATAATGTTTTTATATTATCATTTAAATCTATTTTATTATTATCATCAAATTTATTTTTTGAAATTGGGTCTTCACAAATTGCTTTTATTTTATACTCTGCATAAGACATCTTATACTCATACATAGGAAAATTATATAAATCAACACTATTTGTTTTAGATAAGAAATCGAGTAATTTTTCTGTAAATATAATTCCATGTTTATGCTTATTACTTTCTATATTTGTTTGTTTGTCATAATCAATAATTACATCGTCGGTTAATTGTTTAACAGCATCATAATTCCTTATTAAACTATTATAATAGTTTGGAAATTCATTTTTTAATATTATAAGCTTAGCAAACATATATCCCTTATCATATATTTCTTCACTAGAATAATTATATATCTCATTAATAAATTCGTTTGCAAATTTTTTCATTTTTCTAGGCGTATCTATATAAAACTTTGATGCTAAATATAATCCATCTGATGCTATATCTTTATATTTTTTGTCTACACTTGTTAAAATTTCTTCTTTTAGAGGCTCAAATCTAACTTTAGCATATTTTTTTATTTCAACAGAATAATCAATTATTTTTGAAAAATAGTCATACGTTTGATCATCTAGAGAATTAAATAGAATATTAGGATCAACAGGTATTATAAACTTTACTTTGTTTTTTTCATCCAGAACAAAAGTTTTTAACGTATCAAAAGTGGACTTTATTTCCTCATAATTACATCTATCTATATCATCAATGAAAACTAAAATTTCTTTCCCATCAACAATTTCCTCAAAATCTCGTGCAAATTGCTCTGGAGAAAACTTTTTACTTTCAGATTTATGTGTAATTTCTGAAACCAAAAATAAAGGTAATATAAAACTTATTAATGTTAATGTTAAAGGTGTTAACAAATCAGCGCAATCAAACCAGCTTGGTTGAACTTTATTTATCCATAAAATTCCAACAACAGAAACAATGTATAAAAATAATACAAATAATAATACTCGCCAGCTTTTCAAAATAAATTGTCCAATTTTTTTCCACAGCATTAAGTATAATTGCCTATCTTCAGATTTGTCACTATAATAACTTTCTTCTCTTTCTTGTGATTTTTTTTGACCTTCTATTGTATTAGAACATACAATTAAAAAATCTCTCATAAAATCATATTCACTATATTTCCATGCATTATATTCAACTATTTGATTATTTTTGTATATTCCTTCTTCGACCAATTCATTAATAACATTTTTTATGATTGAAGTCTTTCCAATTCCCCATTTTCCATATACACCAATTGACTTAATATCCTTATTTTTAACAGCTCCTTTAATTTTTTTTACATACTCTTTTCCATCAAAATAATCTTTATCAAACTTTTCTTTTACTTTATCATTTACATAATACACTTACTACACCTCCAAAAAAAAAGCAGTATCCATCTTAAAAAAAGAAGGTACTACTATCTTTCTAATTTTATTATATCACAATAAAAAGAAATATTATACTTATTTTCAATTTTTGCCAATTGTTTAAATAATCTAAATATGACACTTGCGACACTTGTTATCAGGTATACCCTTATATATTTAAGTGACGCATGTGACGCAATCAACAATTGTATTATACCGTTATCGGTAGTTTATTCATTCATTTTGCTTAATTCAATATAATCTTCTTCATTACCTATTCTTTTTAAATATTCATGCCCACCATCTATTGCAACTTTCCCGCATGAACATCTTTTAAAATCATTTGGTGTCTTGGATTCTAAAATATCACCACACTTAATACACTTAATCTTATTAGTAAGAATTTTATTTTTATATCCTAAAAATTCATCTAATTCATCTGTAGCAACTAAATAATTAAATAAATCATCGTTTTTCACAAAATCACCTTTAATTATTATTCATTATACATTTTAAGTCATCAAGCACATCAAAATTAATAGATACTATGCGTTCACCTTCGATTGCATCCAACATGACTTGTTCTTTCTCTTTAAGTCTGTTATAAGTTTTAAAATCAATTGAATCATCTTCACCATCCTTGCTCATTAAGAATAAATAATAATATTGTGTATATTGATTCTCATTTAAACCTAATCTATTAATTCTATCTCTAGATTGAAGCATATGAGTTAAATTAAAACTGTATTCAAAATATACTGCATCATGGCATTGTTTATGCAATGAAACAGATTCTGCCATTGTATGAGGATTAGTTATTAAAACCTGTATTTCTTTATTTTTAAATTTCTCTATTGTTTTTTCTCTTTCCTCAACAGGTATTGATCCATATATAATTTTGTTTGAAATACCTAATTTATTTAACTCTTCGCTAATTCTGTCAATGGTATTTACAAAAATACCCCAAACAAGAACAGTTTTTCCATCACTAACTAATGATTTAATTTTATCAATCCCATCCCAAAACTTAGATGTCATATCAAATGACTTAATAAATTGTTTTTCAGATTCATCAAATTCTCCAGTGTTATCATAATTATCTGTTATATCATCTAATTCATTATCTAGATTGATTAATGTTTCATTTTCTTCTTCATCTTCGCATATATTTCTTAAAACATCATAATCAATTTTATTTAATAATAACTTAGGATTCGTAGAGGCCTGCAATAACCTAATATATAATAGCAAAGGATTTTGATTAAATTTTCTGTGAAGGAGTTCAAACAATTTACTTTCCTTTTCATTCATATAACTAATTATTTTAGAATCTTGATTTGGTATTGGAACCGATAAATCATTTTTTGTAGTTCGACAGAAAAATGGATAAATTAAATTATTGATTTTATCTGCAACCACTGGATTTTTACTTCCCAATTCTGCAGGTGTCATATGAAAAAAGGTATTATATTCATCAGTAAATAGAATATTTAATTGAGTATATAAATCTACATATGAATTTGGTATTGGTGTTCCTGTCAAAGCAACCTTATATTTTGCATTTTTACAAATATAATATGCTGCACTTGACCATACTCCATCAACTGCCTTTATTTTATGAATTTCATCAAAAACTAACATCGTTCTATTATCAACTACTTCTAATAATACTTCTTTTAAGGAATTTAAACCTTCATAATTAATTAATATCAAATTATAAGATTTAGCATTTAGTTTTAATTCAGTAATTTTTTCTTCCTTATTTCTAAATTTTTTATCTAAGATATTTAATACTCTTAAGTTCCTTTTTTCTCCAAAACATTCATGATATTCATCAATCCATGATTTAAAAGAACTGATTGGCCCTACTACTACCATATTATCAATTTTGTTTTTTTCTCTAGATGTTAAATACGAATAAGCACCATACACAATGGATGTTTTACCAGCACCAGGAACGGAATAATTTGCACTTTTAATCATCTCAGTAATAAAAAATGCATCCCACATCTGTTTTTTTCTTAATGGTCTTTCTAATTCCTTATTTACTATATTTGCAAAACTATTATATTTATCTATAACAAACGAATCTTGTTTCTTTATTAGCTTTCCTAATTCTTTAATTTTCTCAATTTGATAATTTTTATCTTCAAGATATCTTCTTAATTTTGGCGTTTCAATAAATTTTTTATTTATTGAAGATGATAAATTCTCCCAATGCTTTAATAATTCTTTAATTTTTATATAACTAATATTTCCAAAATAATAATTACCATCTTTATATTCTTTTAAAGAATACCTTATAAAGTTTTTATAATCAAATGTTTTATCAATATTTACATTATCAATTAAATTATTACGGACAAAAAAACTATTAGTATCAGTAATATCAGCAATTATTGCATCATCATAATTAATCTCATTTTTTAAGATTAATTTTCCTTGATTATATACTGCAATTTTTTTGAATATTATTTCTGGTATAGGTACCACAATAATATTATCAACTTGATTATTCCATAATTTTTCAAAATATTCTTTTGCGTGAAATATTTTTTTATTTTCAATTTCTTGATTGTCCCAGCTACATGATACTTCAAACAATTCATGATTAGCTTCTAGAGCAGCAACTGTCTCATTATTAGAACCTCTAAAATATATATTATTTCCAAATTCATCATATATAATACCAAGTTTTTCATGTAAAATACCTGGATTTACAAAAGCAATTTTAATATCCACTAATCCATTTTCAATTAAAAATGCCAAATTTGATAAATTAGTTTTATCAATTTCGTCAAGTGGTTCATTATCAAATTTTTCACTTAACTGATTAACTGCTCTAGCTTCATATCCATCTTTCATCAAATTATAATCTGATTCTGTTAATTCTTCAGAAAAGATAAATCTTATTTTTCCTTGATTGTAATATAAATTTTCTATCCCATCAGAATAATATGATAATATTTTTGAATCAAAAAATGCAGATATTCTATCATAATACTTTGCATACTTTAATGCCTTTTCATAAAAATCACTTGCAACATCATCTTTTTTTGTGTCATAAGAATATTCAAATTTAAGATTTGATAAATTAGTTGATTCCATTTTCTATTTTTTCCTTTATTTCAGCTAGCTTGTTTTGTAAAATATCAAATTGCTTCATAAAGTCTGTTTTAAATTCTCCTTGTAATCTGCAAACAGCCGCTATATCTAATTTACTTAAATCATTATTAATACTATTAATTGTTTCAATAGGAATATTCTTTATTTCATCTTTCTTTGCAGAATAGATAGCCTCATTAAATATTTTGTCCATTTCTTCGCTTAATTCCGAATCATTTCTTATATTATTACGTATATAGTCAGTTGTAATAGTTCCATCGCATTCATTTAATTTTTGATTAAGTTTTCTAGATAATGGTTCATGTTTTTCATAATATTTTTCAAAATATTCTTCATTAGATACAATTTTTTTACCAAAATCTCTTATATTTCTAGTAATATCTCCACTACCATCGCTTTTGGTTTTCATAATTATATTATCATACAATGTGATTTTAACTTTATTCCATTTTTCTTCATCTGACCCGATTCTTTTCTTAATAGTATATAACTCATTTAATGGTCCATCTATTTTAAAATCTTTCGCAATATAAAATTCTTCAGGAGCATTTATATATTCAAGAAAATCTTCCATCATTTTTGCAAGTTCAACAGATTTTTCTACATCACTATTTTTAGTCCCAATACTATTAGCATATTCAGCAACAGTCAATCTGCCAGTTTTTACAATATCTCTATAAATACCAACTAATTTTTCTATTGGATTATAGTCAACTCTTTCCTCTCTACCTTGTTGTAATATTAATTCCATAATTTTAATTTGCTTTTCATCAATATTACTGTCTAAAATTACTGCTTCAAAGTAATTATATTCTTGTTTCCCAGTTTCCTTGTGTAAAGCTCTTAAACAAGTAAATCTTCTATTACCATCTATTACACGTCCATCAGTCAATACAACACCAGGTTCCAATTGAGAAAATTGTTCTATATTATTTTTTGTTCCTATAAATTTTTCTTTATCTGAAGAAATAATATATTTTTCTATAATTTCATTTCTTTCTTCCAAAGGTAAATCATTTATATTCTTGTTTTCTGAATTATATTTACTTATATAAGTAGCAATTCTATCATTTTGATCATTATAGTATAATTGATCAAGTGGTATACGAAAAACCTCCATATTTTTCTTTACACCATTAATATTCATTTTTTTAGTTCCAACGACTTCGCCGTTTTCTCTAATTACATTTAAATCAATTTTATTATTCATCGTAAATCTCCTTATAAAAATCTTCTTTATCAACATATAGTTTATCTAAAATTTGACTATAATAAATATTTGATAATCCATATACGTAACCTTTAACAACATCATATGTAAGATCAATTGAGTATTCTTCATTAACGTTATTTACAAAATCACCTATTGATATACTTCTATATTTATCCATTTCATCTTCAATAAATGTTTGGATACTCATCTTCTTTTTTAAGAAAGAAAATAATTTATGGTTATTAATTCTTAAAGTAGATATTTCACTATTGTAGAAAACAATATTTTCAATAAACTCATCATCAAATCCTAAATCCACTATATTTTGTATATTAATCTCATTTTTTATATTTTCTACACTAAAATATACCGTATCACTAAATACATTCTTCATTTCTTTGATAATTTCACTTATCTTTAATCTATTAATTCCTTTTTCATTCATCATTAATTTAGATATATATAATCCATTATTTACCTTAAAAATATTATAACTTTTGCAATAATCATTGATTGTATTATATATTGATCCACATTTTAATAAATCGGTATCAATTCTTATTATAGAATTTTGATTTGATTTGATTTCTAAATATTTATTAATACTGCTATATTCTTTTTTTATAATATACCCATTTCTAAAACAATAGCCTATAGAATCAAAATTTGTTCTTGTAAATACATTTTTAGAAATATCTATTCCATATTCTACAAATAATTCTTTAATATATTTTGTACTGTAGATGTCATCATGCAAATTGTTAACAAGCTTATCTCTTATATCATTATCAATTAAATAAGTGGCTGTTTCCAATACATTACCATTAAGATATTCTGACAAATACTGTCCAATATAAGCAAACATTGTTGGCTTATAATGTCCATAATCATCATGTAGCATGTCAACAAAATCATCTAAAGAAATCGGTGCATATTCATTAATTTTATCAATCAAAAATTCATTTTTATCTTCATAACCAACAAGAAAATTTGGCATTCTAATGAAGTAAACATTGTTTTTGTCATCATCAATTTTATACTTTAATAAATTATGCAATTCATAACAATCAAAAATATTTATTTCTTTCATGAATGATTTATTATTTTCAAATAGATATTCTGTTGAATAAAATCCATCATCCAAATTTAGCATATCTTCTAATACTTCTATGTTTTCAGTCGATATTTTTGAATAATCATAATATCTTACTGTCTGATGATATCCCATTATAGTATTTTCCATTCTTGATAGTCTTGAACTTAGTGTTCTCTCATCTAATTCTGCTACTTTCAATTCACTATATTCATTTAATTGTTCATTGTATATTTTTAAAATTTCAGAAGATGTTAACTGTTTATCCTGATTTTCTTTTAATATTTCTATTAAGACATCGTTCGTGTTATTAATAATACTTCCATTATTATTTATTGATATATTATTTAATGATTTATATTTATTTTTTATTTCATCATTAAATTCATCATCAAATAAAATTCCATTAATATTTTCTTTTCCTTTTTCATATTTTAAATTTAAAAATTCATATACATAAGAATCTAAATTAAACAATTCACAAAATAGTTTTTTTGTCCATTCATACTTTTCAAATACATCAGAATATTTATCTTCATAATAATTTAATGATATTATTCTATCAAACTGCTTCTTGCATATTTGTCTAACTCTTTCTCTAGTTATATCATTTTTTTCGCCAATTTCTTCAAGTGTTAATCCATCTAATCTATCTAATAAAATGCAAGAAACTTTTTCATCATAGTTTTGTTTTATATAATCTCTAATACTGTCTTTTTTATAATAAACGCCAAAATTATTTATACCAATTTTTCCAAGATTATTTAATAAATTAAAATCTTCAGTAAAATTTTCTATATTGTAACCACTGATTTTTTCCATACGTTTCATTAGTATATATCTATTTATAGGATTATCATCGCTATATTTCTTTAATTCATTTTCTAATATAATGCTTGTTTTATTATTGTTATATGATTCTTCTATAACCAAATTATTCTTATTTATTGCATCTTTAATTCTTTCATGCATTGCTGATTTTATATTATATTGTAGTACCTGTTCATCAGTTGACAAAAGAAGAAATGGTACAGTTAAATTATTTTCTTTATACTCCAAGCATTTTGATAATGTAATTCCTTGATAATTTAGTTCTACTATAGTTCTGTTAATATCATTAGATTTAATCATTTTATTTACAGCATCTATTACACTATTCTTTTTATTTAGAGAAATATCAACGCCATCTAATGAATTAATACCATTTAAATATATCTCATATGGGGATATTCTCAAATCAGCCAGTCTTGATATTGTCGCCATTGGAATATCGTATTCGTATAATTCAAAAATATTGAATTTCGAATAATCTATTTTATCAGGATTTTTTTCACCATAACTAACTGCTTCTTCATGAACTTCAAATTCATTATTATCAAAATCTATATCATAATTCTTAATTTTCTTAACAGAATTATCATCAGTAGATATTACATCATCATCCTTAATTATTTCTTCTAAATAACTTGAATTTATCCAAAAGCATTGTTTAGTGTACTCACTAGCACCAGTTAATTTATCAGGTACCGGTAGCTCAAAAGTATCACTTGCATCTCTCGCATGTGGTCTAACATGCATATACTTTGAATCTTTCATACCTGGGAAATTTGTTAATCTATTTCCCCTATCATCGATTTCTTTTACTATATTACCTGACATTATGATAGCCTTAGTTTTACACCACATCTTTCGTATATCGTTTTCTAGTATAAGTTCTGGCATATTCCATAATTTAATACCATCAAATATATAATCATTATTTGTTTTTCTAAAAATGAAAAACATATATTTTGTAGATTCTAATTCTATCTTTAAATCTGAATCATTCCAATTTTGATTTACCAAGTCTTTGAATCTAAATGCAGGAAATGACATAGACTCTTTTATTCTTCCATCTTCCTCAACCCTTATTGTTTTAGGAATAATATTTGCTTTTAAAAATTCATCTGTGTTTCTTAAATCACTATTTATATTAAACATTCTACATATAATCATATTATTTATACTTTTAGTATTTGAATCAATATTAAACAATGACATAAGTTCTTTAGTAGTTTTACCTTTATATTTATTGATTATATTATTTATGAAGATATCAAATGACTCCGATGTGTTTTTTAAGATTGATTCTACATCATCATAATTACCAATGTATTTTCTAACAAGTTGAGTCATATATGAAGTCTTAAAACAAAATGCTCGTTGCATTGCTTTTATTTTGGAGAAAGGTTGTTCTCGAAGTGATGAACTATTTTCACCTTTTGTACAAGCACCTAAATACATTGTATCAGCTTCTGAAAGTTCATGGGCTTTACCACTTTTAATTTTTTTTATTATATATTTCCAATCTTCCTCTATTTGCTTTAAATCTTCACTTTTAGCCAACTCAAATAATTTTTCATGAGTTATTTTTAAATCTTTATTATCTTTATCCGGTTCCCACAAATACCATAATAACTGAATTGTGTTATTTTTAAACCAAAAATGACTTGAATTGAATTCATTTTTATATTCATCCATATAGTCAATTATATTTAAAACTAATCTTTCTTTTGCTGATAGTCTTCCATCTTTTAATTTTTTATAAGGAGTTACTTTAAGTTCTATACCAGCTGGCATAAAATCTGGCTCAGAATCACTATTAGTTTGAATACCAAATAAGAACTGTTCTACAAGTTGACCTAGTCCACCTTTATTAGATTCATTTTCATTTTCAATTGTTATAACTTCTTCATTTAAAATATCGTTAACCGACTTGCCAATTGCAGATTTTGATATTATTTCTATTTCTTGTCTGTTGTATAATCTACCTTTTTTCATAAAATTTCTCCTTTCGATCTTGTTTTAATTAAAAAATTAGTTTAAAATATAATTATATAGTTGATCTTTTTAATTTAATATTATATAATATTATAAGTCAAAGGTTGATCTTTTCTGCTAAATATATTATAATATATTTATAGTAATTAGACAATGTCAGGAGGTATAAATCATGGAAAAAACTGTAGTAGAATTATTTGCTGGTGTTGGTGGATTTAGATGTGGTTTAAATAAAGTTGAACTTATAAAAAATAAAGTTAAAGAAAATGGAAATTGGAAATTTGTATGGGCTAATCAATGGGAACCTGCAACTAAAACTCAAGAAGCTTTTGATTGTTATGTTAAAAGATTTGGTGATAAAGATGCAAGTAATGTTGATATATTCCAAGTTAATAAAAAAGAAATTCCTAATCATACACTTTTAGTTGGTGGATTTCCATGTCAAGATTATTCAGTTGCTCAAACTCTTTCAAATAGCAAAGGTATTGAAGGTAAAAAAGGCGTTTTATGGTGGGCAATTAATGATATATTAAAAGCTAAAAAGCCACCATTTGTACTTTTAGAAAATGTTGATAGATTATTATTATCTCCTGCTAAGCAAAGAGGTAGAGATTTTGGTATTATTTTAAGAAGTTTTCTAGATAATGGATATGCAGTTCAATGGAGAGTTATAAATGCTGGAGAATATGGTTTACCACAGAAAAGAAGAAGAGTATTTATATTTGCATATCATAAATCTACTGAGTATTATAAATCATTATCAAAGAGTAATCCTAAAGATATAATTTTTAAAAATGGAATGTTTGTTAAACAATTTCCAATTAAAGATGTTGAATTAGAATTTAATACAACTAATTTATCAAAAGATTCATTCAAAGATTTAGTTGAAGTAAGTGGCAAGTTTAAAGCACAATTCTATAATGCTGGTATTATGATGAATGGTAAAGTATATACATCAAAAGTATCTGCAGATTGTGATGAAGTTTTCCCTTTAAAGAAAATTATTCAACACGAAGAAGTTGATAAAAAATTCTTTTTAAGTGATGAAGCTTATAAGAAATTTAAATATCTTAAAGGTAATAAAAGAATTCTAAGAGTAAAACCTAATGGAGAAGAATATTTCTATACCGAAGGTGCAATGCCATGTCCTGATAACTTAGAAGCTCCAGCTAGAACAATGTTAACTAGTGAGGGTGGAATAAGTAGAACTACACATATAGTTGAGGATTATAAAACTAAGAAAATTAGATTATTAACACCAATTGAATGTGAAAGAATAAATTGCTTCCCAGATAATTGGACTAATACAGGTATGACAGATAAAAAAAGAAACTTCATGATGGGTAATGCATTAGTTGTTGGAATCATAGAAAAAATAGGAATTGAATTAGAAAAAATAATTAGTAATGAAAATTAAAAGATTATTCGTCAATGAATAATCTTTTTCAGAGTGTTGACAAAGTTCAATACTCTTTTCTTTTAGAAAAAAGTATGGTAAAATTAAATTGCGAAAAAAAATTTCTATTTTAACCAAAAGAAATATTCAACTTCTCGCTTCTATTATGCAAAAATGATATAATTAAAGTGGTTAAGGTAGAAATAATTTGATGTAAAAATGATAAGTATAAATAAAAATATTCAAAGTGAAATCTTAATGACTACTATGGAAGAAATTGTACCAGAGGACAGTTTATTTCGTAAGATAGATAAATATATAGATTTCACTTTTATTTATGATAAAGTAAAAGGTTTATATTGTGAAAACAATGGAAGACCTAGTATTGATCCAATTGTACTATTCAATATTGTATTCATACAAGCACTAGATGGAATAAAATCAATGAGACAAACATGTAAGAAAATAAAGGTAAATGCTGAATATAGATGGTTTCTAGGAATCCCATTTGGTCAAGATACTCCACACCTTTCAACTTTTAGTAAAAATTATGAAAGAAGATTTAAAGATTCAGATATATTTGAAGAAATATTTGTAGGGATAGTAAATCAAGCAATAAAATATAACTTAGTAGATGGAACTACATTTTATACAGATTCAACGCAAAAAAAAGCAAATGCTAATAAAAATAAGTATGATGATGAAATTGTGGAAGTAGTCAAAGAGCGAAGAAAATGGTTGGAAGAAGAAATAAATGAAGAAAGAATAAAACAAGGAAGAAAACCATTTGAGTATAAAGATGAAATTGAAAAAAAACATATAAAAGTAAGTACAACAGATAAAGAAAGTGGATATTATCATAAAGATAATAAGGAAAAAGGATTTATGTATCTTGATCATAGAACAGTAGATGATAAATGTAATATCATCGTAGATGCATATATAACAAAAGGAAATGTTCATGATTCTGGACCATTTATAGAAAGATCAAAATACATAAAAAACAAATATGGATTTAATATAAAAAAATATGCAGTAGATTCAGGATATTTAACTTTAGATATAAAAAAATATTTTATAGATAACAATATATTGGGCGTGTTTGAATATAGAAGATATGGTACAACAGAATCAAGAAAAGAAAAAAATATAGATGAATATGTAAAAGGATTAGATATATATTGTGAAAAAGAAACAGGAGCGATATTAGAATGCAATGGTTTAATAGATAAAAATGGATATAAAAAATATGAAAATGCAAACAAAATAAAAATAGTTAGAAGACATATACATGAAGAATGGAATGAACTTTTTAGAGAAAATAGACTTTCAAAAGAAGGTAAAGAACTTTATCAAAAAAGAAAAGAACATGCAGAAAGAAGTTTTGCAGATTCAAAACAAAATCATGGATATAGATATGCTATGTATAAAGGTGTAAAAAAAATCAACATTATACATGGCTTATTTTTGCTGTCCAAAATATGAAAAATATAGCAATTAAAAATGATAATGTAGGAAAGAGTCCTCTTACATTATCATATAATAGTTATAATTTTGTAAAAATATTAAAAAATATCATAAAAATTTTATTTATAAGAAAAACCCTAGAAAAAATCTAGGGATTTGTCTACACTCTGTTAAAACTATGGAATAATAGTCCATAGTTTTACGTTTTTTTACATAAATCTTCTAGTAGAACTTTCTTCATATTCTGATTCTTCAATATTTTTTATAGTTTCTTGTTCTTCGTTTAATTTCATATGTTCATTATCATATCTATCCTTAAATTTATAATATAATTGCTCTGCTTGTGAAAATGGCGGAACTTTAATATTACTCCCCTCTGTAAAAATCCAATCAGCATCAAGAAGTACTAAGTCTCCTTTTTTTAATTCAACTTCACCTACTTTTTCATTTAATTCCCTTGCTTTTGAAGAATCTGATAATTCAGAATTCCAATAATATTTATTATCCTTCAATAACCTTCCTATATTAGCTGATTTTATATCCGTCCAAATAAGTCCCATATCTCTCAAATTTGAATACATTTCATATAATTGATTTTCATCAACATGTATATTTGTATCAACTTTTTCAGTCACTTCTACTACAATTCCACCAAAACTTCTTCTTAATAAAGGCTTTACAATATATGGATTATCTGTAAATGTATAATTCATTCTTGTTCCAATTTTAATTACCTTATTTCCTACATTATAAACTGACGAAAAACCACCCATTGATATTCTATCAATATCTGAAAATCCAACATTTTCATTTTTTCTTACTTCATCAATTATCATAAAAACAATATCAAAATAATCTTTCATCCAAAAGTTATAGTTATCATCTAATGTTGATACTATATAGTGTTCTAAATATTTTTTTGGTTCTTCATCTATTTTAGTTTTAATAACATCTATAATATCATTATATGATTCTAAACAATCTTTATAATAAATATCAATATTGCTTTTTAATTTAAATAAATTTATATACTTATCTACAATATTTTTTATTGTATTTTCATTAAACATTATGTTTGCTTGTTTTGAATTATATGAATCATCTAGCAAAAATTCATCATCAATTTGCTTGCTATATTTGCATAATAATTCTAAAAACATATCATAATTTTCAGCTTTTCCTCTGATTAAATATTTTAATTTTTGTTTAAGTTCAAATATTTCATCTTCACTTGCATATCTTACTAAATTATCCATTATAGTAAAAGAACAAGAACCATACATATTACGATTTATACAATTCTTTATAAAAGATTTTTTTTCTTCCTCACTTGCATTATACTTATCAATATCAATTATTGCTTGATTTATCCTTTTTTCTTGATTTTCTTGTTGTTTTTTATTATCTTCTATTTGTTTTTCTATTTTTTCAAATTCACTTTTTAATTTTTCAATTTGCTTTTTTATTTTTCTCTTACCAAACATAAAATTATTTTTTACCGAATTCAAATAATCCTCTTCAAAATAAATCTTTAACAACAAGTTCCCTCTATTGATATTTAAGCTTTTTTCTTGTTCTAACAATGTATTATAAAATACAAATAATCCATTCAATTCATTTTCACTCATATTACACCTCTAAAAAATATATTATCATTCTTTATACAATTATATAATTTATCAAATTTAAAATCAATATTTAGAACATCTGATTGACACAATTTTAAATCTTTGTAAATGGTAAAATAAAATGTAGAAAAACCGACAAATTAATTTACCGAATTCCTACATTTTATTTTACCATTTACATATTTTATGACAAAAAAAATGAGGACACAATTAATCGTGTCCTCTTCAGGGGGTTTTGGTTACACTTTCACACATATCCGTAAAAGTGTGTGTTACGTAACATATTGTTACGCTATATTAATAATAAAATATTTTAATTTAAAAGTCAATATCTTTAATCCATATTTATACTTTCTTTTAACATATTTTTTAAAACATCATATTTATCAATATTATCTAATACTTCTTCAGAATCAGCTTTAGCCTTTATTAAAAGTTCATAATCTTTTTGAATATTTGCTAGTTTAAAACTCATATCACCACTTTGTTTTATACCAAATAAATCACCTGATCCTCTTAGTTTTAAATCTTCTTCAGCAAGTGTAAATCCATCACTTACATTTTCCATTATATTAAGTCTTTCAGTCTCTCTATTAGTCATTAAAACGCAGTATGATTGTTCACTATTTCTTCCTACTCTACCTCTTAATTGATGAAGTGTTGCAAGTCCAAATTTATATGCATCAAATATAACTATCATAGTCGCATTTTTAACATCTACTCCAACTTCTATTACAGTAGTACTTATTAATATATCTATTTTTTTATTTACAAAGTCATCCATAACTTTATTTTTTTCTTTAGGTGAAAGTTTACCATGCATAACACCTATATTATAGTTTTTAAATGCTAATTTAAACTTCTTTTCTAGTTTCTTAGTATCTTCCATTTCTTCTTCTGAATCTTCTATTAATGGAGATACTATATATATTTGATGACCTAAATCTAATTCTTGTTTTATTTTTACAAGTACTTTTTTTATATCACTATTATCAAATACTTTAGTTATTATCTTTTTTCGTCCACTAGGCATTGTATTTATTATAGATATGTCCATATCTCCATATATAGTAAGAGCGTATGTTCTTGGTATTGGAGTTGCACTCATATAAAGTACGTCAGGCATATTACCTTTATTTCTTAAGTTATTTCTCTGATTAACTCCAAATCTATGTTGTTCATCTGTTATTACAAGTCCTAAATTATTATATTTTATATCATCTTCTATTATGGCATGAGTTCCTATTACCATATCTATTTCACCTAATTTTAATCTATCATATATTTTATTTTTTTCACTTTTTTTAGTACTTCCCGTTAGAAGTGCAATTTCTATATTATATCCTTCTAATAAATTTTTAAAATTTTCATAATGTTGATTAGCTAGTACTTCAGTTGGAACCATAAGTGCACTTTGATATCCACTTAAATATAGTGCATACATACTTATTAATGCTACTATTGTTTTACCTGAACCAACATCACCTTCTAATAATCTATTCATTCTTTTATTACTTTTTAAATCCTTAAATATATCATTTAATGCTTCTTTTTGATGAGTAGTTAATTCAAATGGTAATCCATTTATAAATTCATTAATTTTAACTATATCAATATCTTTTTCATAACCAATATTTAAATTATTATTTTTTCTTTTTAGTGCATTTATTTTCATCATAAATATAAATAGTTCTTCATATTTACATCTATTTATCGCATCTTTTAATCCTTTTTTTGGATTATGAATTATTCTAAGTGCTTCTTTTTTATCTATAAAATTATACTTATTTATTATTTTTTCTGGTATATAATCTACAATATTACATTCATTTAATGCTTCATTTATATATTTATTTAATGACTTATTATTTATACCTTTTACTAAGTGATAAATAGGCTCTATTAATGTTCTATCTCCTAAATCAAATAACTTTATATCTGCTGCATTTATTGTATTACTTTTAGTATCATATTTACCTATTACAGTTATATATTTTCCAATTAATAAATTAGGTTTTAAAAATGCTCTATTAAATATTACAACATTTACTAAATAATTACTTGTATTAAACTTAAATGATAATCTATTCATATTTTTAAAGTAACTAATAGTTGGAATAGTTTCTATAATTCCAGATACTACTACTTTCTCTTCATATAAAGAAGTTTGTTTTAATATTTCGTATCTATATGGATAATCATTTATTAAATCATTAACATTATTTATTCCAAGTTTATTTAATATACTTACTGTTTTAGGTCCAATACCTTTTATGTTTGTTAACTCAGCCAAAACTATTCACATCCTTTAAAAATATTATAACATATTTTTTAAAAAGTACTTGACAAATTACCCATTTATAAGTAATATATATGCTACCAATTCCCAAATGGCGAATTGGTGCTAGTATCACACTAGCCAACCCCTTTTTATTCTTTTTTATAGAGCTGCCCTTCAGGGGGGACAGCTCTTTTTTTGACTTAAAATATGAAAAAAGTGTAGTTATTATTTTTTAACTACACTTTTTATTTCTTGTAATTCAAATCTATATTTTTGTTTTACATCTGGATATTTATCATGATCTACTTCACTTAAAAACATATCAAGCGGTCTAATCCATAAACTACAATCATCATATAATCTCCTATATACAACATATTTTTCTTGTGTTTCAGAATGATTTGCTATATCTATAACTAAATAATAATCTCCTTTAAAATGTTTATATATTCCATTTATTTTTATTTCTCTCATTTTTACCCCTTTTAATTGCTTAAATTTTTATAATATTCAAATCTTTTAATTGCTTCTTTTTTATTTTCTGTTAATAATTCTTTAGCAAGTTTTGGACTAACAGTTTTAATCATTGTATATCTATTTTCTCCATCTAAGAAGTTATCATATAAATCAAAGTCTGGTGATTTAAAATCTAATGTAAATTCTTCTTTTTCACCATCATATCTAAATATTGGGAAATAACCTGATTTTACTGCTAATCTTTCTTCTTCAATAGAATTACCCATTCCTTTTTTAATACCATGATTAATACAAGGTGAATATGCAATTACTAGTGATGGTCCTTTATGACTTCCTGCATCCCTTAATGCTTTTATTGCTTGATTCATATTTGCACCTAAGCTTATTTGAGCAACATATACATTAGGATATCCCATCATCATTCTTGCTAGATCTTTTTTAGATGTTTTTTTACCATCATTAGCAAATTTAGCAACTGCACCTTTTTCAGTTGATTTACTTGCTTGACCACCAGTATTCGAATATACTTCTGTATCAAGTACTAATATATTTACATCTTCTCCTGATGCCATAATATGGTCTATTCCACCAAATCCTATATCATAACTCCAACCATCTCCACCTACTATCCAAACATCTTTTGACATAATATATCCTTTTAATGGTTCAAGTTCTTTTACTTCATCATAATTAATATTTTCCATTATTTCTTTAGTAATATTATAATTGTCTTTATTTACTAACCATTTATTAAACATTTCTATATTTTTTATTCCAAGTCTACCTTTTAATTTTTCTTTCATTATATTAGTAATCTTTTCTTTAGCAAGATCCATAGTTATTCTCATACCTAATCCATATTCTGCATTATCTTCAAATAGTGAATTTGACCAAGACACATTATATGGATTTGTTGGAAGACTTCCACCGTATATTGATGAACATCCAGTTGCATTTGCGATTATAAGTCCATCTTTATATATTTGTGTTAATAATTTTAAGTAAGGTGTTTCACCGCATCCTGCACATGCACCTGAATATTTAAATAATGGTTCATTAAATGCTACTCCTTTTATAGTAGATTCTAAATATAATTTTTTATTAGTTATATTTTTTATTTCATTATTTATTCTTTCTACTTCTTTATGGTCTGTCATAATTAATGCTTTTGCACCAAGTTTACCAGGACATGTATTTGCACATAAACCACATCCTGTACAATTTTCATAACTAATTTCAAGTGCATATTTATATTCATCATTACCCATACATGGTATAACTACTACATTTTTATTTTTCTTAATTTCATCTTCTGTCATTAATTTTGGTCTTATTACTCCATGTGGACAAACTATAGAGCATTGATTACACTCTATACAATTTTCTTTTACCCATCTTGGTAAAACATGTGCTATATTTCTTTTTTCTAAATTTGATGTATTAACAGGAAATACTCCACTTTCGTGTTTTTCAAAATCTTTTACTGTTAAATCATTACCTTTTAAATGAATAATATTATCTATAATTCCAGTATATTTTTCTTCTGAATAACTTAGATTTTTCCAAAGTTCATCTACTTCTACTTTAACAATTTTATTTTCAATATCTTTTATAGCATTAATATTATTATTTACTATTTCATCACCTTTTTTAGCAAAATGAAGTTTAATACTTTCTTTTTGATCATTTGTAAATTCAGCATGTGGAAGTACTTTAGTTATATATACAATAGCATTTTCCATTATCATACTTATTTTATTTGGAATATTATTTTCTTTAGCAATCTTATATGCATCAATTATATAAAATTTAACATTTTTTTTTGCAAGTTCATATTTTATTTTATTTGATAAAGTATTCTTTATTTCTTGTTCAGTTTTATCTGTTACTAATATGAATATACCATTTTTTCTTATTTTGGATAACATATCATACTTTTTTAAGTATACATCTTTAGTACATACTACAATATGTGGATTTGTTATATAATATGGCATATTTATTTTTTCTTTTCCTATTCTTAAGTGTGATACAGTAAGTCCACCACTCTTTTTAGAATCATATTCAAAATATCCTTGTACAAAAGCTTCAGTCTCTGTTCCAACTGTTTTAATAATATCTTTAGATGCTGAAATCATACCATCTGAACCATATCCATATATAAGCATTTCAATATTTTTCTTATCACTTTTTATTTTACATGGTTTTAAACTTTTACCTGTAACATCATCTACTATTCCTATTGTAAATGAGTTAATAGGTTCATTACTATCTAAGTTTTTAAATACTGCATATAGATCTTCTAAATTAGTATCTTTACTAGATATTCCATATCTTCCACCTATTATAAATGGTTTATTTTTTACATCATTAAATATATTTACTACATCTTCATATAGTGGTTCACCAACTGCTCCTGCTTCTTTTGCTCTATCTAATACCGCTATTTTACGTACCTTTTTAGGTAATGCTTCTAAGAAATATTTTTTAGAAAATGGTCTAAATAAATGAACTATTAATACACCTACTTTTTCTCCCTTAGCATTAAGTACATCTACAAGTTCTTTTAATGCATCACACACAGAACCCATCGCAACTATTACTTTTTCTGCATTTTCATCACCATAATAATTAAATGGTTTATAATCTGTTTTAAATTTTTTATTTATTTTTTCCATGCATTCATTTACTACATCAGGCATCTTATCATAATATTTATTTCTTGCTTCTAAATTTTGAAAATATACATCATCATTTTGTGTTGTACCTTTTATTTGTTTTTTTGATATCATACTTTCTTTTCTAAAGTTATCTATTGTTTTAAATGGTACAAGACCTTTTATTTCAGACATATCTGGAACATATACTTTATTTAGTTCATGACTTGTTCTAAAACCATCAAAGAAATTAACAAAAGGTAGTTTTCCTTTTAATGTACTTAAGTAAGATGCAAGTGTCATATATATTGTATCTTCTACGGAAGAAGACGCTAAAAAGCAAAATCCTGTACTTCTTGATGCATATATATCAGAATGATCTCCAAATATACTTAAAGCATGTGTTGCGACAGTTCTTGATGCTACATTTATTACACAAGGAAGCATTTCGCCTGCTATTTTATACATTGAAGGTATCATTAAAAGAAGTCCTTGACTTGCAGTATATGTACTAGCAAGTGAACCTGTTTGAAGAGAACCATGTACAAGCGCTATTGCCCCTGCTTCGCTTTGCATTTCTATTAATTTAACTCTATTATTAAATAGATTAAGTCTTCCTTCAGTACTCCATTTATCTATATATTCACTCATTGGTGATGCAGGTGTTATTGGATATATACCTGCTATTTCAGTAAACATATAAGATATATGTGCGCATGCTTCATTACCATCTATTACTTTATATTTTCCCATGTTATCACTATCCTTCTAAATTATTATAACATTAAAATATATTATTTAAAATAAAAAAAAGACTAATATCTTTAAAAAGAACTGATATTAATCTTTACTCTTTTATTATCTTTTAAATAAGAACTTGCTTGAACTACAGTTCTAATAGAATTAGCAATCTTTCCTTCTCTTCCTATTACAGAACCCATATCTTCTTCTTTAACAACTACTTCTATAATTATTTCATCATCACTAGGAAATTCTTTTACTGAAATAGAATCTGGATCACTAACAAGACTTTTAACAATCATTTCTGTTAATTCTACTAAAGTCATTATTATTTACCGCTCTTTTCTTCATGGAATTTAGTCATAATTCCTGCTTTAGATAATACATTTTTAGCTGTATCAGTTGCGATAGCACCATTTCTTAACCATTTTAAAGCATCTTCTTCTTTAATTTTGATTTCACCATCAATTGGATTATAGTAACCAATTTCATCGATTGTTTTACCATCTCTTGGGCTTCTTGAATCAGCGATTACAACTCTGTAGAATGGTCTTTTTTTAGCTCCCATTCTTTTTAATCTAATCTTAACTGCCATATTTAACTCCTCCTTTTCCACTCACTGTAAGTCAATTATACTAAAAAAAAGAAGTAGTGTCAACTATTTTTGTTGACAACTACTCTAAAAAGTCCTCATTTACTTCATTATCTATTTCTTCTAGTGTTTCATTAGTTACATTATCATCAAATACTTCCCATTTATCTTCATCATCTTCAACCATTATTTTAACTTTTGTATCACCAACAACTTCTATACCAAGTTCTTTTTCTATATCAAAATCTATAGTATTACCATTTATTTGTACATTACCACAACTTGGTTGTTTAAGTACTCTAACAATAATTTCTGAATCATTAAAGTCTACATCAATTTTTGTCTTAACATTAATAATCTCATTATATTTAATTGTTTCATTAATAACATTTGTTTTTGTATCGTTATCATATGAATACCATATATTTATATCAAATGAACCATCAACTACTACATCATCACCTTGTACATATCCTTTAAATTTATGATTAATTATCCAGCACCCTAATATTGTACTTGGAACAACTTCACTTTTAACACTATACTTATTTTTGAAATATTTTTTACCTTTACCTATTACTGCCTTAGTTACAATTTCTTTATAATTAGACATTCTTATCACTCCTCTACTTTAATTTATGATAGAAAATAAAAAAAGTGCCTATAAAATGCACTTTTTTTCTAAAAAGGTAAATTAATTTCATTATTATTGTTAAAATCAAAATTGTTTATTTGTACACTATATTTTATTTTATTATTACTATCTGAATTTAAATTATCAATTACATAATCTATTTCATAAATAAAATTTGCAGATTTATCAACTAATATTTGAACATCTACTGTTCCATTTAAGTTTTTTTCATTCATAATATCTTTATCATATATTAAATTATATGCATCACTTTTTTTCATAGATACAGTATACTTTTTATAACTAACCTTATTAATTACCTCATTATCTACTTTCTTTATTTTAATTATATTTTTCTTTAATTTCTTATAATCAACATTAAAGTCTTCTTTAGCGTCACAAGATACTTTATTTGAACTACTATCTTTTGTATAACATTTTGTTTTACCATTTTCTTTTACTAAATATTTATTAATACTACTAGTAAGTTCTTCATCGTCATACTTACTAATTATAATATTCTTAATATCTTTAGTTCTGGCGATAGTATATTCAATTTTTGATTGTTTATCTAAACTTTCTATATTAAGTGTTATTCCAGTTGTATAATTTATTTTATTTAAATACTTTTCTGTTTTATTTAGATAATTATTTAAAGATACCTTTTTACCGACAAAGAATATTCCTAAAAATATAAATAATATTACTACTAAGACTACTACAATTTTAACTTTTTCTTTCATAAATTCTCCTAAAGAAGAATTATATTGTCATTAATTCTTCTTCTTTTTCTTTTAATTTTTCATCTACTTTTTTATTAAAATCATTAATTAAATCTTGTACTTCATTCATTAAAGACTTTTCCATATCTTCATTTATTTCTTCATCTTTTTTGATTGCATTATTAGCATCTTGTCTAATATTTCTAAGTGCTATTTTAGCTTCTTCAGCAAGAGTCTTTGCTTGTTTAACAAATTCTCTTCTTCTATCTTCAGTAAGTTCTGGGATAGCAATAAATATAAGTTCTCCAGTGTTATTAGGAGTTAATCCTAAATCAGCTTCAAATATAGCCTTTTCAATATTAGCAAGACAAGATTTATCAAATGGTTTAATTTGAAGTCTTCTTGCTTCTGGTACAGATACGGTTGCTAATTGATTAAGTGATGTTGGTGTACCATAATATTCTACCTTTACACCATCTAATATTGCAGGATTTGCTCTACCTGCTCTTATTGTTTTAAATCTTTCTAAAAGATTTTCAATAGTTTTATCCATTTTTTCATTTGCTTCTAAAATAATTTCATCCATTTTCATTTTTTCCTTTCAATATAGTTATATTTTACTATATATTATTTTTTTCTTCAAGTACTACATTAAAAAGAAAAAGAGAAATAATTTCTTATTTCTCCTATATTATTATCCTTTTATTTGGTTCATTACTTCTTCAGCAAAGTTTTCTTCTTTCTTTTCGATTCCTTCACCAACTTCAAAACGTACCATATTAACTATAGAACCGTTTTTAGATTTAACAAAGGCACCAACAGTCATATCAGAATCTTTAACGAAGTCTTGTTCTTCTAAACAAATTTCTTTATAGAATTTATTTATACGACCATTAACCATTTTTTCAGCTATTTCAGCAGGTTTTCCTTCATTCATAGCTTGTTCTTTTAATACTGATGTTTCTCTTTCAACTTCTTCAGCTGGAACATCTTCTCTTTTTACATATGATGGTCTCATAGCTGCAGCATGCATTGATACATCTTTAGCAGTTTCTTCGTCTGCACCTTCTAATAAAGTTAATACAGCGATTCTACCACCCATGTGGATATAACTTCCAAAGTTTTGTGAATCAGTTTTTGAAAGTCTTGCAAATCTTCTAAAACTAATTTTTTCTCCTATAGTTGCTGTAAAATTAACTATAGTATCGTTTAAAGTACCTTCTTCAGTACTTAAGCTCATTGCTTCTTCCATTGTTTTAACATCATTTTTAACAATTAATTCAGCAATTTTGTTTACTAAATTTACAAATTTTTCATTCTTAGCAACGAAGTCTGTTTCACAGTTAACTTCAACTATTGATGCATTATTTCCATCAATAACAACTGTACTTAATCCTTCTGCTGCTACTCTATCTGCTTTTTTAGCAGCTTTACTAATACCTTTTTTTCTTAGATAATCGATTGCTTCATCGATATCATTATTACTAGCTTCAAGTGCTTTTTTACAATCCATTAATCCAGCACCTGATAAATCTCTTAATTCTTTAATTAAACTTGTATTCATTTATATATCCTCCTTTTAGATTACTATTTATTTAAAATTTCTAAAAGTTCACTTTTCTTAAGTTTACTGTATCCTTCGATACCTTCAGCTTTAGCCATTTCTTTTAGTTCAGCAACTGTTTTTTTAGATAAATCTTCTTTATCTTCGGCTTTGATTTCTTCAACAGTTTCTTTAACTTCTTCTTTTTTAGCTTCTGCTTTTACTTCTTTAGTTTCGCTTTTTTTAGATTCTTTTTTTGATTCTTTATTAGCATTTTTGTTTTTATCGTCATCAGTTAAAAAGTCTACCATTTCTCTATCTGTACCTTCATTAATTGCATTAGCAAGTACTCCTAAAATGATTTTAACAGCTCTTACAGCATCATCATTTGCAGGTATTACATAATCAACTAAATCTGGATCACAGTTAGTATCAACAATACCAAATACAGGTATTCCAAGTTTTCTTGCTTCTTTGATTGCTATATATTCTTTCTTTGGATCAGTAATGATCATAGCATCAGGTAATTTTTTCATATTTCTAATTCCACAGAAATAAGAATTTAACTTGTCATATTCTTTCTTAATTTTAATAACTTCTTTTTTAGGTAGAACATCTAAAGTTCCATTTGCTTCCATTTTTTCAACTTGATCTAGATATCCTATTCTTCTTTTGATAGTTCTGAAGTTTGTTAAAGTTCCTCCAAGCCATCTTTCTGTTACATAGTAACTATCTGATCTAATTGCTTCTTCCATAGATGCTTCTTGAGCTTGTTTCTTTGTACCAACAAAGATAACCTTTCCACCATTTTGTGCGATTTCTCTTAAAGCAACATATGCTTCTTCGATTTTTTTAACTGTTTTTTGTAAATCGATAATATATATACCTTCTCTTGCAGTGAAGATATATTCTTTCATTTTTGGATTCCATCTTTTTGTTTGATGACCAAAATGAACACCAGCTTCTAATAAATATCCCATTGAAACTACTGCCATAAATTCATTCCTCCTTTTGTTTTTTCTTCCAGATATATCTTTTTTACTCTCCACCCATATGAGCACATGGTTTGTAAATCAATATCTGTGTTTTTTCAAAGCCAAAATTATTATAACATACCATAAATAAAGTGTAAATATTATTTTTCTTTATTTTCTTATTTTTAAAAGAAAAAAAGTGAGTAATCACTTTACTAATTTATTAGTTTCCCATATTATTCACTCTCCTATAATTATTATATCATACTAATTAGAAAAATTTGACATAAATTAACATGGATTTATATCAATACTAATACTAACTTTATTATTATTTTCTAAATCCGATACATTATTTAATATTTCTCTCATTTGTTCTTTATTCCTAAATTTTATAATTATTTGAAAATAATATATTTTATTTACTCTTGATACACCAGATACAGATGGACCTAATACAATCATATCTTCACTTATATTTTCTTTTATATAATTTGCGATTTTTTTTGATTCACTAAATGATAAATTATAATCTTTACTACCAATCTTTATTAGACTAATAAAATAATATGGTGGATATTTTAAATTCTTTCTTATTTTTATTTCCTTATTAAAGAAATCTACATAATTATGTGTTTTAGATAGTTCAATACTATAATTATCAGGGTTAAATGTTTGAATTATTACATCACCTTTTATATTTCCTCTACCTGCTCTTCCAGATACTTGACTAAGCATTTGATATGTTCTTTCACTACTTCTAAAATCTGGAAAATTAAGTATTGTATCAGCATTTATTACTCCAACTAATGAAACAAGAGGAAAGTCAAGACCTTTCGCTATCATTTGTGTACCAACTAAAATATCATATTCATGATTTAAAAATGAATTTATTATTTTTTCGTGAGCACCTTTTTTTGTAGTTGTATCTATATCCATTCTAACTGTTCTGTAACTCTGAAATATCTTTTTTATTTCTTCTTCTACTTTTTCTGTACCTTGACCAAAATCTTTTAATGATTCATTTTTGCATTTTGGACATATATCTTTTTTCTTTTCTGCATATCCACAATAATGACATCTATTCATACCACTAGTCTTATGATATGTAAGTGTTATATCACAATTAGGACATTTAATAACTTCACCGCATGAACTACATAATTGATAACTTGAAAAGCCTCTTCTATTTAAAAATAATATTACTTGTTCATTATTTTCTAGTTTTTCCCTCATTTTTTCTATTAATATTCCTGAAAATAAACTATTACCTTTTTTTACCTCGTTTTTCATATCAACTATTGTTACTTTTGGTAAACTTGCATTATTTGCTCTTTTTGTTAATGATACAAGTTCATAATAACCTTTTTTACCTCTTGCATAACTTTCTATTTGAGGTGTTGCACTTCCAAGTACTACCTTAGCATTATGATATTTACCTCTAATAATTGCAACATCTATTGCGTTATATCTAGGATTATGTTCTTGTTTATATGTACTAGAATGTTCTTCATCAATTATTATTATTCCAATATTTTTAAGGGGCGCATATATTGCACTTCTAGCACCTATTACAATAGATACTTCTCCTCTTCTTATTTTTCTGTATTCATCATATTTTTCACTTTCAGAAAGTGCACTGTGAAAGACTGCTATTTTATTTCCAAAATGTACTTTAAATCTATTAATAATTTGAGGTGTTAAACTTATTTCAGGGACAAGCATTATTGCTGTTTTTCCTAAAGAAATTTGTTTATTTATTAAATGCATATATATTTCTGTTTTACCAGATCCAGTAACACCATTTAAAAGAATTACATCTTTCTTACTATTTTCTATTTGATTTATTGCTTCTTCTTGGTATTCATTTAATTTTAAAAGAGGCTCTATTTTATAACTATTATCTAACCTATATTTTTCTTTTTCTTCTTCTATTACAAGACCTTTATCTTTTAATACTTTTATTATATTTGATTGATATTTTGATTTTTTTGATATTTTATTTTTTAATAAATCTTCTACTACTTCAATTTGTTTTTGTGCTTTTGATGTAGTTATAAATTCTTGTGCTTCTTTTATATTTGCTAGTTTTACATATTTTTCTTTTTTTACATTAATATTAGTTTTAGCACTTGCTTTATAACCTGATGGAAGCATTGCTTGATATATTGATATTAAATTACATACTAAATCTTTTTTTAGTTCTTTTCCAAGATTTAACAGTTCTTCATTAAGTATTGGTTCTTCATCTATAATACTAGTTATTTCTTTTAAATCATATTCACTATTTTTCTTTATATCAATTATAAATCCTTCTAGATTTTGTTTACCAAATGGTACTAATACTCTTTTTCCTATCTCTATTTTATCTTCCAAATCTTTAGGAACTAAATAATCAAAAGTCTTTTCTTTATTATTAAATGATATTTCTACAAGTACACTTATTACCATATTATGCCTCCATAATAATTATTTTATCATAAAAAAAAATGAAAGTAATTAATTTACTCTCACTTTTCTTGTTTGATTTGCATATACCCAGTCTCCACCAGGATTTCTATCAAACCATCTGCTTTCAGTTTTTGTTATTACTGTTCTATATTTATATCTATATAATTTTCTAGTTTTAACATTATGTGTATATTCACCTAAGTCTTTTATATCATCAACCCAATAACCTAAATCTACATATGATGTTGAACTATTTGTTTTATATTCTCCAGTATATGTATATCCTTTTGGTGGATTTATTGAATCTGTCCATATTGTTGATTCGATATATTTTTCTGGATTATTTTGTTTATATTTATATTGAGTTTTTGTTGTTATATAGTATGTATATTCACCTAATTTGTCTTTATTAGTAACCCATTTATTATATGGTTCATAAGTTGTTTTTGTTGTCTTTGTATATTCACCAGTATATTCATAACCTGATGGTGATGTTTTTGATGTAGTCCATATTGTACCAATAACATATTTCTCTGGGTTATTTCTCTTATATTTATATTGTTTTTTAGTTTTTACGTAAGATGTATATTCACCTAATTTTTCTTTATTTGTAACCCATTTATCTAATGCTTTATATTTAGTTGTTTTAGTTACTTTCTTTTCATTAGCATATACATAACCTGATGGTGATGTTTTCGAATTTGTCCATTTTGTATCAACAATCTCATTATCACTTGATTTTATTTTATATTTATATTCTGTTTTCACAATTGTATATCCATTATCTGTATATGATTTTGGATTTGATACAATCTTTTCATCTGTTGATGTAGATGATGTTTCAGAATATGTTCTATAATAATACATATATTGTTTAGATTCTTGAAGTTCATATACTCTATAATAATATCTCATTACAGCAGAATTACCATTACATGCATCTGTACAAGGATCTGCTTGTGAATATAAGAATTCATATCTTCTGTTTCCTGATACAGGATTCATTTGTTGTGTTGAACTCCATGAATCATATATTGTTTTCCAAGAACTTGTAGTTTTTTCATTATATGGTCCATACCATTGCTTAGTGCTTGAATCAGCAGGTTTTGAATCTCTCCAAACACCTTCTTTTATCCAATCTGACCAAGAACCTTTAGTTGTTTTAACTGTTTTTCTAACTGTATATCTTGTATCAACTAACTTAGTATTACTATTTTCAGTTCTTTTAGTTGTTGACCATCCTGTTTCAGTCCATGTATCTTTATTTGCATATTTAACATGTTTATATTTTGTTGTTTCTTCAACATATGGTTTATAGCCTGTATATAATGTTCTTGTTGCATATAATTTAATTTTTGTTGTTTCTGGGATTACATCATAAGTCCAACCTGTATCAATTACCCAGTTATCTCTATAACCATATTTTATATGTTTATAGTTCATTACATCTTTAGTTACTTTTTTATAACCTGTATATAATGTTCTTGTTGCATATAATTTGAACTTATCTGTTATAGGTTTAACTTCATCAGTCCAATCTGTTACTACTGACCAATTATCTTTATAAGCATATTTTATATGTTTATATTGTGTTGATCCAGCAGATACTTTCTTTTGACCTGTATATTGTGTCTTAGTATCTACTAATCTTACATTATCATTTTCGTCTTCTTTATTTGATTGATAATTACCAGTATTCCAATCTATATCAGTTAATGTTCTTGTATATAAATATTGTAATTTGTATTTACCACCATCATTATTATTACTTGGTGTTGGATTTGTTTTATTTACAGTAACCTTACCATCTGCTGATGTTGTTGGTTGTTCTTCTTGTGCACCACTACATGAACAATTACAATTTACTGTTTGTTCTGGACAAAAATTATAACATCCAATTGGTTCAATAATATAATCTTCCTTATTAGGACATGATAAATGAACCTCTAGTTTGTATTCTTTTTCTTCTTTTGTTACTTTAACATATGATTTTTTAGTATCACATTCGTTACCATCTTTATCTAAGAATGGTAAAATTAATTTTTTATCAAGCATATCTTGAAGTGTTAATTTTACTGAATCTCCTACTTTTTCAGGCATTCTATCTTTAGTAAAATAACTATCTGCAGCATCTTTCATGCTTTGTACGTTATTATTAAATACAGAATCATAAAATGCTGTTAAATTAGGCATAGGAAATAATATTGTTATTAAAAATACGAATAAAAGTATTAGAAATATTTTTATTATTAAATCCCTAATTACAGTTGATTTTCTAGTTTCTTCCATAAAAGACTCCCCCTCTTCGAAAATAACGACCATTATGATAGCATAAGTTATAAAAATTGTCAAATTATTTAAATTAACAATTTTTATAATATTTACTATTGTTTTAATCCATTACCAAAATCACCTTCAACACCGGGAATATATGTTTTTTTATCAAGAATAATATTTATTAATTCTAGTACCTTATTATAATGTAAATAAAAATTATGAGGATCTCTAGCATTCATGTCATAATCAGTTGCTCGCTGAGCTTCTGTAAAATTAGAAGATGCAACTGCAAATCCTATATTTCCCATTTCACCTAGTAAACTATATAATTTTGCAAAACCACTTGTTTCATTTTTATAATAATTAAATATTTTATTTATAACTGTTGAATCTAACGAATCAGCAATAAATTTATTTAAATCATTACCATATATTGGTTTTATAAAATTAATTACAATATCATAAAATTCATGATAATCTGCAAAATTATTGTTTACTTTTATTGGTGGGTTTGATTGTCTTATTATTTTGCTTTCATTAACATATATTTTTTTATTATATTTTGTTTCAACCAATAATTGTGCAACATATTGCGCAACAAACTCGTCTAAAACTAACCATGAATAAGATTTTTGTCTGTAATTTGGATTACTTGACATAAACTCTATCAAATCTTCTTTAACCATAAAATTACTTTTAAATTTTTTATCAAAATCAAACCATAAAGATAGGTTTTCCATAAAATTTTCGTAAATACCGTTAACACAATGCGTTAATTCATGAAATAATACTTCATCTTTAAAATAATACTTTTCTGAATTTAAAGTTTTTCTTTCATTTATTCTTACATTTAATCCATATGATATTCTTGGATTATTTCTATCTCTTATAGGTTCCGTTTGTGCATCCCCAGGATTGTTATTATCTACAGAAAAATTAACACGTTCTAATCTAAATATTACCCTCTCAAGATTTTTTTCGTTAAATAATCCTGATTTTATACCCAAACTTATATATTCTTGTATATTTTTATCTAATTTCATAATTCTACCTATCATTAATACCACCACCAATTCGGTTATTATATCATAAATTTTTAAAATATTCTATAATTGTATTTAACATCAAGAAAACATGGAATATTATTATATAAATTGTTGTCTATCACCAATTAAAATATCTTTTATTTACCACTTTGTTTTTAAAATAATGTAATATTTTTAATAAATATAGTAATTATATTCTTTCTACAATGATACAAAAAAATCAGTCATATTTCAGACTGACATATATTTAAAGTTCGAATAGTTCGAACAGATTCTCTAGTGGTGCGATAGTTAAGATAGTCCGAAACCATCACAACAAATAAATAAACAATTTAATTCTATAAATATTATACCATGACTTTTACCAATTTTATAAATAATTTTTATAAAAATGAAAAAGACCTAAGGCTTCTAAAGTTTCATAGGTACATTTCGATAATAATATACACTACTTATTGATAAAATTCAATATTTTGGAACAAAATCAAAATTTAAAATAATTTTTTTAAATATGTGGTATAATATACAATAGAGAGGTGATGAAAGATGGAGAAACTTTTTAGGTACGAAAAAGATTTAGTTGATACTTTCATTACTAATTATTTTGATAAAAAAAACAAAATATCATTAAAAGAATTACCAATAAGATGGGGAAATATAGATATTGCTTTTATTTTAGGAAATAAAAAAGTCCCATTTAATTCAAAGCAAATTGAAGCATTATTAAAACCATCAAACGCAAAAATTTTTATGAAAATAAAAAAGAATAGACCTATATCTGAAAAAACTTTATTCAATGATTTAGGTATAAGTAAAAATACATTTTTTAATTGTATTCATACCCTAATTTCACTTAATTTAATAGTTAAGGACGAAAAAGATAATTATATTAGAAATATAGATTATGAATTTCCAAAAGTTAAAATTTTTGGTTATGAAGCTAAGCTTACCGATTATAATAAAGCCTTTTATCAAGCATGTATTAACAAAAATTATGTTGATTATAGTTATATAGTTTTTCCAATGGATGTTGCCATCAAAATAAAAGAAATACACTCTGATATTTTAGAAGAAAATAATATTGGATTAATCGGAGTAGATAGAAAGAAGTCAAAGATTTTAATAAAAGCAACAAAAAATCAAAAAATAAAATCATACATTAAATTTATAACTTTAATGCAATATGCGGAAAATTAAAGAAAGCACTATTTAAATTATTAGTGCTTTCTTTTTAAATAAATCAATTGCCAACAACCACTTATTTAAGTGTGCAGAACTATTTCTTAATTTGTTACTAATTTCTTTTTCTTCTACAAATTCATTTATCATATAATCATAATATGATATTGCTTGGTTTATTAATTCTGCCACATACTCTATCTTAGCTTCAATACTTTGTCGTGAATTAATCTCTTGAATAGCATTATGTATTGAAATCCAAAATTCTTGTTCATAATCAACAAATGATAAACTATCATAATCATTAATAAAATTTGTATCGTAAGGTGTTCCAGAAACCATAAAAGAAATGTCTATCTTTTGTGAAATTAAATCTGCAAGTTCACCAGTGAAATAACTTAGTAAAGGAATACTTGTATATCTTTTTTTTCTTATTCCAAATGTATCAACAGATTCAAATCTATCCTTTGAAAATTTTCTTAAAGTGTTAAACCAACCACCTGAAACAAAATCCACATCAATCATACTAAACAAAATAGCATTGATGAAATTATAGGTACATAAAATTTTAAAATTCATATTTTTAAGTTTATACAGAAAATATAATATATTTGAAAGTGTTTCTTCATCCATATATTCGTAATTTTTAATATTATTATTATTTTCAGTATTTTCATGAACTATAAAGAAATAAATACCATCCTTAGTTTCTATTTCATCATTAATATCCTCCAGCAGTTCATCAATATCATTTTTACTATGAAACATATTCTCGGCAATAGCTAATGATAAATAATATGAATCAAATTGTTTATATTTTTCTATACAATAATTATATATATCTAAAGTATGATCAAATTTCCAATCTAAACTATCAATACATAATCCTGGTGTAATTAATTGATTTGATATAGAGAAAGTTTCCTCAGCGTGATTGTCAAAATATTTCAAAAGATTTTCATCCCTAGTTCTCCAATCTCTTCTTTTTATTTCTGATGGATATGTAACATTTTTATCTAAATTTTTATATAAACTTGAATCATATCTTGCATAGTAAAACTGTGGATCATAGAAAGTATTATTTTTGTTTAGAAAATGGTTACTACAATAACTTTTAATCGATTCAATAGTTTCCTCTCTTGGTGAAAAAATAACACCATCACAATAATTATCAACAATTGCTTTTTCAATTTTGGAACCTTTTGCTGGGCCATGTTGAATTAAATATTTAGTCATTTACATCGTCTCCTTCTATATTTAATGTTTCAATTACTGAAGCAAAACTCTCAATTGTTTTAAACCTATCTTCTTTTTTACATTGTAACATTTTTTTTATAATAGTATATAATCTATCAATTGATGGATTATCGTCTATATTTTCATAAAACCAATCTTCTATGGTCCTATCCAACATTGTATTAATCTCATTATGTGGTAAAATATCAGACCTATAGAATTTATTAATTAAGTTAATACCTGTAACAAATTCATATGCTACAATGCCAAGAATATATATATCACTTGTAAAATTAACATTAGATCCATATCCAAGATATTGTTCTGGTGATGAATATGAATCTTTACAAAACTTAACTCTTCCTTTAGTAGAGTTTCTACTTACAATTTTAACAACTCCAGGATCAATAATTTTGTAATCTTTAGTATTATTGTTTTCGATTATCATTATATTATCTGGTGATAAATCTCTATGAATAAAATCTTTTGAAAAATACTCACACATCTTTTTACTTATAATTTTTAAAAATCTTTCACATTCTATAACCTTATTGTATTTATCACATTTTAAATTTCGTAAATAATCTTCTAATGTTACTCCATTTATTGCTTCTTCTAATAAAATACCACCAATAGAACAATTAAAATTTGTTTCTTCAATACTAAAATAGACATTAGGGAATACATCATTTGTGTCATGTGATGCAATAACATAACGAGTAAAGCATCTTTTCTTTAAAGCTAATCCTTCTGATATTTCTTCAATTTGAACATCAAAATTTTCTTCAAGATAATTCAAGTAATCATTTATTGAATTTATGTTTTTCCATTCACTATCTGTAATCTTAATATCTATATCTTCTGTATAATTAAAATACTTTGCAATATATATTTTCTTGTTACTGTTAAGTATAAATATACTTTTTGATTGGCCTCTTATATTGTTATTTATTTTGAAAGTATATGCATCATTCCATAAATTTCTATTTATCATTTCTTGTTTAATTAATTTCTTAAATTTTTCATAATCCATAATAACCTCCTAACTATTAAAAAAGAGCATAGTATTCCTTATCACATTAATAAGTCTCTACTAGCCCTTATATAATTATTTATTTTTTCTATTTTTTCTCTTAAGTAATTTTTTTATACTTTTTTCTTGAGCATATCCTTCTGGATAATCAACACCTTCTGGTAATTCCATTGAAATATGTCCTTGTTTAAACCAAAGAACATCTCTTAAAGAATAAAACTTAAATTCTAATAAATCACATTTTGTAACCATGTCAGCATGATTTTTTCTTTCTTCTTCTGCCATTGAATTAAATGTAGTAGCAATTTTATCTCGTTCTTTTCCGATACTTTCTGCTAATTTAATTATTTCATCTTCACTTAAATCTTTAACTTCATTATAATCAATCATCCAATCTAAGTCTTTAAAGTATTCTATTTCTGATTCTTCATCGAACTTAACAAAATCATATCTATTACTATCATTAATTATAGTAACACCATTACCAAAAACTTTCATAAATATAGAGGCAGGTATTGGTAAATCAGATGAATTTAAATATGCAATATCATTTTTTTGAACATATGCCGAATCATTAGTAATTATTTTCACGTAAAAACCTCCTTTGTCTAGTTATTTATTATAACATACTTTTATACTATTGAAACAAAAAACTATACTTGTTCTAAATTATCTAAAAAAAAAACATATTTTTTTTAAATTATCTTTCATAATCATCTTCTTTTTTGCTTAAATCTAAATCTTCAATATCATCAGCATCTAATACATTATCTTCATACATATCATTAACAACATCAATGTATTTGTCATCTTTATCATACCAACTATGAAGTTTATCATGTAAGAAAGATATTAATTTTTCAAACTTATCTTTCCAATATTCAAGAGTATTTTTTAAATCACTTATTTTAGATTTTAAAAATGAAATTTCATTGTCTTTTTCTTTAATTGTATCGTTTAAAGTTTTAACTCTTAAATTAAGTGCATTATTATTTTCAGTAAGAGTTTTAATTTTATTATTCTTATCTTTTAATTGTTCATTAGCATTAACTAATGTATTAGATAAATTTTGTATTTTATCGTATTCTTTACTAGTATTATCAACTTGATCGATAAAGTCGATAAAAGAATCTTTATCTTCCTTTGATAAAATATAATTATCTTTATTTAATTTAGATATTTTAAGTTTATCAATTTTATCTTTTATATCTTTAGAGTTTTGTTTTAATTTTGAAGATTTTTTGTTTGCTTGTTTTAAATTTTCGGTATTCTTTTCAATTTGTTTTTTCATTTCAATATAGTTGTCCATATCAGATACATGAATATCTCTATTTCTACCTTTTTGCTTTTGTTTTAAAGTTGAATCTAAACTATAAACTTGATTAAATTCTTCAATACATAAAGTTCTCATTTTATCTTGTAATCTTATTAAAGATTCTTTAGTAAATACATCAGATTTACCAACTTGTTTTTCCATGCCATTTTTATTTTTATATTTAATTGGAACTCCAACGATATGTAAATGTGGACTTGTTTCATCATAATGAATAATAGCACTTGCTACTTTAAAATTGGGAACAAGCATTTCTAAATCATCAACTTGTTTTTTATAAACTTCTGACATTTTCTTTTTAAAATCTTCATTTTTAGTATCCCAGTATTCTTTATCTCCAAGTTCAAGAATAATTTCACAAGCAAGCTCCTTTTTCTCATTATTAGATACATTATCAAAATAATTATCTATTATACGACTAGGTCTAGGTTGTTTGGAATTGTATTCTAATCTCGCTTCTTCAAACTCACTTAAATATAATTCTTTTACATCATCAAGTGGAGAAGAAGTACCTCTAACAATTTCTATTAGTTCTTGATTATCATCATATTTTCTATAATTATGTTTATCCACTTTTGATAATTGTCTTATATTTTGAATAGCATTATTTGGTAAAGATGTTGTTCCACTTAAATTATTTTTACCATTTTTTCTTGATATATTTTTCTTATTCTTATCACTACCTAAATGTAATGAATAAGCAAGTTCTGACATAGTTTTCCTCCTTTCTAGAAGTGTCCTCTTGAGTGGTCATTTTGGTCATCCAAAATTTCTAACCCCCTAGGAATTTTGTACGTTCCATACAAAATATCCAGTGGGCTAAGGTTTAACACCTTAGAATCTGTTTAATTTATTTCGTAATAACCAAAATTTCGTAATGGTTAAAACTACATAAAATATTAATTTTTAAATTGCTATCGCCACTTTCATTACTTCGTAACAAAACGTGCCACGCATTTTAAAAATCTTCTTCGGTAACATTATCGGGTATTGTTTCAAATACATCTCTAATGTTTACCTTTATATCATTAGGGTTATTCTTTGTAGCAAGCATTCCCATTGATAACCAATTATTATCTCCATTATTATTTTTTTGTAATGGGAATATTCTTACTGGTATTTCATCTTTTAATATTGGTCCTATATCTAATTTTTCTGTATCTTTATAAAATGTGCCTTTATATAAATTAACTTCATAACATTCATTTAATCTATAGAAGTTTTGCATTACATCTTTGATACTTGTATACTCGCTATATCTTACTGGGACTGAAGTTTGTATTCCATTCAAATCAATAATCATTTCTCGTTCATAATCAATATAACCTTGGTTAAATAACATTTTAAAATCTTCATAGAAAGTACTTCTAAAATTAACTTTCTTAACAACATACATATTATTTACTTCTTTTAGTTCTATATCATCAATGTATCTCATTACTATATCTGCTTTATCATCTCTATCTAAATCAGGCCAACAATCTTCAAAAGCGTGATATGTAAGTGGTAATTTTATTTTGTTAATATAGTCCATATCTCTTTTAAGTAATATATCATCAACAGTAAAATTTAATTGTTCAGCTTGTTGATTAGATATAATCTTTTCTTCTAAATCTTTAATTAAGTTATCTAATTTTTCAGTTTCATCTTTAAATTCTTCTATTGTAAATAATTCATTAACAAATCCTTCTTTTAATCTTTTCTTTTTATTATTTAGTTTCTTAATTTCTTCTTCTAATTCATCCTTAGGATTTTCTAATTTATTTTTAAGTACTGGTAAAAAGAATTCATTAACAACTGAATCATATTCAAATACATCATTTAAAATATGCATTATTGCTTCTTCAATTTTATTCTCTTTAATATTATTTTTACAATCTTCACATCTATAATAGAAATACCATTTATCATTTTTTACTTTATGAGTTGCTCCACCTGCAAGAATTCTTCCACATTTAGGACATTTTAATTTTTGTAAGAAAAGATAAGTTTGAGTTCTCATATAATTTCTAGAATTCTTTTTCTTTTGTACTTGGCAATTTTCCCATAGTTCTTTACTTACTAATGGTTCAACTACATTTTCATAATAAACTGAATTACCACTTCTTTTACCAGATACATAATCTCCTTTATAAATCTCATTAGATATTATTTTTAAAATAGTTGTATCTCTCCAATTAGTTTTACCTAATACTTTTTCTTCATTATAAATTTTTGCTATTTTAACATAAGTACAACCTTCAAAATATAAATTAAATATTCTTATAATAATATCTTTAGTAAGTGAATCTGGTACTAATAATCTATCCACATGTTTATAACCTAGTGGTGCTCTTGCTGGAATATGTCCTGCTTTAATTGCTCCAGATAATCCAACTTTCGTCCTTTCACTTGTTCTTTCTATTTCTTGTTGAGATACACTCATTAGTATTCTTGAAATCATTTTTCCATTAGCATTAGTAGTATTTATATCATCATTAGCACAATCTAAATAAGCATTATTTTCTTCTAAAAATTTAATAATATTTTCCCAATCATAAACACTTCTTGTAAGTCTATCTAGTTTTAATACAACAATAGTATTACATTTCTTATCTTTAATATCTTGTAATAATTCTTCAAATGCAGGTCTTTTATTCCCGGTTTTAGCACTTATACCAGCATCTTTATAAACTTTATAAATTTCATAATTCTTATATTCGCACATAGCACGAAGTCTTTTTTCTTGTTCTGGTAAACTAAATCCTTCTCTTGCTTGATCTTCAGTACTAACTCTAATATAAAGTCCTGCTATTTTCTTTTCTTCATTCATTAAATTTCAACTCCTTAATATAAAAAGGTGTCAAAAGTATTAATTGTTTAATACTACTGACACCTTATAATTTTATCTTCTCTTTGCAGATTGCATTTGTTTTGAAATATAATCGTATTCACTCATTGATTTTTGATTTACATAAGTTATTTTATCATCATTATATTTTCTAGGTGAACCTGTCGTAATGACAGTTTGTCCAAAATCATTTTGATTATATCCACAAATTACTCTTTTATTTTGTAATTGTTTCTTTAATAGTAATAAGTATTTTTTTTCTGACATATGAAATCCCCCTTAATTGATCTCATATTCTAACATAAAATGTATTAAGTGTCAATTTTTGTTAAATATTCTTTAAATAATTTTCTAATTCAGATAATTTAATTTTATTATTTAAGTTTTCTATAAATATCTCATTAGAATAATTAAAAGCTAGGAAAGTTATACCATTAATTATAATTCTGTGTGGTTCTAGATATGTAAGATTAGTTTTATCTATCATTCTTAAATTACCATTAATAATTGTTGATTTAACCTTACAAAATTCACATATAAACTCTAATCTCTTTCTTAATGATTCTTCCATTCTAACTTCTTGCTTGATAACATTAACCATTTTAATCAATCCTTTCTTGAAACGACTTTTTTCTAAACAAGAAAAAAATCAATCCTAATTTAGAATTGATTGTCTATTTATTCTCGAAACTTATAAAAAGTTCGAGCGGATTTCCCTATGGTGCTGAAAGCAGGAATTGAACCCGCAACCTACTGATTACGATTCAGTTGCTCTACCAACTTGAGCTATTTCAGCATTACAAGAAAATTATAACATAGATATTAAAAAAAGTTAATCAATTTTTAGATCAACTGTGGTACTTCCAATATTTGGAACATTAAGTTTAAAATTAATAACATTTTTATTTCTTCTTAAACATTTATATACTTCATCTTTTACTATTCCTTGTCCAATTCCATGAATAATAACTACTCTTTTATTTTTTAATTTTATACTATCATTTATAAATTCTTCTGTTTTTATTCTAGCACATACTCTATCCATACCATGTAAATCTATACTAGGTAAAAAATCTATAAATGGATCAATTATTTTTTTCATAAATATCAAGTACCTCTTTTATATTGAATGTTTGTTTTCCATTATCTGATAAAAATTTAGATATCGTTGATATTTTTACTGTTTTATCTAATGTATAATCTTTATTAATACAATATATAAATGTAGAAATAAACATATCATAACTACTTTTTGATACTTTATTTTTATCTCCCATTTTAGGAATTATACTAATTAAACTATTATTTTGAAACAAACATCCTACTTCTTCAATATATATTATTATTTTACCAGAAAATAGTCTTTTTGTCCTACTATATAATTCAATTATACTATTTTTATTTGCAATATTTAAATTTATTCCTGTAAGTACTTGTGCATATATAAGTGGAATTATTACATAATCTGATAATTTACATACCTTTATTGCATCTTCACTTATTTCTTTTAAATCAGTTATTATCTTTGTACTTCTAAATTTACTTTTTATGTTTAATATAAACTCTGAATTATAAATTGTACTATAAACTACATTTGGAATAAAATTAATACTTCTTATTAATTCATATTTATCATTATTTTTTAAAGAAAGAATTGTTTTTGAATTATTTTTTGTATTTTTAATTACATATTTATTATTTGTTTTTTTATTTAATATATTTACATAATCAGACCTTATTTTATTTGAATGAAGAAAATTAATTATTTCTTTTCCTTCAATATCATTTCCAATACATGAAAAGTAATATACATTTAAATCATATTTACTTAGAACTATTGGTACATTTAATATATTTCCTATACTTTTGGTTATATTATTTATTGTATACTCATTATTTTCTTTTAAAAATGTATTTAAAAAAATATTTAAATTATAATTTAAATCACCAATTACTATTATATTATTCATATTCTTCACCATTTTTAGTATAACCAAAGAAAAAAGAGCTTATGCTCTTTTATAATTAAAATAATATTAATTTATACTTTATAATACAATTAATTTCTGGATTGTTAATTTACTATTTCATCTTCAATTACCAATAATGAATCATATAATTAATTTTATTTTTTCTTATAAGATATATAATCATACATTTTACCCATTTATTCAATATAAAACTAAGATACTCCTATCTTAGTTTATAATCTATTTACTATTTTTTATATTTGACTGTGCAGATGCTAGTCTTGCTCCTGGTACTCTAAATGCTGAACAAGAAACATAATCAAGACCAATTCTATCAAAGTTTTCTGTGAATATTCTACTTTTATTATTTTAAATATTTTTAATTAATATTTTTTTTAACATTTTTACATCTTCTATATTTTTTTCATAATTACCATCAATAATATTACCAGTAAGAGGATCTATTATTGGCACATTATAACCATATTTCTTTAATAAGTTCTTTATAATATAAGTTCTTTTTTTCTTTTCTGATATATATTTATGGATGTCTTCACACTTTATTAATTGTTCACTAAACATAACATTTTTACTTTTGCCTCTATTAACTTTTTCTAATAAATATTCTATTTCATCAAAACATCCAATAGCAACTAAATCTTTATCCATATCTAATGAAGTTGGAATTCTTATTTCACCTCCATCTTGCAAACTATATCCATTATTTAATATACTTTCTAAAAAAACAAAGGATATATTAAATCTTATGTACTCATAAAATGCAGATGATGAATCATCATTACAATAAACCAAACTAAAATTTTTATTTTTAGGATGCAATGCGAAACAAATTTCATTTTCACATTGTTCATAAATTCTTGGTAAACATTCAAAATGTTCATATCCCATTTTAATCAAATCATTTCTTGACATAATTTTTCTAGATTTTATAATTTCTTCAAATATTTTTAAATCTTCTAACTTATTAGAATAATATTTTAAATTTATTCCATGAAAAATTTTGTTTTCTACTCCTTCAATACAATTAAACATTAAACACCCCACCTAAAAATCAATTATAAATATCGACTACTATTATTATAACAAAAAAACTAAGATACTCCTATCTTAGTTTATAATCTATTTACTATTTTTTATATTTGACTGTGCAGATGCTAGTCTTGCTCCTGGTACTCTAAATGCTGAACAAGAAACATAATCAAGACCAATTCTATCAAAATTTTCTATTGATTTTGGATCACCAGCATGTTCACCACATACACCAAGTTCAATATTAGGATTAGCGAGTTTTGCCTTTTCTTTTGAAATATTTACAAGTCTTAATATACCTTTTTCATCTACTGATTTAAATGGATCACTTTCAAATATTTTTTTATCATAATAATCTTTTAAGAATTTACCAGAATCATCTCTTGAGAAACCAAATGTTAACTGTGTTAAATCATTTGTTCCATAACTAAAGAAGTCACATTCTTTACCTAGTAAATCAGATATTATAATTGCACGAGGAATCTCAATCATTGTTCCTATTTTATATTCAATATCTACACTATTTTCTTTTAATATTTTATCTGCTTCTGTTTTTATTATATTTTTTACATATTTAAGTTCAACATCATCACCTATTAAAGGTATCATAATATCAACTATTGGATTAATACCATTTTTCTTAACATTAACAGCAGCATTTATAACTGCTTTTGTTTGCATAATTGCAATTTCAGGATATGTGATAGCAAGTCTTACTCCTCTATGACCCATCATTGGATTAAATTCTTTTAATTCACTAATTCTATCATGAATTTCTTCTAGTGATATATTAAGACTTTCAGCAAGTTCTTTTATTTCACTTTCTTCTTTTGGTAAGAATTCATGTAATGGTGGATCAAGATATCTAATAACAACTTTTTCATTATTCATTACTGTAAATAATTTTTCAAAGTCTGATTGTTGATATGGAAGAATTTTACTTAATGCTTCCTCTCTTTCTTCTTTTGTTTCTGATAAAATCATTCTTCTAAAGTTAAATATTCTTTCTTTTTCAAAGAACATATGCTCTGTCCTACATAGTCCGATACCTTGAGCACCTAATCTTTTAGCATTTAATGCATCTTTTTCTGAATCAGCATTTGCTCTTACAATTATTCTTGAATATTCATTTGTCCAAGACATAAATTCTTCAAATTCGCCTTCTATTACAGCATCTTTTGTTTTTATTTGTCCTTTATACACATTACCAGTATTTCCATCAATTGAAATATAGTCTCCTTCAGTTAAAACGATATCACCAATTTTTAATACTTTTTCTTTTTCCGATGCATATGCATCATTCAAACCACTTACACAACATTCACCCATTTGTCTTGCGACTACTGCGGCATGTGATGTCATACCACCTCTAATTGTTAATATACCATTTGCTTTTTTCATTCCTTCAATATCTTCTGGCGATGTTTCAAGTCTAACTAAAATAGAATCTTCATCTTTTAAATCTTTAGAATTAAAGTATATTTTACCTACTCCTGCACCAGGAGATGCTGCTAAGCCTTTTCCAATAGATGTTTTTGTTTTTAAATCTTCTTCATCAAATGATTTATGAAGTAATTGTGAAAGTGTACTTGCATCTACCGATAAAAGAGCCTCTTCTTTTGTTATTAATCCTTCTTTTACAAGATCAACTGCTATTTTAACTGCTGCTTTTGCTGTTCTTTTTCCATTTCTAGTTTGAAGTATATATAATTTACCATCTTCTATTGTGAATTCCATATCTTGCATATCTTTATAATGCTCTTCTAATTTTTTTGCATATCCATAAAATTCTTCATATAAATCTTTGTTATAATTTTCTAAAGTTTTGATTGGATTTGGAGTTCTAATTCCCGCAACTATATCTTCTCCTTGTGCATTAATTAGGTATTCCCCAAATAATTCATTTTCACCAGTTGCTGGATTTCTTGAAAATGCTACACCACTACCAGATTTTTCATTTAAATTACCATATACCATTTGCTGAACATTAACTGCTGTTCCCCAAGAATATGGAATATTATTCATTTGTCTATATATATTTGCTCTTTCATTATTCCAAGAATTAAATACGGCTTTTATTGCTTCTATTAATTGATACTTAGTGTTTTGTGGGAATTCTTCTCCTGATATTTCTTTATAGATATCTTTAAATTTAAGTACTATTTCTTTCATATCTTCTTTTGTAAATTCTATATCTAATTTAATACCTTTTTCTTTTTTTATTTCATCTAAAACTCTTTCAAATTTACTCTTATCGTATCCTTTAACAACATCAGAAAACATTTGTATAAATCTTCTATATGAATCATATATAAATCTTTTATTTTCTTCACTAAAACTTTCTACTATTTCATCATTTAAACCTAAGTTTAATATTGTATCCATCATTCCAGGCATAGATGCTCTAGCACCACTTCTAACAGATACTAAAAGAGGATTTTCTTTATTACCTAATTTTTTACCAGAACTTTTTTCAAGTTCTTCAAGTTTTTCATTTATTTCTTTTACTATCTCATCATTTAACTCTTTATTATTTTCATAATAATTATTACATGCATCAGTACTTACTATAAATCCATTTGGAACAGGAAGACCAATTTTAGCCATTTCACAAAGATTTGCGCCTTTTCCTCCTAGGATATTTCTCATATCTTTATTTCCTTCTTTAAAAGAATATACATATTTCATAATTTATTCCTCCTCGTACTTTCTTTTTTCATCTAAATAACATTTACCACATAATGGTATATATTTTACATTACTAACTGAACCATCTATTAAATTAGTATCTCCTTTTAATGTAAATTTATCATTTATAAATCTCGCATTAAATTTTGCTCTTTTACCGCATCTACATATAGTTATTAATTCATCTAATTCATCAGATAATTCTAAAAGTCTTTTACTTCCAGTAAATAACTTACTTTGAAAATCAGTTTTTAGTCCATAACATATAACAGGAATATTATAATATTTTGTTATATAGTATAATTCATCAACTTGCTTTTCACTCAAGAACTGTGCTTCATCAACCAAAACACATGATATTTCATCTAATTTATTATAATATTTTTCAATAGATTCATTTTCTTTTAAAAGAATATCTACCTTTCTTTTAAGACCGATTCTTGATTCCAAATAGTTATTTCCTTTTGTATCTATTTCTGATTTTATTACAATTACCTTTTTATTATTTTGTTCATAATTATAAGCAACTTGCATTAATGCAGAACTTTTTCCACAGTTCATCGCTCCATATCTAAAATATAATTTCGACATTCTATTCACCCTACTTTATTATACCAAAATAAAAATGTATTTACATTTGTAAATACACCTATTTTACACTTTTTAACTTATCTTTTATTTCTAGGATGACACTTTAAATATACTTCTCTTAAATGTTCATTACTTACATGTGTATATATTTCTGTTGATGATAATGATGCATGACCAAGTAACTCCTGAACAACAAGTAAATCACAACCATTATCTAGTAAATGTGTTGCGAATGTATGCCTAAACATATGAGGCGTAATATTTAATTTAATACTTGTTCTTTTTATAATATCATCTATTATTTGTTCTACTCTTCTCGTTGTAAGTTTTTCACTTTTTTTACCAACAATTAAATAATCACTTTTAACACCATCAAGCAATAAGTTTCTTCCTTCTTTTAAATATAAATTAATATATTCAAGAGCATAATCCCCGAATGATACTAATCTTTCTTTACTGCCTTTACCTAATATTAATATATTTTTATTACTAAAATCAATATCTTTTAATTTTATATTAACAAGTTCTGATACTCTGACTCCTGATGCATATAATACTTCTAAAATTACTCTTTCCCTTTGCCCTTCTTTTGTTTTTATATTAGGAACATTTAATATTTCTTCCATATTATTATAATTTATAAATTTTGGTATTCTTTTTTCTTTTTTAGGACTTGATACAAGTAAAAATGGATTTGATTCTACTTTATTATTTAGTACTAAATATTTATAAAATGTTCTAAGAGAACTTAATTTTCTTGATATAGTAGATTTTGCATCATTTTTTTTATTTAAATATATTACATATTCTTTTGCTTCATTATAATCCATATTTTTATAATTTATTTTATTGCTTAAAATAAATGAATTATACTCATTTAAATCTTTTTTATAATTATTACATGTAAAATCCGAATAATTTCTTTGATATTTTAAATATTCTATAAATCTATCTATTTCTTTTTCCATAATATCACCACTAATTAAAAGAAGTTTAAAATTTAAACCTCTTCTGTTAATTTATCTTCATATTTTAAAATATATTTCTTTGCCATTTCTGGTGAATCAACTAACATATCTAATTCACTCATTTTTTGATCAGTTGTTAATTCTTTATTTGTCATTATTGTATATATGCGATCTTCTAAATCATCATAAATAGGTTCTTTTTCTTCATAATCATTTTGAACACTTTCGTATTCTTTAGAAACAATATTTAACAAACTAGATATTTCTTTCATTTTTTCATATGATAAACTTTTTTTATTAGTATTTAAATTTTCATTTTCAAAGAAGTATATAATAAATTCTCTATATAATTTATAATCTGTTTTTAAATAATGATATAGCATTCCTTTATAATCTTTATTATTTTTTATATTTAAATATAAATTTACAACTGGAATATTTTTTGAATTTTTATCATTTAGATATTTATTTACTTTTGTTTTGTTATATAAAAACTCTTCTATCTTTTCTCTATCTATTTTTTCTATTTTTTCATAAACTCTATTAAAATTTTCTTTATCAAGAATCGCCCTATTATTATAATACATTGGACTATAATATTTTCCTCTTGATGACTCAATATAAACTATGAATTCACCAAATTCATCTTTTATTAATCTTTTTCTTATTGCATTTTTATCTATGAAATATGTTGTAAAATCATCAATATCTTCTAGTGTACCACTACATAACTTAACTCTTTTACCAGAATAATCTACATATAATGTATAATTTTTTTTCAAAACCCTCTGCATATTTCTTTACCTATCTTATTGTATATGGATTTTCTTCTGTTCCATTTCCATCAGCATATAATGCATTTTTATCAATATTTATTACTGGATAAAAACTAAAATTACTAGAAGCTTTTTTAACATCTAAAACACCATCATCTACAAAATAAAATTGATATGTATCATCTGCAACTGCAGTTAAAGTATCAAAATCTGATGATATTGAATCAAAGAAATTATAATTGGTACAAGATAAATCTGATGTGCTTGTACAGTTTGGATCTATACTTCCTCTCATATATTCACTTGCATAAAGCATTCCTATTTTCATATCAGGATATTTGTTAGAACATTCTACTACTCCATCAATACTCTCATCATCTAAATTTCTCTTACCAATGCATAAATCATATGAAACCATAAATTTTCTTTCTGCATCACTGAAAAAATCTGAATTATATGCATCTTTAAGATAATCTTTTAATCTACTTTTTTCAAAATTATTTATACCTACATATTTTTCTTCATTAATATTATATCTATTATCCCAAGTTACTCTATATTTATATCTATCAGTAGAAATAAGTCTTATTTTATCATCTTCTATTTCAATTATTCTATATGTTCCTTCGTCTATTTTAACTAAGTTATTTGGATTTTCACCTCTAAATATTAATTTGTTATTATATTGATATAGTCCGTCATCTGAGGTAACCACTGTCTCATTTTTTTTAATATAATCAACAAGTGATGTTGTTTCATAATATTTACCACATTTTAAATAAGGGGTATATTTATAATTGTCTCCATTTTTATTTATTAATACATAACCACTACATTTTACATTTTCGTCCTCAATGGAATTAAGTTCCTTAATATATTTTGAATTAATAAGTGTATCTGTATTTACTTTTGTTTGTTCCTTTTCATCTTTTGGTAATATTTTAGTGTTTTCATTTGCATATTTTTCGGCCGCAACTTTTAGGTTTTCTTCCATTTGTGTATATGTACTTGCTTTTGACATACCCTTTCCTTTAAATAAAAAAGAGCATATTAGAATTACAACCACAAGTATTACAATAAACGTAATTATTTTTACTATATTTTCTCTAATAAAATTCATAATAATCCCTACCTTTAAACTAATTATAGCATAATAAATTAAACTTAACAAATATTATTTTTTAAGTGTAAACATATTTACAAAAAAAGTAGAATTTTTTTACATTTCTACTTTTTTAATAGTTCACTAGCAGTTGTAACTAAACCAGCCATATTTTGCATATCTGATGGAATTATTATTTTAGTTGCTTGACCTTCTGCAACTTTTTCTAATGTTTCAAATTGTTTTAATGCAAGTACTGATTTGTCTGCTCCTGCCTCTTTTAAAAGTTTAATACCAGCAGCTGTTGCTTCTTGTACTTTTAATATTGCTTCTGCTTCACCTTCAGCAAGTTTTATTTGTGATTCTTTTTGAGCTTCTGCTCTTAAGATAGCACTTTCTTTTTCACCCTCAGCAATTAATATACTTGATTTCTTTTCACCTTCTGCTTGAAGAATTTTTTCTCTTCTTTCTCTTTCAGCACGCATTTGTTTTTCCATTGCTTCTTGTATATCTCTTGGTGGAATAATATTTTTTACTTCAACTCTGTTTATTTTTATTCCCCATGGATCAGTTGCTTCATCAAGTATTAAGCACATTTTATTATTGATTAAATCTCTGGATGTTAATGTTTCATCAAGTTCAAGTTCACCAATAATATTACGAAGTGTTGTTGCTGTTAATGTTTCAATTGCATTTATTGGATTTTCAACACCATATGTATATAATTTTGGATCAGTTATTTGAAAATAAACGACTGTATCTATTTGCATTGTTACATTATCTTTTGTAATAACTGGTTGTGGTGCGAAATCTCTTACCTTTTCTTTTAATGAAACATTATTTGCTATTCTTTCTATAAATGGAATTTTAAAATGTAATCCTGTTTGCCAAGTAGATTTATAACTACCTAGTCTTTCGATAACGAATGTTTTTGATTGTGGTACAATTTTAATATTTGTAATAATAATCAATATTAAAACTATAATTAAAATAATAAATTGCATAACTTACCTCTCCTCTTCTCTAACAATTATTTTAGCACCTTCAATTTTAAGTACCCTTACTTTTTTGCCTTCATCTATATGACTATTTGATACAGCCATCCAGTCTTTACCAGAAACTTTTACCCTACCTGGTGATAACTCATTTATCTCTTTTGTAACTATACCTATTTTACCAATTATCATATCAATATTTGTTTTTGTAACATTTTTATTTATAAATTTATCAAGTAATGGTTTTGTAAATATTAATGAAATAATAGTAAAAAATGTAAATACTACAATTTGAATAATTAAATTATCCGTAAAATATGTACTAATAAATGCACACAAACTACCAAAAGAAAACCAAATAGTAATTAAATTAAATGATAAGGCTTCAATTATCAAAAAGGCAAATATCAAAATAAACCATATCATAACACTTACCTCCTTTACAACTATTATATTACTAAAAATCTATAAAAATCAACAAAAAAAATGGCTTTTATACCATTTATTTATTTAATAAATCTAATAAATTAATTTTAAACATATCTTTATCAGCATTTTCTTTACTAATCATAACGCCTTTATATGCATTTAACTCTGTAGCATGTCCTTCTAAGAATAATTCTTCTGGTGAAATTGATTTTAATAAAATAATATTTTTATTTGTATATATATCATAATGAAGTACTATTTCACCGTGAACCTTTGTAAATAATTCATCCGCAGGAAGTGTAAGTTCATATGAAACTGTATTTTTTTCTTCATCAGTAGATACAATATCACCTAAAAATTCTCCCTCTTTCATTTTAGGATAAAATTCAAAGATTAATTTTTTAAACGCAAACATATTGTACTTCTTTAAAGAACGTTCACACTTCTTAAATTTAATTTCATCAAAATATTCAAATATATAATTTCCTTTCATATTATACCCCCCTAATCACGGATGACTTTACCTTGATTTGCATGCGCAATTATATCATAATTGTAAACAATTGTCAAATAAAGCCTAAGGTTTTTCATATTATTCTTCTTATGATTTTATTATATCATTAAAAAATATAAGTAAAAAGACCAAAATTATATTTTTTACTTATATTTTACACTATTTTGCATCGTACCAATTTTTACCAATTTCAACGTCTACTTCTAGTGGTACATTTAATTTATATGCATTTTCCATAAAATTTATAACTATTTCTTTAACTTTTTCAAGTTCATCATTTTTTACATTAAAAATAAGTTCATCGTGTACCTGAAGTATCATTTTACTTTTTAAATTTAACCTATTAAATTCATTATATATATCAATCATTGCTTTTTTTAAAATGTCAGCACTTGATCCTTGAACCGGTGTATTAAGTGCCATTCTTTCACCTTGAACTTTAATCATATGATTTGTATTATATAATTCATCTATTTTTCTTTTTCTATTCATTATTGTTTTTACATATCCTGTTTCATATGCATCTTTTATTACTTTATCCATATAATTTTTTATTCCAGGGAATGTTTCTAAATAATTATCTAAGAATTTTTTTGCTGTTTTAATATCAACACCAAGATCTTCAGCAAGGCCAAAACTACTTATACCATAGATAATTCCAAAGTTAACTGCTTTAGCATCTCTTCTCATATTTTTAGTTACTTCATCTTTACTAACGTGGTATATATCCATTGCGGTTTTTGTATGTATATCTAAATGATGTTTAAATGCATCTATTAAATTTTGTTCTCCTGACATATGTGCGAACATTCTAAGTTCTATTTGTGAATAATCACTTGATAAAAATACAGAGTTTTCTTCAGGAATAAATGCTTTTCTTATTTCTTTTCCTTCTTTATATCTAATTGGAATATTTTGAAGATTTGGTTCAATTGATGATAGTCTTCCTGTCCTTGTTAAAGTTTGTGTATATATAGTATGAAGTTTACCATCTTCTTTTACACAGTTTTTTATTCCTACAATATATGTTGTATATATTTTATTTAATGTTCTATGTTCTATTATTTTTTCTACTATTGGATGATAATCTACTATTTTATCTAGTATTTCTCTAGCAGTTGAATATGATGTTTTTTTCTTTTTTGGATATGGTATCTCAAGTTTTTCAAATAATATTTCACCTAATTGTTTTGGAGACTGAATATTAAATTCTTCTCCTGCATAATTATATATTTCACTTGTTAATTCATCTAACTTTTTATTAATATTTTCTCCCATTTCATCAAGTACTTTAGTGTCTACTCTAACGCCTTCTATTTCCATAGAAGCAAGTACGAAAGATAGTTTCATTTCAATATTACTAAAAAGTTCTAGTTGTTCTTCTTCTTTCATTTTATTTATAAATTCATCTTTAATATCATAAATAAATTTTGCTTTTTTTACTGTTAAATCAGCAAGTGCTTCGGTACTCATATTTTTTTCTTTTTTAAAGTTATCAAAAAGAGTAATATCGTAATTAAATGTATTTGCTAGATATGCAATATCATCTTTAACATTATAATTTAATATATATCCTGCGATCATCGCATCAAATGTACAATTTTTTATATCTATATCATATTTATTAAGAGAAACAATCATCTTTTTTAAATCATATGTATAAATTTCTTTCCCATCTAATATGTTTTTATTTTCTTTTAATACTTCAAATGGTACATAATATACATTTTCACCATCATATAAACTCATTCCATAAATATCTGCATTATGATAATTTGTTTCACTTATTTCTAAATATGCTGAAACCTTTTCTTTTAATTTTAAATCATCAATATTTTCTATTATTTTATATTCTAACTTTTCTTCTTTTTTTTCTTCCTCTTTAAAATCTTTTAGGAAACTATAAAACTCTAAGTCACTATACATTTCTCTTAAACCATTAACATCTGGTCCATCATATTTTAATTCTTCTAAAGAATATGTAACAGGTACTTCATTATAAATTGTCGCAATATCCTTACTCATAAATGCAGATTCTTTTCCATCTATTAATTTTTGTTTAGTTGCGCCTTTTATATTATCAATATTATCATATACATTTTCTAAACTATCGTATTCTTGAAGTAATTTTAAGGCAGTTTTTTCTCCTATTCCCTTAACTCCAGGTATATTATCAGATGCATCACCCATAAGTCCTTTTAAATCTATCATTCTAATTGGTTTTATTCCATAAGTATCTATAAATGTTTCTTCATTCATTCTTATATAATCTTTTTGTTTTAATAATTTTACTTCTGTTTCTTCATTAATAAGTTGTAATAAATCTTTATCACTACTTACTATTGTTGTTTCAAATTCTGGATCTATAAGAGCCATTTTAGAATATGTACCAATTATGTCGTCTGCTTCATAATTATCTATTTCAAAGCATTTTATTCCCATTAATGGAACAAGTTTTTTTGCGACTGAAAATTGTTTTTTTAAATCATCTGGAGTTTCATTTCTTCCACCTTTATAATCTAAATATTTTTCATGTCTAAATGTTTTTCCTTTATCAAATGCAACAAGCATATATTCTGGCTTTTCTTCTCTTATTATTTTATTTAACATATTAACGAGACCATAAAGTCCATTTGTTGGAAAACCTTTACTATTTCTCATAGTATTTCCTGTATATGCAGTTGCAAAATAACTTCTAAAAAGCAAGTTATTTCCGTCTACTAATATTACTTTTTTCACTTTTTATCACCTACATATAAAGTATAACATAAAAATTTGATTTTTTTTCATTTTTGAGTATAATAATACTTGCTAAAAGAAAGGTCGGATAATTTGAAATATATTGAAATAGATAAAAGTAAAATAAAGAAATTATATAGTGACGGTGTTGAGTCTAATATATATTTATATGATTTAGATGGTCAAACAGTTTTATTAAAATTATTAAAAGATAAAAGTTCACTAAAAAATAAAGAAAAAAAAGTTAATATAATTATAGATAGTGATATTCTAAAAGATGAAGTTAACATACTTGCTTCTGCAAGTATAAATGGACAATTTGTTGGTTATTTTATGCCACTTGATTTAGAATATACAAGAACAGTAAGTGATTTTGATAAAAAAAGAGTAAAAATTTCTGCACTTAAGCAATTAAGAGATAAGATGGAAAGATTTAATAAAAATGGTATTTACATAGGTGATTTTAATGAAAAAAATATATTAATAGATAAAGAAAACAATATTAAATTATGTGATTTAGATAATTTTAAAATTAATGATTTAGATTTTGATACACCATCAACTTTTGTGCATTATTTTAGAAGAAATTGTAAAAATGAAGAAAAAGTAGATAATTATTGTTTTAATCTATTTACTGTATCACTTATGGAAAAAATATATTCACCTTATGTATTAAACTATTTGACATCTAATCCACTTCCAAGATATATGGATTCTAAAGAAAATAGAAAAATTGTTGATAAATTAGTATTTTTAGATGATTCATATCAAAAAAAATATATAATTGATAATTTAACTTCAAAAAGAATGTAATTATATTAAAAAAACGAATATAATTACTTTTTTTGTTCATAATAGTTTTGAAAGGAATGATTTTATGAACATAAAAGATTATATTATTCAAAACTTTAAAGATGATAATTTAGAAACTATTGAAAAAGCTATTGATGACAGTGTAAATGAATATAACGAGGATACTCTTCCTGGTCTTGGAATATTCTTTATGCTTGTGTGGGAAAATTCAAATAAAGAAGAAAAAAATACTATTCTAGAAAAGATTAAATCTAATCTAAATTAGTATTTTTTATTTTGTCCTCTATTATTTTTTTATTTTCTTTTAATCTTTCATTATTTGGTGACAAATTAATTGCTTTATTAACATTTTCAAGAGCCAAATATAAATCACCTTTATAATAATATGAAACTGATAATAAATCATTTATAGTATGATCATAACTAAATACTTCATTTATATATGTTTTTTCATGGCCACTAATAGTTAGTGCCTTTTGGCAGTTACTTATTACTTCATCGTAATTACCTAAAGAATACTCTAAAAGTGCCATTTCAACATATGGATCTCTTAAGTATGGTGCTTCATTTATTGCCTTTTCAAGCCATATTTTTGCTTCATCATATCTATTTAAATTTTCATAGCATCTAGCAATAAATCTCATAGATGCACATCTTTCATCTTTCCATGTTGCACTCTTTAAATTTAAGTGTTTAATAAGTGTATCTATTGCTTCATTCCATTTTCCATAATACATATATTCTCTACCTAAATAATGCATATTTCTATCATTTTCTGGATTTTCTTTTACTGATAGTTCTAAAAGTGGAAGATATGAACTTCTTGATTTTGTACTATCTGGATAATGATTTAAAACTATATCTTCATTAATTACAATATTTTCATTTTCTTTTTCATACTCTAATACTTCATGAACTGGATTAATCCATTTATAATTATTTCTGCTATGAATCTTTTCATATATAAATGATACTTTAGGATTATCATTTTCATCTAAACTCCAGTTATATGTATATCTACATCTATTTGCATCTTTATTCCAAACACTTTCTAATTTTTCTCTCCATCCTTTTAAAAATACTTCATCTAAATCAGTACAAACACATATATCTGCATCATTTGGAACCATATCTAAAGAAATATTTCTTGCTACATCAAATCTCCATGGATTTATTTTCTTTTGTTTTACATGTACTCCTTTTTCTTTTAATAATTTTATAGAATTATCAGTAGATCCTGTATCAAGTACATATATTTCATCTGCTTCTTTCATAGAATTAAACCATCTATCAACAAATTTTTCTTCATTTTTACATATTGCATATACACAAACCTTATACTTTTTCATATATTTGCCTACTTTCCTAAATATTCAATTACTATATTTACAAGTGTATTTGTAAAATAAGAATTTGATTTTATATTATTTAAATCTGGTGATAATAAATATATTTCTTTTGAACCAATATTAACTATTTCATAATCATTATCTGTACTATCTATTGCGACTATTCCCTGAGATATTACATTAGAATATTCATTATTATAAATCCATTTACTAGCTCCAACATAAATATTATCTGTATTAGTTTGTCTAAATCCATATGATACAAAATCTGTATCTGGATTAAAATTATTTGAAGTTGTTTTTATAGATGCATTTATCATAATAGTAATTTTATAATATCCTATTTTATTAAATTTAATTAAATTATCTTCACTATTTAGATTAACTAAATTATCAACATCAAGTTCAATTCTATCTAATGGAATTCTTTCATCTGGTTCTATTTTTATACCAGTTGCAACTGTTCCATCATTATATTTTATTATATATGCATTTTGTATTTTACTTAATCCTGAAAGACCACTTGGTATTGTAAAATCTAAAATGTGATTAGGTCCTCCTCTATCTACAACACTTGCTTTACTTCCTGGATCACCAGTTTTTGTTTCTCCTACTTCTATAGTTTCTGATAATCCTATTGGACCTGTTGGACCTACTTCCCCTTGTTCACCTTTTGGACCTGTTGGACCAAAACATGTTCTGCAACATTTTTTATTTTTATTAATCATGTCTAATATTCTTTGTTCTTCACAATTATTCATAAATTCACTCCTTTAATACATTTTATGAAAAAAATTATTTTTTGTATGTAAAAACTCCCCAAAATTGAGGAGTCTTTATATTTAAGCTATTTTTACAATATTAATATAAGCACTAGTATCTGGTCCTGGAGATATAGTTGCTGCATTTGTTGCTTCTATTGATAAACCTATTTGATCATTTGCATTAAATGAATTTATAGTACTTCCAGAAAATTCTGTATCTACATTTGCTGTTAAACTTTTAGTAATTGATGTATTACTAATAGGTGTTGTATTTTGATTAAGTCTTACTGTAACATCTGTATTAGTACTTGGACTACCATAAAAATAATAATCAACTTGATAAACGCCATTTTCTGGTATCGTTAATTTATTTTGTGTATCTAAAGTTATTCCATTTGCTGGTCCATTACTTCCAAGTGGTACATCTGCCGCAACATTTTGTGTTAAAGTGATTGTATTTTCTGTAGTATCATATTTTCTTCCATAAGTATTAGTTGGTGAAACTGTTGCTCCTGCGGGACCTGTTGGGCCTGTTGGACCTTGCACTCCTTGAAGTCCTTGAGTACCTTGAAGTCCTTGTATTCCCTGTGGGCCTGTTGGGCCTGTTGGACCTTGTACTCCTTGAAGTCCTTGAGTACCCTGTAGTCCTTGTATTCCCTGTGGACCTGTTGGGCCTGTTGGACCTTGCACTCCTTGTATTCCCTGTGGACCTGTTGGACCTGTTGGACCTGTTGGACCTCCTGCAGGACCTGTTGGACCTGTTGGGCCTGTTGGACCAAAACATGGTCTACAACATTTCTTATTTTTATTTATCATATCTAATATTCTTTGCTCTTCACAATTATCCATAATTTCGCTCCTTTCGATTATATAATACGAAAAAAGAAAAAAAATGAATAATTATAACAACTAAAAAAAGTACAAATTTATTTTGCACTTTTACATATTTCTAAGTTTAGCATCCATTTTACTAGTTACATCATCTATTATTTTATTAAATACATTCATAACTTCTTCATCAGTTAATGTCTTATCCATATCAGTAAATGTTAATTTATATGCGATTGATTTTTTATCTTTATCAACATTTTCACCTGTATAAACATCAAATACTTCAACATTTGTAAGCATTCTTGAACCTGACTTTTTAATTAATTTTTCAACTTCTTCACTTGTTACATTTTTATCAACTATAAATGCTAAATCTTTTGTTATACTTGGTAATTTTGATGCTGGTTTAAACTTAATTTGTTTAGTTTTTACATTTAATTTATCTATTGATAATTCAAGTACATATATTTCATCTTTTTCTAGTTTTGGATGAACTCTTCCAATAAATCCAACTTTTTGTCTATCTAAAATAATATCTGCACTTATACCAGGATGTAAATTTTCTTCAGTACTAATTACAAATGAATATCTATTTTTAAGTCCTAAATAATCAAGTAAATTTTCAACAATACCTTTTATTACATAAAAATCAGTTTTTATTTTTGAATTATTCCAAGATGTACTTATATAATTTCCATATAATGCAACACCTAAATAATTTTCTTCTTTAAAATCATCAAAGAATACTTTACTTGTTTCATAAATATTAATATCTTTAAGTCCTCTAGATTTATTATATTTAATTACATCTATTAAAGATGGTATCATTGATTTTCTAAGTACTGATCTATCTTGACTCATTGGATTAGGTACTTCTATTACCTTTTTATCTTTAGAGAATAAATCAGATGTTTTTTTATCAACTAATGTATAAGTTCTAACTTCATTTAATCCTAAACTTCTCATTCTTTTGCTGATATTTTTTTTAAATGCTATTACTTCTTCATATTTTCCTTCTTTTGTAGGTAATACTGGAAGTGTATTTTTTAAGTTATGATATCCATATAATCTACCAATTTCTTCAACTATATCATTAACATTATTTTCTATATCTAATCTTCTTCTTGGAATAGTTACTTCAAAAGTATCGCCATCTAAAGTATATTTAAAATCTAATTTATCTAATTGATCCTCAATATCCTTATCAGTAAGTGTAATACCAAGTAATGAATTTACCTTTTCTGTTTTAAATATTATTTTTTTCTCTTTTTTATCTTCATTATCATAAAGTACATAATCACTTAATACTTTACCACCTGCATATTTTTCAAGTAAATGACACGCTCTATCTAGTGCTTTTATAGTATATTCATAATTTAATCCTTTTTCATATCTCATAGATGCTTCACTTCTTAGATTTAATCTTTTTTCTGTTTTTCTTATATTAGTAGGATTAAATATAGCACTTTCTATTAATACTTCTTTTGTATTTTCATCAACATCAGTATTAAGTGCGCCCATTACTCCCGCAACTGCGACTACTCTTTTTCCATCTGTTATTACAATATCATCAGAACTTAATGTTCTTTCTTTTTTATCTAAAGTTACTACTTCTTCATTATCATTTGCCATTCTAACAAGTATTTCATTACCTAGTTTATTTTTGTCAAAGAAATGAAGTGGTTGACCATATTCAAGCATTACATAGTTTGAAATATCAACTATATTATTTATTGGTCTCATGCCTGCGGATATTAATCTATTTTGAATAAATTTAGGAGATTCACCTATTTTTAAATCTTTTACCATTTTAGCTTTATAATATGTACAATTTTCTGTATCTACTTTTAAGTTAAAATGATTTTTAACTGAATCACTTATTTCTTCGTAACTATCATCTGGTAAGTTTACTTTTTTTCCTAAGATTGCTCCTACTTCATAAGCAAATCCTATATGATAAAAGCAATCATTATTTTTGTGTTTATGTATGTCTAAATCGTATAAAGTATCACATGCTCCCATATATTCTAAAGCATCTACTCCAACGGGTGCAGCATCATCAAATACATATATACCTTTTTTATAGTTTTCTTCCGTGTCTTCTTCTAATCCTATTTCTGATAAAGCACATATCATACCATTTGAGTCAACACCTCTTTTTTTACTTTTTGAAATAGTAAAATTACCTGGAAGTGTAGCTCCTGGAAGAGCCACTATTACTTTTATTCCTTCTTTTACATTTGGCGCACCACATACTATTTGAATAGTTTCTTTTCCTACATCTACCATACATACATGCATATGATCTGAATCAGGATGAGGAACGCATGATAATACTTTTCCTATAACTAAATTATCAATATGATTAGATATTACATGTTCAACATTTATACCTGCTTTTGTTACTTTATCTGCTAGTTCATCAAGATTCTCATTTTCTATATCAATATAATCTTTTACCCAGTTCATACTTATCATAGCTATCTAATCTCCTTTCTATCAAAATTTTTTGTTTCTCTTAAATCATTTTCATGACATACTCTCATATCAGTAATACCATATTTAAGCATTGATATTCTTTCAGCAGCCATACCAAACGCAAATCCTTGCCATTCATTTGGATCATAGCCACATGCTTTTAATACATTAGGATGAACCATTCCTCCACCACAAATAGTTATCCATCCTTTTGGTTTACACATTGAGCAACCACTTCCATCACAATATATACAACTCATATCCATCTCTACTGATGGTTCTGTAAATGGATAATAACTTGGTCTAAATCTTGCTTCTACTCCTTCTCCAAACATATTTTTTATAAATGCATCAAATGTTCCTTTTAAATCACTAAGTGATATATTTTTATCAATTACAAGTCCTTCAATTTGAGTAAATTCTTGTTCATGAGTCGCATTTATATCTTCTCTTCTGTATGTTTTACCAGGACATATCATTCTAATTGGAGTTTTACCTTCTCCTTTTAACATTGTTCTTACTTGAATTGGTGATGTTTGGCTTCTAAGTAAGATATTTTCTCCTTCTAAATAATATGTATCTTGTGCATCTCTAGCAGGATGATCCTTTGGTAAATTAAGCATTTCAAAGTTATATTTATCAAGTTCTATTTCTGGTCCTTCTAAAACATCATATCCCATTCCTATAAAGAATTCTTCTGTTTCTTCAACTATTTTTTCTATTATTGATGGACTTCCTGATGGAATAAAAGTTCCACTTAGAGTGATATCTATTTTTTCTTCTTCTAATTTTTTATTTAATGCTTCTTCTTCTAATTTTTCTTTTAATTCATCAAATGAGTTATTAACAAATGTTTTTAAATCATTTAAAAGTGATCCAAATTCTTTCTTTTCTTCATTTGGTATTTCTTTCATTAATGATGAAAGCTCTGAAATAGGTCCTTTTTTACTTAAATATTCTATTTTTAAATCATTTAATTCTTTTAAAGTTGTAACTTCTTTTAATTTTTCTATAATTTCTTCTTTTAAATTTTTTATTTTTTCTTCTTTATTCATTTTAAAACATCTCCTTTATCTTATCAAAACTATTTATACTTAATATCTTACTCTTATCATATTCCTTATTTTCAGGATTATAATAAATTGAATCTATTCCAAATTTATTTGGACCAATTACATCCTTTTCTATTGTGTCACCTATCATTATGCATTCATTTACATGATAATTACCACATGCATTTAAATAACTTTCTTTGTTTGGCTTTAAATTTAAATCACCTGCATATACTCCATCAAAAAATTTTAATATTCCAGCATTTTTAAGTCTTTCTTTTTGTGTATATTTAAACCAATTTGTAAGTACTACTAAGCTTTTATCTTTACTTTTTAAGTATTCAAGCATACTTTTAGTTTCATCAAGTAATTTATCATTCATTGTTGCATTTACTTTTACCCAACCATCTATTATTTCACTTGTAATATTTATACCTGTTTTCTCACTTAAAAATTTACTTAACATTTTTGAATCATACTTTTCATGCATACTTTCATATTCAAGTAATTTTTCAAAATATAGCAAAAGAAATTTTTCAGAATCTTCTTCATTTAATACACTTTTAAAGTAATCTCTTTCAACATTAAAATCACCATGAAGAAGTGTTCCATCAAGATCAAATATAAACCTCTTTTTCATATTTACCTCCAAAAAAAATACCTATGATGTAAGGACGATTTTTCGCGGTACCACCTTACTTCATAGATATTTCTATGCTCTTTAATCTATTAACGCTAGATAAACGTTATAACTTTTCATTATACATTCAGAGGGTGAATTCATATAATATATTTTATTAGCTTCCCACCATACGCTAACTCTCTTAAAAAATATTAATTATATTACTACTTCCTCATCACAACTTTTAAACTAAAAATATTATAACACAATATTTTATTTTTTTAAATACTTTTTTTATATCTTAACTTTTTATCTTTTTTATAATTTTCACGAAAATCATATAATCTTTTCTTTGCTTCTTTAGGATTACTCATATATATTAAGAAATCATCTATTTTTTTACCATTTCTAATTTTATTAATCGCATTAGATTCTATTTGTCTAACTCTCTCATATGTTAAATTATATTCTTTAGCAACTTCTATTAATTTCATTGGATTATTACCATTAAGTCCATATCTTAAAACTAATATTTCTTTCTCTCTTTCCTTTAAATTACAACTATCAAACAAAGTAAGTATTTCTGCATTTAACATAGATAAACTTGCTAAATTTTCAATTGTTTCATCATTTGATGGAAGAAAATCTTCAAAAGTACTAGTTGTTTCATCATTTACTAAACTATTTAAACTTGTACTATGATTTTGTAAAAGCAATATTGATTTCATTTTTCGTACTTCAGAAATAGGAATATTACAAACTTCAGGCATTTCAAAGTCTGTTGGATCTCTACCCAATATTACACTTAGCTCTTCTTCCTTCTTTTTATAATTATTAACATTTTCATAAACACCAGTTGGAACCCTAATTTCATTACCTTTTTTTATAATAGCAAGCCTAATTGATTGTTTTATCCACCATGTTGCATATGTTGAAAATTTCATAATATATGAAATAAATATGGATTTTATATGCTTAATATTAGGGTGTAAGAATAATTACTTATAAATAAAAATATCTATGATATTTATATTCATAGATATTTTTCAATTTTAATATTATTAGCAATCACAATAGTAATAATGAACTGTTAGTTTTTTTATTTTTTCATTTTCTATTTCTGTTTTATAACCTGCACCATTTCTATATAATGGTGTATTTATATCTTCTGGTCCGTGAACTACAACTTCACCTTTTGTTCTTTCAATATAACTATCATAAGAATCTCCCATAATTTTTTTCATAAATAATTCTATATTCTTTTTTTCTATTGATAACTCTTCTTTTTTGTGTGTAGTAACTTGTTTTATTAATTCTTTTTTTACTTCTATAGCACTTACTTTTCCTTTTACATTAACTTCAAATATTTTTGAATAATCACTTTTTTTACATAAAAGATTTAAGCATGGATCTAAAACATATTCTTCATTATCAAAATTAAAACATATCCATGAATGATAATATTCTTTTGTTCTTTCATCAAATTTTAAATTTCCTCTGTCAATATAATCATCATCATTTAAAAATACTATTGCGGATTCTGTAGTCTGCCAGCACCACCCTTCTAGTTTTTCATTTTTCATTAATTCAAATAATGAACCTTTATACTTATCTAAAACTTCAATATATAAATTATTTAATTTTTCCATTAAATATTCTACCACTTTAGGCTCAATTCTTTTTGAACGCAATATTTTAAATCTCTCTTCTTCAGTTAATGGCTCTTCAAAAATGATTTTCTTTAGAATATCATTAACTCCAGTCATACTATTTTCCCCCTTTTTTTATTAATAAATATATTATCATAAAATATACAAATGTCAATAATATATATAGATTTTTCACGCATATTTTCCTATACAAAAAAAAGAGTTTTAGCTCTTCTTTTTAGTAATGTTATATATTATTTTTAAATAATACTAAAGTTTTTTCTTTTCCATACTTATTATAATCTTCTTTTGATTTCATATTAATATATTCTTCAAATTTTTCTTTTTGAAAATTTAATATTGATGATATAAATTCTTGTTCATGTAAAAATTCACTAAATCCATCACTATATACTACTACAATATCATTTTTTTCTAATTTAATTTGACCACTTCTTATAAAATCAGATGCAGAATCTTCTCCAGTTAAAGCACCATAAGAAACACATTTATCATCTTGAATATTATTTAAATTGTTTCTAAAATCTCTTCTTATGGTAACTCTTTTTTCTGGTAAACTCCAATCTGTTTTAATCATATCAATATAAAAATCACTATATACCTTTTTATCATCTGTTGTTTGAAATTTTATATTTCCTAAAAAGTCATAGACTATTACTCCACAATCACATATATATGCATAATCTAGTAAATCATCATGAATACGTATACAAGATGCGACCGCACCATAATAATCATTTTCTAAAAAATCACATTTATTTATATATTTTTCGTTTAATTTTTTAACACTATGATTACATTTTATTAATTTTTCTTTTAAAGTACCATCTTCTTTTGAAAAAGTATCACATATTTCTTTAGCAGCAAGATAAGCTCCACTTGGTCTTGGGTATTTTTCTACAAATTGTTTAGGTGTTGCACTTGAAAAATCTGTAATACCAATTGGATCTCTAGTTATTCCATCTGCTACGATTGCTGTTGTTTCAGCCGCATAGTATTGATCCTCTACTGGGAAATTAAATCCTATAGTTTTTATATTATCAAATGTATTTTTATATATTAACATATTATTTACCTCCTTATATTAGAACAAACTAAGCTGACTTGTTTCAGGCATATCACCAAATATACCCATTAATCTCATTTTATCTATTAAAGTACCTGATACTTTACATCTTATCTGGAATTCCTCAATTGATATAAATGGACCTTTTTCTCTTTCCTCAACTATGTTATTAGCAACTGTATCACCAAGTCCTTCAATTGCATTAAATGGAGGAATTACTTCTGTCTCACTAGCTGCTCCAAAAGTAGTCGCAGCACTCTTATATAAATCAACATTTAAGAATTTTATACCTCTAGCTGCTGCTTCTAAACATAGATGAAGTGATTCATATGTACCTAATTCTTTATTAGATGCATCTCTTCCTTTATTAGTTATTTCTGTAAGTTTATCTTTAATAGCATCATAACCTTTTATCATAGAAATAATATCAACATCTGTTGCTTTACATGAAAGCCAAGATGCATAGTAATATACTGGCATATGAACTTTATACCAAGCAACTCTAAATGCACTTGTTACATATGCTGCAGCATGGGCTTTTGGGAACATGTATTTTATTTTATGACATGATTCAATAAACCAATCTTTTATTCCAGCATCTTTTAATATTTGTTCATATTCAACCCATTGATCATGATCTTTTGGTTTACTTGCTCTACCTTTTCTTACAAACTCCATTATTTTAAATGCTGTAATAGGTTTAAGACCATTATACATTAGATATACCATTATATCATCACGACATCCAATTACTTCAGAGAATGGTACAATATTATTTTTTATTAAATCTTGTGCATTACCTAGCCAAACATCAGTACCATGTGATAAACCAGATATTTTAATTAATTCGGCAAATGTTTTTGGTTTAGTATCTTCAACCATTTGTACTGTAAATTTTGTACCAAATTCTGGTATACCAAGAGTACCTGTATTACACATTATTTGATCTGATGTTACACCAAGTGGCGCAGGTGACAAGAATATTCCCATTGTTTCTTTATCATCTAGTGGAACTTCTGTAACATCTGTTCCTGTCATATCTTGTATCATACGAAGTTGTGTTGGATCTGAGTGACCTAATATATCTAGTTTTAATACATCATCTTCAATTTTATGATAATCAAAGTGTGTTGTTCTCCATGCAGAATTTGGATCATCTGCTGGAAACTGGAATGGTGTAAAATCAAATACATCCATGTAATCTGGTATAACTACTATTCCACCTGGATGTTGTCCTGTAGTTCTTTTAACACCTGTACATCCTTTTGAAAGTCTTTCTATTTCTATTGATCTTTTTTCTATACCTTTATCTTCAAAGAATCCTTTTGTATAACCATATGCAGTTTTTTCTGCGACAGTACCTATTGTTCCTGCTCTATAAACATTATCAACACCAAATAATACCTTTGTATATTCGTGGATTGCTGCTTGGTTTAAATCTGAGAAGTTAAGATCTATATCTGGGACTTTATCTGCATTAAATCCAAGGAATGTAGCAAATGGAATATCTTGTCCATCTTTAAGCATCAAAGTACCACATTTTGGACAATTTTTATTAGGTAAATCAAAACCACTTGAATAAGTCGCACCTAATGCTTTTCCATCTTCTTCAAATATACTATGTTTACATTTTGGACATCTATAGTGAGCCGCAAGTGGATTTACTTCTGTTATTCCCATCATTGTTGCGACGAAACTAGATCCAACAGATCCTCTTGAGCCAACTAAGAAGCCATCATTATTTGATTTTTTAACTAGTCTTTGAGCAATCAAGTAAATAGGATCGAATCCAGCACCTATTACTCCACCTAGGCTTTTCTTTAGTTTCTTTTCTAGTTCATCACCGGTTAATTCTTCTTCACTAGTATCTACTAAATACTTTCTAACTAAGTCTTTAACAGCATCCGAACCTTTTACAATAACATCATGTAATTGTTTAAATGATTCAATTTCTTTTTCTTCATCACTTAAACTTTTATCAAGATAATATTTTACACTTGTTAAAACTATATCACCATAAAGTTCTGTACCTAGTCTTGATTCAATATTATATGGAAGTGGATTACCATACCAATTATTTGCTTTTTCATATACAAGGTCTGTAACTACTCTAGGACAATCAAGATAAGTTTTACCATCATCTGCTTTTACTCTTGGTGAAAAAGGTACTCCTCCTGTTTGAATTATTACATCAAATACTTCTGTCATATCAAGTATTTTATTTGGATTTGTTATTACTAATTCTTTTGCTTTTTCTTTACCTAAGAATTCAAAATTTTCAAGCATTTCATTTGTTGTTCTAAAATGTTGTGATGGTATTTGTCCACCTTTACTATTTCTAATAAGTGGATGTCTTCCTCTACCTGGAACATTTTGATTTATGATTATTTCTCTATAAATTTTATCTTCTTTCTTTAAGTGGTGTACATCTCCTGTTGCAACAATTATCTTACCTGCTTCTTCAGTAACTCTAACTATTTTTTCTATATTTTGAATAAGTTGTGCTTCATTTTCAAATACAGATGGTACTAAATGACAATATTCATCTACTGGTTGTACTTCAACATAATCATAAAATTTAATTATATTAGCAAGTTCTTCATCACTTTTTGTACTTGCACTAGTAAATACTTCACTTTGGTAACATCCACTACCTATTAATAAACCTTTTCTATATTTTTCTATTTCACTTCTAAGTATTCTAGGGGTTTTATATAAATATTTAGTATTTGCATAAGAAACGATTGTAAATAGATTTTTTAATCCTTCTCTTGTTAATGTAAGTATATTTATATCATGTGTTTTACCATATTTATGTATTTCATCTTTTGGTACTAAGTTATTTAATTCACTTATTTTTCTAAAGTTTTGATCATACATTTTTTTAAGCATTTTATGAAGTACTAATGCTGTTCCTTCAGCATCATAGTTTGCTCTATGGTGTGCATCTTCATCAAATACAACTCCATATCTTTTTGTAATTGCTGATAAACTATGTCTTGCTTCTGTATTATCAAGTGCACGAGAAAGTTCAAGTGTATCTATTACTGGATTTTTAAATTCACCTAAATCATATTTTTTATATGCCATTTCAATGAATGATACGTCGAATTTTGCATTGTGAGCAACCATAGGAACATTTTCTCCGCCTATCCATTCAATAAATTTCTTTACGCCTTCTTCTTCATTCATCTTACCTACAAGCATATCATCAGTAATATGTGTTACATCAATTATCTTTTGTGGTAATTTTCTTTTTGGATCAATAAGTTCATCAAATGAATCCAGTATTTCACCATTTCTTATTTTAGTCGCACCTATTTCAATAATTGAGTCTGCACCACCGGCATTAAAACCTGTTGTTTCAAGGTCGAATACTACATATGTTGCATCTAATATTCCTTCATCTGTTGGTCTTATTACAATATCAATATTGTCATCAACCATAACAAGTTCGCACCCATATATTACTTTAAAAGGTTCTTCGCCTTCTTTTAAATCTTTATTCATTCCTCTTACTAAGTTAAATGCATTTGGGAATGCTTGTACTCCATCATGGTCTGTAACAGCTATTCCTCTATGTCCCCATTTTTTTGCTTGTTTTATTAAGTCTTCTACTGAAACTACTCCATCCATTTGACTCATAATAGTATGAGCATGTAGTTCTACTCTTTTTTCTTCTTCAGTATCTTTTTCTTCTTTAAATTTACTTTCAATAGGAACAATATTTCTAGCACTTAACACATAATCATTTGCAAATGTATCAAATGATACTCTACCATTTATTTTATACCAAGAATTTTCATTTAGTTCACCATTTACTCTATTAAAATCTTCTTCATTTCTAAAGAATATTTTTACTAAGATACTATCTGATAAATCTGATACTTTTAAAGTTATAATTTTAAATACACTTTTTGTTGACTCAAATAATTCTTTACCAAATATGTATCCTTCAATTGTTACATCATTCATTTCACCAGTTATAGTTTGTACAGAAACTGGATCACTCATATTTTCAAATCCTATAATCGCACTACTTTCTGGATCTTTCTTAGTAGATACCATCTGCATTCTTTCTCTTGGTTTTTCTTTTGGTTTGTTTAAAAATTCAGTAGCTTCTTTGCTTGCTTCTTTTACTTCTTCTTCTAATTCTTTTTTTATTTCTTCTTTTAATTCATTTCCGCCATCTAATAATTCTATTTTTAAATTTAGACTTCCAAAACCAATTTTATGATATGTATTAATTATTTCATTTAATCTACTATTTATCATATTTTCTTCTGCTTTATTTGACGCTGTTATAACCATTCCATTAGTAGTAGCCTTTATTTCTTTTCCATAAAAAATCATTGAAACTGCTTTACCTAAAGATAGTTTATTAATTATATAATTAAAATAACTATTTATTAATGACTTATTAACTGTTTTAGGTACTATTTCATATGTTACTGTATTTAGATTAGGGAAACCTTTTTTTATATTTTCATCTAAATATTCTAAGATTTTTATTGGTAATAATTCTTTAGTTTCAATTATAAAATCCCAATTTAATTTATCTTTTGTTGATTTTATTTTTAAAATTTTACCTTCATTAAAATAATTATATTCTTCTTTTGGTAAATTTATTTTATTTAAAAATAATTCTAATTTACTATCCATTATTACCACCCTTACTTCCATATTCATTATATCAATTTTTTTAGTTTCTATAAAGAAAAAAAGAAAGAAAAATATAATTTTTCTCACTTAACTTGTAAAAAAATTTATAATTTCTAAACTATATGTATCATAAAATTGTATAATATGTTCTATATTTTTCTTATTAAATACTATAATCAAATTTTTTTCTTTTTCTTACATTTATAATTAAATATATAACTAATTTTATAAAGAAAAACACCTAATTGTCATTAGATATTTTCTTAATTTCTTCAATTGATAAGCCTGTTGCTTTTGATATATCTTCTATAGGCATATTCATTGATAATAAGTTTTTAGCAGTTTGCTTTATACCATCATTAATACCTGATGTATAACCTTGAGATATACCTTGTGATATACCTTCCTCTTTAGCCTCTGAAAGCAAACTATTTTGTATTTTCCTTTTATCTTCTTCTTCACTCATATATTTTTGAAATTCTGGATCATCATTTACTATTGTTACATTTGTTATATACTTATCTACTATCTTATCTTTTGGCATATTTTTTAGCTCCTTTTTATCTAAATCAAGCATTATCATATATTGATTCTTCTTGATTTCATCTTCATTTTTACTATACCAAATTTTATCATAATAATCCATATTTATTTCATATATTATGAAATTTTTAACATATAGTTCACCTTTTTCATTCATTATCTTATATATTTTCATTTCATCATTATTTCTGCCTAATCCCCATGTTAAGTTTACTTGAATTATATCAGTGTCTTCATTATATGTATCCCCTACACTTGCATTAGACTGATATATATTACAAATATACGCAGTACTTCTAGTATGAAGATAATCTTTATTTTGTGAATTAATTTCTATTTCAATCTTTTTATTACCAGTATGTACTATTGCATCTACTCTTTTATCTTTAATATTTACATTACCACTTAATAATTCTGTTTTTTTAATTTCTAACTTATCTATTTTTATTTTAAGAATAAACTCTAATAATGCTTTTAATAAATCACTATTATCAGGTTTTAGAAATACTTCTTTAAATGCTCGATCATTTTTACATGTATAAAATGTTGCCATATTTTTTCTCCTTTCGTTATGATAAGAATACTTTTGAACTTTACAAAAAAAATATCCTCTCATATGTTTTATTCTCTCTTTTTAGTTAAATCTCCCCTAAAAAAAGAAAAAAATTGATATTTCTACCAACTTTCTAATATTATATATTTAATTTTCTATTATATATTTTGATTCTATATTGTTTTTACCTTTTTTCTAACAAGTAATATAAGTTCTTCTGGTGCATTCATTTTATTTAAGAGTATTAAACTAGATTGTAATTTAGTTTTTATATTTACTTCATCTTTTATTCTTTCAGCATTTTCTTTGGCATAATTTATATCTATATCATTTGTATATACAAAATCTTTTATATAGTTTTCAATATCTTTAAGGACATATTCTTTTAAATCATATTCATCCATTTCTCTTACTCCAAAATATGCTTCTACATAAAGATTAAATAAGTTTTCTCTTTCCATAATTCACCTACTTAACAGATTCTAAATATTCATCATAATTCATCATTTTATCAACATATTTTCCATCTTCTTTAAATTCTATAATTCTATTTGCAACTGTCGATAAAAGTTCATGGTCATGTGATGAGAATAAAAGTGCTCCCTTAAAGTTTTCCATACCTTTATTAAGTGATGTTATTGACTCAATATCTAAATGGTTAGTTGGATCATCCATAACAAGAACATTTGCTCCACTAAGCATAAGTTTGCTCATCATACATCTTACTTTTTCTCCACCTGATAATACTTTCACTTTCTTTAGTGCCTCATCACCAGAAAATAACATTCTACCTAAGAATCCTCTAATAAATGGTTCTTCTTGTTCTTTTGAATATTGTCTTAACCAATCAATTAAATCATAATTATTATCAAAGAACTTATCATGATTTTTAGGAAAATAATCATATTTTACTGTTGTTCCCCATTTTACTTCACCAGAATCTGGTTCTAATTCACCAGTTATTATTTTAAAAAGTGTTGTTATTGCAAGTTCATTAGTTCCAACAAAACCTACTTTATCATTTGTATTAATAGTTAAGTTCATATTTTTAAGTACTACTTCTCCATCAATAGTTTTGCTTATTCCTTTTAGTTCAAGTACATCCTTTCCAAGAGGTCTTTCTACTTCAAAATTTATATATGGATATCTTCTAGAAGATGCTTTCATTTCTTCTAGTTCAATCTTTTCTAATGATTTTTTTCTACTTGTTGCTTGTTTACTTTTCGATGCATTTGCAGAGAATCTTGCGATAAAATCCTTTAATTCCTTTATTTTTTCTTCTTTCTTTTTATTTGAATCTTTCATTTGTTTTAATATTAACTGACTTGATTCATACCAAAAGTCATAGTTACCAATAAATAATGTAATCTTACCATAATCTATATCAAGCATATGTGTACATACTTTATTTAAGAAGTGTCTATCATGTGATACTACTATTACTGTATTATCAAAGTTAAGTAAAAATTCTTCAAGCCATACTTTTGCTTCTATATCAAGATAGTTTGTTGGTTCATCAAGTATTAGGATATCAGGATCACCAAAAAGGGCAGATGCTAGTAACACTTTTACTTTTTCTGCACCACTTAAATCTTTCATTAGTTTTTCATGATAACTAACATCTATTCCAAGTCCACTTAAAAGTATAGCGGCATCACTTTCAGCATTCCATCCATTAAGATCTGCAAATTCTGCTTCTAACTCACCTGCTTTTATGCCATCAGATTCTGTAAAATCTTCTTTTGAATATAATGCATCTTTTTCTTTCATTATACTATAAAGTTTTGTATTACCCATTATTACTGTATCAAGTACTTTATATTCATCATAAGCATTATGATCTTGTTTTAATACAGACATTCTTTCGCCTTTAGACATAACAATAGAACCTGTTGTTGATTCTATTTCTCCACTAAGTACTTTTAAGAATGTAGATTTACCCGCACCATTTGCGCCTATTACACCATAACAGTTTCCTTTTTCAAATTTTAAATTAACATTTTCAAATAATACTCTTGTATTAAATTTTAAACTTAAATTATTTACTTGTAACATATTTTTCACCACACTTATTTTTTTACAACACCTCTATTTTACTTTATAATACAAATAAAAGCAAGGAAAAGTTTAATTCGTTTAACTAAAAAAGACTTTAATTTAAAACTAAAGTCTTTTCATTTACATATTCATCAATTTTTGAATCAGGAATAAAAAATAAATCTTTATTTAAAATATCTTTTTTAATCATTTTATCTTCATAAATATCTGCATTTATCTTTTTACAGATATGTATTCTTTTAATTATATTAAAATCAGAATTTAATAAATAAATATTATTATTTATATCTACTCCTTCATTTAATAAACATTTTATAAATAACATCAAATTCTTTTTACCAAGAAAGTTATAATTTCTTAAAATTCTTGTATTAATGTTAATATTCGTTTTATTTAGCATTTTAATATTTTTTTCTATTAATTCAGGATCTTCTTTATAAAAGTTCATACCATCTTCATCCAAATTTTTTATATTAATTTTATTTTTTAATAGTATATTCATATTTTGTATAAACTTACCATAGAAACTTTCACTTGACATTTCATTATCAAAAATTATTTCTATATTATTTTTAATGTAATTATATGTTATAAAACCTTTTTTTACATATTCTTCAATATTTTCAATAATATTTCTATTTGTATTATACATTATTTTTATAACACTTTTATTAATATTAAAATCTATTTTTTTCAAAAAATTAAATACAAATTTTACAGAATCAATTCCAAGCATCATAATATATTTTTGATCATTACAGCTATAGCTTGCAAATTCTATACTATATTTTCTAAATAAATCTATATAATTTGAAATTGAATTTTTTTTAAGATCAATATATTTTTCTTCTATTTTTTTATTATATTTTGAATTTTTTAAATTTATGTAATTAACAATATCTATTTTAAAATCTTCTCCTGCTAATTCAATCATTTCATCTATATTTGTTATTTCTTCTTTATTCAAACTTAAAAGTATATTTTTTTTCAATACTCTTAATTTTTTTATTTGACCTGTATATATTTTGTTTAATTTTTTAATCTCATTTGTATACTCATTTTTCTTTTTTAAAATATCATCAAATAATATATTTATTCGATTTATATTTTCTTTTATACCTGAATTATTTAAATCTTCATAAAAACAATTTACCGTTTTTTTCATTGTTGTTAAACTAGTTTTTTCTAAAATGTCATAAATAGAAAGAAAAATATTTAATAAAATTAAATCACTCCTATCTATATATGAAAGAACTTCATAAAACTTAACAATATTATTAGTTATATCTTCATAATTTTCTTCTTCATCTAACGGATTATACATTCCATATGAATTTAAACATTCTTTTATTTTTTCTTCAGGATCACTATAACTTTCATTCATATAAGTATCAATATATTCTGTAATAATATATAATGAATAATTTTTGAAATTCTTTTTAATATCAACTAATCTTGATAAATCATTATATTTTTCATTTTTTATAACACAAAAATAAATTAAATTAATAAATTTTTCATCGTCATTACTATTAAGAAATTCATCAAATGGCAAAAATTTATCTAAAATTATTCTTTCATATTTTTTATAATCAACATTTTGCGATTCATAATAGGTAATTTTCTTATCAATTTTATTTATTATATCAGTGATTATATTATCCATTATTTCACTCCTTTATTCTCTAATTTTAAAAATAATTCTTTTTCAATTTCTTTACTTTCGTTTCTATAATCTTCATCTTTTAATTGGTAAATAATGCAATCTTTAAATGACCTATATTTAATAGTTCTATCTTCCAATGCCTTTTTATATCCTGTATCCATATCACATTTTTTGATAATACACATCAAGATAATATAAGCATTGGGACCTATTTTATCAAAGAGAACTCTTGTTTTGAAACCTTTTAGTTCAGAAATTGAACAAAGTTTACCATTAACTGAAGTTAATCTTTTAACACCTTTAAATGTGCCATCTTTTATGGATAATATTAAATCTTTAAACATACTATAATATTCTTTATCAATTTTATCCAAATCATTAAGACAATAAATATTATTACTTGATGTTCTAAAGAAATATAAATCATTTTGTTCTTTTATAGGAGAATTTTGAATTTCTATTTTAGATTCTTCAATTATTTTAAGTTTGTTTTTTTCAAAATTTATTGTATATTTTATATCCTTTATAAAATCTTCATCATTAGGTAATTCATCTAACATTCTTTGATATTCTAATATCTCCCTATATATTTCAGCCTTAATTCTATTTATAAGATTACAATAGTTAGAATTATTTTTACTTGGTAAGTTATCTTTTATTATTTTTCTTACATCTTCTAATGAAGCATCAATTGGTATATCTTTTATTGGATCGTAATAATATTTATATTCAAAATCTTGAATTTCTTTTGTTGACTTTTTTTCTATTATATCATCAGTATTTATAATTTCTCTTTTTACTCCATTTTTGGTAGTACAATCCATATCTTTTATTTCTGATCTAATTCTTTTTGATATTTCACAATTTTCCTTTAAAATTTTTATTATTTCATTTATATCTTTTATATTTTCTGTACTCTTAAATATTTCCATATTAAATCACATCCTCTTATCACTTAAATATTTTTTTAAACTTTTAGTAAATTTTATTTGATTTATTTCTTTATCAATATTTTCTTTTTCTATACTATTTTCTATATCTGTTTTTTCTAAAACATCAATATTAACATTTCTTTCTATTATATCTTTTTTTGTAAAAAAGTTATTACAAGTATCTAATAGTTGTTTTAGAGAAAATTCATATTTATCTTGCTCATAATATTCTATTTTTCTTACATTACATATTAATTTAAAGAAAGATTTTGGATCAATATTTTGTTCAAATAATTTATTTATTATTTGAGTTTTCTCTTTTTGATTTTTTCTCTTTAATAAATAATAAAATTTTTTATCTGATTTTGATATATATTCCATTATTTCATCTATTTTAAATTTTGTTTCATAGTTAAAAAATAAATCTAACTGTCTTATTTGTTTATAATTTTGCATAAAGAAATAATAATTATTTATATAATCCCATTTATCAGTTTGACTATCCCATGTTGGATCAAAAAAGAATAATCCATTTATATTATATTTTTCATCTTTGACATAAATAATTGTTCTTTCATGTCCAAATTTTTCTATATTTTTTGAATCTATGTCAATAATCTTAACAGGTATATTTACATCTTCCAAAATTTTTTTAAAGAATTTTGAAAAACCTACACATATTGCAGTATCACCTGTTATTACTTTGGATAAATCACTAGATAAAGTAAGATTTTTCTCATTAAATTTATATTTTTTATCTCTAACTATATCGTAAGCATACATTATTTTTTCTAAATTACTTAATTTATATTTATTAAATTTTTCATTAATTTCATCTAAAATTTCAAGGGATTTTTTAAATTCATTTAATGTAATATAACCTTCATTTCCATTAACTAAAAATCTATAATTATCTTTATAACCAAAATTATCAATAATTTTTTTATATCCAGTTTTATCAAATGATACTTCTATTCCAATATCTATAATTTTATCTTTAAAAAAATCATTATTTTCTTCAATAATTTCTTTTATTCTCTCAAAACTATCTGAATTAACTATAACTTCATTACACTTAATTTCTTTATTACTAATATAATCATATATTTTTGATTCTAAAGCATCGTTTTTTATTTCTAATAATGCATTATTCACTAATCTTTTACTTTTTAAAATTGGTTCTATATTTTCTTGTTCATTTAAATTTATATTAATAAAAAAATTATTTTCAATCAAAAAGTCAGGTAAAAAATATAATTTATTAGATGAATCATAATATTGATCTAAAAATGAATTAATAACATATATTCCATTCATACACAAATCCCCTTTTTCTTAAAAGGTTATTATAATCATATTGCTATAATTGTCAAATTTTATGATTAAAAAAAGTCCAAATTTTGGACTTTTCTATTCTGCTACATAAAGGCCATATAAAGCGCCTTCTTTTGTATTTTTCTTAACAATTATAAATGCTTTATCATTATCTTCATTAAATTCAACTGATGATATTTCTATATTTTTCATCTTCTTTATTTGACTACCTTTAAAATTAATTACTTTTATATATTTATCAGAACTATTGTTTATGAATATTGCATTTTTATAAGGACTAATAACACTTCCAGATGCATCATTTAATTTTTCATTATTTTTTAATTTATATTTATATGTCTTACTCTTTGAGATATTGTATGTATATAATACATTATCTTTCACATAAACATAGCTATCTTTGCTTAATTTTATATAATCACTGTCTGATACTTTTATAACCTCTTCACCATTAGAATTTAGTATTATTGTATTATTATTTGAATCAGTATATTTATAAACTACTTTATCATTAATTTCTACTCTTTTAACTTTTTTATCACTAATCATTTTGTTATTTTTTACAGAGTATAATGACATTGAATAACTTGATTCTTTTCCAATAATAAGTTTTTTATCAACTATTGTTATATCATTTTCTGTTACTTCTAATTCCTTATCATTTTTATCAAAAACTACATTTTTACTACCGTATTTATTACTTTTGTCAGAACTAAAATCAATTACTTTGTATCCACCATCATATTCTTTATAGTCAGAAACATTAATACCTTCTGATTTATATAATGTTTTATTATTTTTCATATCATATATAATAGTCTTACTTGTATCACAATATGATGATGAACATGATACTTTTAAAATTGCATTATCTTTATCAGTACTTTCCAAACTTGATATTGTTGAGTAATAGTATGATTTTTTTTGTTTATATGCGTATAATTCTTTATACTCTTTACTTTTTATATTTAATACACCAACTGATTTTTCTTCTGTATTAGTTACTAATACATTTTTTTGATTTTCATCATAAACACTATCTGAATATAATGTATATTTAGTACTATCAATTTGTTCTTTTATTTTTTTAGCAATTTGTTCTGTATCTTTTGCTTTGGTTTGTTTTCCATTTTTTGAAAGTGTATATTTAACATTATTATCATTTTCTTTTTTAGTTATTATTAATTCATAATCATTTTCACCAGTTCTATAACTAATAAAACTATCACCAATTATTTCACCTTTTGAAAAACTATAATAATTGTATACATCATCTACTGTATTTTTTACTATTGCATATAATTCCTTATCATTTTCATCTGTTACAACTTTACTTACACTATAATTTGTTAATACTTTTTCTCCTTTTGAATCAAGAATAGAATATGTATCATTTATTTTTACAGAAATATATTTACCATCTAGATATGTATCAATATCAGATATATTATTGTAAATTGTTTTACCTTTTTTATTTAATATACTATAACTATTTTTTTCTTTCATAGCAATTAAATTATCATTAATTATTGAAAGTGAATTACTTGTTTCAAATACTGCTTTTCCTCTTTTATTTTTAATAGAATATTTTGTAACTTTTAGGTTAGCCACATTAACTGTTGTTGATATATAATAGTCGTTCCCAATAGAAACTGGAACCTCAGTTGTTTTATTATCTTTATTATAATTAACTTTATAATTTGCTATTTTTTTACCATCTGAATTATATAAATAAACTTTATATTTACTTAATTTATCTCCATCAATAACAATAAATCCATCACAAGATGAGTTTATACATGATACACTTGTATATTTTGCACTTAATACTTTCCTTACACCTGAAATATTATCATTTTTAGCAAATTTATTAAATACTGCTCTTACACCTATTAATAGAACAATAACTGCTAAAACAATTATTAATATCTTTTTTAATGAACTATTCTTTGTTATAAAAGAGAATTTTTCACTTATCTTTGTTTTTTCTTCTGTAACTCCTTCTTCCTTTTTATCTTCATTTTTTTCCTTTACTTCATCTGAAGACTTTAAAGTCTCATTAGACTCATTTTCTTTTTCTGTTTTTTCACTAGTTGTTTCATTAACTTCAGTGTTTTCTTCATTTGAAGTATTATCATTTTTTATTACTTCTTCTTTAGAATTATCATCTGAATTAATGTTTTCTTCTTCATTATTATTTACTTCTTTTTCTTCCATATTTACACTCCTTCTAAATCAAATTATATTATAATTAATTTTATTTATCAATAAATTTATATTTTATTTACACTCGAATTATACATATTTTAAATATTTTATAACTAAACTTCCTTTTTTAGTTTTATTTATCTCTCCTAAAAATTTATATTTACCATATTTTCTTATACTAAATATATCATTTTCTTTTAGCATATAAGTTGGCTTAGTCAATAATTCATAATTTAAATATATATCACCATTTTTTATCTTTTCAAGTGCATTACTTCTACTTGAATTAATTATTTTAGAAACAATAACATCTACTCTTATACTTGGAACAATTATAATGCATTCTTCGTACTCTTGTTTATAATCTTTTAAATAACATGGATCCTTTTCAATTAAATCTACTTTTGAATTTTTAATACTCGTTAAATTAGATTTTATATAATTATCAATACTAGATAAAATTATAATAAAATATCTGTTATTCCAAATAACAACATCACCAAACATTTCATCAGATATATTAAGTGAATAAAGAGTTCCAAGTATATCCTGATGTCTTAAATCATTATTTGATATAATTTCATATATTTTAATATTTGGCATCTTATTATATAAAATTATTTTTGTCGCACCACTAAATGGTTCATATATATTATATTTAACATTTTTTAGTTCTTTCTTTACCCTATTTAAGTACTTAATTTCAACAAAATTAGTACTATTTGAATATAATACTTTTTCTACTATTTTCTCTACTGTATAAATAATAATCACCCTTACTAAAATTATTATATCAAAAAAAGGTACTAAACTAAATATATTTTATCGTACCTTTTACTTACTACATCAAAATCTAATATATAAAATAAATTTCTAACATATTCTTTTTTATCTGTTTTATATTGAAGGTAATAAGAATGTTCCCAAACATCTATTACTAAAAGTGGAATAAAATCAATTAGAGTTAATTCTTGATGTTTTTCTATTTGAATTATTAAAAGTTTATTTAAGTATCTGTCATATCCAAATACTACCCAACCTGGACCCTCTATATTTAAAATAGATGCATTAAGTTCATCAATAAAAGCATCATATGAAGTAAAATCCTTTATGATATGTGCTTTTAAATCTTTACTTAATAAAGTTTTATTAGGCATAGGCGTTAGATTCTCAAAAAATAAACTATGTAATATATAAGCATTTGCATTAAAAGATAATGATTTTGATAATTTTTGTATATTAGTAAAATCATCTTTTATTCTATTATCATTAAAGTCACTCATTAATTTATTTAAGTTATTAGTATATCCTTTATATAGTGTATTATAGTGATAATTAAACATATCACTACTATAGTAAGGTTCTAAGTCTTTATAATTATATTTTAATTTAATCATTTCATACATTTTTTTCACCTATAAAAATATATGAAAAAAGATATCTATAATTCTAAATATCTTTATCATATTCTTCTAAAAATGTATGTTCTTCTCCATCTTTTACATATCTTACAATTTTATCTAAATTAACATTTTCAAATGCTGTAAAAATATTTATATCTATATATTTATTTTGTTTTTTTAATTCTTTTATTATGTTTTTTACTTCATATCTTTTTGAATCTCTTTGTCCTAAGCTATATTCTTCTGTTAATTTACATGCACAATTTAAGAATGTTAAATTATGATAATCTCTCCATGTAATTATATCTTTTTCTCTAACCAAATAAAGTGGTCTTATAAGTTCTAGTCCTTCAAAATTTTCACTATGTAATTTTGGCATCATAGATTTAACTGTTGAACCATAAAACATATTTAAAAGAATTGTTTCTATTACATCATCAAAATGATGACCAAGTGCTATTTTGTTGCATCCTAATTCTTTTGCTTTTGTATAAAGTGCACCTCTTCTCATTCTAGCACATAAATAACATGGCCCTTGTCCAGTTCTTGATGCTCTTTCTGATGCTTCAAATATATCTGAATTAAATATTTCTATTGGTATATTTAATTTTTTAGCATTTTCTTCTATTAGTTTTCTATTTTCTTCTTTATATCCAGGATCCATACAAATAAATCTACATTCAAATTTAACGTTACCATGATTCATAATTTCTTGAAAAAGTTTAGCCATTAAAAATGAATCTTTACCACCTGAAATACATACTGCTATTTTATCATTTTCCTTTATAAGTTCATATTTATCAAGTGCTTTTACAAATGGTCTATATAACTCTTTTCTATATTTTTTTATTATATTTCTTTCTACTTCTTTATAAAATTCCATAAATTTTTCCTACTTTACTAATTCATTATATATTTCATCAAATACTTCAAAAAATTTAACTAATTCTTGTTTAGTTGTTAAATGTGAAATGCTTACTCTTAAAGTACTTTTTGATAATTCTTCATCTTTTGTAAGTGCATATACAACTTTTGATACATTATTCTTTGATGAGCATGCAGACTTCGTACTTATATATATTTCTTTTTCTTCTAATTTTTTAGAAAAAATATCTGAACTAACTCCTCTTACACTAAAATTAATTGTATTATATATACATTTTCCTTTACTATTTATTACTACATTATCATATTTTTGTAAATTTTCTTTTATATATTCATTTAATTTTTTTAAATATTTATTATTATTTTCCATATTTGAAAGTGATATTTCTAATGCTTTTTTGATTGATAAAATTAAAGGAAGAGCTGGTGTTCCACTTCTATAAATTGTTGTACTTTTACCACCTAAAATAAGTGGTTCTAACTTAACATTATCTTTTTTTATTAATACTCCAATACCATTAATTCCATAAAATTTATGTGGTGAAAAAGTTATTAAATCTACATTTTCAAAATTAGTATCTAATTTACCAATACTTTGAGTTGCATCTGTATGAAAGAAACAGTTATCATATTTTTTTAATATTTCTCCAATTTTTTCTATATCCATTATTATTCCTGTTTCACTCTCAACACTTGTTATGCTTACAAGAGTAGCTCTATCATCTATTAAGTTTTCTAACTCTTCTATATCTATTTTTCCTTCATCATTAACATCTAGTATATCAACACTAACACCTTTATTAAGTAAATAATTAACTGGTGCGATTATAGATGAATGTTCTATAGAAGTTGTTATTATATGAGCATTTTTATATTTGGCTGCAAAACCCTTTATTACAAGATTATTACTTTCTGATGAACCACTAGTATAAATTACATTTTCAGTTTTACATTTAAATACATTTGCAATATAACTTGTTGCTTCATCTATTTTTTCTTTTGCTTCAAGACCTAATTTATGAGTAGAATTCGGATTAGCATAGTATAAAATACTATTCAAATTAAAATCTTCTAATACTTTTTTATCTACTGGACAATTTGCTGCATAGTCTAAATATATCATTTTACCACATTCCTTTTTCTTTATTTATTATACAAAAATTATAATTATTGTACAAGATATCTTTACTAATAAACCCTACTATTCCAGTTACTTGGAAGATCAATAACACTTTTTGGATCAATCATTTCTGAATTTTCACTATCTAAATGGCCTTTATACATTGTTAAGTGTAAATGTACTCCAGTTGCAATACCTGTTTGTCCCATTTTTCCTATAACTGTATTTTGATCTACTTTTTGATTTTTTCTAACATATTTTTCTTCCAAATGGTAATATGCGGATGTATAATTTTGATTATTATATGTGTGATGAATAATTATATAATTACCCATTGATGAATTACTTCCTGTTTTTGCAATAACACCAGGAAGTACTGGATAAATATTTTTGTCACTACTATACATATCAATACCTGAATGAAATTTATTTTCATTTGATACTGGATGAATTCTATTACCATAATAACTTGTTATTGTGCCAGAATTTAATGGTCTTTTTATTTTTATGATTTCATTGCATATACTATATAACTTAATATCACTATTTATATTAATAGTAGTTTTAGCATCATAACTCTCACCATTACCACTTTTTTTAGTATTCCAAGAACATATATTATTTTCTTTATTTATATCTTCTAGCTGAACATTTACTGTATCTTCAAATATTGCTTTTAACTTTTCATCTTTTTTAAATATATAATTTTCTATTGCAGTTTCGTTATTTTCATTTACCCAACCTTTGAATGATTTTTTTATAAATACTTCTCTTTCATCATATGTTATCTTATAATTTGATTCTGGTATTTCTAATTTTTTTAATGAATTAAAACTTCCTTTTACTTCTGTTACTTTTCCATTTACTTCTAATTTTAATGTATATGTGTTAGGAATCCATTTAGCATAATATGTAGCATCTTCTTTTACTGAATCATTTACTTTTTCTTTTAATGATAAATCTTTATACCATCCATTAAATGTATAACCTTCTCTTAAAGGTGCATTCTTAGTTTCTACTTTTTCATTATAATTTATATCTTCTTCTTTTGTATTTTCTTCTCCTTCTGAAATACTTAAATCATATATTTCTAGATAACTATCTTTTGAAATGTCTCCTTCTATCTTAAATAAAAATTCATCATAATCTTTATCTTCTGCTTTAAAAGTTTTTGTAAATTTATTAAAGTTTTCATTTACTTTTATCTTTTCTTCTTCTCCATTAAATCCTATCATAAGTTCTTTTTCACTATCAGATTTTAAATATACACTAAAAGTATATATTTTATCTTTTTCTAATTTTATATTTTCTTTATACTTTATAACATTTTCACTTAAATTAAATTTAAATACGTTCTCATTATTAAATATTTCATCAACATTTATAATTTCATAATCTAAATTATATGACTTTTTATCTAATAAGTTTTTATACAAATTATTTTCTAAATAATTATAATCAAATTTTATTATATAACTATTTATTTTATATTTTGCATATAATGTATGATTACCTCTTTCCATAACAACACTATTTTCATTTATTTTTTTACCTTTTTTATTATACCAACCTATAAATGTATAACCTTCTTTTTTAGCATCAATAAGGTTACCATAATATTCATTGTATGTTACTAGTTTACTCTTTTCATTTATTTCACCACCATTTGAATCAAAAGTAACTATATAACTTTCTTTAGTTTCTACCTTTTCTGCTTGTTCTTCTTTTTTTTCCTCTTTTATTTCTTCTGTTACTTTTTTTACAACCTTTTTAACATTTTCTTCTCCTTTCAAAACTACTTTTTCAGCTGCAAAATCCTCATTTTTTTCTTCACTAATATCATTTTCTTTTTTTGTTTCTTCTTTAGTAACATTATCATTATTTTTTGTTATTTGTTTTTCTTTATAGTCACAATAAATATAACCTGTCAAAAGTAAAGTAATAAAAAATAACAAGAATATTATTAAATATTTTTTATTCATAAAAACCTCCTTCAATAGTTATATTCTCTCTTTATAAGGCAAATTCCCCTAAAAAAAATAACTAATCTTAAAAAAATTAGTTATTTTAATCAAAAACGAATGATAATTTACCATCATCTTCTAATTTTAGTCTTGCTTTAAACTCTTTATTATTTTTAGAAATAAAGCCTTCTATAATAGGAGATATTTTATTTTTTAGTATTTCACTCGCAACATTTTTATTAATTATTTTTTTACATATCATAGTACTTATTTTAAAATTACATCCATCTTTATAACCAATACATCCATAGTTATATTTTCCTTTTATTACATCTTTACCACATAATGGACATTTTCCTATTACTTCTCTATAAAAACCTGTATCATTTTCAGTATTTTTACTATTAAATACTTCACTTATTTCTTTTTCTGTTAAAAGTACAACATCATTAATACTAATATTACCTTTATAAACTTGTTTTAATCCTTTACCAAGTTCACTAGTTTTATATTTATCCATACTTATATTCATTTTTTTAAGTTCTTCAATTAAATATTTACCATCAGGAAGTATAGTATAAACATCTTTTTTAAGAGCAATATATTTACTATTAATTGCATTATTTATAATACCTGTTCTTGTTGCTTCTGTCCCAAGTTCTAATCCTTCAAATATTGCTTTATAATCTTCTGTATCATCTTTATTTTCATCCATTTCTTCATCTACTTTATTTTTATCTTCTTTAAATGGATTTTTTAAATAATTATTAAGTGTCTCAATGGTATAGTGTTTAGGAGCAGACTTCTTTTTTTCTTTAGGTTTAAAGTTTATATTTACTTCATCACCAATATTTAATGAAGGAAGTACTTTATCATTTTTATTATAATCATCATATTTAGTCCAACCTTTTTCTATTATTACATTACCTTTTAAAGTAAACTCTTCTTTATCGCCTAATTTTATTACTATTTCTGTTTTTTCTATTTTACAGTCTTCAGCTGCAAATACAGAAACAAATCTTCTCATAACAGCAGTATATACTTTTATTTCATCTTCACTCATATTTTGTTTATTAGGTATTTTATAAGTTGGAGTAAGTGCTGAATGGGACTCTATTTTACTATCATCAAATATAGTTTTTTTATCTTTAAATTTTACTTTATAACCTAGTTTTGATACTACTTCTAATATACTTTTTATTTTATCTTTTTCATTGGTTGCTAAATACTCTGAATTTGTTCTAGGATAAGTTAAATAACCTTCTTCATATAATTTTTGTACTATTTTTAATGATTGATCCATAGGCATTTTATATTTTTTACCTAAGTAGTTTTGAAGTTTTGTAAGTGAATATAATTTACCTGGAGCAAGTGTATCTTTTTTTACTGTTTTTTTAGTTACTACTGCTTTTTCTTTATTATATAACTCACATAATTTCTTAGCGTCTTCTAACTTTTCTTTATCAAATTTTTCTTTTGAATTAAGTTCTACTACTTCACCATTTGTTTCCTCATTAGATGCTATTCCATAATATATATCTGGAATAAATTCTTCTATTTGTTTATCTCTATCATATATTGCTTTTACTATTGGAACAATTACTCTTCCTACTCTTAAAAGTGTTCCTGTTTTAAGTGTTGCATATCTTGTTAAATTAACTCCATAAAGCCAGTCAACATAAGTTCTAGCAAATCCTTCATTAGCTAAATTATCATATTCTTTTTCATCTTTCATTTCAGTTAATGCTTTTTTTACAGTTTCTTCTGTTTGATCTGGAAGCCACAATCTTACTAATTTTTTTTCACTATTAAGTGCATTGTTTATACATAATCTTACAATTATTTCTCCTTCTCTATCCGAGTCTCCTGCATTTACTATAGTGTCAACATCTTCTCTGTTTACAAGTGCTTTTATTATGTTAAATTGTTTTAATACTCCGTCATCAATATGCTTTCTTTGATCTTTTTTTAAATTAAATTTAAACTCTTTGGGATAAAAAGGAAGATTATCCATTTTCCATCTTCTATCTTCTAAATTATCATAATCTTCTATGTCATATAGGGTAAATAAATGACCAAAAGCCCACGTAACTAAATAATTTTCATTTTCAAAATATCCATCTTTTCTATTCATCTTTCCAATACCAGAAACTATGTTTCTAGCAAGTGATGGTTTCTCTGCAATTATTAAAATCATTTTTTACCCTCCTTCTTTTTAATTGTACTATAATTTTTATTTTTTTTCTATTAAAAAAGGAATTTAATCATTCCTTAATATTGTATTCCCCATATTACATGATATTTAGCATCTTTACCACAACATACACATTTTTCATCAATTGCTTTTTCATTTACAATGCATCTTGATTTACAACCTTTTATTTGTTTTATTTCTTCTTCACATTTAATATCTCCACACCACATTGCATGAATAAATCCTGGTTGTGTATTAAGTATTTTTTCTATTTCTTCTTTATTATGTGCTTCGAATGTTAATTCATCTCTTCTTTTCTTTGCTCTTTCATACATATCTTTTTGAATAGTTTCTAGTAATTTTTTTGTATAACTTACTATATCAATATTAATATTTTCTTCTATCTTTTCTCTTGTATCTCTTCTTGCAAATGTAATTTTATTATTTTCTAAATCTCTTTTGCCAAGTTCTATTCTAACAGGAATACCATTTACTTCTGCTTCTGCAAATTTAAATCCTGGTGATTTATCTGTTAAATCTACATAAGCTTCTATTCCTTCTTTATTTAATTTTTCTTTATATTCATTACATAAATTTAATACTTCTTCATCATTTCCAATTGGAATTATTGCGACTTGTTTTGGTGCGATTTTTGGAGGTAATACAAGTCCATAATCATCTGAATGAACCATAATAAGTCCACCAATCATTCTTGTTGTTGTTCCCCATGATGTTTGATATGCATATTCTTCTTTATTTTCTTTATTAGTAAATTTAATACCATATGCTTCAGAAAATTTTTGACCAAAATAGTGTGATGTTCCTGATTGAAGTGCAACTCCATTATACATTAATGCTTCATTTGTAAGTGTATATTCTGCACCTGAGAATTTTTCTTTTTCTGTTTTTCTTCCCATTATTGATGGAATTGCTAGTATTTCATTATGAAACCAATTATATACTTCTATCATTTGATTTGCTTCTTTTTTTGCTTCTTCTTCACTCGAATGAATTGTATGACCTTCTTGCCATAAGAATTCTCTGCTTCTTAAAAATGGTCTTGTTTCTTTTTCCCATCTAAGTACATTACACCACTGATTATATAGCATTGGTAAATCTTTATAACTTTTTACATGTGTCGAATAATAATCTGAAAACATTGTTTCACTTGTTGGTCTTATTGCTAATCTTTCATCTAATTGTTTACTACCACCCATTGTTACCCAAGCAACTTCTGGAGCAAATCCATTTACAAGTTCTCCTTCTTTTTCAAGCATACTTTCTGGTATTAAAAGTGGCATTTGTACATTTACATGTCCAAGTTCTTTAAATTTTTTATCTAATATTTCCTTCATTTTTTCCCAAATAGCATATCCATTTGGTTCTATTACCATGCATCCTTTTACACATGAATAATCACATAATTTTGCTGCTCTTACAACATCTGTATACCATTTTGCAAAATCTTTATTTCTTTCTGTTATTGCTTTGTTTCCCATAATATTCACCCTTTCAAAAATAAAAAAGGATAGTACTTCTTAAGGAGTGCATGTGCACGGTACCATCCTTTTATTTACTTAATTTAAATAACGGTATTACCCGGAAATGTTTACATTTCTCTAAGAAAGTAGGAATCAATAAATAATATATTAGTTTTCACCAAACACTAACTCTCTATTCATATTTAATTTAATGACTATGTCTTTCTTAATTGATTTCAAAAATATAATATCATATTATACATTATATGTCAAAGACTTTTCTTTTTCTTCTTTAACAGAATATTTACTTAAATTTTCATAATATTTTTGTGCACTTTCAATTAATTTTTCATCTATATTTTCCCCTGTGAAATCGATATCAATAATTTTAAGTACGCTAGTAAGATTCATTTTTCTTATTGCTATATCATTAATATGATCATTTAACCATACAATTTTATCTTTATTACCATTTTCTAATAAGTAACAAGAAAAAAATATTCCAAGTAAATATCTATAACCGCTACTAAACAAACTACTAATACATTTTCTATAATCATATAAATTAAATTCTTTATTTTTGAAGTTATATTCATCTTTTTTATAATCAAAATAATTTAATAAAAATTGGCAAGAATTATCAAACTCTTCTTTTGAAAGTGAAACAATATTATATTTTATTAAATTTTTATATGAATTTTCTTTTATATTTCCAAACAAATTGTAATACATTAATACAAAAGAATAATTATCTATTAATTTTGAATCTCTTCCCGTATATTTTATTCTATCAAATATATCAAGTTCACTAGGATTAATACCACTTTCTAATATATTTCTTTGTGCATACATTTCAAAATATATTGAAAAGAATTCTGTTAATATGTACCTATACTCTCCTATATTTTCTGATGCATTAGTAGAATGAATAAATTCATGAATTAGCATAAGTACATCATTATAATTATATTCCCTTGCAATATCTATAAAATAATCATCTTCTGTATAACTACAAACACTATCATATCTTATATCTTCTTCACTATTTTCTATTTCTGAAAGTTTTTTATAATCATTACTTTCTTTTGTAGTTATATTTTTTTCTTTCAAAAAAAATTCAAGACGTCCAGAATCTATTAACTCATCATATTTTTCTAAATAATTTGGATTAATTTTTTCTATCTCATTTCTAGCAATATTAAATATATCTTCAAATGTTAAATTATTTTCATGAAATTTATGTTTTAAATCTATATTTTTTAATTTTTCATAAAGCATAGAATTAAGTCTAAATATTGTATGCATATTATAAATTAAAAATCCATCATACTCACTTAAATAAATAAAAGTATCATTTAAATAATCATTTAACTTTTTGTAATCTTTTTCTGTCATTTTTTCACCTACTTTACTAATTTTTTTATATTTAATTTATCTTTTTTCCACGTAGATAATATATCTTTTGGTATAAATCCATCATGATTTATACATACTCCCATTTCATTTTTTCTTTCTATATTACCATGAAAATCACTACCACCTGATATATATAAATTTCTCATTTTTGCAAAATCTTTTATATAATCAATTTGCTTTTTAGTAAAATCATAGTAATAACATTCTATTCCATCTATTTCTTTATGTTCATCATATAAATTATCTAAAAACTCTTCTGTATTTTTCATTTTATAAGCATATGGATGAGCCAAAAATAATATACCTCCATTTTCATGAATAAATGTAATTACTTCATTTAAACTTGGTCTATATTTTGAAAAATTAAATGAAAATACATTATTTGGAATGCATACACATTTTCTAAAAAATTCTTTACCATTTAAAGAATATGAATCCCCTAATTTTTTCATTAATTCTTCTTTATCATTAAGTAACAATATATCATCATATAATTTTGATTCAAATTTAGGTATAGTTAAATCTTCTTTATATTTATCAGGATATTTTATATTTAGTTTATCAAATATTTTTAAGGTATGTGTAGCAGATTCTATTGCTACTTTCTTCCAGTTTACACTTTTTCTTTTATTTACAAAAAATTCATTAACAGTTTCTACATTATCAAAATCATAGGCAAGTAACTCTATTTTTTGGCCATGAAAAGATGTTGTTATTTCTATACCTGTTTTTATGTCACCACTAAAATTATTTCTAACATTTTCATCCATTAATTCAATATGTGCCTTACAGTTATCATGGTCTGTAATAGATATAATTGATAAACCTCTTTCTTCTGCTATTTTTAATAATGTACTTACATCATATACTCCATCAGAATATAATGAATGCATATGTAAATCTATTTTTTCCATATATATCCCTTCTCTAGTTCACATATTCTATCACAAAGATAAAAAAAATACAAAAAATAAATCTATTTTAAAGATTTATTTTTCATAATATATATCTATATCAACAGTGCCATCAATTCCATCTACTTTACCTATTTCTGTTAATTGCCAAAATTTATAATTACTTTCATAACTTGTTTTATCTGTATAATGTGCAAGCCAAACATTATGATTATTAGGTAACCATATTTGTTCTAAATAATTCTTACTTCCATAAAGCATTCCTTTATATCCATTTTTTTCTACTTCTTCTATAAATCCATCTGCCATTGAAGTTAAATTATAAAAGCTTAATTTATATGAATTATAATCACTAAAATCTTCCCAATCGAATGCTACTGGAAGAGTAACATCATATTTTTTTATTTGTTTTAATACCCATTTTGCATCTTTAATAGCTTCTTTTTTACTAGATGCATATGAGAAATAATAAACTCCTACAGGAATTTTATTTTTATTAGCACTTTTAATATTTTGTTTGAATTTACTATCAAGTACTCTTTCTCCATTAGTACCTTTCATGTAACCTACTCTTATAATAACAAACTCTACCCCTGCTTCTTTTAATTTTTTAAAATCTATATCTCCTTGCCATAATGAAATATCAATACCAATTTTTGTATTATTATCTTTATATTTATTAACAACATCACTAAAATTAACATATTTTATTTCTTCTTTTGTTTTAGTACTGTCATTACTTTTTGTTTGAACTGGTTCATATACTTTTAAAGTAAAATCTTTTTCTGTAATATTATTACTACTATCTGTTGCTTTAAATTTAAGAGTATAATTTCCTTCAGTATTCAAATCATAATCTCCAATTATTTCACATTTTGGACTATTATCATAATTGTCACCACAAAGTATATCATCAAGTAATGTATCTTTGCTTCCTTTTTTTAAAATATATGTATTACTTAGCCAAACAACAGGAGGAACAGTATCTACAACATTTATATCAAAACTATAATCAAGTTTTATATTATCATCATTTATAAATTTAAAATCTATTTTTTTCTTTCCAAGTTTACTTGAATCAATAGTATAATCATTAACTATTTTTCCATTTATACTTTCTATATAATCTGAAACCTTTTTCTTATCATTAAATTCTAAAGTTAAATCAGGAACTAATTCTACCTCAACTTTCGCATATTTAATTTTTAAATAAGAATATAATTTTATTCCTCCAAATATAAGTAAAATGCTTACTAAAATAATTACTGGTATTAATATTTTCTTTTTCATATTTTTCTCCTATATATTTATTATACACTAATTTTAAGACTTATAAAACTTTTATTTAGCTTTCAATTGTTTCTTCTATATCCTTATTGTAATTATAATTAGATAAACCTGTTATTGCACCTAAAAATGACGCAAATAATGATATAGTACCAACAATTAATGTTGGATCAAAGTTATATAATTTTCCAAGTCCAATTATTAATGTAATAGTAGGCGCTACTCCTGTAAATAAAATCCACTTTATTACATTATAAACTTTATCTTTAAATTTAAATTTTTTTATTTTTTCAATCATAATTTCACTCCTTTCTATTTTAATTTATTCTGTATTTTATCTTATTGATTAAGAAAACAACCCTTGTTTTTATATAATTTTATTAGGGTTGTTTTTTAGTCTAAAAAATAAAAAACTTGAAATTATAACAATTCCAAGTTCATTTACAATATTGGTAGCGACGGGGGGATTCGAACCCTCGACCCTTCGGGTATGAACCGAATGCTCTAGCCAACTGAGCTACATCGCCATTTCAAATAAGCAATATGATTATATCAAAATTATTTAGTTTTAACAATAGTTTTTTGATATTTTTTATATAACTTACTCAATTATTAACAAATTTATATACTTTTTTTATTTACTATTCTAAAAAATTATATATTTAGTTTTAATTCTTTTTTTCTCATTTCTTCTTCACTTATAATATTTGGATTATATTTTATGTCAATTATAATATTTTCTTTTTTCTCTAAATAATTACTATTAACCTCTTCTATTCCTTCAATATTAAATAAATCATCTATAGCACCTTTAAAGCAATATTCACAACATATTTTGTCTCTAATTATTGTGTAATCAAGTGTCTTGTACTTTGAATATTTATTAAAAGCAATCATTGATGGATTTTTCATGATATCTAAAAAATTAAAAATTTCCATTTTAATTATATTTAAAGTTATTAAACTAGAATCATATTTTAAATAAATATCTAAATATTCATCATTAGTAATTTTGACATCAAAAATTCCATTTAATGACATTAAATATTCTTTTAATTCATTATGACCAAAATTATCAATTATAATATTTAACTCAGACATATTGTTCCCTCCTATAATATTTTTAATTAAATTTATTTTTAAATTTTCATTATTTTTTCATCTACTTTATTATTTTCAAGTTTTCTACTTTTTTAATTTTTTTATATTTTCAAATTCAATTATAACTTATACTTTCATTTTGATCAAAAAAACTAACTATTTTCTAGCTAGTAATTTATCATCAATATGGTGCCTGTGAAGAAGAAGTCGAATAACTTTTCTTACAAACATTAATAGGTAGTAATAACTTACTAACTAATATAATTGTATCACAATATTTACATTTTTAGCCAATAAAATGTACAGTTTTACATAAATATATAAAATAAAGTAAATGATTATGATTTAATTATATAAAAGGGAGAATGTAATTATGGGCAATAGTGTTGAAAATCTAACAAAAGATATTGACAAAAAAATTAAAGAACTTGAGGATAATGAAATTGATACAGTTGATAAATTAACTGATTATATTGATAAGAAAATCGAAGATTTTGAGAATGAAAATAAAGAACCTACAAATGTGGAAGAATTAACTTCTCAAATAGATAAGAAAATACAAAAATTAGAAGAGGAAGAATAATTATGTTAAGAATTGAAATCTCAAATAGACACTATAATGGTGATTTTGGTGTTGGAAGTATATTTGAAGAAAAATATTCATTTGAAATAGATGAAAATTTATGTTATTCTAATTCAATTAAATCATTTTGCAACAACAAAGATTTAGGTAGCAATATTTTATCAAATGTAAATGTTTCTATTCCATTTATTTTAAATAAAAATGACATACAAAAATTAAATAATATTACTAATAATATTCAAAACAATAGTAATTATTTATATAATGAAAGTCATTATAAGAAAGATTCTTTTGATTTTAATAGATATAACTATATCGATATATCAATAAATGAAATTAATTATGAATTATCCATTAAAGATGATGAGAAATAATAAATGAAATAAAAGAATTGTTTAAAATAAATAAAATTGATGAAATATTAAATAATTCGATTAACAAAATAATTTCTATGGAGAGTGATCACAGTGAATAATGAAGAATTTTCATATTTCTTTCACGGAACTACAATAAATGATCCATCATTAGTTACTGAGATATTTGATAATGGTTTAATAATGGTAATGATATGCTATCTACAATGTGGCCTATACAAATTAGTGCTGGCGAGTTAGGTCAAAAAATGAAAGAATATGCAGGAACAAAAGGTAATGCAGTTTTTGTAATAAAAATACCAAAGTATTATTTAACACCTAAAACAACAAATGGTCAATTACAACAAATACCACTACCAATATGGAAACATTTATCAAGTTCTGGTGAACATGGAGATATTTCTCAACTTAGCCCAGAGTTAGTATATGGTGTTTACTTTGCTGAAAATGATTCATTTATGCAAAATCCAAACTATTCTCCAATTCATAATCCCACTGGGTTACAATTTGATAATCAATAAATTGAATATTTATTAAATAATGGTGCAATGGGTATGTATAATTTTGCTGTTGATAGAAAAGATAAATCATTTGAAGAGTTGGCACAAGCAGATGATATTGCTCATAATTGGGATAATGCTTTAACACAATATAGCGAACATTTTGGTATTGAACAAAATCAAAATCATCACAGCTTGTAATAAAAAATCGTGGCACGTTATGAAATTACAAAATAATTTTGTAAGTAGCGATAGATTTTTAATATTTATTTTAATTACGAAGTTTTGAAAATAAATAATTGCAATTTATTGCAATTCAAAAAAACATAATTTTGCTTGAACGAAAAGTTCTTGCTTAATTATGTTTTAAGGTTTCAAAAGGGATTATTCCCTTTGCACACCTATTGGCTCTGCCAATAGAGAAGTGTGTTTTATCTATTGGAAATAGATATCACTGACAAGCGAATGCTTGTCTTTTTATATGTCTATATCTCTATCATCATAATCTTTATCAATTCCATAATTTTGTTCATAGATATAGTTATTTATTTCTTCTTCTCTAGGTGTATCATCTGCTATTTCATGTAAATCTCTATCATTATAATAACCTAAATCATGATAAGAAGTTATTTCTTCAACTACATTATCTTTATCTTTTTCACTTCCAATATGAAGAAGTTTATTAAAGAATTTTTTAATAGTTTGTAGCATTACATTTAAGAAATTATGAAGTCTTCTGTTTTAATCTCTTAATTCAACATTTTTATCTTCTAATCTTCTTATCTCAACTTCTAAATGTCTATTTTTTTGTTTCATTTCTCTATAATGATTAGTATAATCATTTAATTCTTCAAATAATGCTTGATTATTAGGCATATCTTTAATTACTCTTTTTGAGGTATTCATAAAGTCTTTTAAAATATCATAAGTTTCTTTATCAATTTTAACTTCTTTACCAGTAAGAGTTGGTTTAGAAGTTTTTAATTTTTCTTCTAGTATTTCATAATCTCTAGTTATTAAGTGATTTTGTTTTTCCATTCGAGCATCTAATTTTCTAGTTAATTTTTTAAATTCTTTAATAGAGATATGTTCGTTATCGCTATTTTTAATACCTCTTTCTAATTTGAAACCATTATCATTCATTCGTTTCCAATATTTATCTTGAAGCTCGCTAATATACTCGCCAGACTTCATATAATGCTTTTTAGAAATAGTATATTTTCAGTATTAGTTTTCTTATCAAACTTTTTTATCAAAAGAACAACTACACAATGCATATGAGGTGTTTTTTCGTCCATATGAACGACACTATGTAAAACTTGCTCTTTCGTATAACCTAAATCATTATAAACAAATTCCATACAAGTATCAGCCCATTTCTTTATATCTTTTTTACTCATATTTTTAAAAAACTCATTATCACTAGTAAACATTAATTCATCGGCAACAACACTATTTGAATCATCTAACATTTTATCAAATGGTTTTCTTCGATCTTCTCTTGTTGTTTTTTGTTTTTCTTCATATTCCTTTTTATATTCTTTAACTAATTCATAATAGCCTTTGGAATATCTTTCATTAAGTGGAACAATTTCTATATTATTTTTAGACCTAGACATATCTATATCGGGATTAGATTTATAAGACTTTTTATCTCTTTTATTGTGAGCACCAATTTCTCCTAAATCTTTAAGTGTATTTATTGATTCACTTCTAAATATTGCATAACACATTATCTTTCAATACCTCTTTAACTTTATCAAAGTATTCTTTATAAACTTGTTTTCCATTAGGTGCAATAAAATTTGATAAATCTATGGTTATTACTCCAAGTCTTAAATTTCCTTTTTTATATCTATCTTTAGAATCTATTGCAATTACTCTTATAATTTTTTCTATCTCACAGGAACTTTCAAATGATATAGCATTTAAGTCATCATCAGTTTCTCCAACATAATAATTTAACTTATAATCTTCTCCAAGTGTTTTAGATAACTTTTTAAAGTATTTTTCTACTTGTTCCTTTGTTTTCATTTCCCAATTCATACAAAGTGGATAACCATAATCATCTTCAAATAAATTAAAGTTATAAGGTATTCCATATTCATTATGATTTGTTCTCATATCAGCTAGAAAAGATTCTCTAAAATTACCACCAGTTATATTTATTTCTTTATCAATTTTATCTATTGTGATAAAGTCGATATATTTTGCAAATAACTTTTGTTTTTTATCTCTAGGTGTTTCTAACCATTTATTTATATTTATAAAGAATAAATATGGATTCATAAATTCATTTATTTGTTGTTTATCTTGAATTATTAATAAATCATCAACTGTGAAACTTAAATTTTCATATTGTTTTTGTTCTTGCCATTTTTTATTTAATTCGTTCTTATTAGATTCAATTTGGTTAATTTCATTCTAAAAATCTTCAATCTTTAAAATATCTTCAACTACAGCAGTTCCTATAAACAAATATTCATTTATATTATCCTTTTTTTCACCATTCCAATACATTTTTGCTTGTTTCTTTTTTCTGTTTAAAGAAATGTTTTGTCTTAATATAAAGGAAGCATCGCCTGTGAAAATATTACCAGTTAATTTTAGCTTTACAATTTGAAAATCTTTTTTATTTGTTCTACTAAAAATATTAATCCAATCTTTAATTTCATTTTTAGTTTTACAAACATATAAACATTTTAGTCTTGATGGTAAATTAGGATTTAATTCTTTCCTTACTTCTTCAAACACTAATTCCCTAGTAATCATAGCGCTATCGTTTATTGTTTTAAATACAAGATTTAAAGTATCATTATTCAATAATAAATTTTTCTCTTTTTTCATATCTATTAAATATTGATTAGCATCTTTATTATCTTCTATATGTTCTATATTATAGATTTCATAATAAAAATTGTTAAATCTTTTGCCAATTTCTAAGATATCACCTATTTGTAATTTTTGACCGGTATTAATATGATAATAAATTTCATCAGTTATATTTTTTATCATTTTTACCTCACCTCATATACTAAAATTATAACACAATTAATATAAAGTATGTTTTTATATAACTAAAAAATTATTGTAAAAATAAAAACTAATTTTATACAAAAAATAATTTTTATTATCCATAAAGTTAGAAAGTATCCAACTTCAAAACTGACATTTTTGTAAAAAAAAAGATTGACATTTACAAAATTAACTATCTCTAGTTAGTAATCTATTACTTAAAACTCGAAAGTGTCGAGTTTCCTATCAATATGGTGCGAGAAATGGGAATCGAACCCACACGGCCAAAGGCCAAAGGTGTTTGAGACCTTCGCGTCTACCTATTCCGCCACTCTCGCATAAATTAATTATAACATAAAAAAAAGAGATTTCAAATAGAAATCTATCAAATTAATGAACATATACTGGAGTACCAATTTCAACCATATTATAAAGCTTAGATACTTCACTTCTTGGCATATTAACGCATCCATGACTACCATTATATGTATAAATATTTCCACCAAATCTACTTCTCCATGATGCATCATGAAGTCCATATGAATTACCTTTAAATGCAATCCAATAACTTACAAAGCTTGTATAATCAGCACCAGTTAAATTAACATTTCTTGCTTTACTAAGTACTTTATAATCCCCTGTTGGTGTTGGACTTACTCCTCTCATTCCTGTAACTATATTAGTTTCTAATATTAATTTATTTCTTTCATAATAATATAATTTTTGTTCTGCAATACTTACCTTTATATAAGATAAATTATTCTTTTTATCAACAGTTACTTCTATATCTTTTTTAGTTTCATTATTACTGGAATCAGTAACTGAATATGTAATATTATAGTTACCAACCTTTTTAATATTTATGTTAGAATGTACTTTTACTTTACTAGTAATATCACCATCAATATTATCACTTGCATTAAATGTTGGCATTTCAAAGTTTTCATTTAAATATAAATATATATGATTATCTGAATTAACATTTAATTCTGGACTAACTAAATCCTTTACTAAAACATTTCTAATTAATTCTTTTTTTATAAATAAATATTTATATTCTAAAGTATATTTTACAGTATATTCACCAAATTTACTTGTATCTACATCAGATTTTACCTTAACTTTATTCTTAATATTTTTACCATTTAAAACAGCAACAAAACCCGGTTCTTCATAATTTGCATTTAAATCTAAGTTCATTATTTTTTCACCATTTAAATAAAATGTTGCATTATTATAAATATTTCTTACGCTCAAATATATTAGAAAAAGTAAAATTAAAAAAAGAAGTATTATTAAACTTTTGACAACAATAATATTTTTCTTTTCCCCTTTTTCCACTCATACCACCTATCATTAATGATAACATATTATCATAAAAAAAAGAATACTAAATAAAGTTTTTTATCATATAATTTTTGTAATATATTATAATTTTTTAGCATGTAAAACTATTCTATATTTATTATTATTTGCACATGTTGATAATGTAATTATTTTATCATTAATATTTAAGTTTATATCAAAGTTTTTTATACTTCTATTTTTTATAGTATTTAAAAATTTTTCATAATCTTCATCATTTTTAAAATTAGTTTTAATATAATAATCTTCATTTTCTATTTTGTATATTGAAAAAACTTTATAAATATAATTTTCTTTTTCAGTTAAAAAAGTTATATTCTTATTTTCTGCATTATTATACCATTCTTCATTTAAAATATTTTTTAAACTTCCAAACATAGATTCATCTCTCATATTATGTCCATAAATAACTATGTTTTTATCTGTATTATCAAATTTATTTTTATAATCTGCAAATATCCATCCTCTAGAGTTTTTACTTTTATCAAAACTATGATTTAAATAAAAATTATTATTAGAAGTTTTCACTATTGGATATTCAATATTCGTATTATTTACTTTTATATAAGCAACAACATCACTATTTTCTGATTTTAATTTTTTAAAATCTACTATATATTTTTCGTTATTTGAATTATCCTTTTTTATCTTTTCTAATTTTACGTTATTCTTTAATTGTTCTGTAGTCTCATCATTATTCTTTTTGTCTTTATACCAAAAGTACAATTTAAAACCAGAACATATTAAAATTAAAAATAAAATAAGATATATAGCAATATTTAATATTCTCTTTTTTTTCATTTCAAATCCTTTCATACATAAAAACCAGCTTTAGCAGCTAGTCTTTAAGCATTTTTTTCTATTAATTAATGATAATGTAATTATTGATATTATACTCATTATAAACATAATAACATATATAATAATATTGTCACCTGTTTTAGGATTAACAGTATTGTTTAGAATTTTTTCTGTTGCAACTACTCCATACTCACTTAAGTGTGATGCTTCAAAAACTATATATCCATCTTCTACTATTGCTGGTATAGTTTCTTTTATTTCATCATTTAAAATATAAACAACCTCATATTTTTTGTATTCTTTCAAGTCTTTTGGTAAAGCAATTCTTACTTTCATTTTAGTATTATTAATTTTAACTATTTGACCATTTTCTAAGATATTTATATCTACTAAATACTTAACATTTTTACCTGATAGATTTTTATTTATTTCAATATTTTTAATATCTAAAGTATAGTTTTTGCTTACCCCTTTTTTGAATGTAATACTACCATTTATTGCACCAGTACTTTTTATTTTTTTTACAGTATCTTGAGTAGGTTGTTCTGAAGATGTAGGTATCATTGTTAAATCTGGGTACATTTTCCATGTTGTTTGAAATTCATCAACATTTGTTTCTACTTCCCAATCAGATACTCTATAATTATAATATTTACCATTTATTTTTAATTTAGTATCTCTTGTAAAAGTATATCCTTCTTTAGATTTAAAATATAAAATGTATTGATATTCTTCTCCATTTTCAAAAGTAGTGATATGATTTTCATAACCTTTATTAAAGAATTCAGCAGATGTTATACCTGCACCATCTTTAGCTTGCCAACATTCAAACTGATATATATATGGGGATTCATCAGGTGTTTTTCCTGTAAATACAGGTTTATCGTTTGCATTAAAACTAATTGTTGCATTATTTAACTCTATGACATCAATACGTTTTAATTGAACTGGTTTTGTAGGTTTTATTGTCTTCACAGCAGTTACAAAAAGTATTGTTCCAGAATTCATTACGTTTGCATTGCTTATATTTGTGCTATTTACCCTTACTGAACTATCAGTTCCAAATTTATTTCCATCTTTTGCCTTAAGAAAAATACTATACATATAAGTTTTTTCTTCTTCAAAGATAGTTATTTTTTTATCTTGTGCTAGTGCATTATTTTTAGTTTCATCAGAGTACCAAAATTTTACAGGAACAAGCTCTCCATCTGACTTAGTTTCCATCTCTTCCCAATATTCATAATCTATATCATATAATTCATCCCATGGATCACATTTATAAGCTTTTGCTTCTGGCTTATCACCTGGATTATAATTAAATTTTACACCCTCAATATCTATATTTGCTTTACTCAAATCTAGATCTTCTGCAAATGTTGATATTGGTGCAATACACATTGTAAATAAAAACATCAACACAGCAGTAATTAGTATTTTACTTTTCTTCATAATTTTTCCTCCTAATTTTCTCTTTTCTTTTTATTATTAATCACAACAGTAGCAGCAATACCTAACACTGATATAATAGATAGTATTATATATGTACTAATATTATCTCATGTTAAAATTTCTCCACCTTTTAATTTTAAATATTCTTTATTTGGATTTTTTTGTTTCAATTCATCTTGTATTGTTTTTACAACTAGCGAATCTTCTTGTGGAATACGATCTATTGGCATTGGTTTATTACTTGCGATAGCAACTATAACAGTTATAATAACTATTAATATAACAATTACTATAATTCCATAAATTATTTTTTTATTTTTCATATTACACCTATTTTTCAATATAACCACTTGTTTTTTTCGTATACATATCATCCGTTATTGATTTATATCTTTCGCCATCATATTCATCGGTAAATCCATTATATGCTTTATATATTTCATTAGTTTCAGTATCGTAAACTCTTTCGTATCCTAAAGTTGCATCACTTTGTTTTTGACTCATTATATCAAAAGATTTATTTCTTTTATTCCATGAATCCATTATTCCATCACTTATTTGATTACCTATTTCTCTAATTTGCTGAAAGTTCTTCATTACAGTATCTTGTTCGTTATTAAATCCATTTATAAATGTATCAGTAAATGAAAGTGAAGAACAAATAGTATTTAGTGTTTCCTCCCAATCAATAAATTCATCTTTAGGAGCAGTAATAAAAATTGCATCATATACATTTAAGTATTGTATATCTATTTGTTTACCTGACATTATATTTTCATATACATAATAAGAACCTACATCATATACATAAGCTGTAAAAATTCCTTCGCATTCTTTTCCATTTGCATCTTTAAAGGTTGCTCTAAGCATATCTCCACCTAAACTTCCTTTACCTAAGTTTTCACTTACAGTAAAATCATTTAATGTTGGAAATGTAAATGCAGCAGTATTATTTAGAGTACCTAAATCATTAAAAATTTTGTAAAATCCTTCTGTATCTTTAGTAGCTATTACACTAGTTTTAGCAAATGGATTATTAGGATAATACTTTTGTTGCCATTTTTTAGCATCTTCTGATTTATTATACCCTTCTGTTTTCATATTAAAGAAAAACTGATAAGCATCATTATTTGGATCATATACTTTAATTGTATAATGAATATAATCTCCTATTGTATCAACTTTCCATCCCTTAGGTTTTTTAATAGAAAATTCATTTGTTGTATAATCTTCTAACACTATTTTACTAACTTCATTTTTTCTTATTTTAACTTTATCTTTATTTGTTACATTTTTAATTATATTATCCCCACCTTTAAATATCTTTGGAATAACAAATATGCCAAGTAATAAAATAATTACTATTGACATCACAATTATTATAATATTTTTTCTATCTTTCATACTTACTTATCTCCCTTTATATTTTCATTATATCAAAATCATATATATTAAATAGTAACTTGCCAAACTTATCAATGATTTTTCTGACAAGTTTTTACTTAAGATTATTTATATAGTATAATTATTTTAGAGGTGAAAATATGAGCTTTAAAGATATATTAAATGAATACTTAGAGAAAATTAATTGTAGTTCTAAAGAATTATCAAATGTTTCTAACATATCAGAATCTGTTATAAGTAGATATAGAAGTGGTGAAAGAACTCCAAAGGAAAATAGTGAACAAATTAATAAATTAATAAACGCGATTTATGAGTTAGCAAATAATAAGAATATTAAAATTGATAAAAAAGAAATTGAAGAAAAGTTAAATAAATCTATCACAAAAGAAAATAACTTTGATTATGATTCATTTAGTAAAAATTTTAATGAATTAATAAATATTCTAAAAATAAATATTAATGATATATCTAAATTTATTGCATTTGATTCATCACATATTTCTAGAATTAGATATGGAAAAGCAAGACCATCTGATCCTATTGCTTTTAGTAAAAAAGTATGTGAATATATTGGATATAAATATACAGATAATGATAGTAAAAAAAAATTATGTATTATTTTAAATTGTGAAGAAAAAGAAGTATTTGATGAATTATATAAATTTCTTACAAATAATAGTAAAAACTCTAAAAACTACATTAATGACTTTTTAAATAATCTTGATGATTTTAATTTAAATGACTTTATTAAAGCTATTAAGTTTGATAAATTAAAAGTTCCAACTATTCCATTTTATAAAACAAAAAGTAAACACTATTATGGTATTGAAGAAATGAAAAAAGGAGAAATTGATTTCTTTAAAAATACAATTTTTTCTAAAGAAAATAATGATATATTCATGTGTAGTGATATGCCTATGGAAGATATGGCAGAAGACATTAATTTTGGAAAAAAATGGATGTTTATGATTGCGATGAGTTTAAAAAAAGGATTACATTTAAACATTATTCATAATTTAGATAGACCATTTAATGAAATGATGCTTGGACTTGAAAGTTGGATTCCTATCTATATGACTGGACAAGTATCTCCTTATTATTTAAAAGATGTTAAAAATAATATTTATAATCATTTAAATTATGTATCTGGTGCTTGTGCATTAGAAGGAGAATGTATAAAGGGATTCCATAATAAAGGAAAATACTATTTAACAACAAATAATAAAGAAATAAGTTATTATAAGGAAAAATCAAATCTACTTTTAAAAAAAGCTAATTCACTTATGGATATATATACTATTGATAATAAAAATTCTTATAATATATTTTTAAATAATGATTATAAAACTCATTCTGACAGAAAAAGATATTTATCTAGTTTACCACTTTTCACTATGAGTAATTCATTACTAAAAAAAATACTTAAAAGAAACAATTTAAATGATAACGAAATAAAAGAAATAATAGAATATAAAAAAAATGAGGAAAAAATCATAACAGAATTATTAAATAAAAATGTTATTACGGATAATATTTATATTGAAACAAAAGATGATTTTATTAATAATGAAATATATCTTAGTCTTGAAAATTTATTTACAGATAAAAAAATAAAATATGAATATAATGAATATTTAGAGCATTTAAAAGAATTAAAAAATTTTAAAAATAAAAATTATAAAGTGACTTATATTGAAAATAGAACATTTAAAAATATAACTATTACTATTTTAGGAAAAAATTTTGTTTTAATATCTAAAAATGCTAACCCTGTAGTACATTTTGTAATAAGACATCCTAAATTAATTGATGCGATTAATAATTTTAATCCTATTGTAAAAGAATAAAAACTATAGCTATTATAGTTTTTTTATTATCTTTAACATATTATTTAATAAAATTTAATTTAACTTATTCTATAATGACCTATAATATCATTACGATATTCTAATATATCTTCTTCATAATATCTTTGATAAGGATTAGCATGATGAATTATAAAAGGAATACCTTTTTTATTTTTCTTATCAGATACTATGCCAATATGATTTTTAAAAACAACGATATCTCCACCTTGCCATTCTTTTATTTTATTAATATCATTTGTTAAAACGATTGTATTATTATCTAAATATACTTTTAAATTTTGTACTCTTCTAAAATCAATATTTTTATCTATAACATCAATATCATATAAATTTATATTTGATTTTATATGTTCATTTACTAAATTCATTAGATCATAACCTGCGCCTTTTAATCCAAATGCAACAACATCGGTACATACACCATATTCATCATTTGGATAACCTGTAGCATAATATTTACTTTTATATTTAGGATTTGTTTTTATATAATTTCTTACATTATTTAATATATCAGTTTGATCATCTATGCCATCATTATCTTTATCAGTTTTACTTATATAAGTCTTAATATTAAAATCTTCATTAGTATATTTTTTATGTGGAATATAATTAAAACGATATAACACATATAAAACAACAATTATTAATACTATTAAAAAATTTGTCACAATAATTAATATTTTCTTTTTCATAAATTCTCCATTTCAACAAATTACTATTTATCTATAAAATAATTCTTATTTCAATAAGGAAATAGTGTACTTATCATAATTATTAAAATCTGAATGACTTTGTTGTAAAAATTCTTTATAATGTTTTAAATAATCATTTGCAGATTCAAAATCATATTTAAAATTTTTATTTATCTCTTTACATAGTAATGCCTCAATATAACTTTTTAGTCCATTATTAGCATTTGTTTCAATTAAATCTTTAATTGCATATTCAAATGTTTCTTTTGGATGATTTAATAGTTCATTATATTCTTTTTGACTTGTTTTAATATAATCAAACGGATTTGATGATGTATGAGGTCCATTATTAACTATTGAATCTATTATACTAGATACATTAATTATTGTGTTTTTAGATTTTTCGCCTTGTTCAAACTTTATATACTTTGAGTTTACTATATTTTTCTTGAACCATTTTTGTTCTTTTTTACTATTATCAATTAATCCCACAATAACAACCTTATTTTTTTCATCTACATAATTGTAACTATAATTATTATATTTTTCTGTACCATTTTTTTGAAAATAATCAATTATTTTATTATTAATATTATTTAACTCTTCAACACTTACATTTGTTTTTGTTTCACATCCTGTTAAACCTAAAACCACAATCCCACATAATAAAATAGTTAAAATTATTTTTTTCATAATCATTCCTCCATTTACAATTACTATTTATTCAATAGTTTGATAATTTAATCATAACCTTTTTCAAAAAAGACTATTAACAAATTATACTTTATCAACAGTCTTGACAAGTTTTTCTATTATTTGTCTAATTCTATATTACCATTTACATTTTGATTAATTTTGGATTTCTCATTATCTATTAATTCGGTATCATAATAACTGCATCCTGTTAATTCTAATAATAAAATACAAAATAAAATAATTAAAATTATTTTTTTCATAATTAAAGCCTCCACATCTACCTTCATTTATAGTTATTATAACATAAAAGAAAGCAGTTTCTTATAAAAAATGCTTTCTTATTAATTATCTTCAAGTATTATTTGACCATCCATAATTGGTATATTTGGGAAACTAGCATCCATTAATGTAAAGTTTCTCTCAGGTGCACTTGGATTTTCTATTTCAACAACTTGTGATTCTGTTGTCATAATAGTTGATTTAACTAAAGTATCAAATGTATGTCCTCCATCACCAGATATTTGCTTATAATATATTGTAATATTTCCTGATGCAGAAAATGGAACATTATTAAATACAGCATTACCATCTTGGTTGGTTACTATTTCTGATCCTATTACATTTCCTACATTATCAGTTCTAACAAATTTTGCACCAACAATTTGTACACCAGTATCAGGATTTCCAGTATCTGTAACATGAAGTGTTAAAGTTCCTTTAGCACTTATAGTAAATGCATATGTATCAGTACTATCTATAATATCAACACTTGTTGGATTTAAAGTTGAAACATCATAACCTTCTACAACAGCAGTTGCCTTATATGTTCCTGTAACAAGTTCAATACTTCCTTTACCATTTGTTATTGGGATTGTATGTCTTGCCATAATATTATCTTTCCTCCTTCTATTTTCATATTAGGATAATTTTTATCCTTTAATAAAACTGTAATAAGATGTTCTTTTCTTTTATTATTACCAACATTTATACAATAAGTTTTATTACTTTTTGCTATTAAAGGTACTATTATTATTACTAAATTAGAATATATTATTAATCTATAAACCTCATTATCACATATTGGTATCTTTATTTTTCCGAAATTATCAGTCATTCCCTCAAAAACAATCTTATTACATTTATCCTTTAACTTAACTTTTATATTATTTGACTTTATACTCTCATTACCACATAATTTAATATAAATATAATCCTTTTTCATAACTCACCTCATTACAATATATTTTATGAACTAATTTTATTTTTTGTAAAGGCATTACTCTTCTATACTCCATATTATTAAAGTCGAGTAATCTTCATCCTCAAGTAAATTATTACCTGGTTTTAAAAATAATCCTTTATCAATTGAAAAGGTAACATTACTTACACTTACATTTCCACCATTATCATTTGATTCAAATATCATCTCTTTATTTGTTTTTAATAATATTTCTTTATTATCAAATTTTTTAAAAAATAATGAATCTATTAATATTTTTCCTTCTTTTTCTATCATTGGATTTGTAAAATATAAATATAATTTCCAATTAGAACTATTAACTCTACTATCAACAACAGTTATTACTGTTTTATTTTTTTTAGGTAAAATAATTGGATTCAGAGAAGATGGTATCATATTAAATGGAATATTTTCTGTTACTTTTAAAAGAGTTAATTCTCCCATAAATGGTACTGTAACTTTTCTTTCATTATAGCAACTATTTAAACAAGATGTTATTTTAACATTTGTATTATCAGGTATAACCGCATCAATACTTGCTTCAAACAAGCCATTTTCATCTGCTTTAGCTGTTAGAACTTTATTACTATATTCTATCTTAACATCCGAATATGGTATAGTATGACCAGATATAGCGTTTATAGAATCATTAATTGGATGAATATTTGTTTTTATAAGTCCTATAGTTAATATCTTTATATTTTGAAATTTAAAACTATTTATATCTGATAATGAACCTAATTCACTTTCTGTAAAATTATGTGATATTACCGTTGTACTATCTTTATTAAATATACCTGTAATTTGTGCTGGATTATTCTCTTTATACCAATAAAAAGCAGGTGTATCATCAATTGTGCAAGCATCAAGATAATCAAGAGCATATATCCACATATTTATTCTGCTAAATTTAAATATAAAATCAACAGGATTATTTGTATATATAACATTTGCATTTTTTGTATATATATTTATATATTTTGGATTATCTAAGATAAATTTTTGATTTGTACCTTTAAAATAAATATTATAATTATCAGTTGGAGTGCTCATATACGTATTTATTACTGATAAGCTTGCGCCTTCTTTAACTGTAAAATTACCAAATACATTCCACATTGGAACTCTTTGATGACTTTTTTCTATAAATGTAAATTTTGCCATTTCTTCTATTAAAACATTTCTAGCACCATGTGTTGTTGTTATTGCAAATCCATTACCAGTAGTTAAAAGGAATTCTGCTCCATGACCTACTATTAAATCTAATCTATTAGTTCCATTCATAAGTTCTTTATCAGTTGTTATATTAACATTACTATTAGGAATAATTTTAATATAAGATGGTATAACATCATTAAAAAAGAAAACAGTGTTTTTATTTGAACTACTTGAAATTGTTGTATTTCCTCCTATTAAAATTCTATTAGAATCACATACTTTTTGTGCTGATACACTATTAGTATCTTCTACATTTATAATAGAATCAATAATTTTAGTTGTTCCATAATAATTACATGAAAGTTCTATTCCATTAAAATTTATATTATTATATTCTACTACCACACTAGAATAATTTGGATGAGATGGAACATATATTACTCCATAACCATGTGAAGATACTATATTCATATTTTTTAATATAATTTTTTTATTAGTAGTACTTACCTTTATAACTTCTGATTCTAAACTCAAATTATTTGTATAAGTATATTTAACATTGTTATAAGTCCCATCAATAATAACTTTGCTTTTTTTATTATTTATAACAAATCCACTTGTTACTGTAATATCATTACCTAAATATACATAATTATAGTTATTTTCTTCACTTAATACTTGTTTCAATTCATCATTATTATTTACTACAACAGTATTATCATTTATTATTTGCATATTATCACTTTCCTTTACTATAAGTTATTCACTAAATAAAACTTAGCATAATTAATTCATAACAAAAAGAGTAGAATTTTCTACTCTTAATGTATTTTTATAACACTTAACATTGCATTTGTACTTCCATTAAATGATATATTGACATTCATAGATGATTTTACATTTAATGTAATAAGATCATCTTTATTAAGTGATACAATTGTTGAACTATTTATACAATTAACTATTTGTGCTTGAAATTCACTAGTTGTATTAGTGGCAGGTAAAAGTAAATCATTTGCTTTTACTGACATAGTTAATGAACACTCTTCATTTGTTCCACCGCATAATGTATAAGAAACAAGATAAACTCCGTTTTCTTTTATTTTAATTGAATTATTATCAGGATATTCAGTAAATAATGCTACTCCCTTTTCTGGTAAAGGAATCACTGTATCTGTTGCTTGTGGTAAAGTTATTTGTGTTTCTGTCATTAAATATCGCATTCCATAAGAAGATGTAAATTCTGTTCCAGGTGGACCTGCAGGACCTTGTGGTCCTCTTGGTCCAGTTTCTCCTTGTTCTCCTTTTTCTCCTTTTGGAATAAAAAATGCTAAATGATGGACCCAATTTTCAAAAGTATCCATAACTTCTGCTGGTTCACCTGGTTCAATAGTTTCTGTTTCATCTATTGCGATATGTTCTGTTCTACCAATTTCACCAGGAAGTCCTCTTGGACCAATTTCTCCTTGTTCTCCTCTTGGCAATTTAAAATCTAAAACTACATCTATTGGTGTACCACTGTTTACAACTTCTGCTTCTTCATTTGGTTCAATAGTTTCAACATTACCAATTTGAATAGTTGCTGGTCCTTGATCCCCTTTTTCACCTTTTATTCCTTGTGGTCCAATATCTCCTTTTTCTCCTTGCGGTCCTGGAATCCCTTGTGGTCCAATTTTACCTTCTATACCTTGTTCTCCTCTAGGTATTTTAAAATTTAAAATAACATCTTCATCTGTTCCTACATTTTCTACCTTAGCTTGTTCTTTATTTTCTACTGTTTCTATAATACCAATTTTTATAGTTGAAGGCCCCTGAATTCCTCTTTCGCCTTGAAGACCTTGATCACCTTTTGGTCCTGTTGGTCCTTGTATATAACATTTTTTACATTTTTTATTTTCTTCATCTATTTTTTTCTTTATTTTTTCGAAATCATCATTACAATTATTATACATTTTTACCTCCTTTTTACATTATATTAATTAATTGAACATTTATGATTAACAAAAAAAGTACTTTTTAACTATAAAAAAACTATAAAGTTTTTGAACTTTATAGTCTTATTTAACTAATTCTTCTAATTTTTTAGCAAGCATTTCTCTGCTCATAGCTGGATTTGCTTTACCTCTAGTTTTCTTCATTACTTGTCCTACAAAGAAGTCTAATATTCTAGGATTTTCTGGATCATAAGTTTTTGCTTGATTTAAATTTTCATTAATAACTTCATCAATAACACTTTCAATTTCTGATGAATCTGTTATTTGCATCATACCTTCATCCTTAACTACTTGTTTAGGTGATTTTTTATCTTCTAAACATTTATAGAATACATCTTTACCTTGTTTACTAGATATTGTTTTTGATTCTATTAAATCAATTAATTCTTTTAAATCTTCTTCTGTCATAGAAAAATCTTTAATTGATATTTCGTTTGTATTTAAATATGAAAGTATCATACCATTTATCCAGTTTGCTGCTTGTTTTACATCACAACCAATTTCTACTGTTTTTTCAAAATAATCACTAATTGGTCTTTCTTTAACTAATATATTTGAATCATATTCACTAAGACCATATTCATTCATATATTTTTTCTTTCTGTCATAAGCAAGCATTGGAATACTTTTTCTTATTTCATCAAGCCATTCTTTACTTAATTTAAATTTTGGAATATTTGGTTCAACAAAATACTTATAATCAACAGCATCAACTTTACTTCTCATTGAAATTGTTGTACCTGATTCTTCATCCCATCTTCTTGTTTCTTGAACAACTTTATCATATTCTCCATTATCTTTTAAATGGCTTTGTCTTTTAATTTCATAATTAATTGCATCTCTTACTCCACCAAAAGAGTTAACATTTTTAATTTCTACTTTTGTTCCCCAATTATTAGGATCATTTTCATCTTTATCAGGATCCATAATAGATACGTTTACATCGCATCTAAGTTGTCCTTTTTTACTATCTGCTTCAGATATATCTAAGTATTGATAAACACTTCTCATATGTTCTAGAAAAGCAACTGCTTCATCTGATGAATGAAAATCTGGTTCTGTTACAAGTTCAAGAAGTGGTACACCTGCTCTATTATAATCTATTGTAGTTGTATCAAATAAGTGTTCTGAAGATGCAGCATCTTCTTCTAAGTGTAAATTATTTACTCTAACACTTTTTTCTTCACCATTACATTCATATTCTACATGTCCATAAATACCTACTGGAATTGGTTTTGTTTCTTGTGTTAATTGAAATCCTTTTGGTAAATCTGGATAATAGTAATTTTTTCTTTCAAAATACATATATTCAGGTTGTGAACAATTAAGTACCATACTTGTCATTAAAGCCATTCTTACAGCTTCTTTATTTACAACTGGAAGAATTCCAGGAAAAGCCATATCTACTGGTCTTATATTAGAGTTAGGTATTTGTGAGTAATCATTTTTTGCACTTGAAAATACTTTTGAATTTGTTTCACTTATTTCACAGTGCATCTCTAAACCTATTTTTGCTAAATACTTACTCATTTTTTTCACCTCCTGCGATTTGTCCTTTATAAGGCATTGCGCTTTCTAAAGCATATGCAATATTTAAAACATTAGCGTCATCATAACAATTACCTGTAATATTTACACCTACTGGCATATTACTTACAAATCCATTTGGTATTGTTATAGATGGGAATCCACCAAAATTGCCTATTTGAAGGTGTTCTTCTAATATTTCTGTATCTTTAGTTAAGATATCTTTTGAACCATCTAAATGTTTTGCTGGACCTGATCCAACTGGAAGGATTACAGCATCATAATCCTTAAATAATTTCTTCCATTCATCTACAACAAGTCTTCTTACTCTTTGTGCATTTCTAAAATATCTTTCTTGATTTTGTGATTGAAGTACATATGAACCAATTACAAATCTTCTTTTTATAAGTGGTGAAAAACCTTGTGTACGATAATTTTTTACCATTTCTATCCAGTTTTTACCTTCTGCTCTAGGTCCAAATATTATACCTGTTAAGTTAGACATATTACTTGTTGCTTCAGCACATGATATAACAACATATACTGCTGGTACAGCATTTAATAATGTTTTATCTACTGATACTTCATCTACTTCAAAACCTAGTTCTTTTGCTTTTTCAATTGTCTTCATGAAATTACTTAAATGTTCTTTTAATTCTTCTGTTGCATTTGGATAATTATTTATATCACATATTTCTTTTACATAACATAATTTTTTACCCTTTACGTTACCAGTTATAGATTTTCTTAAATGTATATCACTTGAATCCCAACTAGTCATATCATTTTTATCTATACCTTTCATTTCATCTACTACTATTGCAGCATCTTTTACACATCTTGTAAGTACTCCAAGGTGATCTAAAGATGATGCGAATGGGAATAATCCATATCTACTAATCATTCCATATGTTGGTTTATATCCTACTATACCACAGTAAGCTGCTGGTTTTCTTATTGAATCTCCTGTATCTGATCCTGTTGCATATGGATAGACACCTGCGGCTACTGCTGCTGCAGATCCAGATGAAGATCCTGCACACATTCTTGTTTTATCCCATGGATTAGTTACTACACCAGTATGACATGTTGTTCCTGTTCCACCCATACCAAATTCATCCATGGCTGTTTTATTTATAAGTACAGCTCCTGCATTATTTAACTTTTCTACAGCAGTTGCATTAAAAAATGGTACATAATCTTTAAGTGTATTAGATGATCCAGTTGATAATATTCCTTTTGTAGAGTAGTTATCTTTAAGACCATATGGAATACCACTTAATAAATTATCAGTTACTTCTTTTTCTTCAATATTATCTAATATTGTTACAAATGCATTATTTTCTTCTTCTATTTTTTTAGATAATTCTAATGATTCATCTATTAATTCTCTTTCTGTTACTTTACCTTCTTTTAAAAGTTCATGTAATTCTTCAATACTCTTATTCATATATTTCATTTTATTCCACCACCTTTGGAACCTCTACTTCTCTACCATTATGCATATCACAATTTGATAGTAAGTCATCTATTGGTACTGATTCTTCAGCTACATCTTCTCTAAGTTCATAAACGAAATCATCTAAAGTATGTGTCATTGGTTCTACATTTTCAATACCTTCTATTTCATTTATTGTATTTATTGTTTCATCTATTATCTCAAATTCATCTAATACCATTTGGTTTTCTTCTTCTGTTAAACCAATTAGTAATTTATCTGCATAGTCATCTACCATTTCTTTTGTAAATTTTGTACTCATGCTAATCCTCCTTTACAATTTCAATACCTAATTCCTCTAATTGTTCATCATCAAGTACGCTTGGTGAACCCATCATATTATCTGCACCTGATGCACTTGCTGGGAATGCTTGAACTTCTCTTAAGTTTGGTTCATCATTTATAAGCATTAATATTCTATCTATTCCAGGAGCCATACCTCCATGAGGTGGTACACCATATTTAAATGCTGTAAATAAACTATTAAATCTCTTTTCAACATCTTCTTTTGTATATCCTACTACTTCAAATCCTTTTACTAATGAATCTAAATCAGTATTTCTAATTGCTCCTGATGCCATTTCATTACCATTACATACAAAGTCATATTGGTAAGCAAGTATATCATCAATATTTTCTTTCTCATATTCTTTTATACCATTATGTGGAAGTGAGAATGGATTATGACAGAATTCATATTTTTTAGTTTTGTCATCATATTCAAACATAGGGAAATCATTAACAATGCATAATTCTAATTTATTAGGATCAATTAATTCTAATTTTCTTCCTAGTTCATCACGAATAAGTCCAGCAAATTTTCTTGCTACATTAAGTCTCTTATTTGCAATAAAGAACATTACGCTGTTTTCTTTCATATTAAATTCTTTTATTAAGTTTTCTCTTTCTTCTTCACTTAAGAATTTATCAATAGGTCCTTTTAGGCTTCCATCACTCATAAGTGTGATATATCCAATACCAGGCATTCCTATACTACTAGCATAATCAACTATTTCATTAAACCAACTATTTGGTTTTGTTCCTATATCATCTACTACTATTACCTTAATAATACTTCCTTTAAATGGTCCAAAACTAGTATGTTCTAATACTTTACTAGCATCTTTTATTATAAGTGGATTCCTAAGATCTGGTTTGTCTGATCCATATGAATCCATTGCTTCTTTGTAAGCTATTCTTCTAAATGGACGAGGTGATACTTCTTTATTAGAAAATTTAGAAAATACATCATAAAATATTTCTTCACCAACTTCTAAAACGTCATCTTCTGTTACATAACTCATTTCCATATCTAATTGATAAAATTCTAGTGTTCTATCTTTTCTACTATCTTCATCTCTAAAACAAGGTGCTACTTGGAAATATTTATCTACTCCACCAACCATTAATAATTCTTTATATATTTGTGGTGCTTGTGGTAATGCATAAAATTTACCTTTAAACTTTCTAGATGGTACTACAAAGTCTCTTGCTCCTTCTGGTGATGATACAGTAAGTATTGGTGTTTGTACTTCTGTAAAACCTAAATCATACATTTTATTTCTTAAATAATGAAGTACATCACTTCTAAGTTTAATATTATTTGATATTTTTTTACTTCTCATATCAAGATAACGATATTTAAGTCTAACTTCTTCATTTACTTCTTGCATTCCATCTATTTCAAATGGTAATGTATGTGCTTTTGTTGATAATACTTCTAGGCTTTCGCATTTTATTTCTATTTCACCTGTTAATAGTTTTGTATTAACTGTTTCTTCATCTCTTCTTATTACTTCACCAGTTACTTTTATAACAGTTTCTTTGCTTACTCCTTCTAAAATACTTTCATCATGTACTACAACTTGTGTAATTCCAGCATGATCTCTTAAATCTAAGAACATTACTCCACCATGGTCTCTTATTGTTTGTACAAAACCAGATAAAACTACATTTTTACCTAAGTCACTAATTGTAAGTTCACCACAAGTGTTAGTTCTATACTTATTTACTTTCATTTTCATTCTCCTCCTATAAAATAAAAAAACAGTTATCATCCCTAAAAATTAAAGGGACGAATAACTGTTATATCCGTGGTACCACCCAGTTTATCATATTTCTATGATCACTCATTAAAGAATAACGCATCTTTTTTCTCGCGCTTTTTCCTACTATTATTTCAGAAAAAGAACTCCGAAGTGTTCTTTCATATTAATATCAGTATCCATTCTCACCATCTAGGACTCTCTTTTAAAGTATCTTAATATTACTTTTCTTCATCAAAGTTTTTTTGTTTGCAAATATATATTATCATAAGTAAAAATCATTGTCAATCATATATAGTATATGTATTTACAGAAATTATATTGATTTTTCCATGACATTTTTATAAACATCTATAAACTTAATATAATCATCTATATCAATTGAACCAATCTTGAATAAAATATTTTCTCTAGGTATATTATACAATACATCACACTTTACTATACTATCACATAATAACCCATTTAATTTACTTTTCTTTAATAATTCATTATATTGATATTTAGATAGATTTTTTTGTTTATAAACTCTAGATGATATTATTAATCCAAAATATTCTATAGAAACTAATTCGTTCATTTCTTTATCTATTATTACAAATAAATGACCATTTCCACTAGAACCATCTTTATACTTATACTTTGAAACAAAAACAATATCACCAATTTCATAGTTGTTCTTTTTTATTTTCATATTATTTACAAAAATAATTAGCCTTTCCTTTATGCTTTTCTAATTCTACAGGATTATTTTTAAAAGCATCTGTACACGGTCTTATAATCTTTTTATCTTTTGCTTTTTTAACTATATTTTTTACATCATCTAAAATAGAATCAGATATAATTAAGTTATTTTCTTTATTTTTCATAAAACCTCCTTGTTTATTCAATTATACTATAAATTAACAATAATTTCTACTATTATATATATTCTCCGTTTGAATTAGAAAATCCCCTAATTTTTTGTAAAAAAAATAAAATAAACTAATTATTTTATCTTTTAAGTGCTAATTTTTTTGTACCCTCTTGTTCATACCAAGAATAATTATTTAAATCAATTTCATCACCATCTAAATCTAATCTTGATACTATATCATTAATTTTATTTTTAGCAATAATCTTTTTTTCTTCATCATCTATTAATGAATACTCATTATCTATTTTTTTAAATGTTTCCATTAAAAACTTTATATATTCTTCTTTATTTACTAATTTACTTTTCATTTTAAATAAACTTATAAAATCATAATCACTAAATAATAATCCTAATATACTCATTTTTTCTTTATTTTCAGTTACTACCATAAACCCTCCACTATATTACTTCCAGTAACATTATATAATAATATAAAAGAAAAAACAATCTATAAAGATTGTTTTAATTATCAAATGGCGCTCGATGTAGGACTCGAACCTACGACCCAACGGTTAACAGCCGTTTGCTCTACCAACTGAGCTAATCGAGCACTTATCAGTTGACATTAACAATAATATCATTACTATTCGTTTTTGTCAACATGATTTTTTTATTTTTTTATTTTTTTTGCATGATGTACTCTATTATATAATCTGCAGTACCTTCTACACCTAATGAATCAACATTAATCATTAAATCATAATTAGATGGATTATATAATGAAGAACCTGTATAATAACTATAATGTTTATCTCTCATTTTATTTATTTTTTCTATTTCCTTTTTAGCTTTATTTTTAGGAATATTATAGTACTTTATTGCTCTTTTAATTTTATCTTCTTCACTACTATATAAGAATATTTTAACTGTATCTTTATTATCTTTTAATACATATGATGCACATCTACCAACAATTACACATGACTCTTTTGATATATTTTTTATTACTTTTTCTTCTGCAATAAATAACTTATCATCATTATTATATTCAAAGCTTCCAAGTACTCTATGCTTTTGTTCATTTTCTTTAATAAATTCTTCTGATAAACCTGTTTCTTTATTTACTTCACTAATAAATGCTTTATCATAAAATTTAATACCTAATTTTTTAGAAATTATTTCACCAACATATCTTCCGCCACTACCATATTCTCTTGATATTGCGACTACTACCCTTTTGTTTAGAACAGGTTTTAAATTTTCATTATTATATATTATTTCATTTTTTGCTTTAATATTTTCTAATTTTGTAATTTTCTTATATTCTGAAGTAAATACAAATATTACAAATATAAAGCATATTGTATCTGCGATTGGACCTGCATATAACGCACCATAAAGTCCATAAAATTGACATAATATAAGTGCTAGTGGAATAAATAATATTATTTGTCTTGCAAAAGAAACCATTGTTGCTTTCTTTACATTACCTAATGATTGAATAGTTATTGATGAACACATTTCAAATGAATTAAGTGCACATACTAATAAGAATATTCTGCAGAAGTCAATTGCAAACTCCATAAACAATTTATAATCATCTGATGATTTATTTATAAATATTGATACTATCTTTTCTGGAAAAATATAGATACATAAATTGAATATTATGCCTATAATAAATCCAGTAATCATTACTTTTCTTAATGTTTCTTTTACTCTTTTATAGTTACCAGCACCATAGTTAAATCCTATTATTGGTTGTGCACCTATTGCAAGACCTAATATAAGTGATACATATAAACTATTTATTTTAGATATTACACCATATACAGAAAGTGGAATATCTTCTCCAAATTTACTAGTTAATGCATACTTATTCATTATATTATTCATAACTACAAAAAGCGCAAGTACTGTCATTTGAGTTATAAATGAAGATAACCCAAGTGATAATGTTTTTAATGTGCATTTTCCTATTTTAAAATCTTCTTTAGATAATTTTACACTTTTTATTTTTGGAATATAGAAGAGTGCTATTACAAATGATACTATTTGTCCTATTATGGTTGCTATAGCACCTCCTGCAACTCCCATATTAAATGTAAATATAAATATTGGATCTAATATAATATTTAAAATTGCTCCTACAAGTAAACAAATCATTGAATATTTTGGTGAACCATCTGCTCTAATTATTTGAGATAATCCTGAATAAATAATCATAAAAAATGAACCAAATACAATTATTCTTCCATATGTCATTGCAGATGAATAAACATTTTTAGTGCATCCAAAAGCATATACTAAGTTTGGAAGTAATAACTCAAATATAATTACTACTAATATTGATATTATAAAAAGTAATGTTATAGATGAACCAATACTTTTTTTAGCCTCATCTTTTTTACCTTCTCCTAGTCTTAAACTAAGATTTGCAGCAGCACCATTACCTACTAGGCCCGCTAATGCATTACATATTATTACAATAGGAAATATAACATTTGTTGCGGCATTTCCTATTATTCCAACACCCTTACCTATAAATATTTGATCAACTATATTATAAATTGAATTTATAATCATACTTATAATACAAGGTACTGAAAATGCTAAAAGTAATTTTCCTATCTTTTCTTTTCCTAAATCTAACTCTTTTTTCATAAAAACTCCTTCCTTTTTTTGAGCAAAAAATAACGTAAATCCAAAAGCTTGGACTTACGTTTTAACTGCTCAGCCGTGAGTAATTATAACACAAAAAATTTTTTTGTGTAAGTTTTTTTGTTAAATTCTTAGAATAAATTTTTTATCATATTTAATCTATTAAATTAATCAAATTTTTTTCTAATTTTTTTATATCTGAAATATTATTAACAACAAAATCAACATCATCATCAGAAATTAATACTTGTTTTCTTTCCTTAATTTGGTAATAAACTTCGCTTGGAAATGAACTTAAGTATTCAACATTATCACCAATTACTCCATCAAAAACATAATCATAATCCATATTTATATTACTAATATTTTTTATATTTAACTCATCATCACTATTAATTTTAATCTTATAAATTTTATATTCATCACCTATATTTTTTCTTAATTTATCATAACTTTCTTCATCATTAAAGCATTCATCTAATATAAATGAAACTTTGTTATTAACTAATTTTTTAATTCTTTCAAGTTGAATTTCTTTTACTTTATTTTCTATTGTAGTTCTTTTTTCTTCACTATAATCCTTTGTAAATTGATAATAATAATTTCTAATATAATCATTAGCTAATAAATATATTTTTAATTTTTTTGATAACTCTCTAGCCATTTCTGTTTTTCCTGAGCCAGGTAATGCCACAAAGGTTATTACAAATGGTCTTTCATATTTTTTTACTTCTTCTAAGTTCATTTCATTAATAAAATCTCTATTCATAATTAGTCTCCTTACAATTTTTATTATAGCATGATTTGTTAAAACTATACTATTATTTTTTATAAAAAAACATCTGATATAACTTCAGACGTTTATTTAACTACAATGCTTACTAGTTTTTTAGGAACAATTACTTCTTTTACTATTTCTTTACCATCAATATAATTTTTTACATTTTCTATTGATTTAGCAAGTTCCTTCATTTCATCATCACTAGTATTGGCATTTACTTCTATTTTACCTCTTACTTTACCATTTACTTGTACAACCATTGTAAATGTTTCATCAATAATTTTACTCTCATCGTAATCCTCTAATAATGATTTAGATAATTCTTCACCTAAATTATATTTTTCATTTAATTCTTCTGTTATATGAGGCGCAAATGGATTTAGTAATTGTAAGAAAATTCTATATTCTTTTTTAGTAATCTTTTTATTTGCATTAAATTCATTTAACATAGTCATAAGTGTACTAACTGCTGTATTATATTTTAAGTTTTCAATATCTTCTGAAACCTTTTTAATACCTTTATTTATAATTTTTTCGTTTTCTTTAGAAATAATATCTTCATCTATTATTGTTTCACCTAAATTATATACTCTATCTAGGAATTTAGCACATCCATTAAGTGAATCTTCGTTCCAAGCTGCATCCTTTGAATAATCACCTATAAACATTTCATAAAGTCTTAATGCATCCGCACCATACTTTTCAACCATTTCAGTTGGATTTACAACATTACCTTTACTTTTACTCATTTTACTTCCATCACTCGCAAGTATCATACCGTGAGCAATTCTTTTGTAAAATGGTTCACTATAAGGAACTAGTCCTTGTTCATGAAGGAATATATTCCAGAATCTTGCATAAAGTAAATGTCTTGTTGCGTGTTCCATACCTCCATCATATAAATCAACTTGTCCCCAATATTTCATTTTATCCATTGAAACAAATTCTTTATCATTATGCGCATCCATATATCTTAAGAAGTACCAACAAGATCCAGCCCAGTTTGGCATTGTATCTGTTTCTCTTTTAGCATGTCCGCCACATTTTGGACAAGTAGTATTTACAAAATCATCAAGAAGTGATAATGGACTTTCACCATCTTTTGTTGGTTCATAACTTTCAACATTTGGTAAAACTACTGGTAAATCTTTTTCATCTACTGGTACCCATCCGCATTTTTCACAGTGTACCATAGGAATTGGTTCACCCCAGAATCTTTGTCTACTAAATATCCAGTCTTGAAGTTTATAATTTGTAAATTTAGAACCTATTTTATTTTCTTCTAAATATTCGTACATTTTATTTAATGCTTCTTCTTTATTAAGACCATCAAGGAATCCAGAATTAATATGTACTCCATCACCAGTCATTGCATCTTCATTTATACAATAATTAAATGTATTAATATGTAACTCATCTTTTACTTCATTTAATATAGTGTCTTTTGTTACCCATTCAACATCAAATACTTCATCATCATCTAATTCTTGTGATTGTCTCTTATCTGAATTTAACTTAAAGAATAATCCTGTACTTTCTATTTCAAAATATTTATCTTTATTAAATGCATAATAATGATGATTAATTTTGAATGTTTCTTTTATAAATTCTAAATCATCATAACCCGTTTCTTCTCTTATTTCTCTAATTGCACAATCCAATGCACTTTCATTATTTTTTCTTGTGCCACCGATAAATAATCTTCCACCTTTATCTTTCCAATTTATTGTTAAATATTTATCATTTTTTTCATCATATACAACTGCAACAATACTATCTTTATGAGTTTCATTTTCATGAGATTTACCTGTTACTTCTTCTAAAACTTGAGTAATTTCAATACCAAATTTTTTAGCAAATTCATAATCTCTAGTATCATGCGCTGGGACTGCCATAATTGCGCCTGTTCCATAACCCATAAGAACATAATCACTAATATATATTGGTATTTCTTTATTATTAATTGGGTTAACTGCTGTTAATCCATCAATTTTTACACCAGTTTTTTCTTTAGTCATATCAGTTCTTTCTATATCCGATTTACTTCTTGCTTCTTTTTGATATTCTTTTACTTCTGAAATATTATTTATTTTATCTTCATATTTTGAAAGTATTGGATGTTCTGGTGAAATTACCATAAATGTTGCGCCAAATAATGTATCACATCTTGTTGTAAATACTGTTATTTTTTCATCTATTTCTTTTATATTAAAATCAACATGCGCACCTACTGATTTACCTATCCAGTTAATTTGAGCTGTTTTTACTTTATCTAGTATTTCTGTGTCTTTAAGTCCATTAATTAATTTTTCTGAATAATCTTTCATTCTAAGCATCCATTGATTTTTTAATTTTTTCTCAACAGGTGTATCACATCTAACACATTTTCCACCTTGTGAATCTTCATTAGAAAGACCCATTTTACATTTAGGACACCAATTTATTTCTTTTTCATCTTTATATGCAAGTCCTGCATTAAAGAATTTTATAAATTGCCACTGTGTCCACTTATAATATTCTGGTTCACAAGTACTTATTTCTCTTGACCAATCTACCGAAAGTCCAAGGCTTTTTGCTTGACTTCTAAATACATTAATACATTTATGTGTCATTATAGATGGATGTTCATGATTTTTTATCGCATATTGTTCTGCTGGATTACCAAATGAATCAAATCCAAATGGAAATAATACATTTAATCCTTTGCTTCTTTTAAATCTTGCTTGTACATCACTTGCTGTAAAACATCTTGCGTGTCCAACGTGAAGTCCTGCTCCTGATGGATATGGAAATTCAACAAGCATATAAAACTTTTTCTTATTCTTATCTTCTGTTACTTTAAAAGTTTCTTCATTCTCCCACTTATTTTGCCACTTTTTTTCTATTTCTTTAAAATTATACATTTTCTTCACTCTTCCTTTCTAAATGTTTTAAATATTTTGCTAAAAAATAATATGTTACCCATATAAAAGGTATTATTAATACAAGTAATATAAAAAACTTATATATATAATTATTTAATTTATATACTATCATAATCATAATAGTAAGCATTAATGAATTAACTAAATTCATTATTCTAAGTACCTTTTGATATCCTATTTTTTCAGTATTTACTTTATAATAACCTTCTAATATTTTAATATCTGCTGATAAAGTTTTCTTATCATATACTAATTTTTTTCTTCTATATAAAAAATAGTAAAACAGATAAATTATTATAAAAAATAATACAAACAAAATTATAAATTCTTTCATACTTCACCTCTAAAACAAAAAAAATCTATGAAATGTAAGGACGACAATATCGCGGTACCACCTTACTTCATAGACTTACTATGCTCTTTAATTCCTTTAACGCAGGGAAATACGTTTAAGCTCCAAAACAAGTTCATAAATTTTTACTTATTAGTTTCCACCAATCACTAACTCTCTTTTAAAGTAAAATATTTACTACTACTTTTCTTCATCACTCGTTACTAATGATTATAATATATTTATTTTGTTTTTTCAAGTACATTTTTATGATACAATAAAAAAGAGGCGATAATTATGTTTAAATATACACTTGATAATAAAAGATATCATACATTAAATTATTATTATCAAAAAAAATATGGATGTAAAGTATTTAAAGTAAGTTTAAATGCTCACTTTTCATGTCCTAATATTGATGGAACTAAAGGATATGGTGGATGCATATACTGTGCACATGGATCTGGAGAATATTATGAAGATGATACTGATTTATTAACTCAGTTTAAAGAAGTTAAAGAAGTATTACATAAAAAATGGCCAAAGGCAAAATATATTGGATATTTTCAGGCAAATACAAATACATATGCTCCTCTTTCTGAATTAAAAGAAAAATATGAACTAATATTAAAACAAGATAATGTTGTAGGACTAAATATCGCAACTCGTCCTGATTCTATTAGTGATGAAGTCCTAGATTACTTGGAAGAGCTTAATAAAAGAACTGATCTAGTTATAGAACTTGGTCTTCAAACTATACATGATAAAACAGCTAAATTAATTAATAGAGGAAGCACTTTAGAAGAATTTGAAAATTGCTTAAAAAAATTAAATGACAAAAATATAAATGTTGTTGTACATATTATTAATGGTTTACCTTATGAAACAAAAGAAATGATGATTGAAACTGCTAAATATTTATCAAATAAAAAAATTCTTGGTATAAAAATTCATATGCTTCATATATTAAAAGACACTAACCTTTTTAAATTATACTTAAAAGAAAACTTCCACGTTCTTACTAAGGAAGAATATGTAGATATTGTATGTGACCAGCTAGAATATTTAGATGAAAAAATTGTTATTAATAGAATTACCGGCGATCCTGATAAGGATGAACTTATTGAACCTACTTGGCTTACTAAAAAATTTGGTGTTCTTAATGACATTGATAAAGAATTAAAAAGAAGAGATACATATCAAGGATTTAATAAAAGTATATTAAATAAAGTAAGACAAATTATAGATAAAACTCTAAAAGAAAATGATATTGCAGTAGATATGACAACTGGTAATGGAAATGATACTTTATATTTATGTAATATTTTAAATAAGGGTTCTGTTTTTGGATTTGATGTGCAGAGTGCTGCGATTAATAATACAGATAAATTATTAAAAGATAATAAAAAAGAAAACTATAAAATATTTAATGAAAGTCATGAAAATATAAATGTAACTTTAAAAGATTATAAAGGTAAAATAAGTTTAATACTTTTTAATCTTGGATATTTACCTAATGGTGATAAAAATATTATGACAAATCATATAAGTACTGTTAATGCTATTAAAAATTCTTTTGAAATGCTTAATAATAAAGGAATTATACTTATAGTTATTTATCCACATGAAGAAGGTAAAAAAGAAGGAACATATATAAAAAAATATCTAGAAGATAATAACATTAATTACAATGAATATCATAATACTGATAATATTAATGCACCATATTTAATAGAAATAAAACGAGGAAACTAGTCCTCGTTTTTCTCACTTTTTAATAACTTTAATGCTCTATCCTTTTCTTTTTTAACTCTACCATATTGAAGATCTATTATAGAATCACATATTTTATAATAATAAAATATTATTATATCCTTATATATATCTTCATCAGTTTTTCTAATTGCTGATTTATATTTTTCTTTCTCTTCTGCAGGTACATAAATTGGTGGAATATTTGCAAGTTCAAATAACATATTTGTAAAACCCCTAATACATCTACCATTTCCATCATAAAATGGATGAATTTTTAATAAATCAGTATTTAATATTACACACTCTTCTATGTATTTAAATAATTCATCAAAATCACTTGTACCATTAAGTTCTTTCCCTCTTTGAATTAATTCCTTTGTATATGATTTTAATTTTATTATTTCATACCTAATACATGACCATTCCATAAGATTTGCTACACTATTACTTATATGTGCATCAGAATTTCTAAAATGTCCTCCAAAATCTTTATTAGGTGCATATTTATATAATTGTTCATGAAGTTCTAAAATTGTATAAATATCCATTTTATCTGTATCATATTCATGTATAAAATTATACATTTCTCTTAGTCCTTTTCTCTCCCAAGAAGTATGTGCAGCCTCTACTTCATTTTCGTTATAAATATATTTTTTTATGAAAGATTTTTTTAACAAATCAAATTTTATTTCATCTGTTGATTGGTAGTAAAATTTTATAAGATTTTGTGGTAGATACCTATCCTTACCATAATTATCTTTATAATGTTCTAAATATTTTTTAAAACACTCGCATAAAATAATCTTATCCTCTAATTTATCTTGTTTTTCCATATATTACTTCCTCTTTAGATACTTATAATATCATAAGTAAAAATAAAGTCAATTTCTTTATCAAATTAACTTTCAAAAAAAAACAATACCAATTAAGATATTGCCCTTAAATTATTATTTTCATCATTTTGCTTTTCTAAATAAAATGTTTCTATTTTGAATAGTAAATTTTGACATTCTGGTGTTAATAACTCAGTACTATCTAAATTATTAACCATATAACTTCTATCAAAATATCTAGAATCTACAAATGATTCTATCATAAGCTTTGTTAACTTTGGTATTCTTTCTAATATATTATTAAATTCATACATCGTTATATTAGGTGATGAAATAGTTTTAAATATTAATAATTCTGCCTCTGATATTGTTAATTCATCCACAAATTTTTTATCTGTATTTAATAAAGTTGCATATCCATTTTGTTCTGCAAAGTAATGTTTTTTTACTATATTTTTTAATAATTCTTTTCTAATATCATCTTTACTTAAACTTTTTATATAATCTCTAGCGTTATCTTTTCTAGTAAAATCCATTGGATTATTATTAATAACATAATTCTCCAAAGCACCAACTACATTTTCATAACTTGAATAATCACCTTTCTTACCCATTGTTGTAAGAATTGAAAAATCTATCATACCAAGTTCTGTACTTTTATTCATTTATATCACCATTATTATTGTAACACTTATAAATTAAAATTAACATACAAAAGAAAAAAACTTTACACAAATTAGAAAAAAGATTGAAAGAAATCTTTCAACCTATTTTTGATATTTTGTCAAAAGTATTGGTAATACTCTATTTGCAGTTTCTTCATCAACATTTTTAAATACTATACCATCACCATTTATAGTTACTAGTTTTAACAATAAATCTTCATTTATTTCATCTTTTTCATAATTACATTCCATAACTAAGACATATTTTTTATTATCTATATTTTCTTCAGCAATAACTACATATTGCCTACCATTTTCTAGTTCATATATATTATTTATCATAAGTGCATTCCTCCCGATACTTTACCTGTCAATTCAGATATATCAGATATATTAAGTGCATCCATTACATCTTCTGCTGGAAACCATGCATATCCTGCACCATTAGCTTGTGTAAAATGAACCCATGTTTTCCCATTAACAACATTTACTTTATCAAAGAATGCTCCTTTACCAGCACTAGTCATTAATGATACTGGATCAGATGAATAGCTACTAACATATCCATTTTTAATTGAACTTAAATCAACTGGTTTTGATGGATCAAATGTAGGTGTTGTGTCTACTTTAGTTATTTCTGTATGAGGTTGATTGTGTACACTATCGCCTTTAAAATTATCACCTGTAGTTACTTTTTTACTTGGATTATCTCTGATATTTTTATCGTCTCCTATATCAGATTTTTCAGTTAGTACATTCTTTTCTGTTGCTGATGCTTCATGCATTTTATATACTAATTGTGAAATTTTACCAATAGTATAACCTACCGCCATACCATTTAAAAACACTTGTGTTTCTGGTTTCTTTAAGAAATTATTTGCTTTAACTACAACACTAGTTATTTTTGGATGCTTTTCAGCTTGTTCTTTAGTTAATTTTTTTACTCTTCCAACAATTTTTATAACTTTATTATTTTTATCATCTTTATGTTTTTCAGTATATACTTTTAAACCTTTTTTGGTAGTAGAATAAACAAGTCTACCAATAGATATTACTGTACCAGCTGTACCTGGTTGAAATGCGAATGATAAACCAAATCCAATAACACCACCTAATGCACCAAAAGCAGCTTTTTTAATTTTTTGTTTACGGATATTTAATTTTTCTTCCGTTAACTCCTCTTTTTCTTCTTTATCATTTTTATTCTTATCTATATCTAAATCAAGTTCTTCAACATCTTCCTCGATATCATCATCTGATGTAATTGGATTATCATTACTATTACCTGAACTATAAATAGTTGAATTATCATCATTTAAATTAAATAAAGTACTAAAATCACTGAATTCACGAGCTGTAGATTTTTGTAGATTATTTTGATTTTTTAATTTACTTATTTCTTTTACTAATGAACTAAACTCTGCTCTTGCTTGTACATATAATTTGTCATTTTTATTTAATTTGGCCTCTTGTATTCGTTGTGCTGCTTTTTTCAAATCACTTTCTAAATTACTTATTTTATTTTCTACATCATTAGAATTATCTTTTGTATCAGACTTTTGACTATTATCAGTATCATATTCATAATCATAATTTGAAGTCTGATTTTTTAAATTTTTAAAAACATCAATAACAATCTTATCAAAATCTTTAACATCACTCTTATTTTCTTTTATTGCATTTTCTATATTTGTTTCAAAATTTTTAGTTGCATTATCTGATTTTGCAATTTCGTCTAATGAGCTTTCTATTCTATTTTTAAGATTATAATATTCAACATTAAAATATTTTTTTATTAATGCATCTATTTTTTCTTTATTATTTTTCATACTAATACTCACCTTCATTTATTTCTCTTGTTATTAATTCTTCAAATAATGGTAATAAGATATTTATTATTTTTTCATTTTCCAACACTTTATTAATACCATTTTCATTGTAGATTAATTTATATATGTTTAATGGTTCATCATTTTCATCTATTTTGTTTGCAAATCCATATTCAATACTATCATATATCAAAGTTTCTAAAATAAAATACTCTCCATCGTTCATAGTAACTAATTCATCTTTTTTTATCATATACATTACTCCTATTCTCTAGTAAAATAATAACATAAGTTTAATTTATTGTAAACAAAAAAGCAAGTTATCTTGCTTCTACAATTAATTTAATAGCTGTTCTTTCTTCAGAATCAATTAAGATATCTGTAAATGCTGGTATACATACTAAATTCTTACCAGATGGTGCGACAAAACCTCTTGCAATTGCAATTGCTTTAATTGCTTGATTTAAAGCACCTGCTCCTATTGCTTGCATTTCTACTGACGACTTTTCCCTAAATACATTTGCAAGTGCTCCTGCAACTGAATTTGGATTTGATTTTGATGAAACTTTGATTGTTTCCATATTTTTTGCCTCCTTAGTATTACACTAATATATATGAGGAAATTTTAATTTTTAGAATATTTTTTTATAACTTTTTTTCAAGTACTGGTACCTTTTCATTACCAAAATATAAATAAGGTCTTATATCAATGATATCTTTTGTATTCATTTTTGTGAATACTTTTATATAATTAGTACTTTTTGAATCAACTTTTCCAACACTTGGAGAATAAAATAAATATTCATCAAATAAGTAATAACCATGTTCATTCATATTTTTAATTTGTTCTTTTACATCTTCATAAATACTTAGAATTTTTTCTGTTGATGAAAACTTATACCTATCATTCTTTTCTGATATTAATTTTTTCTTTGTTTCTTCTTCACTAAATTTCTCTATTTGCTTTGGATAATATTCTAAACCATCAATTAATAGTCCCTGATAAATCTTTTCATAAATATATCTTCTAAATATACCAACTTCAAATTCTCGTTCATGATTATAATCATCAATTTTCATAAAATATTCATATGCTTTTTTATAGTTTTTCTCTTTTATATAAATAGATACAAGTTGCAATAATGATTCATTTCTTTTTTCTTTTTCATAAATATCAATAAAATATTTTTTTGCATCTTCCGTATTATTTATTTTTTTATTTAATAAAGCATATTGAAATTGAACATAATTATCAACAATAAAATCATCACAATAATCAAATGCTTCCTCGTAATTTTCCTTTTTAATTAATATTTTTAAATATTCAACAACAGCATATTCATCATATGGATATTCAGATAAATATTTTATTATTTCTCTTTTTGCTAAATCAAATTTAAGATTATTTGATAAATTTCGTATTGATGAAAGCCACTTTTTTCTCTGTAATAAATATTCTTTTTCATTTTTATTCATAATAATCACCAAAATAATAATTATTTTCCTTTTCGTATTTTAATAATGTTTCATCCCCATGTCCCGGATAAATTAATATATTATCTGGATATTCTTTTATCTTTTTTATACTTTTAAGCATATTAATCATATTACCATATTCTAAATCTGTTCTTCCAATAGTTCCTTTAAAAATAAAATCACCTGTAAACATTATACCTTCTTCATAAAAATAGTATGATACTAAATCATTTCTATGACCACTTGTATAAATTACTTTAAAAGAAAAATCTTTTATATTGTATTCTTTTTCTGTAACATTAACTAAATTATCATATATTATTTCGTTATTTACATTATTATAATAAACAGGTACATTATATTTTTTTATTAATTCTTCAAGGGCACCTATATGATCAAAATGTGCATGTGTTATTAATATTGCAACTAAATTTAAATTATCATTATTAATTTTTTCATCTATTCTTTTAAATTCATCTCCAGGATCCACGATTATTAGATTATTATTTTTTCTTAAAAAATAACAATTTTCCTGATATGATCCAACTACTAATTTTTCAATCTTCATTTAAAATATTTCTAATAATTCTTCTAATGAAGTAATATTAATATACTCGCTTTCTTCTTTTACTTTTGAAAATTTAACTGCAATTCCACCAGCTTCTTTCCATAATTTTAAGTTACCTGAATAGTCATCTACAAGTATTGCTCCTACTGTTTGTGTCATCATTGTTTTTGGTACATCTTTTGGAACAGGTATTATAGTAAGATCTTGGGTTATATCATCTAAAAATTTAATTTTAGCTTTTGCTTCTTTAAGTGAATTTACATGTGTTAAAATTGATATATTGAATTTTCCTGATTCGCTTAATTTCTTTATAGCATTTACACTATCATTTAAATCTGGACTTTCTTCTATTAATGTTTCCCAATCTAGTTTTGAAAAAAGCATTCCCATTTCTTTTGTTTGAGTTTTATAATCAAGATTTAATTTTTTTGCTAAATTATATACTGGAGGTAAAGTATCTAATATTACTCCATCAAAATCTATGTATAAATTTTTCATAAAAAATCCTCCTCATTTTTTACTATATCCCAAGTTGGCAAGTTTTTAAAAGTCATTAATTCTTTTGTAACTGGATGAGTAAATTCTAATTTATATGCATAAAGCATTATTTGTTTCTTATCTTGAAAACCATATCTTTGATCACCATATATTGGATGATTAATATTACTTAATTGAAGTCTTATTTGATGATGTCTACCCGTTATTAAATTTATTTTTAATAGAGATAAGTTATCTTCTTCTTTTATTACTTTATATTCCAATACTGCTTCTTTTCCATTTTTTTCATCTATATATGAGTTATGTGTTTTTTGATCTTTTGACATTTTATTTATAATTTTACCCTTCTTTTTATTTAAAATGCCATGAACTACTGTTAGATATGTTTTATGTATTTTATTAGTTCTAACTTCTTCACTTAATCTTGATGCTGCTTTACTTGTTTTTGCGAATACCATAACTCCACCTACTGGTCTATCAAGTCTATGAACAAGTCCTAAATAAATATTACCTGGTTTATTATATTTTTTCTTTATATAATTTTTTATTATTGTAAGCATATCAAGATCATTTGATGAGTCTGCTTGAACTGGAACATTATATGGTTTAATAACTACTATAATATGATTATCTTCATATAAAATTTTCAAATTATTCATCTTTTTCCCATCTTCCATAAATACCACATGGTAAAACTAAATCACTATTTTCCATAGGAAGACCAACTTCACCACTACTTATTTTGCCTTTATGTTTTTTATTTATTGTAAGACTTAATATATTTTCAAGTACTTTTGGACTCATTCCTGTTGTATATGAATTAATTAAGAAAAATAATGGATCATCACTTAATACATCTTCACATAATTTAATTAATTTAAATAAACTTTCTTCTATATTCCAAACTTCTTTATTTGCTCCTCTACCAAATGATGGTGGATCCATAATAATCGCATCATATTTATGACCTCTTCTTATTTCTCTTTGAACAAATTTAATTACATCATCTACAATAAATCTTACATTTTTATCTTGAAGATTTGAACTTATTATATTTTCTTTTGCCCATGCGGTCATACCTTTTGATGAATCAACGTGTACAACATCCGCTCCTGCATAAGCACAAGCAATTGTCGCACCACCTGTATACGCAAATAAATTAAGTACATTTATATGTCTATTACTCTTCTTTATTTTATCAATCATATAATCCCAATTTACAGCCTGTTCTGGAAATAAACCTGTATGTTTAAATCCCATTAATTTAATATTGAATGTTAAATCTTTGTAACTAACTGTCCATCTATCAGAAATATTATTTTTGTATTCCCAGTATCCACCACCTGTTTTACTTCTATGATAAACAGCATTTGCTTTATTCCATAATTTTGGGTTTGTTTTTTCATCCCATATTATTTGTGGATCTGGTCTTGATAATATTATTCCATTCCAAGACTCAAGTTTCATTCCACCTGACATATCTAATATTTTATAATCTTTCCAAGAATTTGCTAAATTCACCTTTAATCACTTCCAAATCTATATATGTATTATACCTTATAGTAACAAAAAAAACTAGATATAACTAGTTAATTTTTTTACTATCACCCATTTTATAACTTAAATACTTTTGTACTTCTTCTTCACTTGTATCTTTAAAAAATTCTATTACATTCTCTATTTTTTGATTTTGTAGAGTACATGTTTTTATAAACTCTAAATCTTTATTTGTTATTTCTATTAGTTCATTTTGTACTTTATCAGATGCAAAATAAATACACATTTCTACAAGAAATAGAAAGAATGCAGCTGTGGAAAATAAATCAAATTCTTCTTTTTTATATGTCAACACTATAAAAATTAAATTGACCATTGCAATTATCAAATGTTGTTTTTTAGTTATAAGAAACTCATCATTTGAAGGTAATGGATTATCTTCATTAAAACTCTTATAATCTCTAATAATTTCTTTAATTATATTTTGATTATCTCTAAGTATCTTTATATATTCTGTTTTATTCACAATACTATACCTCCCCAAAATTTAATATTAATCTTTTGATAATTTCTTAATTTTTTGATTTTCATTACTACTTTCAAATAGTAATTGTAATTTTTCTATATAATTTTCATAATAAGTAATTTTCTTTTTATTTTTTTCAATTTCAGATTCTAAGTTTTCTATATATTTTTTTGAAGCATTTAACTTTTCAGCAAGATTATTTATTGCTCCTAATGTAATATCCAAATCATCATTATATCTATTTCTAAAAAGAATATGATAAATTCCTAGTGATATAATACTTTTCAAAATATAATTAGAATCAGACCTTTTTGCACATTCTACCATGCTATTATATAAATCAATCTCAATATTTCTTTGTTTATTTACTTCATTTATATTTTTATTATATATAGTATTCAAATATATTAATTCATTCATTTTTATCTTATTTTCTTGTATTTGTTTATTAATAATTTTTTTATCCAATTTTACCATTCCCCTGTTTTTTGTTTTTACAATACTGATATAAGTCATTACAAGTTAAAGAATCATCTAGTGCTCTATGTGAATTATAGTTTAACCCTAAATATTCCTTTAATGTTTTTAATCTATGATTTTTACTATCATAAATTGTTATTCTAGAAAGAAGTAAAGTATCAACTATTCTATTTTTTAAATGTTTTAAATGTAGTTTTGTAATATTTGCCTCAATAAAGTCATAATCAAATTTTACATTATGACCAATAATTGTATAATCTTCAATAAAATCTAAAAATTTAGGAAGTATTACGTCTATTTTATCTTTTCCCCTTAAATCATCATCTGTAATACCTGTCACATCTGTTATTATTTGATTTAATTTTATTTCTGGATCTATTAAATAACTAAATTCATCTATTTTCTTATTATCTTTATATTTTATCGCACCTATTTCAATTATTTTGTCTTTCTTAGGATTAAGACCACTTGTTTCTATATCAAAAACAACATAATCATCAGGTAACTCATTTGTTCTTAAACTTTGATACATATTAATCTCTTTCTAGCACATTAAGTAAAAGTGCACTTATATTATAATTGTTAATAATTATTTTTTCAAGAATTTAATATATAATTTTATTAATAAATTTTGAAACATTGGAGCTCTATATATTTCTTTTGGATTCTCTTCTTTTACTGCCTTTATAATTTGTTTTGTAATAGAATCATACTTCTTTTTAGTAGAAAAATCTAATATTTCATTTTCTAAGTTTCTTATTGAATCATAAAAATCTTTAAAAATAGTCTCTTCGTTATATTTATTTTCTATCATAAATCTATTAAACCCTGTTTTATAAAGCCCTGGTTCTATAATACATACTTTTATATTTTTATTTATTGCTTTTATTTCTTTTCTTAAGCATTTACCTGTCATTGTAATACTTGCTTTAGTTCCCGCATATATTCCAAAAAATGGAATTGGTATATTTGATATTATAGAAGACATAATTATTATTTTTCCATTACCCTTTTCTATCATTTTATTGATAACTTTTTTTATAAGTTCAAAATTTGATAGAACATTTACTTCATAACTATGTCTAAATTTTTCTGTATCTATATCAATAATACTGCCTCCATATCCAACTGCAGCATTACTTATTAATATATCAATATCTTTTTTCTCTAATTTTCTTAAATCATTTTTATTTGTAATGTCTAATTTGAAAGTATCTATATTATCCATATTTTTAACTTTATCATTTAATACTTCTAATTGTTTATCATTTTCAGTTGTTAAAAAAACATGATAACCTTCTCTTGCAAGATTAATTCCAACATTATATCCAAGACCAGATGCTGAACCTGTTATTAAAATATTCATATTTATCACCATTATTATTTTGCTTTAAAAAAAGAAATACATACTATGGTGCATTTCTATTTAAACAGCATTTTAAATTCATTTGGCATATTTATTTCAAAAGTAAGTAATTTTTTCGTAACCGGATTTACAAGTTCTAACTTATATGCATGAAGTGCAAGTCTATTAATTAATTTACTTTTTTCACCATACTTTAAATCACCAAGTATTGGTGTTTTATTTTCTTTCATATGTACTCTTATTTGATTTTTTCTACCTGTTTTTAAATTAATATCTAAAAGGGAAATATTTTTTCTTTCTTTTAAAACTTTGTATTCTGTAATAGCAAGTTTACCACTTCTATCTTTTACAGAATATACCATATTACCATTTTCTTTTAAATAACTTTTAATCGTTCCTTCTTTGTTTTCCATTTTTCCATCAATAACTGCATAATAACATCTTTTCTTTACTATATCATTCCAATTATCTTGATATAAATGTTTAGCTCTTTCGTTTTTAGCAAACATAATTATTCCTGATGTATCTTTATCAAGTCTATGAATTATAAAAATTCTATTATTCTTATTTTTCTTTTTTAAATATTCCATAACTAAATGATATGCAGTTTTATTTTTTTCTTTTTCTGTTGCGACTGTAAGTAAACCAGATGGTTTATTTATTACAATAATATCTTTATCTTCATATATTATATCTATGTTTTTAGCAACTTTCTCTCTTATTTCAACTACATCTCCAATATTTAATTCATAATTATATTTAGTAGTCATATTACCATTTACAAATACTTTTTCATTATGTAATAAACTTTTTACACTATTTTTTGATAAATTACTAAACATTTTCTTTAAAAATTCTATTAATATTTCATTTTCTTTTACTATATATTTTTCCATTATCCATTCTTCCTTATAACCACATGTATTCTTTTTGATTCATCATTTGCTTTTTGCCTAAAAAAATTAGTAAGAAGTGCATAACTAACATCATATTTGTCTAGTATCTCTTCTAATTTCTTCTTTTTATAGATAAAAAACTCATGTTCAAATGTAAATGTTTTAAGTCCAATTGTAAAATTAATAGTTCTTATTTGCATACTATATTTTGGACTATAAAAGCATTCCATATATCTTTTATTTCCATCTACTTTATCATAAACATCATCATTTGATCTTCTATTATCTAAATCTATTACCATTATTCCATCTTTTTCTAAATGATCAAGTGAATTTTGAAGTGCCTTTTCAAATTCATCATAACTTTTTAAATGATTAAAAACTGAATGCATTGATATAATCGCATCATATTTTTCATCTATCTTATAATCAAGTATATTAGCTTTAAAAATTCTTGCTTTGTTTACCTTTGTTTTTGCAAGTTCAACCATATTTTCACTTAAATCAAGGCCATCAACTATATAACCTACATTTTCTAAAATATTTAAGTGTGTTCCTGTACCACAACCTAAATCTAATACTCTTTTTTTATCTTTAATCATTCTAAATAAAAAGCGCATTTCTCTTTCATAATTTCTATACTTATTGAAAATATCATAAAAATCTGAATATTTGTAATAGTCTTTAAATAATTCATCAATCATAAAATACCTCTTAACTCATTATATCACATTTTTTACTTTACTTCATATGGATTAACATGAACCATACAATGTTTTACGATATTTATTTCATTTTCAACACTATTATGAATTTCTTCAGCAACCTTATGCGCATCTTTTAATAATAAATTTTCATCTACTGATATTTCAACATCAACATATGCTTTATTGCCAAATTGTCTTGTTTTAATATCATCTATATTTTTAACACTTTCATTTTTCTCAATTACACTTATTACTTTATCAATAACTTCTTTATCACAAGATTTATCTACCATTTTATCTATTGCATCTTTAAATATATCTATTGAAACTTTAATAATGCATAATGATATTATCACGCTCGCTAATGGATCAAATATTTTAAATCCAAGTCTAGAACCTAATATTCCAATAAAACTACCAATTGATGATAATGCATCTGATCTATGATGCCATGCATCTGCCTTTAATGCTGCCGAATTAATTTTTTTTGATACTCTTATTGTATATTGGTACATTGCTTCTTTTGATATTATTGAAATAATAGATGCGATAAGGGCTAAAACTCCTGGCATAACAAGATTACTACTATTAGTTACATTTTTTATTCCATTTATTCCTATTAATGCTCCTATTATAAAAAGCATACCAGAAAGTATAATTGCAGATACACATTCTATTCTTTCATGACCATAAGGGTGATCACTATCTGCTTTTTTATTTGAAATTTTTACTCCTATTATGACAACAAAAGTACTAAGTACATCAGAAAGTGAATGTACTGAATCTGATATCATCGCAGATGACTTTGATATAACACCTGAAATAAATTTTATAAGTGTTAATAAACAATTCAAAATAATACTTATTACAGAAACCTTGATTGCTATTTTTTCATTATTTTTCATATATCCTCCTATTTTTAAATAAAAATACACCTAATTTGTGAAACTTATATTATGTCCCGCAAATTAAGTGTATACTTATATGCTGCCAAAAAAGGCCCGGTTGTTAATAAATAACAACTTGATTAATTTTTAACTTGTGAATAAATGATATCATTTACTTTATTATATGTCAATAATTATTTTTTGTTACTAATCTAACCTTGGAGTTAATATTTCATAACCATCTTTTGTAATTAATACTGTATGTTCATAGTGTGCTGCACTTTTTCCATCTTCTGTTCTAATTGTCCATCCGTCGTCTTCTTCATAAATATCATCTGTACCAAGATTAAGCATTGGTTCTATACATATTACCATACCTGCTTTTAATATTGGTCCTGTTCCTGATGCACCATAATTTGGAACATTAGGATCTTCATGCATATCTGTTCCAATACCATGACCACATAATTCTTTTACTATACCAAGATTATGACTTCTAGCATATTTTTCAACAGCTGCAGATATATCTCCTACTCTTGCTCCTGGTTTTACCATTTTTATTCCTTCATATAATGCTTTTTCAGTATGTTCCATTAAATATTCTTTTTCTTTTGATATATCTCCAACTTTATAAGTCCAAGCAGCATCTCCTTGATATCCTTTATAACCTATAACCATATCAATAGTTATAATATCACCTTTTTTAAGTTTTCTATTACTTGGTATACCATGAACAACTTCATCATTTATACTTGTACAAAGAGTTGCTGGAAATCCTTCAAAACCTTTACAAGTAGGAACTCCACCCATACTTCTTATATATTCTTCTGCAAGTCTATCAAGTTCTTTTGTTGTAATACCTTCTTTAATAAATGGTTTTAAGTATTTATGTGTTTTTGAAACCATATAACCTGCTTCTCTCATTAATTCAATTTCTCTATCGCTTTTTATTGTTATCATAAAAATTCCTCTTTTCTAGAAGATATTATACAACAAAAAAGGTACTATTTCTAGTACCCATTCTAATTTGATTTTCTCTTTTTTCTAGTTACTACATTATTTAAAATAATAAATAATATAGAGAACATAATAATTATTATCATATTTATTATTATAGGATGCATACTACTTATATTAATAACATCTATATTTTTTAATAAATCATTAGAATTTATATAATAATATGCTGGTAAAATATGTGCAAAATTAAGCACTGAACTTGGTAAATATTCTGCTGGTACAAATGCACCACAAAGAAATGCAGAACCAAGAGCAATTACATTTACTATACCAGATATTGCATTTTTATTATTAGTTAGAGAACTTATTAAAATTGATAAAGTAAGTGCGCAAAATGTAAATATAAATGAATTAATAATTGATATTAATCCTCTTATAGAAAACATTATATCACCAACTACAATCACACCAATAATAACAAACAAAAGCCAAACTATACTTGAAAAAACAATACTTGCGAATAATATTTTATTATTATGACTCTTATAATTTATACTACTAATATTAATTCTTTTACTAATACTTTCTTCTTTAAATGAACATAGTACTAAGCATACAATATATATTATAATTGCTAAAATACTATAACTAGCAAAATTAAAATAGTAAGCAATATTATATGTTTTTGATGTATCTACTTTTGATGTTATTTTAACATTTACATCATCATTTATATTATCATTTATAAGAGTAATAAGTTCATCTTCACTGCCCGCTTCTTCATTATATATATTTTGAAGTTTTATATATCTTTTTAACATCATTTCAGATAAATGTGCATCATATTCATCTGTCTTCTTTATATCTAATTTTGGATTTTTTCCTAAAAGTACATTTTTTCTATAATCTTTTGGAATATATATTACATAGCTTACTTCTCTATAAAAAAGCGAATCATTTATTTTTTCTTCATTATTTTCTACTTTCACTATATTAGAATTTTTCTTCATATAATCAATTAGATTCTTAGTAAGGCCTTTATTAACATCTTGATTTATTATTAATATATCTGGTTTACTATTTACAAAATTAATATTATTATCACTTGTTTTCATATTAACTGCGCCAAATATAATTAATAATGCAGTATATAAAATGATTGTGGGTTTTAGTTTATTTACTATTCTAAAAAATGTTTTAAATACTGTCATATTTTTGCCTCCTTAAAGAGTTTATAGAAAGTATCATCATAATAATAGAAAATGTTACTAAACTAATAATATTAAAATAATATCTATCTAAAGTATTGTAATAATATAATGAATAAAGTCCATCAGTTATCATATTTACTGGATTTAATTTATTAATTATAGGAATATTTTTATCAATTACATATTTCATTGTTATTCCCATCATTCCAGATAAGAATGATCCCAGCATTATAACTGATATTAAAATACCTATCTTACTTCCTTCACTTACTTTAAATTTTGATGCAACAAATACTCCAAGTGTAAGTCCATATAATGATCCTACTAATGAAAGCGCTATTACAAGTGGTAAGTTATTTCCATAATCTACCTTTATTACAAATATTGTAAATATAAATAAAAGTGTTAATCCTATTAATTGAACTAAATAACTAGAAAGTAAACTACTTAATAATAACTTTGTTTTACTTGTTGGTGATAGTGATGTTCTTTTTCCAACACTATTCATATTTGCTAGTTTAAAATTAGTAATATACATTGAAAGCATACTTCCATATAAACATGCCATCGCAATTAAAGTGTAGTATTCAATCATTGTATAACTTAAATTTTTATTTGAAATATTATTTAATTTCACATTATCTTCATTTAATATTTTTATAACATTGTTATATATTTCTTCATAATTAATAATTTTATCATAACTATTATTTTGTGATTTTATTACTTCTCTTCTTACTAAATCATTCATTATTTTTTTATCACTTTTAAGTTCTGAAACTACATACTTTATTATTGTTTCATTTACTCCAGATGAATTAACAGTAATATTAACATTATCATTTGTAAATTCTAAATAACCAGATATTTTTTTATTCTTTAATTTTTCTTCTGCATCTTTTTTACTTACATATTTTGTGTTAAATATTCTTGAACTATTATTTTTATCACTTAACTCTTTTATTGCTTCTTTATAGAATTCATCATTTTGGAACTCTTTATTTTCTATAACTGCAATATCTATTTGTTTAAAATTTTCTTTATTTTCTATATCTGAAAATGCAAGATAAAAGAATAATCCAAGTAATATTGGAAAGGCAAATGTCCAAAAGATTAATCCTTTATTTCTTATTAATACTTTAAATGAATATTTAAAATTATTTATAAACATTAGTCTCTAAGTTCCTTACCTGTAAGAAATAAGAATACATCATTAAGTGATGGTCTTTCTGAGAATATTTTATTATATTTTACATTATTTTCTTTTAAGAAATCTATTAATTCTCCTAAATTATTTTTGCCTTTTTTATATGTAATTACTAGTACTTTTTCATTTATTGATATATTATGAACAGTTTTAAATTTTTTAATTTCTTCTATTATTTTATTATTTATTTCGTCTATTTCTACTGTTATTTTTTCTTCTATATTTGCACGTTTTTTAAGTTCATCACTTGTTCCTTCAGCAAGTATTTTACCTTTATCTAGAATAATAATTCTATCACATAATATTTCTACCTCTTCCATATAATGTGTTGTATAAACTATGCTTGCCCCATCATCTCTTAACTTTTTAATACCTTCTAATATATTATTTCTACTTTGTGGATCAACCGCAACTGTTGGTTCATCTAAGAATATAAGTTCTGGTTTATGTGATATGCCACAGGCTATATTAAGTCTTCTAAGAAGTCCACCTGATAACTGTTTTGGATAAAACTTTTTATAATTTTCTAACCCTACTAGTTTTATCGCATCATTTACATATTCTTTTCTTTTATTTTTATCTGTTATATAAAGTGAACAAAAATAATCTATGTTTTCATATACAGTTAATTCACTAAATACTGCAATTTCTTGAAATACTACACCTATTTTTCTTTTTATATCATAAGCGTCTGGACTCATTTCTTTACCAAATATTTTTATTTGTCCATTTGCTTTTATAAGTGATAATACACTATTTATTGTAGTTGTTTTACCACTACCATTTGGTCCTAAAAGTCCAAGAATTTCACCCTTTTTTACTTCAAAGGATAAATTATCTATGGCTTTTAAATTTTTATATTCTTTTGTTAAGTTTTTAACTTCTATTACATTTTCCATTATTTTTCTCCTATTTAATATCTACTCCACCAAATACACAAGTTGCTTTTATATATAGTGTATACTTTTTATTTTGATCATCTTTATTTTTCTTTTTATTATCTACTCCACCAAAGAATGATGAAGATGATATTTTTACTTTTACATTATCTGGAACTAAAATATCTGCTCCACCAAATACACATTTTACATCTATTACAGTATCACTATTTATTTTTGCATTTCTTAAATCTAAATCAATACCTCCAAATACACTTGTTAAGTTTGCTCCATCAAATTTTTCATCTGATAAATTAACTTCTTGACCAGAAAAAACAGTACAATAATTATTATCATTTGTTTTATTTATTTTTTGTATTTCAGATTCTATTTTTTTATCTATTTTTCCTTTAAATATGCATGATATTCCAACTAATATTAATATTATTGGAACAATAAGTTTCCATAACATACCAATTTCTATAACATCTCTTCTCCATAATAATAATCCTATTCCAATTATTAATCCAATTATATTTTCAAGTTTATTTTCTTCTGTAATAATACCAATAAAACAAGGAACAATTATAAATAATGTCCACCATCCATCAAAAAATATATCTACATTAATTATTTCAAATGCATTTAATCCTATTATTATTCCAAGAGTAATCAAAACAAGTCCCCATATTATACTTTTTAAATTTTTCATATTATTTCTCTCCTTTTTTATATCATATACTATGATTCTAATTACAATATAACATACGTTATAAATTGTGTAAATAAAAAAGTAGAATTAATCTACTTTATATATCTTCTTGTAAAAAATTCTTAATAAAAATATTATAATTGCACCTAAAACTATAGGACTTACAAAACTATTAATAAGTTCATATTTAGTACTATAATTCTCATATTTCATTAATTTAGAATTATCTGTTTCTGAAACATAAATTAATTTTTTATATTCTTTTTTATTTCTAAATGTTTCTCTATCTAAAGAACCTATTTTCCCTATATATTCATATTTTTTATCATTTTTACCTGTATAATAAAAGTATCCAATACTGTATTCTTGATCTTCATCTGTTGGATTATCATAATGCTCTAACATTGTCCATTCTGTATACCATTTATCACTATTATATTTTTTTTCAAAATCTTTTTGGTTTTTATTATCATTAAAATATATTAAACTTAATATTGTTGACAAAATAATAATTGCAACAAGAGATTCTATCAAATTATGTTTTAATTCAATCTTTAGTCTATTATAAGATTCATAATTTGAAACATAAAATTGTTCATTTATATCATTTAAATTAATATCATGGTTATTTTTTTTTAATTTTGTTTTATTTATGTTTAATAAATGTAACCATATATATTATTAAATATTGAATAATATCATATAAAAATCCTCTTAATTCACTTATTTCTTTATTATTTTTAACAATAAAGAAATAGTATACAAAAACAAAAGCAATTATTATTATAACTAATGATTCTAAAAATGTTTTCCAAGTTTTTTTATTTCTAGTATAACTTCTTCATAACTTTTTTCATTTTTCCTCCATATATAAAAAGCAATCTTTATCGTGTGAATTAATTATTCCTATTGCTTGAAGATACGAATATATTACTATTGTTCCAACGAATTTCATACCTTTTTTATTTAAATCTTTTGATATATTATCTGATAACTCTGATTTTGTTTTACCTATTTCATATATAACCTTATTACTAGTAAATGACCAAATATAATTACTAAATGATCCATATTCTTTTTGTATTTTCTTAAATATTTTTGCATTGTTAATGGCTGCTATTATTTTTAATTTATTTCTAATTATTCCTTTATTATTTAATAACATGTTTATTTTTTCTTCATCATAATTTATTATTTTATCAATATTAAAGTTATCAAAGGCTGCTCTAAAATTTTCTCTTTTATTTAGTATACATTCCCAAGAAAGACCTGCCTGAAATGATTCAAGTAATAACATTTCAAATAAATAATTATCATTAAAACTTTTTCTTCCCCATTCTTCATCATGATACTTTATATAAAGCTCATTATTCGTATTAACCCAAGAACACCTATTCATAATTACCAATCCTCTAAATTAATTATACATAATCTTTTAATATTTTTCCATAAAAAAAACATATCAATATAAGATATGCCTACTTATCACCTTGTTAATTTTAATACTTTTGGATTATTTAACTCACCTTCAAAAATTGTTACTGCAGGTCCTGTCATATATACATGATTATCTCCACCAAGTTCGATATTTAAATTTCCTCCTAAAAGTTCAACATTAACATTATTTTTAGTTAATCCATTTAAATTACATGCAACTGCACTTGCACAAGCACCTGTACCACACGCTAATGTTTCGCCTGTACCTCTCTCCCAAACTCTCATTTTTATATTTTCCGGATCTTTTATTTCTACAAATTCAACATTAGTTTTATTTGGAAAAACTTCATTAATTTCTAAAATACTACCATATTTTTTTACATCAAAATCTGATACATTATCTACAATTGTTACTGCATGAGGATTTCCCATAGATACACATGTAAAATCAAAACTTTTATCTAAGGCATTTAATTTTAAATTTTGTGCAATTTTTTCATCTGTTATAACTGGTATCTTTTCACATTCTAGTATAGGAGTTCCCATATCAACTCTTACAGTATCAACCTCTTTATCCTTTATATTTAATTTTAAGACTTTTATTCCAGCCTTTGTTTCTATAGTAACCAAAGTTTTATCTGTTAATTTTTTGTCATAAACAAATTTACCAACACATCTAATTCCATTTCCACACATTTCTGCTTCACTACCATCTGAATTAAACATTCTCATTCTAAAATCTGCTTTATCACTAGGACAAATTAATATTAAACCATCTGATCCTACACCAAAGTGTCTATCACTTATATATTTTGCAAGAATACCAGGATTTTCTATATTTTCTTTAGTTGCATCTATATAAACATAGTCATTTCCAAGACCTTGCATCTTTGTAAAATTAAGTATATAATTCAATAAAATCACCCTATTAAATTATATGTAATTAAATTTTTTATATTAATTTATAGCAGTTCCATTTACATATAATTTATATCCATTAAAATCTATATTATCATAACTATTATCTTCATCTTCTAAACTAGATACATAACTATCACCAGTTAATTTAATTTTGCTTGTTTTATCAAGTACAAGTTTTATATTTTTATCACTATTTTCTGAATTAATTTTACCATTAAATAATGATTTTTCTTTTAAATTCATAGTAAGAGTAGAAATACTATCAATAACAATGTCCCCATCTGCTTCTTGATTAGTCATGTTAAGAGTTACATCCCCTCAATTAGATCCAGAGTTTCCCCATGAATTTTTTCGAACTCTAAAAAAATTACCTTTTGAATCATTATTTGTAATTTTATTATTAGTTAAATTTATAGTAGCTGTTGTATTTGTTACATTTTCACTTTTCATATCTTTTCTTCATTTCATGACTACATTATAAAATTAAATTATGTGTAAAATATGGTAAAAAATAGGAGAAATAAAGAAAAAAAGATAGATTACTCTATCTTTAACCCAAAGCAACATCTAATATCATCATTAATACAAATCCACCTATTAAACCTATTGTTGATAAATTTTTATTTTCTTTTACACTTTCAGGAAGTAGTTCTCTTGCGACTACTACAATCATTGCTCCTGATGCAAAAGATAAAAGAATTGGTAGTATACTTTTTATACTCATTGCAAGTATTACTCCAATAATAGCAGCAATTGGTTCTACTATTGCTGATGCCTGACCAATCATAAAACTTCTAAACCTAGAATACCCCTCTCTTCTAAGCGGAAGTGATACAGCAGCACCTTCTGGAAAATTTTGTATACCTATTCCAAGTGCAAGCATTAATGCTCCTACGGTGTTCATACTAGCACTAGAACTTGCAATACTTCCAAATGCTACACCTATTGCCATTCCTTCTGGTATATTATGAATTGTAATTGCAGAAACAAATAATATACTTCTTTTTAATGATTCATTATTTTCTTTTTTCTTTCTTATGCTTAATACTTTGTCTAAAAAGCTATCAGAAAAAAGTACAAATAAGCCTCCTATTATAAAACCAATTGATGGAAGTACCCATTCTTTAAATCCTAGTTCTAATGACAAATCTAATGCTGGAGATAAAAGTGACCAGAAAGATGATGCAATCATAACTCCTGCACTAAATCCCAAAATAGTATCTAGTACTTTTTTATTCATCTCTTTAAAAAAGCAAACAACAAGTGCTCCCAAAGCAGTTACTCCCCAAGTGAATATTGTTGCTAATAATGTTTGAATTACTGGGCTTAAACTATTAAACCAATTCAAATTTTAACTCACCTCATAATACATAATATGAAAATGAATATTAACCTGACACTAAAAAAGGATAAGATAATTTTTGAATTTCTATCCTAATATTTTACATTAATGTTTTTATCTCTTCAATTGTTAAACCAGTTACATCTGATATATCTTCTATAGAAATATTTTTCTTCAGCATATTTTTAACAATTTCAATAGACTTTTTACTTTCACCATCATTTAATCCAGAACTATAACCTTCAGATTTTCCAAAATCATACCCAGAACTATAACTATCTTCTATGGCATCTTCTAATATACACTTATTTTCATAAG
>ERZ773208.11-NODE-11-length-171562-cov-11.416718_pt1 | contig 171562 bp, 169 predicted proteins | sample MGYA00581006_ERZ773208 | MGnify/ENA primary metagenome ERZ773208 (study PRJEB29015, sample SAMEA2737793) | human gut metagenome | biome: human gut; feature: human-associated habitat; material: faeces | place: China | collected 2012 ... | reverse complement strand
CTTTTCGGGCAAGACCGTCATCCCCTTTGCCACCTCCGGCGGCAGCGGCATGGGCGGCGAGGACGTTTTGAGATCCGCTTGCTCGAAGGGGACAAAGTGGCTCCCCGGCAAGCGCCTGAGCAGCCGCGAGAGCATGGCAAGCGTGCAGAAATGGGTCGAGAGCCTGGGGCTGTAAACAAAAAAAGTGGCCCAAGTGAACCTTTAAGCCGTCTGCGGAAAAACAAAAAACGTGCCAAGCGGCGCGTCACAAGTGTTTTCGCTGTGCGAAAACCTTGGTGCACAAGCAATTCACCTGCTTGTGCGCTGTTAAATGTCCCACGGATACCAAAACCGGCGCATTTGCGCCGTGCAAACATTTTGCGCAGCAAAATCTTGGCGGAGGTGGGATTCATTTCCATCGAGCATTTTAATTACCCTTGGGGTGAACGAATGAAATGAGTGAACCAAAAAAATAAGAGACACGCGAAAGCGTGTCTCTTATTTTTTTGGTGGACCTGAAGGGATTCGAACCCACGACCTTACGGATGCGAACCGTACGCTCTCCCAACTGAGCTACAGGCCCAAATAGCAATGCTGGTCTCCCAGCGCGGATTATCATAACACACTTTTTTGAATTTGTGAAGCCCCTTTTTCATTTTTCTGTTGATATTTTTTCTGAAATATAGTAGAATACCATTTGTTCAACAACTCCTCCGCATACAGCTGCGGAACCGGTCTTGCGCAATGGGTACCTGCGAACCATGTCAGGCGGGGAACCGAGCAGCATTAAGCGGGACCATCCATGTGCCGCAAGGACGCCGGTTCCGCAGCTGTATACGGGGGAGTATTTCTATTGTAAGGGAGGGCTGCGGATGTATCAGGCGCTTTACCGCAAGTGGCGTCCCAAAACATTTGCCGACGTGGTTGGTCAGGAGCACATCACCGAGACCTTGCAGCGCCAGGTGGCGGAGGGGCGGCTGTCGCACGCCTATCTTTTCACCGGCACGCGCGGCACGGGCAAGACGACCTGCGCCAAAATACTTGCGCGCGCGGTCAACTGCGAGCATCCGGAAAACGGCAACCCCTGCAACCGCTGTCCGAGCTGCCTTGGCATCGAGAGCGGGCGGCTGCTCGACGTGGTCGAGCTGGACGCGGCGTCGAACAACGGCGTGGACAGCGTGCGCGCGCTGCGTGACGAGGCCATCTATTCGCCCGCGCAGGTAAAAAAACGCGTGTATATCGTCGACGAAGTCCACATGCTTTCGACGCCCGCGTTCAACGCACTGCTCAAGATCTTGGAGGAGCCGCCCGAGCATCTGATGTTCATTCTGGCGACAACGGAGCTGCACAAGGTGCCCGCGACGATTTTGTCGCGCTGCCAGCGCTTTTCATTCCGCCGCATCCAGCCGAAGGACATCGTGGGCAGGCTCAACTACATCGCGGGGCAGGAGAATATCGACTTAAAGGAGGACGGCGCGGCGCTGCTGGCCCGACTGTCGGACGGCGCGCTGCGAGACGCGCTGAGTCTTCTTGACCAGTGCGCGGCCGCGGGCGGCGCGATCGACGCGAACGCCGTGCTCGACGCGGTGGGTTTGGCCGGAAACGTGCAGACCGCACAGCTCATGTCGCTGATCCTGACGCGCGACGCGCGCGGGGCACTCGAGCTTCTCGGCAAGCTCTACGACGGCGGTAAGGATGTGGGCGCGGTGCTCGGCGAGCTCTCGACCCTCTCGCGCGAGCTGCTCATCAGCGCGACGGCGGGGGAGGGCGGCGAGAGCTTACTCAGCGGCGCTTATGACGCCGCAACGCTCCGAAACCTGCGCGCGCAGGGGACGAGCGCACGCTTCATCCAGCTCTGTACGATCTTGCAGGAGACGGCGGCGCAGCTCCAGTTCAGCGTGAACCGCCGCACGGACGCAGAGCTCTGCATTCTGAAGCTCTGCGACGAAACGCTCTCCGGCGACCTGGCGGCGCTCGGCGCGCGCATCGCGCGGCTCGAAGAGCAGATCGCCGCGGGCGTGCAGTTCGCAGCGAAGCATCCCGCATCTGCACCGGCGAGCGCACCCACTCCCGCGGCGGTACAGACGGTCACACCTACACCGGAAAAGGCCGCGGAAGCGCCCACAGAGAGCGCAAAGCCCGCCGAGGAAGCGCCGCTTCCGTGGGACGAGCCGCCGCTGCCCGACGATTATGACGCACCGCCGCCCTACGGCGAGCCGGTCGCGCCCGCACCGAAGGCCGCAGCGCCGAAGATAGCAGCAGCACCCGCGCCCGCGCAGGAAGCGCCGACGAGTGGAGACAGCGGGGACGATGAGATCTTCTACCAGCTCATGGAGAGCTATAAAAACCGTCTGACGCCCGACAAGCGCGCGTTCATCGGCATGGCGCAGGGCGATGTCAAGGATGACCTTCTCACCGTCTACTGCTCGACCGAGGTGCAGAAGTCCATGCTCGACCAGAAGGTCGTGACAGACGTTTTGAGCGAGGTCACGTCCCGCGCAGTTGGACGGGAGATCCGCGTTCGCTTCCTCGTGGGTGAGCGCCCGGGCGCGAAAAAGCGAGACAAGATGCAGGACCTCCTGCGCATGGGCAGTAAATTCGACAATTTTACAGTAAAATAAAAGGAGACAACAACGATGGCAAAGGGTTACAGCGCACGCCGCGGCTTTTCCAACGGCAGCGGCCAGATGCTCAAGCAGCAGCAGATGCAGCAGCAGATCATGAAGATGCAGGAGGACATGCAGAAGGCGCAGCAGGAGGTCGAGGAGAAGACCTTCTCGGCGAGCGTCGGCGGCGGTGTCGTCAGCGCCGAGGTCAACGGCAAGAAGGAAGTCACGAACATCACCATCAAGCCCGAGGCGGTCGACCCCGAGGATGTGGAGATGCTCCAAGACCTCATCATCTTCGCCGTGAACGAGGCGCTCCGCCAGGCCGAAGAGGCGATGGACGGGAAGATGAACGCGCTGACGAGCGGACTCGGACTCAGCGGGTTTGGGTTCTAATCGTTTCCCGAAGGGAAACGATTGAAAGTCCCCACACCGTGTGGGGGACGCGGGTAAAAGGGGGATACTCTCTTTCACGAAAGAGAGTATCCCCCTTTTGATCCCCCGAGAGAAAGGTTTGCATTGCAAGCGAGCAGCTCGAAGAGCTGCGCAGCCTGCGGAATCGGGTGCCTGCTATTTTTCGTATCTAAACGACTTGGTTTGCTTCTATCTTCGCTGTCGCTTTGCCTGCGATTCGTTAGCCTTACGCAATTTCCGCCTACTTTGGACTTGTACAGACTTGCTATTGTCTGCCGAGGCGGCTTTGCTGCGCTCGCCGCGATATTGTGCCATCGGCAGCAGGTGATTACACTGCACTTGCGCTCAGATTCGAGAGCGGCACCCGCAAGGGGTGTGCCGCATCCGTAAGGCAGCAGAGCCGCCAACGGCTGCGCAACAGCGGATGATAGAAGCAGAGGCAAATCGTATAGCAGCTCTAAACGCGGCAGCGCCGCGCGCAGGCAGTCACCTTCCGGAGGCACAAAGGCCATTCGAGCCTGAGACGGCCAATCAAAGTCTTTCTCTTGGGGTTCCAAAGGGGCCATTCTCTTTTGCGAAAGAGAATGGCCCCTTTGACTCGCTCCCCTGCACGGTGCAGGGGAAACTTCTCCCGCATTGGTGCGGGAATCGTTGCAAATTATTCCGCGAAAAATGCTTCGATCGCCCCGCGTGCAGCGGCCACGCTGCCTTGCACAAAATTCGGCTTGCCGCCGCCGCGGCCGTTCAGCGCGGCATTCATCTTTTTCGTGAGCTCACGAAGGTCTCCGCCGATGTGCCCGATGGCGTACTTGTACGCGCCGTCCGCGCCGGCAAAGACCGCGCAGCGGCCGCCGCAGTGGTTCGTGACCGCGTCGCAGAGCTTGCGCAGGCTGTCGCCGGACATTTCGTCCTCGAAGAGCAGCACGTCGCCCTTGCCTTCGTACTGCGCGGCGGTCTGGGCGAAGACGGACTCTTCGAGCTTTGCGCAGCGCTGCTTGAGCGCGGAAAGCTCAGCGAGCACGCGCTCGACGCCCGCAAAGCTCGCGTTCGGCTTGACGGAGAGCGCCTGTGCGATGCGCACGTCCTGCGCCCAGCACTCCGAAAGGTAGCGGTGCGCGCGTTTGCCGGAAAGAAGCTCGATGCGAACGCCGTCGCGGAACTTCTGCACGGAGAGGAACTTGACGAGTCCCACCTGACCGGAACGCACGACGTGCGTGCCGCAGCAGGCGCAGCAGTCCGCGCCGGGGAAGGAGACGATGCGCACGTCGCCCTCGAGCGGCTTTTTGCTGCGGTACTCGACCTTGTCGAGCTCCGCGCCGCGATAGAACTGGATGTCGATGGGGTGATCCTCATAGATGTACAGGTTGGCGAGCGCTTCGATCTCCATAAGTTCATCCCACGAAATGTCGGCGTTGAAGTCGATCGTGACGACGTCCGCGCCCATGTGGAAGCCGACGTTGTCGCAGTGGAAGCGCTCGCAGATGAGGCCCGAGCAGATGTGCTCGCCCGAATGCTGCTGCATGTGGTCGAAGCGGCGCGCCCAGTCGATCTTGCCGGAGACGCTCTTTCCCACCTCGAAGGGCTTGTCACAAAGGTGCGTGATGACGCCGTTTTTCTCGTGGACCTCGAGCACGTTCGCCTCGCCCAAAACGCCGGTGTCATACGGCTGGCCGCCGCCCTCGGGGTAGAAGGCCGTCTCCGCGAGGACAACGGCGTAGCCGCCCTTGACAGCGTCGCAGGAGACGACGGTGGTGGCAAAGCCCTTCTGAAAGGGATCTTCATAGTAGAGTTTTCTTGTTTCCATGGGGTTCTCCTTTAGTCGATCAGGCCGAGCGCCTGTTTTTCGTGCAGCACGCGGAAAACGTGCGCGTCAATATCGCTTTCGGCGATCTCGCCGGACTGGACGGCGGCGATCACCTGCGGGATCTGCGTCTGATAGTCGGTGGTCACGATCATGTCGTTGCCCGCCTGAATGGCCAGCACGGCGGCGCTGCCGTCCTGCGCGTAGGCTTTGACGGCATCCATCGCGAGATCGTCCGTCACGATGACGCCGGTGAAGCCGAGCGTGTCGCGCAGCAGCGTGTGGACCTTCGCCGAAAGGGACGCGGGATACGCGCCGTCCATGCACTCGACGATGTTGTGGCTCACGAGCACGAACGGCGCACCCGCGGCGATGCCGGATTCAAAGGGGACGAGGTCGGACTTTTCAAACGTGGTGTACGGGCGCGCGTCGAGCGCGATGCCCGTGTGCGTGTCGGCGTTGTTGCCGTAGCCGGGGAAGTGCTTTAAGACGCAGGCGACGCCGGACTGCGCATAGACGGGCACGACGCTTGAGATATAGTCCGCGGTCGTCTGCGCGTCCTGCCCGAACGAGCGCGCGTAGATGAAGTTGTCGGGATTCGTCGACACATCGCACACGGGGGCGAAGTTCACGTTGACGCCGAACGCTTTGAGCTTCTGGTTGTAGCTGAGCGTTCGTTCGAGCAGCCCGTCGAGGCCGCCCGCGGCATAGAGCTCCTGCGGGGAGGGGAGAGGTTCGGAGAAGAGATTCGGGTTTTTGCTCGCGCGCGTGACCGTGCCGCCCTCTTCATCGCTGCCGATGAAAAGCGGGATGGCCGCCGCGGCCTGATAGGACGCGAGCGCCGCGGTGAAGTCGTCCTCGGTGAGCCAGTCACCGTTTGCGTCCTTATAGTCCCTGCCGAAGAGCAGCAGTCCGCCGAGGTGATAGGTTTCGACGTCCTCCGTCGCGCCCGTTTCGGGGCAGCGGACAAAGAAGAGCTGGCCGACTTTTTCCTCGATGCTCATATCTGCAATGATGTCGTTGATGCGCTCGTCGGGCGTCTTTTCCACCGGCTGCTCGATAGGAGGTTCCGGCGTCGGATCGACGGCGGGTTCATCGGGGGTGTCGTTTTTCGCGCCGCAGGCGGCGAGAAGCAGAACCAGGACGAGGGAAAGTGCGGTGATTTTGAGAGATTTCATGGCGATTCTCCTTTTTATGACTCGGAAACAAAGTGCTGTTCGCGGTAATACTGCGCGCAGAGGTACCTGCGGCAGATCTCGGCGACGTCTGGGGGCACGTCGAGCGTGATGGAACCGTCGACCATGCGGTAGCCGTCCTCGTGCATCAGCGGCGTGACGGCGCGCGTCTCGCGCTGGAGCTGCATGAAGCCGTCGCCCGTCCAGCCGCACTCGAAGAAGAGCTTGTCCATCAGGAAGCACGGGGAAATGTCGCCGCCGTCGCCGCGGAAGTCCTGACCGAGGGATTCCCTGGCGGCCTTGTTGGCATAGATGAGGTAGGGGGTGGAGAAGTAGTTGTAGAAGCCCTCCTGCGTGGACACGTCGAGGTCAACGCCCATTTCGGCGTAGACGCTGCTGCCGTTGCCCATCCACGGCTTGTGGTCGCCGAAGAGAACGAGCACGACGGGCTCATCGCGCGCTTCCAGCTCGCGCGTGAGGCGGCGCATCTGCTCGATCGTGCTGCGGATGCCGGCCAGGTAGTTGTTGATGACGCAGCAGCTTTCCATCGACCAGCCGGTCTTGGCGGGCGTGACGTACTCCTCCCAGTAGGTCTCGGAGCTGTACGGCCCGTGGTTCTGGTACGAGACGGAGAAGAGGAAGAGAGGGTCATCGTCCTCCGTGCGCGAGTCGATGTCGTTTAAGAGGTAGTCGACGAGCACGGTATCGGACTTGAAGAGCGCGTCCTCGATGGAGATGAGGTCGCCGAAGCCCGATTCGTTAAAGACGCACTCGTCAAAGCCAAGGTATTCGTTGACGTTGCTGCGGTTGTAGAACCACGAGTAGCCGGGATGGCGGTAGAGCGCGTCGTAGCCCTGATCCTTGAAGTAGCGGACGTAGGAATTGATCGGGCCGCGGAACTCCTCGTGCTGGCTGTACCCCGTGAGGAAGCCCCATTCGGTGTTCGTCGTGCCGCCGGCGAAGATATTCGTGAGGAGGTTGCCCGAGACGCTGCGGCTCTCGAGCTCGTGCAGCGGCTCGTAGAGATTCCGCACGGCGGAGATTTCATTTAACTGGGGGAAGTCGGACAGGTCGGAGAATGCCTCGAGCATGATGCCGACGACCGTGATCTTCTGATCGTCGGGAATGTCGGTGTCCGCATACTGCTCAAGGATCTGCTTGGCCTCGCTCTCGCGGTAGCCCTCCGGCGGCTCGGGGAACATGTCCTGCACGCTGTGTAGGAACGGATACGTCGTGCCGCGAGAGATGTAGACCTCGACCGCCGACCACGGGGAAATGAGGTCGTTGTTGGCGGTCTCTTTGTAGATAGATGAACTGGTGTAGAGCTCAAAATAGCACGCGAGCGTGACAGAGAGCATGAGCATGATGCCCGCAAGGCGGGAGCGCGGGCTCATGCGCTCTTTTCGGAGCATCAGGCACGAGAGCACGAGCATCAGCACAAACCCCTCAAGAACGACGATCACGGGCGCGGAAATTTCGAACGTGTAGTTGCCCATGATGCCGCCCGCCGTGCGGATGAGCCGCAGGTCGGTGGCGAGCACGGGGTCGCCGCGCAGCTGCACCTTGTAGTAGCTCGCGAGCGCGAGCGTGAAAAACGGCAGCGCCGAGAGCAGGTACGCCGCCCACGGACGAGCAAAGAGGAAAAAGCCGAGGTAGACGAGTAAGATCGGCGCGAGCAGGTTCATCGCTACGAGCAGCGGAATTTTGAAGTACGACTGCAAGAGTGTCGTCGCGTCGATGCTTGCGTAGGAATGTGCCGTGAGGTAGAGCGAGAGAAGGCCAATGCCAGCGCCCAGCACCGTGAGCCAGAAGAAGACCCAGATGCGGTGCACCCAGCGCATCACCGCGCCCGTCGACTCGTCAGGCCGCACCAGAGAAGAGAAAAAGCGCATGTTGGGGACGTCCCCTTTCTGAAAGCATAATAACAAAGTATATCATTTCGACAGGAAAAACGCAACCGGACAAGTTTCCCGCTTTGTGGGGTTCTTGCCGGCGGGCGGGGAAGTGTGGTAAAATACCCCCGCAAACCGAATTGCAGCTATATCAAAATATTCGATATTCTAACAATTGCGGAGGTGTTTTCATTGATCAAAGAGATCGAAATTCAAGGATGTGTCACCGTTCCTGAAGAGGTTTCCGTGGATGACTTTATTGATAAATTCCTCGCATTTATTGAAGAGAACAACTGGAGCTTTGGCGGCGGTTATCGGACCATTATAGACGGGTACTATATGAATGAGGACGGGACAAGGGGAAAGCACGTCCTTGATGCCTGAATGAAAATTTCAGCCTTGCTGAAATTTTGCACTGCCGAACGGAATTAGAACAAAGGACAGCTCTCGAAAGAGAGCTGTCCTTCTTGCTATTCTGTGGAAAACTTTTCTCAGAACGCGCACTTTTCGCGCAGGAAGTCCTTGACCTGATCGATGGGGATACGGACCTGCTCCATGCTGTCGCGCTCGCGGATGGTGACGCAGTGGTCGGCCGCGATGCCGTTGGCCTCGTCGCCGACGGTGTCGAAGTCGACCGTGATGCAGTACGGCGTGCCGATCTCGTCCTCGCGGCGGTAGCGCTTGCCGATCGAGCCGGTCTCGTCGTAGTCGACCATGAATTCCTTGGAAAGCTCGTTGTAGAGCTCCATCGCGGGACCGGCGAGCACGTCCTTCTTGGAAAGCGGCAGGATCGCGGCCTTGAAGGGGGCGAGTGCGGGGTGGAAGTGCAGCACGACGCGCACGTCGTCGTTGCCCTTCTTGTCCTGGCCGACGACCTCTTCATCGTAGGCGTCGCACAGGACCGCGAGCACGCTGCGCTCCACGCCGAGCGACGGCTCGATGACGTAGGGGACGTATTCGACCATGTCCTTGCCCTCGCCCTCACGATAGACCATCTTCACGCCGCTGGTGTTCTGATGCTGCGTCAGGTCGTAGTCCGTGCGGTCGGCAACGCCCCAGAGCTCGCCCCAGCCGAACGGGAAGAGGAACTCGAAGTCCGTCGTTGCCTTGGAGTAGAAGCACAGCTCCTCGGGATCGTGGTCGCGCAGGCGGAGGTTCTCGTCCTTCAGGCCGATGGAGAGCAGCCAGTTGTGGCAGAACGTGCGCCAGTAGTTGAACCACTCAAGGTCGGTGCCCGGCTTGCAGAAGAACTCGAGCTCCATCTGCTCGAACTCGCGCACGCGGAAGATGAAGTTGCCCGGCGTGATCTCGTTGCGGAAGGACTTGCCGATCTGGCCGATGCCGAACGGGAGCTTTTTGCGCGTGGTGCGCTGGACGTTATTGAAGTTGACGAAGATGCCCTGCGCGGTCTCGGGGCGGAGGTAGACGGTGTTCTTTGCGTCCTCGGTCACGCCCTGGAACGTCTTGAACATGAGGTTAAACTGACGGATATCGGTGAAGTTGTGCTTGCCGCAGGTGGGGCAGGGGATGTTGTGCTCTTCGACAAAGTCCTTCATCTCCTGCTGGGAGAAGGCGTCGATGGGCTTGGGAAGCTCGAAGCCGGTCTCGGCGCACCAGTCCTCAATGACCTTGTCGGCGCGGAAGCGCTCGTGGCACTCGCGGCAGTCCATCAGAGGATCGGAGAAGCCGCCGAGATGGCCGCTCGCTACCCAGGTCTGCGGGTTCATCAGGATCGCGGCGTCAAGGCCAACGTTGTAGGGATTCTCCTGCACGAACTTCTTCCACCAGGCGTTCTTGATGTTCTTCTTGAGCTCGGCGCCGAGGGGGCCGTAGTCCCAGGTGTTGGCAAGGCCGCCGTAGATCTCGCTGCCGGGGAAGACAAAGCCGCGGTTTTTGCACAGCGCGACGATCTTGTCCATCGTCTTTTCGGTGTTTTTCATGGTGAATTTCTCCTTTCGGTACTTGGCTCAGGAGATAAAAAACGCCCTGAGCCTATTAAAGTAGGCTCAGGGCGAACAAATCATTGTCCGTGGTTCCACCTGAATTCCCCGCTGGATGCGGGGCACTTCGTTCCCTTGTAACGGAGGGACCGGCGCGGCATTTCCGCCGCGCGGCTCAAAAGCGCCGCCTTTTCCGTTCCGCAGGGACTTGCACCGGCCGTCCCCTCTCTTGAGCGGGTGAAAAGAAAAGGCTTCTTTCTCGCTGCCTTTATTGCGCTCAGCATACCATGACTGAAATTGTTTGTCAAGACAAACCGAGAATCCCTGCGTACCCGCAAGGGGAGCGGGCAAAGGGGGATATTCTCTTTCACAAAAGAGAATATCCCCCTTTAAATCCCCCAAGAGAAAGGTTTTCACATTGCAAGCGAGCAGCTCGAAGAGCTGCAATGCTTGCCGATGCTACTTCCTGCGCGCGGCGTTGCCGCGTTTGGAGTTGCTAGACGATTTGACCTGCTCCTATTATCCGCTGTTGCGCAGCCGTTGGCGGCTCTGACGCCTTACGGATGCGGCACACCCCTTGCGGGTGCCGCTCTGCCCATCTTGTAGAAGTGCGCAGTAATTCCCGTCTACCGCCAGTCTCATCAATGCGGCGAGCGAAGCAATGCCGCTATTTCGCACGCAGTCCGCCGCCAAGCAAACGTCACTCGCGCCTCACGATAGTAAGGCGCGGTTGAGAGTTGTTACGACTCGCAGGGATTCATGGCGAAGCCATGTACACCGCACCCGATTGCGCAGCGCGTGCAGCTCTTCAAGCTACAAACTGCCAATGTGCGGGGTCGAGGGGGAAGGCCCCTCGTCCCTTTCTCTTGGGGGGTATAAGGGGGGCTATTCTCTTTCCTCGGAAAGAGAATAGCCCCCCTTTGCCGTTCCCCTGCACGGCACAGGGAAACCATTGCACCCTCACGCAGTGAGAGCTAAATTATTCTTCCTCATGCGCCGTGACGGCAATATGCAGCTCATCGAGCTGCTTCTGCGTCACCTCGCTGGGCGCGCCCATCATGATATCCTGGGCGTTCTTGTTCATCGGGAAGGGAATGATCTCGCGGATGGAATCTTCACCGGCAAGCAGCATGACCATGCGGTCGACGCCCGGGGCGATACCGGCGTGCGGGGGCGCGCCGTAGCAGAAGGCGTTGTACATGGCGGGGAACTTGGCCTTCACGTCCTCTTCGCCGAGGCGGACGAGCTCGAAGGCCTTGATCATGATCTCAGGGTCGTGGTTACGGACCGCGCCGGAAGAGAGCTCCACGCCGTTGCAGACGAGGTCGTACTGGTCGGCGGTGATGGTGAGCGGGTCGATCTCGCCGCGCTCGGCCTTGAGCAGCACGTCGAGGCCGCCGGCGGGCATGGAGAACGGGTTGTGGCAGAACTCGAGCTCGCCGCTCTCGTCGCCGATCTCATACATCGGGAAGTCGACGATCCAGCAGAACTCGTAGCGCTCCTTGTCCATGTGACCCTCGCACGCGGGGCCGAACGTCTTGATCATCACGCCGACGAGCTTGGTGGCCAGCTCGCCGCCCGCGACGAGCACGAGTGTGTTAGGCTCGAGCGGCAGGAGCTTGGAAGCAGCTTCCTTGTCGACAAACTTCGCGATGCCGCCGGCGAGGTCGCCCTTTTCGTCGACCTTGAACCAGTAGCCCTTCGCGCCCGCCTGCACCTCGCAGTCGGTCAGGAGCTTGTCGATCTGCCTGCGCGTGAGCGAGCAGTTGGAGATGGCGACGGCCTTGACGGCCTTGTCCGCAAGGACCTCAAAGCTGCTTCCCTCGAAGAGGGAGGAGACGTTCGTCGCGGTCAGGTCGATGCGCAGGTCCGGCTTATCACTGCCGTAAATCTCGAGCGCGTCGAGGTACTTGATGCGGCGGAACGGGGGCTGAGATGCGATGTCATACGTGCCGAACTTTGCGAAGATCGGGGGCAGGACATCCTCGCAGACGGCGAAGACGTCTTCCTGAGAGGCGAACGCCATCTCCATATCGAGCTGATAGAACTCGCCGGGGCTGCGGTCGCCGCGCGCGTCCTCATCACGGAAGCACGGCGCGATCTGGAAGTAACGGTCAAAGCCGGAGGTCATCAGCAGCTGCTTGAACTGCTGCGGGGCCTGCGGCAGGGCGTAGAACTTGCCGGGGTGCTTGCGGGCGGGGACGAGGTAGTCACGCGCGCCCTCGGGGGAGGAGGCCGTCAGGATCGGGGTGGTGATCTCGAGGAAGTCGTGCTCCATCATGGCCTTGCGCAGCGCGGCGATGACGTTGCAGCGCAGGATGATGTTCTTCTTGACGGCGGGATTGCGCAGGTCAAGATAGCGGTATTTGAGGCGCTGCGTCTCGTCGGCCTCGCGGCTGCGGTTGATCTCGAACGGCAGGGAGTTGTAGCGGCAGCGGCCGAGCAGCTCGATCTTCTCGGGAACGACCTCAATGTCGCCGGTGGGCTGATTGGGGTTCTTGCTTGCGCGCTCGCGCACGGTGCCCTCGACGGAGATGGTGCTCTCTTTGTTGTAGCCCTTGATCTGGGCGAGCAGCTCGCTCGTCTCGACGACGATCTGCGTCGTGCCGTAGAAGTCGCGCAGCACCACAAAGGCGAGGCTGCCGCCGACTTCGCGGACGTTCTCCATCCAGCCGACGAGCTTGACGTGCTCACCGGCATGCTGCGCGCGAAGCTCGCCGCAGTTGTGTGTACGGGATTGCATCATGGTAAAATCTACTCCTGTTTGTATATTATAAATTGAAAATTACTAACTGTATTGAAAAATCGCCTGATTTTGTGCTCAGGTGGTGAAGGGCTTCGTCTTCGGGTTGACGATATCGCGCCAGTCGAGGTCGCCGCGGGCAAGGCCCATGATGAGCATTTCAGCGGTGGCGAGGTTGGTGGCAAAGGGGATGTTGTTCTGGTCGCAGAGCTTGGTGATATAGGTCAGGCTGTCGTTATACTGCGGGTTGGCGGGGTCGCAGAAGAAGAGGACCATATCGATCTCGTTGTAGGAGATGCGCGCGCCGATCTGCTCGGCGCCGCCGTGGATGCGCGCCATGAACAGGTGGATCGGAAGGCCGCTCGCTTCGCTGACCATCTTACCGGTCACGCTGGTGGCGCAGAGCGTGTGACGGGACAGAATGCCGGCGTAAGCCGTGCAGAACTGGACCATCAGTTCCTTTTTGTTGTCGTGTGCCATGAGAGCGATGTTCATGTAGTGTCACAATCCTTTCTGATGTGAATTTTTCTATTGTAGCGGCACTTTCATCGGTTGACAAGGGCAAGCAGGCTTTGAAAAGATGTTTGCGGGAAAAACGTGTTTGCCTTTGTGAACCGGTGCTACAGCCGCATCAGACGCACGCGTTCGCCGCACAGGCGGCGGGCGATGTTTTCGCAGGCGCAGAGCGCGCCGGAGTGATACTTGAGGCGCTGGGAAAGTCCGCGCCCCAAAACGGCAGGGACATTCTCGTCCTCCGGAATGACGCCGAGCAGCGGAAGACCCGCGGCGTCGATGGCGTCGTCGATCGTGGTGTGGAGGGACTGTAAGAGCTTGCGCCGCACGCGGTTGACGACAAGGTGCAGGGATCCGCTCGGGAAGCGGTGCAGCTCCATCACGGTGCGCTGCGCGTCGCGCAGGCTCGAGGGGTCGTTCGTGGTGACGACCACGGCGCGGTCGGCGCAGCAGGTGGCAAGCGCGAAGGCTTCGCCGATGCCGGCGGCGGCGTCGATGAGGCAGAAGTCGAAATGGCGGCGGATCTCGTCGATAAGCCGCTGCATCTCGCGCTTGCTCGGCAGGCGCACGCCGAAGCTCACGGGCGCGGTGAGCAGATACAGGTTCGGGTAGAGCGGATGGCGCACGACGGCCTGAGCGAGTGTCGTGCGTCCGGCGATCACGTCGGTGAAGTCCATGAGCGCGCGATCCGATACGCCGAGGTAGAGGTCGAGATTGCGCAGGCCGATGTCGCAGTCGAGCAGCAGCGTTTTTTTGCCGAGCTGCGCGAGCGCCATGCCGGTGAGCGTCGTGAACGAAGTTTTTCCCGTGCCGCCCTTGCCGGACACGACGGCGATGACCTGAGACAAGGCTCGTACCTCCTTTTTGTGAATTTGATGCGTTACAGCGGGGCTTTTTTGATCTTGGCGAAGGCGCGCGGATAGGCGCGCGGGGTAGGGGAGACCTTTTCGACGATGACAAGGCGGTGGACGACGTCGCTCGTCGGGATGGTGTAGTCCTCGACCTTGACGATGTGGCCGCCGAGCGTCTTGATGGCGCTCTTCGCCGCGGCGATCTCGTCCTCGGTGTCGACGCTCTTCATGGCGACGAACTGTCCGCCGACCTTGATGAGCGGCAGGCACAGCTCGGATAAGATCGAAAGCTGCGCGACGGCGCGCGAGGTGGCGATGTCGAACTGCTCGCGGTGCTGCATGGCGAATTCCTCCGCTCGCGCGTGGACGCAGGCGACGCGCTTTAATTGCAGCTCGTCACAGACCTCTTGCAGCCAGTTGACGCGCTTGCCGAGCGAGTCGAGCAGCGTGAGGTCGAAGTCGTCTTTTAAAATGCGCAGCGGCATCCCGGGAAAGCCCGCGCCGGTGCCGACGTCGACGACGGTTTTACCCGTCAGATCGACAAAAGGCAGCAGCGCCGCGCTGTCGAGCAGGTGGAGCTGCGCGACGGCGTCGGGCTCTGTGATGGCTGTGAGGTTCATCACCTCGTTCTTTTCCAGCAGCAGGGAAGAGAAGCGCTCGAGCGTTTCCGCCCGGCTTACATCCAGCCCCAGCTCGCTGAGGCCCTGCAAGAGAAGCTCGTTCATTTGCTCTGCTCCTTCAGAAGGTCGCGGATCTCGGTGAGCAGAACTTCTTCCTTCGTCGGCTCGGGGGCCTTTTCGCTCTCCGGCTCGGCGGGCTTCGAGAGCTTGTCGTGCATCTTGTTGATGGCCTTGACCATGCAGAACACGGCGAAGGCGATGATGATGAAGTCGAGGATGACGGCGATCAGGTTGCCGTAGTTGACGGCAATTTCGGGGTCGATGACCTCCTTGCCCTCCATGACGGCTTCCTTGAGCACCCATTTCCACGCGGAGAAGTCGACGCCGCCGGTCAGCATGGAGATGAGCGGCATGATGATATCATTGACGAGCGAGGTCGTGATCTTGCCGAACGCGCCGCCGATGACGACGCCGACGGCCATATCGAGCACGTTGCCGCGCATGGCAAAGGCCTTGAACTCTTCAAAAAACTTCTTCACGGGAAGCACCTCTTTGCTGAAAATGTGCGAAAAACGAAAACTTATCGTATAAAAACGGAATAATATTGCGGATTGGATTTACTTTTTGGGAATGAGAACGGTCTTGCCGCCCATGTAGGGTTGGAGGACCTTGGGGATCAGCACGCTGCCGTCGGCCTGGAGGTTGTTTTCGAGGAATGCAATCAGCATGCGCGGGGGTGCGACGACGGTGTTGTTCAGCGTGTGCGGCAGGTACATCTTGCCGTCCTCGCCCTTGACGCGAATTTTCAGGCGGCGGGCCTGCGCGTCACCGAGGTTCGAGCAGGAGCAGACCTCGAAATACTTCTTCTGGCGCGGGGACCAGGCCTCGATGTCGCAGCTCTTGACCTTCAGGTCGGCGAGGTCGCCGGAGCAGCATTCAAGCTGGCGGACGGGGATGTCCATCGAGCGGAACAGCTCGACGCTCCACTTCCACATTCTGTTGTACCAGTCCATGCTGTCCTCGGGCTTGCAGACGACGATCATCTCCTGCTTTTCAAACTGGTGGATGCGGTAAACGCCGCGCTCCTCGATGCCGTGCGAGCCCTTCTCCTTGCGGAAGCAGGGGGAGTAGGACGTGAGCGTCTGGGGAAGGCTGCTCTCGGGCAGAATTTCGCCGATGAAGCGGCCGACCATCGAGTGCTCGCTCGTGCCGATGAGGTAGAGGTCCTCGCCCTCGATCTTGTACATCATGGCGTCCATGTCGTTCTGGCTCATGACGCCCTCGACCACGTTGCCGTGGATCATGAACGGCGGGATGCAGAATGTGAAGCCCTTGTCGATCATAAAGTCGCGCGCGTAGGCGAGCACGCCCTCGTGCAGGCGCGCGATGTCGCCGAGCAGGTAGTAGAAGCCCGCGCCGGAGACGCGGCCCGCGGCGTCCATGTCGACGCCGTCAAAGCTCTCCATGATCTGCGTGTGGTAGGGAATTTCAAAATCGGGGACCTTCGGCTCGCCGAAGCGCTCGACCTCGACATTGCAGCTGTCGTCCGGGCCGATGGGGACGCTGGGGTCGATGATGTTCGGAATCAGCAGCATGATCTTGTGGATCTTCTGCTCATACTCCTCTTCAAGCTTTTCAAGCTCGGCCAGGCGGTCGGCGTTCGCCTTGACGTTCGCCTTGATCTTTTCGGCCTCTTCGAGCTTGCTCGGGTCCTTCTTTGCCTGACCCATCAGCATGCCGATCTGCTTCGAGAGGGCGTTGCGGCTGGCGCGCAGCTCGCTCGCCTCGGTGATGGCGGCGCGGTTCTTGGCGTCGAGCTCGATGACCTCGTCGACGAGGGGGAGCTTTTCGTCCTGGAACTTCTTCTTGATGTTTTCCTTGACCTGATCGGGATTTTCCCGCAGGAATTTCATATCCAGCATAATGATTTACCTCGTTATCGTTGTAAAGTAAATGACCATTTGACTTCTTATTTTACGCCGTCCGGAAACAGCTTGTCCACAATGGACTGGTAGCGCGCGGCGGGGGAGGGGGCGTCGTCGCCGGTGATACCGGTACGCAACGGCTCCTTGGGCAGGAATTCCACCGTGCCGGTCTCCTCGAATGAGCGGATGTTATCTTTCGCGGCGTCGAGATCGCCGGTGTTGTAGGCGTTTTCGATCTCAAGCAGCCAGTCGAGCGCGCGCAGCTGGTTGGACTGAAGGCCGACGGTCTCGTCGAGCGCCTTTTTGTCCTCTTCCGCGGTCGCAAGCTGCTCTTCAAGCTCAGCGATGTGCGCTTCGAGCGAGTCGTTCTGCTGTAAGGTGCTTTGCAGGGCGGTGTTGCCGTCCTTGATCTCGTTGATGCTGCGCTGATTCATGAGAAATGTCCACAAAATCAGCAAAAACGCCACGGTGAAGAGGATCGCAACGTAAGTATATACTTTTTTCATGCGCTCGCGCTCGGTGGTGGGCTTTTCTTCGCCGGGCACGGGCGGCTTATTCGGGTCCTTGGGGCCCTCGTGAATCAAATCGGACATGGTTATTCGCCTCCGTTCTTTCTGCGTTTGATGGCGGCGAGCGCTTCGAGCAGATCGTTTAAGTCGTCGATGCCGTAATAGTCGAGCTCAATGCGGCCTTTTTTCTTGCCGGACACGATGCGGCAGGTGCGGCCGATCTTATCGCTGAGCTCCTGCGCGGCCAGACGGCCGTAGCTCTCGGCGATGAGCTCGTCGTTCGTGGGCTTGCGCTCTTCCTTAGGATTACTCAGGCGCTTGGCGAGCGCCTCGGTCTGGCGGACGCTGAGACCCTGCTTGACGATCAGGTTTGCCGCGTCGAGCTGCAAATCGGCCTTGAGCGGCAGCAGCGCGCGGGCATGACCGCCGGAGAGTTCACCGTTTTGCAGCATTTGCCGCACTTCGGGGCAAAGCCCTAACAATCTCAGGCTGTTTGCCACGGCGGAGCGGGACTTGCCGACACGCTCGGCGGCCTCCTCCTGCGTGAGATGGTAGTTGTCCATCAGCGTTTTGTAGCCCTCGGCTTCTTCGATGGGGTCAAGGTCTTCGCGCTGGAGGTTTTCGATGAGCGAGAGCTCGGTCATCTTGCGGTCGTCCGCCTCGATGACGATGGCGGGCACTTCGGCAAGACCGGCGATGCGCGCGGCGCGCCAGCGGCGCTCGCCCGCGATGATCTGATAGTAGCCGGAAGAAAGGCGGCGGACCGTCAACGGCTGGATAATGCCGTGCTCGCGGATGGAATCGGCCAGATCCTGCAGAGCCTCTTCATCGAAGTGGCGGCGCGGCTGATTGGCGTAGGGTTCGATCTGCGAGATGGGGAGGTAGAGGTTGTCGGACGTGTCGGTGCGCAGGGCGGCGTCGCCCAGCAGCGCGCCGAGCCCCTTGCCGAGCCCGCGGTTTGCATTTGCCATGGAAACTTCTCCTTTCTGTGGGATGAAGCGGGCGGAATGCGCCCTTATATTTAATGTATCAGCGGTTCTGCTTCAAAAACTCGTTGGCGAGGTCGCTGTAAGCCTCCGCGCCGCGGGAGGTGCGGTCGTAGTAGTTGATCGGCTTGCCGTGGCTCGGTGCCTCGGAAAGGCGCACATTGCGGGGGATGACGGTCGAATACACCTTGCCGGGGAAGTAGCGCTTGACCTCTTCCGCAACTTGAAGGGCGAGATTCGTGCGCCCGTCGAACATCGTGAGCAGCACGCCTTCGAGCTCCAGGCCGGGATTCAGGCTGCGGCGCACCATGCGGACCGTGTGCATCAGGTCCGACAGGCCTTCGAGCGCGAAATATTCGCCCTGCACGGGAACGATCAGGGAATTCGCGGCGCAGAGGGCGTTGACCGTTAAGAGTTCGAGCGACGGCGGGCAGTCGATGAGGATAAAGTCGTAATTGGGCGAGAGAACGTCGAGCGCCTGCTTGAGCAGGAATTCGCGGTTTTCGCGGTCGATCATCTCAATACCCGCGCCCGCCAAGGCTTTCGAGGAGGGGAGCACATCACCGTAGCGCGTGTGCGCCACGCTGGCCGTGACGTCCGCACCGTTGATGAGCACGTCATAAACGCCGCGCGAGGCCGCCTTGTCCACACCCATGCCGGAGGTGGAGTTGGCCTGCGGGTCAAAGTCACACAGCAGGACGCGATTGCCTTTCTCCTTGAGGGAGGAGGTCAGGTTGACACAGGTCGTCGTTTTGCCGACGCCGCCCTTTTGATTGACGATTGCAACGATTTTAGCCAAAAAAACACCCACCTTAGTCATAGAAGCATTGATCCATTTTCATTCTTGTTCAGTATAGCACAAAACGGCTCAATTTCAACAGGGAAGCTCAAATTTTGCAAATTTGTTTCACGTGAAACATGACAAGGCGCAGACCTTTACGTCCCGATTTGCCCCTGTTTGGGCCGGTGATGGGGTATCACCGCTGGGGCAGTGATGAGGACAGAAAAAGGTCATGGTAAAGGCGCTGACCTTTACCATGACCTGAAATCGGTGTTTCACGTGAAACAAATCACTCCTGCGGCTGGGTCAGCAGCATCGTACCGTAGGGCTCGAGCGTCAGGCGGAGCAGGCCGTTGCCGCAGAAGAACTCCTGATGGGACAGGGCGTCCTCGGCGAGCGTGCCGTCCCACGGAAGGGTGAGCGTGACGGGCTCGTCGCCCGCATTGACTGCCGTGAGGCAGTGGTCGTGCTCCGTGCGGCGCGAGAACGCCAGCGCGCGGCCCTGCGCGGCATGGTAGACGATCGTGCCGCTTTGCAGCGCCTCGTGCGATTTGCGCAGCGCGCCGAGCTGTTGGAAGTAACGCACCAATTCGGCATTCTCGCGTCCCCACGGGTAGGTTCCGCGGTTGAACGGGTCTTCAAAGCCCTGCATGCCGGCCTCGTCGCCGTAGTAGAGCATCGGCGAGCCGGGGAAGGTGTAGAGGATCAGAGCCGCGAGCTTGAGAAGCGACATGCCGCGCGCAAGGTCGGAATCGCTGAGGTGATAGACCGCGCGCTCGTCGCGCGTCTGCGGCGCGGGGGAGGTGAGGCCCAGAATCGTCAAAAGCCTTGGCGTGTCGTGGGTCGAGAGGAAATTCATCGCGCCGTAGAACGCGGGCGCAGGATAGTTTTCGCGCAGCTCCTCCATGCTGTCGCGGAAGTATTCCGCGCCGCCGCCGAGCAAATAGGCCATCAGCGCCGTGCGGAACGGGTAGTTCATCAGGCCGTTCGTCTCGCGGCCCAGCAGGTACTTGCGGCGCTGGGAGTAGGCGATCTTCGTCGTGCCGTCCTCCCAGACCTCGCCGAGAAGATAAGTGTCGGGGTTCTCCTCGTTCATCGCCGCGCGAATTTTGGCAATGAACTCGTCGGGGAGCTCGTCGGCGACGTCGAGCCGCCAGCCGGATGCGCCCGCGCGCAGCCAGCGCTTGATGATGGAGTTGTTGCCCTCAATAATGTAGTCAACATAGCTCTTTTCCAGCTCGTTGACTGCGGGCAGGTTCTTGATGCCCCACCAGGCGTCGTACTCGTCGGGGAAGGGGTGGAAGTTGTACCAGCGGTAGTAGGGCGACTGCTCGCCCTGCGCCGCACCGAGGTCGTCGTAAAAGCCGTCGGCGTTGAAGTAGACGCTCTTTCGCCCCGTGTGGTTGAAGACGCCGTCGAGCATCACGTAGATGCCGCGCTTTTTCGCCTCCGCGCAGAGCGTGCGGAAGTCCGCTTCATCGCCGAGCAGCGGGTCAATGCGCTCATAACAGGCCGTGTCGTAGCGGTGGTTGGTCGAGGCCTCGAAGATCGGGCAGAGGTAGAGTGTCGTCACACCGAGAGAGGCGAGGTAGTCGAGCTTTTCCGTGATCCCCTGCAAGTCACCGCCGAAAAAGTCGCTGCACGTGATCTCGCCCTCGGCGTTCGGGCGGTATTCGGGAAGCTCGTCCCAATTTTCGTGCAGCGTGCGCGGGCCGACAAGGCCTGCAACATCACGAGATTTAGCGCGGCGGAAGCGGTCGGGGAAGATCTGATACGTCACGCCGCGGCCGAACCACGCGGGCGTTTTGTGTGTGTCGTCGTAGACCGTGAGCTGCCAGGGCTCGACCGCGTCCCACGCGCAGAGACCGTTTTTGCCGTAGCAGCTCATGCCGCCGTCCGCCCACGAGAGGCGGAAGTGGTACCAGACGAGCTCCACGTCATCCGGCGCGGTGAAGATGCCGCGATAGACGACGTGGCCGTCCTCCTGCACGGGAGTAAGCTCCACCGTCGTCCATTGGTCGGCAAACTCGCCGTGAGCGAGCAGCTCACAGCGCGTGACCGCTGCGCCGCGCTCGGGGCGAAAGCAGAACGAGACATCGGCGCCGCAGGGCACCGCGCCAAAGGGAGATTTGAAGAGAAGATCGCGCGGATCAAACCATTTAGTTGACATAACACATTCCTTTCTGCCAAATAAAGCGGCTGAAACAGGCAAAAGCGCGCCGAAACGGTGCGCTTAACCCAGCAGTGTATTTTCGCCCGTGATCGCGGAGGACGCGGACGTGTTGGAGAAGTAAGCGTTGAGCACCTGTACGGCGGTGGAGGCCAACGCTGCGCCGGAGCCGCCCTTTTCGATGACGATGGCCACGGCGATCTGCGGATCGTCGTAGGGGGCGAAGCAGACGAACGCGCCGTTGTTGTTCTTCGTGTCGCCGGTCTGGATCGTACCGGTCTTGGCCGCGGCGTCGACGATACAGTTCTTGAAATACTGCGACACCGCGCCGTCAGTCGCGAGGTCGTGCATACCGGCGAGGACGGCGGAGAGATTTTCACTGCTCATGGCGATCGTCTCGACCGGCTCGGCGTCGTAAACGTATTCGAGCGCACCGGAGCCGCTGGAGCGGACGTTTTTCAAAAGGTGCGTGGCGTAGCGGTCACCCCCGCCGCAGAGCGTCGCGATGTAATTTGCGAGCTGGAGGGGGGAGTATTCCTGATTCGCCTGACCGAACGCCGCCCACGGGGCAAGGTTCTCGCCCTCGTTCTGCGAGGGGAGGCGGCCCGCGGTGTCGCCGATCTCAATGCCGGTCGGGGAGCCGAGGCCGAATTTCGCATAATACTCGCGCAGCGTGTCCATGCCCATGCGGTAGCCCATTTCGGCGATGAAATAGTTGCAGGAATTCATGATCGCGCCGCGGACGTTGAGCGAGCCGTGGCCGCTGCGCTTCCAGCAGTAGGTGTAGCTCGCTGAGTAGCCGGGGTACGTCCACTTGCCGGAGTCGTAGATCTTTTCGCGCACGGTCGTCGCGCCGGATTCGAGCGCGGCGATGGCCGTCAGCGGCTTCAAGGTCGAGCCGGGGGCGTATTTTCCCTGCGTGGCGCGATTCCACATCGGCTGCAAGGGGTCGGTGGAGAGCTCTGCAAGGTCCTGACGGAACGTCGAGAGGGAATAGGTCGGATACGAGGCGAGCGCCAGCACGTCGCCCGTGCCGACCTGCACGACGGCCACGGCCGCGCCGCGGTCGATGCCGTCGGATTTTGTCATGGAAGAGACGGTATTTTTGAGCGCCTCCTCCACCTGTGCCTGAAAGTCGATGTCGATCGTCAGCGCCACGGTGGAGCCGGGCTTCGGCTCGACAGAGTAGAGCTCGCCGGTGATCTTGCCGGATTCGTTGAGCGTGACAAGGCGCTTGCCGTCGCTGCCGTGAAGATAGTCTTCAAACGCATTTTCCACGCCGGAGATGCCGACGGTGCTCGCGAGCGTGTAGCCGTCCTTATCCTTATAATCGTCCCAGTCCTGAATGCTGCCGGTGTAGCCGAGGACGTGGGCGGCATAGTCGGTCTCATAGACGCGCACGGACGAGGTGTCCACCTGCACGCCGGCGTAGTTGCCGTCCTTGATGAGGGAAATGAGCGAAACATCGACATCGCTCGCAAATTCGAAGGTCGTGGAGCCGTTCATTTTGGCGGAGGCGAGGGAGTAGCGCAGCCCAATGAGCGTGCGCACCGTGGAATTCGGGAGCGTTTCGTCGATCCCGTACTCGCTGCGCAGCTTCAGATACAGCGCAGAGCCTGTCAGCGTAGTGGGGAGACCGTCATCGCCGACGTTCTTTTCATTGATCCACTTGAGCGAGACGAGGTATTTGACGAGTGTTTTCGCGCTGCCGTTCGCGGTGTCGTAGGCATAGGGCGAGGTCCTGGCGAGCGGAAGCGTGTCCTTAATTTCAACGCCCTGCGCGTTCATCAGGTCGATGACGCGCAGCAGCGCGTCGTTGAGCTCGTCGGAAGAGACGAGTGAGGAATCAAAATTCAGCGTGTAGACCGCGCGGTTCGACACGAGTACCTTGCCGTTGCGGTCGGTGATGACGCCGCGTGAAGCCTTGACAGTCTCGGACTTGGCATTCGTGCGGATGGACTGGGCGAGATAATCGTCGCCGTTGACGATCTGCGCGTCGAACAGCGTGATAACGAACACGAGTGCGCAGAGAAACATCGCCGCGCCGAGCGCAACGAGGCGGCGGGTAAAGCGTTTGGGATCCATAGCGGCCTCCTTTCCTTGAGGCTTGGGGGAAAATGGGAAAATCAGTCGGGGAAGGCGCGGCGCACGGCGCGCAGCGCCGGATACACCGGCACGAGCAGCAGACACGAGAGCGCCGTTTCGCGCGCGAACAGGTGCAGCATCGGCAAAATGGCGGTCGAGCCGCTGCGCGGCAGCAGAGCGAATGCCTGCAAAAGATCGACAAGCAGAAACGCCAGCACGGTCGAGAGCAGCGCACGGGCAAAGCCCTGCTGCAATAAATTGCTGACAACAGTGGAGATAAGCAGCGCCGCAAGCGTGAATGCAATGGTATAGAGACACGCGAATGGCGCGGGGAGCACAAGGTCGCACAGCGCGCCGAAGACAATGCCCGCGATGACGGCTGAGCGCGGCAGCTCAAACGACGCCATGACTGCAAGGATCACAGGCGGCAGAAAGGGGATGACGCCGAAAAACGCCATCGACCCGAGAAGCAGCCGCCGCAGGAAAAAGAGCGCCGCGGCGGCGAGCGCGTAAAACGTCCACTTAAGCGCGGTGGTTTGGGTGAGATTCATGCACGCCTCCCTCAGTCGGCAATGTCGTAGTCCGTGATGACGAACACCTCGGTCAGGGCGGCAAAGTCCATCATGGGCGCGAGGACCGCGTAGCGGGCAAGGCCGTCGTCGCCGGTCTGGAGCGATTCGACCGAGCCGATGACAAGGCCGCTCGGGTAATATCCGCCAAGGCCCGACGTGACGATCTGGTCGCCGATGAGCACCTCGTCGTCCGACGTGAGGTACGAGAGCTTTAATTTGCCCTGACCCATCAGGGAGAAGTCGCCCTCCGCCACGGCGACCTCGCCGGTGCGGAAGATGCGCGCGCCGAGCTCGGTGTCCGTGTCGATGACGGTCAGCACCGTCGACCAGTTGAGGCCGACCTCGGAAATGACGCCGACGAGATACCCCTCGGCGCTGACGACGCAGTCGCCCACGGCGATGTCCTGATCGGTGCCGTGGTTGAGAGACAGCGACGACGTCCAGCTGCTCTCGCTGTGGGCGAGCACGGCGGTGGAGACGAACGTGAAGTCGCGCCGCTGCTGCTGGAGCTTCAAAAGCTCGCGCAGGAGCTTATTTTCCTCGCTGTCGGCCTGCGCCTGACGCTGCTGGGCGCGAAGGTCCGCGATCTCTTTTTTGAGCGCCGCGTTTTCCTCCTTGAGTGTGGTCGTGTCCTCGTAATACTGGCGCTTGTCGGCCGCCCAGTCGCTCACGGCGGTGGCGGCGGCGCGGAACGGGTACGTCAGCACGCCCGCGATGTTTTCAAGCACCGAGGACGTCGAGGAAAAGTAGGTCAAAAGGCTCAATGCCACGGCGACCGCTGCGGCGACGGCCAGAATGCGCAGCCCGTGCTGACGGAAAAATTCTTTCAAGGCTTACCCTCCTTTCATCGTAGGGCAGGGGAGAGGTTAGAGGAGCTTGACGCCAAAGCGCGCGAGCACTAAGCCAAGCTGCTCGACGGGAAGTCCCATGACGTTGAAAAAGTCGCCGTCGATGCGCTCGACGAAGAGCGCGCCGCGGCTCTGCACGCCGTAGGCGCCGGCTTTGTCCATCGGCTCGCCGGTTTTGATGTAGGCGCGGATCTCGTCGTCCGTCATCGGGCGGAAAAAGACGCGCGTGGACACGGCGAAGCGCTCTTCCTGCGCGCCGCGGCGAACGCTCACGCCCGTGCAGACCGTGTGAGCGCGGCCGGAAAGCGCGCGCAGCATACGCAGCGCGTCCTCCTCATCGCGCGGTTTTCCGAGGCGGTCATTGTCCAAAAAGACCATCGTGTCCGCCGTGATGATGAGATCGTCGGGCGCGCAGAGCGCGGCGGCAGCGTCACACTTCTTCTTTGCAATGTAGCGCACTGTGTCCTCGGGAGAAAGACCTTCCGGATAGCTCTCGTCAATGTCGAGCGAGAGCGTTTTGAAGTCCTCCACGCCGATACGCTGCAAAAGCTCCTGACGGCGCGGGGACTGGGATGCCAAAACGATTGCCATGATATTGCCTCACTATTTGATAATAAAAAGTATAATCAAGATAAAAAATTACAATTTGGAATTTATTCTGCGCCGCGGTAGAAGAGACCACGGGTGATATTCTCCGGCGCTTCGACCGTCTCACCCTGATACGCGCGCAGCACGCGGACGCATTCAGAGGCGCTCTCGGTCGTGAAACGGAGTTGAGCAAAGCGCAGACCGAGCGACTGCCAGTCCTTCGCCTTGTCCGCGAGATAAAGAATCTTTCCGTTCTCGATCTCGCTGCGGCAGCCCCATGCGCGCAGCACGGGGAAGTGCTCGCCGCGCCGGTCGGTCAGCTCCGGCGCGCTTGCGCACGCGCCGTCGCAGGGAACGGAGGCGGGGCGCTCGGTAAAGTATCGACAGCCGAACGCGTTTGCATTCAGGCAGTTTTCCGTGAGCATCAGGGGAAAGCGGCCATAGACGATGGCCTCGCACGGGAGACACTTGCTGAGGTCCCGAATCTGCGCGTCGCGCAGCTCGAACGAGACGCACGCGCTCGAAAGTCCCTGTTCTTTCCAGAAAGCGAGCGCGGCGGAGTTGTAGAGGTTCAGCGGCCAGCCGCCGTGCAGCTTGCAATCAAGTCCACGCGCGAGCGGCAGGTGGCCGAGGTTGCCGATCGACACGCCCGTGACGCCTTTTTTGGCGGCGCCCTCGAGCAGCGCGCGCAAAATAGGCTCGTCCTGCGTGCGGTAGATGCGCGGCAGCACCGCGAAAAATTCGGTTCTGCCGAGATGTGGCGAAAGGTCAAGCTGCGGGAGTAGTTCGACGGGCACATACACCCGCGCGGGGACGAGGGCGACAAGCTCTTCGCTTAGCTGCTCGGCCCTGTGGAGGGAGACGGTCAAAAGCGGCTTGTCCGCGCTGTTTTTGACGATTGTTGGCGGAACAAAGTCGAATACGCGGCGTTTCGGCACAGCGGTGCGCTGCGCTTCCATCTGCGCAAGCGCTTCGCGGCGCAGGGCATTGAGCGCGCCCGCGCTGACGGCGAGGCCACCGTCGAGTGTGATGGCGCACTGCGCCGCCGAAAATGCCGTGCCGCCGGTTTTCCTGAGGCGCGTTTCGACCTCTTCCGCGGTGACGGCGCGGCTGCGCGCCGCCTCGGGCACTGCGCCGGTGACGGTCACAGCATGGCCGTCTGCGTCCTCGACTGTCAGGTGCATCGGCTCTCCGGCGCGGATGGTGCAATTTAATGCGAGCGGCACAAGCCGCAAATTTTCCTTTTCATAGCGCGCGCGAATCTCGCTGAACCAGTCCTCGGGCCATCTTGCATTTTCGGGCCGCGTGCCGAACATTTCACGTCCGCGCACGCCGCGATAGTAGCCTTCGGTAAAGCCGTCGCGCGAGAAAGCGAGGGCGAGCTTTTTCTGCTCGTTCTTCGTCGGCGTGCGATGCTCGCGCAGAAGGCGCGCGTAGATTTCCGTCACGGCGGCGACATACTCCGGCCGCTTCATGCGCCCCTCGATCTTGAGGCAGGAAACGCCCATATCCATCATCTCCGGCACGAAGGTCGCGAGGTTCGCGTCCTTCAAGCTCAGCGGATGGCCGTCCGCCCTGCCGGAAAAGCCGTAGGGCAGGCGGCAGGGCTGGGCGCACGCGCCGCGGTTGCCGCTGCGCCGCCCGATGACGGCGGACATCTCGCACTGGCCGCTGTAGCACATGCACAGCGCGCCGTGGACGAACGTTTCGATCTCGATGGGGCTTTTTTGGCAGATTTCGGCAATCTCCCCGCGCGAAAGCTCGCGCGCGAGCACCGCGCGCGTCATGCCGAGCCTTGCCGCTTCCTGAACGCCCGAGAGCGTGTGCAGGCTCATCTGCGTCGAGGCGTGCAGCGGCACGTCGGGGATGATTTTTTGCAGCGTCGCCAGAACGCCCCAATCCTGCACCAGGATCGCGTCCACGCCGCACTCCGACGCGGTGCGCGCCTCCGCGGCAAGCGCGGGGAACTCGCGGTCGGTGACGAGCGTGTTGAGCGTCAGATAGACCTTCACGCCCCGCAAATGGCAATAAGAGACCGCCGCGCGGAATTCCTCGTCAGAGAAGTTCCTCGCGCTGCGGCGCGCGTTGAACGCGCCAAAGCCCATATACACGGCGTCCGCACCGCTCTGCACGGCGGCAACAAGCGCCTCCTGCCCGCCCGCGGGCGCTAACAGCTCCGTCGTCAAGGGTTTACTTTTTCTGCTGCTGGAGCTTGAAGATCTCGCGCTTGAGCTCGCTGACCTCGTTTTTGGCCTGGCTCGCCTCGTCAAGGTACTGTTTGACCTGATGGCGCAGCGCGTCGCCGGCCTCGCGCTCTTTGAAGAGCTCGTCGGTGATGTTCACGGCGGTCAGCACGGCGGCGTCCGTGCGGCCGACCTTGGCAGCGTCGAGCAGCTCGCTCATTTTGTCGTTGACGTAGGAGCCGACCTTCTGCATATAGGAGGGGGCTTCCTCGGCGACAAAGGTGTATTCCTCGTCGCAGATGGAGATCGTGATGCGGTTTTCCATGTTTGTGTGCTCCTTTCTATTTCGGCGTTGCACAAAAAAGGGCAAATTCCACCCATATAATCTCTAACAGTATAACACGGGAGTGAAAATGTGAAAAGGGGGAAGCAAAAAATTTCATGTTTACGAACGGGAAAATTTCATGTAGAATAATGGAATCGAAAATGGATGAAAGGAGGCGAGGAACATGGCAGGCTATGTGCTGCATTTGAGCACCGAGGAGAACATCACGCTCTCATCGGCGACGGTCAAGCGATTGATCGCGGGTGGCAGCGGCGACGCGGCGCTGCTGTACCTCGCCATCCTGCATGCGCGCGGCGCGGCGGACTCCGGCAAGCTCGCGCGCGAGCTCAAGTGGGACGAAACGCGTCTTCGTGCGGCGGAGCAGGCGCTCTACGAGATGAAGCTCGTCGGCGCGCCGGAGAAGAAGGAAGCGCCCCTTCCGCCGCCCCAGCAGCTCAGCGAGCCGCCCGAGTACACGCGCGAGGACATCGCGCGAAAGCTGGAGGGCGACGGGCGCTTCGCCTGCCTTCTGCGCGAGGTGGAGCACAAGCTCGGCCCGCTCTCGACCCCGTCGGTCAAGAAGCTGTTAGGGCTGTACGAAAATCTGGGTCTGCCCGCGGACGTGGTCTACACGCTCGTCAACTACTGCATCGCGAAAAAGGAGCAGCAGTTCGGCGAGGGGCGACTGCCCAACATGCGCGAGATCGAAAAAGAGGGCTACGTCTGGGCGCGCAAGGAGCTCTTTTCCATCGAAAAGGCCAGCGAGTACATGAAGCGCGAGCAAGCCCTGCGCGGCAGATATCCCGAGTACATGGCGGCGCTGCAAATGCAGGGCCGCGCGAGCGCGCCGAGCGAGGAAAAGTACCTCTCCGCGTGGGCGGAGATGGGATTTCCGGCGGAGACCGTGGCTGAGGCTTACGACCGGACGATCCTGCACTGCCACGAATTCCGCTGGCCGTACTGCAACGGCATTTTGAAACGCTGGCACGAAAAGGGCCTGCACACGCTCGCCGAGGTCAGGGCCGAGAACGCCAAGGAGCAGAGCAAGCCGAAAAAGAACACCACCGGCGGCAACGCCTGGATGAAGGAATATTTGAATCAGTAACGAAAGCGGGGGAGAAGGATGTCTTACGATGGGCGGCTGATGCGCCAAGCGCTGGCGCGCTTCGACGAGGACAAGCAGCGCCGCGCGGAGAATTTTCGCGCGCGCGAGCGCGCGGTGTATACCAAGTGCCCGCGCATTGAGGAGATCGACCGCGAGTTGTCGCACACGATGGCAAAGATCATCGCCTCCGGCCTGCGCCGCGGGACGGACCCGCGCCCGGCCATTGAGGCGCTGCGGGAGGAAAACCTCAACTTGCAGCAGGAAAAGCGCCTTCTCCTGACGCGCCTGGGACTGCCGGGCGACTATCTCGAGGAAAAGCCCAAGTGCTCGCGCTGCAACGACACGGGCTTTCTCGGCAGCGAGGTCTGCTCGTGCCTGCGCGGCTATTACGCCAAGGAGCAGAACAAGGAGCTCTCGGGCCTTTTGGACCTCGGCTCGCAGTGCTTTGAAAATTTCAACTTCGACTACTATTCGTCCGTGCCGGACGAGGACCTCGGCGTGTCGCCGCGCACGAACATGGAGCGCGTGTACGACATCTGCCAGGACTACGCGCACGAGTTTTCGCCCAAGAGCGGCAACCTGCTGCTGACCGGAGGCACGGGACTGGGGAAAACGTTCCTCTCCGCGTCCATCGCGCGCGTCGTGAGCGCGAGCGGCCACAGCGTGGTCTACGACACGGCGGGGCACATCTTCGCCCGCTTCGAGGCGCAGAAGTTCGGCCGCGACGACGGCGAGAATGCCGACACCGCCGTGAGCCGCGCGCTCGGCTGCGACCTGCTGATTTTAGACGACCTCGGCACCGAGCTGATGACGAGCTTTGTCCACAGCGCGATGTATCAGATCGTCAACACGCGCCTCATCACGGGGAAGAAGACTGTCATCTCCACGAACCTGAGCCCCGACGAGCTCGGGCGGCGCTACGGCGCGCCGGTGCTGTCAAGATTGCAGGGAGAGTATCAAATGCTGCTCTTTTTCGGCGAAGACATCCGCCGGCAGAAGAGAAAGTGAATACAAAATGTAAAAAAAGGCTCCGCAGAATACTCTGCGGAGCCTTTTTCTTGCTTTTTACGGCTTGTGGATCACGGCGACGGCGCAGGGCACGCGGCCGGGACAGTAGGCGTAGTCGACATCGTCGTAGCCCGCCGCGGCGATAAACTGCTTATACGTGTCGAACGTGAACTGACGCTTGAAGTCCGCGCCCGCCTTGCCGACGGTCGAGGCAAAGCCGCTCGTCTTGCCCTGCTCGCTGCGGTTCATATAGGTCGGGACGATGATCGTGCCGCCGCTGCGGCAGACGCGGTCGAGCTCGGCAAGGGCCTTGTACGGCTCGTCGAGCAGGTGGATGACATTTGCGGCGATGACCACGTCGAACTGCCCGTCCGGCCCGTCTAAATGCAGGATGTCGGCCTGGCGGAACGTGACGTTTGGCAGCGCGCCGTATTTCTTCTTCGCCCGCTTGAGCATGTTGGCGGAGAAGTCCGTCGCGAGAAGCGTCCGGCAGCGCTCGGCGATGGCGCCGGTGAGCAGTCCCGTGCCGCAGGCGCATTCGAGCACCGCGTCGTCTGGTGTGATACGGGAACTGACGGCGGCAATGAGCGCCTTGTGCGTTTCTTTATTAAAGATGTCGGCGAAGAGGTCATAGACCCCCGCGACGTTGTCCCAGAACATGAGTATTTTCCTCTCAACGTGATTTGTTTTTCTACACGATAGCAGAAACGCGCGGAAAATGCTACTCTCAAGAGAAAGAAAAAACGAAAAATTAAGGGAGAGGATCCTACTTTTTGTGCTTTTTATAAAAAGACTTGCCATCGGCGCACGGGTGGTATATAGTCTTTATAAAGATTTCGCAAAGAAACTGCATTTTTGCGTTAAGGAGTCGAATGATGAAACGAATTTGGTCGCTGTTTGCCGTGCTGGTGCTGCTGTGCGCGCTGATGGTCCCGGCGCTGGCCGCCGCGGGCGGCGCAGCGGACGCGGAGCCCGCCGCCCAGACGGTGAGCGAGGAAGAGCTCGCGCGCTCGAAGGAGAACACCACCAAGGTGCGCAAGATCTGGGCGGTGGCGGCGCTTATCGGTGTGGCGTGCTTTGGCGGCGCGCTGGGCATGGCGCATTCCGTTGCAAAGGCGGCGAACAACATGGCCGAACAACCCGAGGCGGCGGGGCAGAGCCGCACCTCGATGATGATGGGTCTTGTGTTTATCGAGACGGTCATCATCTATGCGCTGATCGTGGCCATCCTGATCATCTTCGTATTGTGACGATAACGAGAAAAGTGGAATAGAGCGGCGGAAGGGGGCAGCACTGTCTCCTTCCGCTGCTCTATTTATTGAAGAAAAAGGGGAGGGGTCAGGGCTCTGTTAAGAAGACGAAAAGATGCTGTAAAGCGGCGGTTAATCATGAAGGAAGACTTGCATTTCCTGCGTGCAAGTGGTATAAATAAGTGCTGCATCCCAAGCAGAAATTGGATGATAGAAACAAAAGGGGGTAGGGCGCGTGGATAAGAAAAAGCGAACGCGCGAGCTGATCGTGTTCGCCGTGATCGTGCTGGCGCTGCTGGCCGGATGCTTGCTCACGCCGTCAGGCGGCGAGAGCGAACCGATCCAGGAGGTCATGCGTGACGCGGTGCTGCACGAGCAGAACAAGGTGAGCCTGTTTGGCCTGATCGAGGTGAACCCGGGGCTCATCTCCGCCTACATCGTGATGGGTATTTTAATAGTATTCGCCCTTGTGTGCCGGCTTTTTGTGATCCCAAAATTCAAATATGTGCCCGGCAGGTTCCAGCTCGTTTTAGAGCAGATCGTCGGCATGTTCGACGGCCTGGCCGAGGGCAGCAGCCCGCACCACAATAAATTCCTGCGGGCGTACATCTTCACCGCCGGTGTTTACATCTTTGTCAGCACGCTCTTTGAGCTGCTCGGCATTCAGGTGGTGACCACATCAGGCCACGCCGTCAGCCTGCCCGCGCCGCTGTCCGATATCAACGGGGCGATCGCGCTGGGCGTGATGAGCTACGGCGTGATCCTCTTCGGCGGACTGATCGCTGCGGGCGTGGGCGGATTTCTGCACGCGCTCAAGGATTTCTCGCTGCCGATCTCGATGAGCTTTCGACTCTTCGGCGCGCTGCTTTCCGGCGCACTCGTGACGGAACTTGTGTATTACTACGCGGCGCTTTCCTATGTGCTGCCGGTCATCGTGGGCGTGATGTTCACGCTGCTGCACGCGCTGATCCAGGCGTATGTTTTAACGATGCTGGTGTCGACGTTCTACGGCGAATCGACCGAAAAGCACGAGAAAAAGCCCAAGGCAAAAAAGGTAAAAAAATCCCGCAGCGAAACGGCTGCCTGAAGAAAGAGGTAAAATTGCCATGAAAACGATGAAGAAATTCGCAGCGCTGATGATGCTGCTGTGCGCGCTGATGATCTGCACCATTCCGGCCCTCGCCGCAAACGAGAGCGGCAGCGACAGCAACGTGACTGAGACCGTGAGCGTCACGGCCGGCAGCAACGACAACGATGTGACCTCTGCCAAAGCGATGGGCTCGGGCGTGATGATCGGCATTGCGTGCCTTGGCGGCGCGCTGGCCATGGGCATTGCGGTCGGCAAGTCGAGCGAGGCCATGGCCCGCCAGCCCGAGGCCACAAGTCAGATCAGAACCACGATGATGATGGGCCTTGTGTTTATCGAGACGGTCATCATTTACGCCCTGATCGTGGCGATCCTCATTATCTTCGTCCTTTGATGAAGAACACTCCCAAAAAGGAGGGGCTTTGAATGCCGCTTAATATCAATTTGCAGCAGATCCTGCTGCATGCGCTGAACTTTGTTATCCTGTTCGGCGCGATGTATTTTCTGCTCTACAAGCCTGTGAAGAGCTTTATGGACAGCCGCAAGGCGCACTATGAGAAGATGGACGAGGACGCCAAGGCCGTGCTTGCCGAGGCCGAGAAGACGAAGGCCGGCTATGAAGCGCAGCTCAAGAGCGCCGACGAGGAGATCGCACGCCGCCAGCGCGAGGCGAACGAAGCCTTGCAGCACGCGGTGGACGAGCGCCGCGCGCAGGCCGAGCAGCAGGCGGGCGAGATCGTGCGCAAGGCGCGGGAAGATGCCGCGCGCGAGCATGAGCGCGTGATGGAGCAGGCCAAGGGCGAAATTTCCGAGCTGATGAGCGCCGCGGCGGAAAAGCTGGTGCTCTCCAGCACGTCGGACGCTTACGACAAGTTCCTGGACACGGCGGAGGAGCGCAAGGACAATGGCTGAGCGCACGGAGCATTTAGAGGCCGTACTGCTCTCTGCCGTGCGTCCGTCGCAGGAGCAGGAGAAGCGATTTCTGGCCTTCCTCGCCGAAAAGTACGGCGAGGGCACGACGCTTACCTGGCAAAAGAGTGATGACTACCCCGACGGTTTCCGCCTCGAGGTGGGCGCGGAGGTCTACGACTGGAGCGCGGGCGGGCGCCTGAGCCAGTTCAAGGACGCGCTCGAAAAGCTCGCTGCCACGCAGGGCGACGTCATCCCGCTGCTGAAGGAGACGGTGCTCTCATGGACGCCGCAGGCCATGGCACAGGAGGTCGGCACCGTTCTGACCGTCGGCGACGGCATTGCCCGCGTGGACGGGCTGGAGGGCGCCGCCTATGGTGAGGTGCTGCTTTTCGACGGCGGCGTGCGCGGCATGGTGCAGGACTTATCCGAGGACAGCGTCGGCTGCATCCTCTTTGACGACGACGCGAGCGTCTGCGCAGGCAGCACGGTCCGCCGCACCGGACGCACGGCGGGCGTTCCCGTGGGCGAGGGGTTCCTCGGCCGCGTGGTCAACGCGCTCGGCGTGCCCATCGACGGCGGGGGAGACATCCGCGCCGACGGCTACCGCGCAGTGGAGAGTCCCGCTCCCGGTATCATCGACCGCCAGAGCGTCGACACGCCGCTTGAGACGGGCATTCTGACCGTCGACTCGATGTTCCCCATCGGCCGCGGCCAGCGCGAGCTCATCATCGGCGACCGCCAGACCGGCAAGACCGCTATCGCCCTCGACACCATCGTCAACCAGAAGGGCAAGGATGTCATCTGCATCTATGTCGCCATCGGACAGAAGGCGAGCTCCGTCGCCCAGCTCAAAAAGACGCTGGAAACGCACGGCGCGATGGAGTATACGATCATCGTCAACGCCACGGCGAGCGATCCCGCGCCGTTACAGTACATTGCGCCCTACGCGGGCTGCGCCATGGGCGAATACTTTATGAATAAGGGCCGCGACGTGCTGATCGTCTACGACGATCTTTCCAAGCACGCCATCGCGTACCGCGCGATGAGCCTTCTTTTGGAGCGCTCCCCGGGCCGCGAGGCGTATCCGGGCGACGTGTTCTATCTGCACTCCCGCCTGCTCGAGCGCGCGGCGCATCTGAGCGGGGAGAAGGGCGGCGGCAGCATCACGGCGCTGCCGATCATCGAGACGCAGTCCGGCGACGTGTCGGCCTATATCCCGACGAACGTCATTTCGATCACCGACGGTCAGCTCATTCTGGAAACGCGCCTGTTCTTCTCCGGCCAGCGTCCGGCGGTGAATGTGGGCCTGTCCGTGTCCCGCGTGGGCGGCGACGCGCAGACCAAGGCGATGAAAAAGGCGGCCAAGACCATCCGCCTCGACCTTTCGCAGTACCGCGAGATGGAGTCGTTCACGCAGTTTGCAAGCGACCTCGACGAGTCGACGGCAAAGCTTTTATCCTACGGTCAGGGCTTGATGCGCATGCTGCGGCAGAAGCAGTTCCACCCCTACAAGCAGTATGAGCAGGTCATCCTGCTCGTCGCGGGGCTGAACCATGTTTTTCAGGAGATCGTGCCGGAGCAGCTTGACGCGTTTATCCCCGCGCTCTTGCAGCACTTTGGCGAGACGCAGGGCGCGCTGTGCAATACCATCGAGCAGACCGGCCAGCTCAGCGACGATCAGCAGTCGCAGATCATCGAGATCGCAAAGGAATTTGTGCAAAGCTATTTTTCCAAATAAAAAGTGAGGTGACGGGTACATGGCGAGCATGAAGGAGATCCGCGAGCACATCGCGAGCATCCAGAGCACGCAAAAGGTGACGAACGCGATGTACCTCATCGCCTCGACCAAGATGCGGCGGGCGAAAGAAGACCTTGCCAAGACGCGTCCGTTTTTCGACGCGGTCTCGACGCAGATCAAGCAGATCTTCCAGCACGCGGGCGAGATCGAGAGCCCGTACCTCTACCGGGGCAACGCGGACGATCTGGCCCAGCCGGGAACGTACGCCTATCTTGTGGTGACGGCGGACCGCGGCCTTGCGGGCGCCTACAACCAGAATGTTATTCAGGAGACGATGAAGCGCCTTGAAAAGCACCCCGACAGCCGCCTTTTTGTGGTGGGCGGCAACGGGCGGCACTTCTTCTCCGGCCACGGCGTGCCGGTGGAAAAGAGCTTCCGCTACGATGCGCAGAGCCCCACGCTCCGCCGCGCGCGAGAGATCACGGCGAAGCTTTTGGATCTCTTCGACCGGGGCGAGATCTCCAAGCTCTTTATCATCTACACCGACCTTGGCAACGGCGTGGACATGGACGTGCGCACCGTGCGCCTGCTGCCGCTGGAGGATGAGCACTTTGCCAAAGAGGAGACGGAGGAAAAGCCCATCCGCTTTGAGCCCTCGGCAGAGGAGGTGCTCGCCAGGGTCGTGCCGGCGTACATCACGGGCTTTTTGTATTCGGCGATGGTCGACAGCTTTTGCGCCGAGCAGAACGCGCGCGCCTCTGCCATGGACTCGGCCAACCAGAACGAGGACGATATGCTGCGCGAGCTGCAGCTCGAGTACAACCACGAGCGGCAGGGCGCCATCACGAGCGAGATCACGGAGGTCTCCGCCGGCGCGCGCAGCAAGAAGAACCACATGAAGAAGGAGGCGCAGCATGCGCACAGGTAAGATCATTCAGGTATCGGGCAGCGTGGTGGACGTGCGCTTCCCGCACGGCGAGCTGCCGCGCATCCGCGAGGCGCTGTCCGTCGAGCTGAACGGCAAGCGCCTTGTGATGGAGGTGGAGCAGCATTTGAGCGCCGAAACGGTGCGCTGCATCATGCTCTCCGGTAGCGAGGGCCTCAGCCGCGGCATGACCGTCACGGGCGAAGGCAGCGGCCTTCGCGTGCCCGTCGGCAAGGCGACGCTCGGACGGCTTTTCAACGTCTTTGGCGATACCATCGACGGCGGCGCGCCGATCGGCGGCGCGGAGCCGCGCCGCAGCATCCACAGAAAGCCCCCCGCCTTCGACGAGCAGAGCCCGAGCGTTGAGATCTTGGAGACCGGCATCAAGGTCATCGACCTTTTGGAGCCCTATCCGCGCGGCGGCAAGATCGGCCTGTTCGGCGGCGCGGGCGTCGGTAAAACGGTGCTCATTCAGGAGCTTATCCACAACATCGCCGTCGAGCACGGCGGCTATTCGATCTTCACCGGCGTGGGCGAGCGCAGCCGCGAGGGCAACGACCTCTGGAACGAGATGCACGAGAGCGGCGTTATCGACAAGACCGCGCTCGTCTTCGGCCAGATGAACGAAGCGCCCGGCGTTCGTATGCGCGTGGCGCTGACAGGCCTTACGATGGCCGAATACTTCCGCGACGAGGAGCAGCGCGACGTGCTGCTGTTCATCGACAATATTTTCCGCTTTGTGCAGGCGGGCAGCGAGGTCTCGACCCTGCTCGGCCGCATGCCCTCCGCCGTCGGCTATCAGCCGACGCTCGCCAACGAAATGGGCGAGCTGCAGGAGCGCATCACCTCGACCAAGAGAGGCTCGATCACGTCCGTGCAGGCGGTCTACGTTCCCGCAGACGATCTGACCGACCCTGCCCCGGCGACGACGTTCACCCACCTCGACGCGACGACGGTTTTGAGCCGTAAGATCGCCGAACAGGGCTTATATCCCGCGGTCGACCCGCTCGAATCGTCCTCCCGCATTCTGGAAGAGGATATCGTGGGCGAGCGGCACTACCGCATCGCGCGCAGCGTGCAGGCGACCTTGCAGAAATACCGCGAATTGCAGGATATCATCGCCATCCTCGGCATGGAGGAGCTGAGCGACACGGACAAGGTGACGGTCAACCGCGCGAGAAAGATCCAGCGCTTTTTGGCCCAGCCGACGTTCGTGGCTGAAAAGTTCACGGGCCTTCCGGGCGTCTATGTGCCGCTCGAGGAGACACTCCGCGGCTTTGAAGCCATCCTCTCCGGCGAGATGGACGGCTATCCCGAGATGGCGTTCTACAACGTCGGCACGCTTGACGACGCGCTCGCCAAGGCGAAGAAGATGGAAAGCGGGGAAGTGTGATGAAGACCTTTCCTCTCCGCGTCCTCGCGCCCGAGCGCACGTTTTTTGACGGGGCGTGCACATCGCTCACCGTGCCGAGCATCGACGGCATGTACGGCCTGATGGCGCAGCACGAGGATATCGTGCTCGCCATCGTTCCCGGCAAGCTGACGCTGCGGGACGCCGACGGCGTCGAGCAGATCGCCGCCGTGTCCGAGGGCGTGCTCAAGATGGAGCACGGCGAGGCGCTCGTGCTGGTGGACACGATCGAGCGGCCGGAGGAGATCGACCTCCACCGCGCCGAAGAGATGGCCGCCGAGGCGCGCGCCGAGCTCAAGGCGAAGCGCAGCGCGCAGGAGCAGGCCATTGCCAATGCCCGCATCGCCCGCGCGATCAGCCGTATCCACGTCAAGCACGACGGGAAATAAATGAGAAAACGAAAATTCGCACCGCAAGGTGCGAATTTTTTGATCTCTTCGCCGACTTTCGCCCGCTTTTGCACACTTTTTGTGCTAAAAGTGGAGAAAAAGGAGGGGAAATCCATGGAAATGTCCGCAAGAAAGCCGCTGTTCCCGCGCCGCGTGCTCGACCTGCCCATCGACGCGCTGCGCCCTAACCCCAACCAGCCGCGCATCGAGTTTGACGAGGTCTCGCTGCGCTCGCTGAGCGACAGCATCCGCCGCTATGGCATCCTCCAGCCGCTGACCGTCCGCCGCACGGACGAGGGCTACGAGCTCATCGCGGGGGAGAGACGGCTGCGCGCGGCAAAGCTCGCGGGACTGCGCGAGGTGCCGTGCCTGCTCGCGCGCTCGAGCGAGGAGGAGAGCGCGCTGCTCGCGCTGATCGAAAACCTCCAGCGCCGCGATTTGCACTACTTGGAGGAGGCTGCGGCCATCGCGCGGCTGATCGCGACCTACGGCCTTTCGCAGGAGCAGGCGGCGGAAAGGCTGGGGAAATCCCAGTCCGCTATTGCCAACAAGCTGCGGCTGCTGCGCCTGTCGCCCGACTGTGTGCGCCTTCTGCGCGAGCACGACCTCTCCGAGCGGCACGCACGGGCGCTGCTGCGCCTGACGGACGAGGAAGACCGCCTCAAAGCCTTGCAAGTTATCGCCGCACGCGGCTACAACGTCGCGCAGAGCGAGGCGTATATCGAAGAGCTTTTGAAGCTCAAGCAGAAAACGCCCCCGCCGCGCCTGCCGACCTACATCGTCAAGGATGTGCGCATCTTTTTGAACACCATCCGCCACTCGCTCGGGCTGATGCAGCGTGCGGGCGTCGAGGCCGACATGCAGCGCGAGGACACGGACGATGGCATCCTTTTGACCATCCGCATCCCGAAACGTGCAAAAGAGGCCGGATAATCCTGCAAAATTGTCACCAAATTGTGATTCTTTTTCTCACAAACTGTGGTATACTGAAACGACTGGCAGGGAAGTCCCTGTCCGGAAGATCGGAAGAAACAGGAGGAGCCAGCATGGATGAAATGAACGGCGCCTTTGAGGAAAAGAAGAGAAGAAAAGGCGGCAAGCGCCTGATGCAGCCGGAAAAGGCCGCAAAGGCGGCCAAGGAGCCCCGCGCGGAAAAGCCGCCGCGCGTTCCACGTGAAACATCGGGAAAGACCGGCAAGGTCGTCGGCATTGTCGCGGGTGTGCTCGTGGTGGCGTACTTGGGCCTTGGCGCGTGGGCGTCGGCCAGCCATAAAATTTATCCCAACGTGATGATGGGCGATACCAACTACGGCGGGATGACCGAGCAGCAGGTCGCCGAGCAGCTCAAAGCGAGCGTCGCGCAGGCGAAGGGCACAGATGTCGACTTTGTCCTGCCCGACGGCACGGAGGTCGCGCATGTTTCGCTCGACGAGATGCCGGAGTATGTCGACTTCGACGGACTTGCCAAGCATATCTACAACGTCTACGGCTGCAATGACAGCTTTCTGACCGCGGGCGCGAAGTATCTGCGCGCACTCTTCAAGCCGCAGGATGCGGCGCAGGTGGTCGGCGCGGCCTACTCGCCCGATTTGATGGAGAATCTTGTCGACACGGTGTGCGACAGCATCAACTGCGACCCCGTGGAGTTTGCCATCAACGTGACAGAGGATGGCAAGGTCAGCGTGACGAAGCCGCAGGACGGCCGCGCGACGACTGATACCGCAAAAGACCAGATCGGCGTATACTTAAACGGCGCGTATTTGAGCGGCGGCGACCCGTCCGAGATCGTGCTTGAGCCTGCGAGCGAGGGCGGCGTCTACGATGTCATCCCTGCACAGGAGGTCGACCTGAGCGCGCAGCGCGAGGCCGTCATCGGACAGAAGGTCAACGCGACGTATGACAAGGAGACCGGCGCGGTCACGTCAGGCCACGCGGGCGTGGAATTTACGCTTGTTGACCTCGAATCCGCTTACAACGCCGCGGCGGCGGGGGAGACGGTCGAGTTGCCGAACGCCACGGTCGAGACGCCGGACGTCACGGCAGAGCAGCTCCAAAAGGTCCTGTTCCGCGATGTGCTGAGCACTTACACCACGAAGGTCGGCGGCGCGTCCGGCCGCCGCGCGAACGTCAAGCTGACGGCCTCGCGCATCACCGGCTACATATTGAACTCCGGCGAAACGATGAAATACGGCCCGCTCGTCACGCCCTTTACCGCGGCGAACGGCTACAGCGCCGCGCCCGGTTACTTGCAGGGCAAGACCGTCGATATGGTCGGCGGCGGCGCGTGTCAGGCGAGCTCCACGCTCTACGCCGCGGCGCTCTACGCCAACCTTGAGATCGTGCAGCGCACGAACCACGGCTTTGCGTCCGACTACATCGGCCTCGGCCTCGACGCGACGGTCGCGCAGGGCGGGCCCGAGTTCGAGTTCCGCAACAACACGATGTATCCCATCAAGGTCGTCGCCGAGTACTATGCGAGCGGCGGCAAGAACTACCTGAAGGTGTCCCTCCTCGGCACCAAGGTGGACGATACCTATGTGAAGATCAAGACCGAAGTGCTTGAAACCATCCCGTTCTCCGAGCAGATCGTTGAGACCGACGAGCTCGCCCCCGGCGAGCGCAAAGTCGAGCAGACCGCCTACACCGGCTACAAGGTCAAGACCTACCGCAACGTCTACTCCGGTGACGGCAAGCTCATTTCGTCCACGTTCGAGGCGAGCAGCAATTATAAGGCGCGCAACCGCATCGTGCTCGTCGGCAAGTCCGCGGCAGTCACGCCGACGGACCCCACCACGCCTGTCGATCCCGGCACGACCACGCCGACGAACCCGACAACGCCCGTTGACCCCGGGACCACGACTGACCCGGGCACCACAACTGACCCCGGCGTGACAGACCCCGGCACGACGACAGAGCCGCCCGTCGAGCAGGAAAAGCCCAGCTGGCTCGATACGGGGCTCGACCGGTAAAAACAGCAGAACGAGAAAACGGAGAGGCATTGCCTCTCCGTTTTTACGTTGTTCAAGTGTTATTCGCCGTCCGAGTCCATGTAGAGCTCTTCGGCCTTCTGCTGCGCGGCGATCAGCAGCGCGCTGGCCTCACCATAGTTCTGCCTGTCCATTTTCTCCAGCGCGTCAGTCACGGCGTTGAAGAGGAGCAGATACATTGCCTTGTAGTCCGTCATAGAACCACCCTTGGAAAATTATATAACGTTTTGTTATATAGCACAATATAACATTTTGTTTTACGTATACTTCTTTACAGAATCTAAACACGAATTCTGGATGGAGTGAAGCAAAATGTATCGACGCATTCGAGATCTGAGAGAGGACAGCGACCTGACGCAAAAGAGCTTGGCGGACTATCTGAGCTGCTCGCAGGTCTGCTATTCCAACTACGAGACCGGCAAGCGCGACGTCCCGAGCGACGTGCTCATCAGGCTCGCGCGGTTTTACCACACGAGTGTGGATTATCTTGTGGGGCTCACGGAGGAGCGGGCTCCTTACCCTAAAAAGAAATAGTACATAGTGCCATGTTCTCGCACGGGTGCGAGGGGGATGCAGCGCGACAGCGCTGCTTTTGTCCCTGCACTGTGCAGGGGGGCGGGGGAAGGCAGCGCCTTTGGCGCTGCACGGAATAAGGGGGCCATTCTCTCACGTGAGAGAATGGCCCCCTTGGACCCCCAAGAGAACGCGAGGGGAGGGCCCCTCGACCCCCGACATTGGCAGTCTCAATCTCGAAGAACTGCTCAGCCTGCGGAATCAGGTGCGGTGTACATGGCTTCGCCATGAACCCCTACTGTTCGCTACCACTTGCAACCGCGCCTTACTATCGTGAGGCGCGAGTGACGATTACTTGGCGGCAGACTGCTTGCGGAATGCGGCATTGCTTCGCTCGCCGCATTGAGGAGTGCCGCGGTAGACGGATATTAGTCTGCACTCCTACAAGATCAGCAGAGCGGCAGCGGATAATAGGAGTAGGCCAAATCGTATAGCAGAGGCAAACGCGGCAACGCCGCGCGCAGGCAGTCGATTCGGCAAGCGCCGCACCTCTTCGAACTGCTCGCTTGCAATGTGAATTTTCTCTGGGAGGGTGCAAGGGAGGGATATCTCTTTTCGAAAAAGAGATATCCCTCCCTTATCCGTTCCCCTGCCAGCAGGGAAACAACACGCTTCCCCCGCAGGGGGAAATTACTGTTTTTTCCTGATCAGAATAAACGGCGTGCACTGGTCATCCTGACCCGCGGGGTTATCGCGGATGATCTCACACAGCTGCTCGTCGGTGAGGGTCACGTTGTCGGCCTTGCCGAGGATGTCGCGCGTGAAGTCGTTCGCGTCGACGATCATCGCGCGCACGCCGGTCTTCTCATAGATCTCGTTGCACACGCCCGAGGGATTTTCCGGAATACGGATGCCGTAGTCGCCGTAGACGGGGAACACGTCGGGGTAGAAGCCGTCGAGGCCCGTGACCTCCATGCCGACCATATCGTAGAAGATGCCGTGCTTGCCGACGAGCTTGCCAAAGCCCGCGCAGATGGCGGCCCAGAGGACCTTCCACGCGCCGCACTCGTCGATGGCGAACTGCATCTTGCACACCTCACCCACGCCGATGCCGGCGCTGTTGTGCTGGATGGCAAAGCGGCTGAGGAATTTCGCCAGCCACGAAATTTTCATATCCTTGCGGTAGACCACGCGCTTCTGGCACAGGGCGATGATTTTTTCGCTGATGCTCAGCAGGTCGCCCTCCTCGTAGAGGGGCTTGACGTAGCGGTTGACGAGTTCGATGTAATCCTCGCCGATCTCGACAAAGTGCGTCTGGATGGCGTGGCGCAGATAGACGCCCGTGGACGTCTCAATTTCAACGTTTTTGGAGCCGTTTGCAACAAAATCCATGAAAAAAGCCTCTTTCGTGCAGTATTTGAATCAATCAAAATATGAACCGATGGTATTGTACCACAAAATCCGCAAAATGCTACTGTAAATTGCAAAAATTCAGGAAAGAAAAAAGCGCGCCGTCCGCGGCGCGTGCTTGACGCGGCGGACGGCGTGGAATGACGAAAGACGAAAAGGCGGAGCGCTTACTTTTCGGTGATGACCTTGATCACCTTTTCATAGCTCTCCTGGGCGATGGGTACAGCGTGCGCGAGCAGCGCCTCGCCCTTCTGGCAGCACTCGTCGCGGAACGCCTTGTCCTTTAAGGACGAGAGGTTGATGAGCACGTTGAGCCATGCGCTCTCCATCGCGGTTTTGAGCGTGAGCGCGGCAATACCGAGGTCGCTGACGACGTTCGGGTTCGTCGTGCCGACGAGACCGGCGCACAGGTCGATAGCCTCGGAGCAAATTTCCATCATTGTCAGCGGCACCAGCGTGCAGTTGCGGAAGCTCGCCTGCACCGCGCCGCGGCGGATGGCCTTGTGCTCATCGTCGTCCTTCGGGAGGGCCAGAGATTCGATCAGGACATCGAAGACCTCGCTGTCGCGGTTCATCACGTCGATGAAGCGCTCCTTGAGCTCATTGCCCTTGGCAATGGCGTCCAAAAGGCGCTCGCGGTCGTTTTCAAAGCCCTTCTTGTCGAGCGTCAGGCCGTTGACCATCATCGTCAGCGCCACGCCGACGCCGCCGGCAAGGCCTGCCACCGCGCCGCCGCCGGGGGCGGGAGTGCCCGCGCCGACTTCGTTGATGAGCTCGGTTACTTTCATATCTGCGATCTTCATAGTGCCCTCCCTGGGTTAAAATTAAAAATTCATCAGGAACAGGCGGAGGCGCGCTCCACCTGTTCCTGAGCTTGTACAATTAAAACAGGCCGGTGATCTTGCCGTTTTCATCGACGTCGATCTTCTCGGCGGACGGGACCTTGGGCAGGCCCGGCATCGTCATGATGTCGCCGGTCTTGGCGACCAGGAAGCCCGCACCGGCGTTGACCTTGAGGTCGCGGACGGTGATCTTGAAGCCGCGGGGCGCGCCGAGCTTGCTGGCGTCATCGGAGAAGGAGAACTGCGTCTTGGCCATGCAGATGGGCAGCTTGTCAAAGCCGAGCTCGGTGAGCTGCTTAAGCTGCTTCTTGGCGGAAGCGGCGATGACCACGCCGTCAGCGTGATAGACCTTGGTAGCGATGGCGTTGAGCTTGTCCTCAATGCTGTCATTGACGTCGTAGACGAACTGGAAGTGGTTGGGCTCGTCGCACAGGCGCACGACTTCCTCAGCCAGCGCAAGACCGCCTTCGCCGCCCTTGGCCCACACTTCGCTCAGGCGGACGTTGACGCCCAGCTCGCGGCACTTGCTCTCGACGAGGTCGAGCTCGGCCTTGGTGTCGGTCGGGAACGCGTTGATGGCGACGACGCAGGGGAGACCGTAGACGTTCTTCACGTTGTCGACGTGCTGGAGGAGGTTGGGCAGGCCCTTTTCAAGCGCCTCAAGGTTCTCACTGTTGAGCTCGGCCTTGGGCACGCCGCCGTGATACTTGAGCGCGCGGACGGTCGCAACGATGACGACAGCGTCGGGGTGGAAGCCTGCGGCGCGGCACTTGATGTCGAGGAACTTCTCGGCGCCGAGGTCGGCGGCGAAGCCGGCTTCCGTGACGGTGTAGTCGCTCAGGCGCATCGCGGTCTCAGTGGCCTGGATGGAGTTGCAGCCGTGGGCGATGTTTGCGAACGGGCCGCCGTGGATGAACGCGGGAGTGCCTTCGAGCGTCTGGACCATGTTGGGCTTGATGGCATCCTTTAAGAGCGCGGCCATCGCGCCCTCAGCCTTCAGGTCGTGCGCGGTGACGGGCTTGTCGTCATAGGTGTAGGCGACGACCATCTTGCCGAGGCGCTCCTTGAGGTCGGCGAGGCCGGTCGCAAGGCAGAGAACTGCCATGACTTCGCTCGCGACGGTGATCTCAAAGCCGTCCTCGCGGGGCACGCCGCTGGCCTTGCCGCCAAGGCCGTCGATGATGTGGCGGAGCTGGCGGTCGTTCATATCGACAGCGCGCTTCCACACGATCTTGCGGGGGTCGATGCCGAGCACGTTGCCCTGCTGGATGTGGTTGTCGAGAAGAGCGGCGAGCAGGTTGTTCGCCGCGCCGATGGCGTGGAAGTCGCCGGTGAAGTGCAGGTTGATATCCTCCATGGGGACGACCTGAGCGTAGCCGCCGCCGGCAGCGCCGCCCTTGACGCCGAACACGGGGCCGAGAGAGGGCTCGCGCAGGCAGACCATGGTGTTCTTGCCGAGCTTGTTGAGCGCGTCGGCAAGGCCGACGGACGTGGTGGTCTTGCCCTCGCCCGCGGGGGTGGGGCTGATGGCGGTGACGAGGATCAGCTTTGCCTTGCGGGGCAGCTTGCGGATCTCGCTTAAGTCGAGCTTGGCCTTGTAGTTGCCGTAGAGCTCAAGGTGCTTTTCGTCAATGCCGGCCTTGGCGGCGACGTCGACGATTTTTTCCATTTTATGTGCCTGGGCGATCTCAATGTCGGTCATGGGGAATACCTCCTAAATAATTATGTATTTAAAAGCGGAGAATTGTCTCTTATTGACAAAATCAATTATAGCCGAACGATAGAGAAAGGTAAACTGTTTTGCAAGCCTCTTTTTTCCAAAAACCTTAAAAAATTAAGCGTTGGTTCGCGTGCCTTAAAAAGAAAAAACGGGAGATTTTTGGACGAATTTTCAACGCTTGCGGCAAAGGTCAAAACGAGAAAAGCGAAAGTTGCCAGCGCCCGGCTTTCATTTCACTCTGCCGCGTCACAGCGTGATGCGCATGGGCTCATCCAGCGTGACCTCGCCGCCGATGCTCGCGGCGATGACGTTTCCGCCTTGGCGCTCGACGCTTGCGCGGACCGCGCCCGCGGGCTGCCGGTATTCGCACGAAAAACTGCCGTTTTCCATGCGTTCGCTCTGCGCGACGGCGCAGGCGACGCTGCCGCTGCCGCAGCTGCCCTCCCAGACGAGGGAGCCTGTCTCGATGACCTTGACGAGCGGGATCATGCTGCGCTTTTCCGCATCGAGGAAAATGACGCCGCAGGCGTCAAGCCCTGCAATTCCGGAAAAGATCGACTCCGCCGCGCGGAAGAACCCTTCGCTCGGCTCCACGCCCTCAACGACGAAGTGGGCGATGCCTGTTAAGTCGACGAGCGTGCCCTCGTGACCATTCACCGTGACACGCTTCACGCTGCGCGGACAGGGCATTTCAGCGCGCGCCGTGCCGGATTTCAGATCGACCTGCGCGGTGACGGCATGGTCGCAGCCGCTCACGCGCAGCTTGACCGAGGAAAGGCCGCCCTTTTGCTGGGCAATATACATGCCGTAGGCGCGCGTCGCGTTGCCGCAGAATTCACCGCCCATCATCTCCATGTGGCCGTCGACGTCGTCCTCGGCGGCGCAGGCGTAGCCGACCTGCTCGGCCTTGAGTGCGGGGATCGCCATGATTTTCTCCGCGATGGCCGCGCGCTGTGCCTTTTCGACCGGATCGAGCACGAACACCGTAATGTTCCCCGCCGGGTCCGCCCGTAAAATGTTCAGTTCCATAGTAAGCTCCTCCTAAAAAAAGAAGGTGTAAAGCCGAAATAACTTTACACCTTCTTTTACATCCTGTCAATTCGTGTCAAAACACAAATCTTTCAGCATTATTGTCCCCAAATCGGTAGCAATAACCATTTTTGAGACGCATCACATTTGCGGCCGCGCACGCCGCAAATGATCTTAACCTGTCCCGAAGGACGACATGTGCGTCCGCAGGGACACTCTGCAAACTTTTTCACGGTGAGTGAAAAAGTTTGAGACCCCTCTCAAAAACGGGCTTGCCCGTTTTTGACTTACTCAAAGTCGGGGATATACTCCTTGACGATATCCAGCAGCTCGCCGGAGCGGATCATCGCTTCCACCGCACGGATGTCGGGCCAGATCTCACGGTCGATCTCATAGAAAGCGACCTTCTCGCGCACGTGCTGATAGAGAGCCTCATGCAGCGGGGTCATGCCCTGGCCGTGGGTGTTCAGGCGGCGGCGGATGTCGATGGCCTGGCAGGCGGTCATCAGCTCGTCAGCGAGGACGTCCTGCGTGTTCTGCAGGATCATCTTGGCCTTACGGGCAGCGGTGGTACCCATGGAGACGATGTCTTCCTGGTTGGCGGAGGAGGGGATGGAGTCGACGGAAGCGGGGTGAGCGTAGATCTTGTTCTCGCTGACCATGGAAGCGGCAGCGTACTGAACGATCATGAAGCCGGAGTTGACGCCGGCCTCGGTGGTCAGGAACGCGGTCAGGCCGTTGGAGAGTGCGGGGTTGACCATACGCTCGGTGCGGCGCTCGGAAGCGTCGGCCAGCTCGCTCGCGGCGATGCCGAGGAAGTCGAACGGCAGGGCCATGGGCTCGCCATGGAAGTTACCGCCGGAGATGACGGCCTCGTCGTCGAGGAACATCAGCGGGTTATCGGTGACGGCGTTGAGCTCGATCTCGACCTTCTCGCGGACGTAATCGAGAGCGTCACGGCAGGCGCCGTGCAGCTGCGGGATGCAGCGCAGGGCGTAAGCGTCCTGAACGCGGTCCTTCTGGCAGTTGTCGAGGATCTCGGAGCCGTCGAGCAGCTTACGCATGTTCGCGGCGACGAGCATCTGGCCCTTCTGGCCGCGCACCTGATGGATGCGGGGGTCGAAGGCGTTGCGAAGACCCGTCAGGCCCTCGAAGGACATGGACGCGATCACGTCGCCGAGCTGGGCGGCGCAGATGGTGTCGTACAGCGCGAGAGCACCGACGGAGGTCATCGCGCAGGTGCCGTTCGTCATGCCGAGGCCTTCCTTGGAGACCAAGGTGTCGAGCGTCTTGATGCCGGCCTTGGCCATGGCCTCAGCACCGGGCATCTTCACGCCCTCGTACATGGCCTCGCCCTTGCCGAGCATGGGGAGCGTCATGTGAGCGAGAGGAGCCAGGTCGCCGGAGGAGCCGAGAGAGCCCTTCTGCGGGACGACCGGAGTCACGCCCTTGTTGAGCATCTCGAGCAGCATCTCGACGAGGATGGGACGAACGCCGCTCACGCCGCCGCACAGAGCGTTGGCACGCAGCAGCATCATGCCGCGGACGATCTCGTCAGCATACGGCTCGCCGGCGGCGGTGCAATGGCTGAGGATCAGGTTGGTGGAGAGCTGATTGCTCATCTCCTTGGGGACGGCGACCTTCTGGAACTCGCCGAAGCCCGTGGTGATGCCGTAAGCGACGCGGCCCTCAGCGGCGATCTTCTCGGCCAGGGCGCGGGACTTCTTCATGGCTTCCAGAGCGGAGGGAGCCAGCTCGACGGTCGCATTGTAGCGAGCGATGGCGACGAAGGATTCGAGCGTCAGGCTGTGGCCATCGACGACGACATGCTTGATCGCGGTAGGATTCATGATCATGGTAGTGTCCTCTCTTTTCTCAAAGTTCCGGTGTGACCCGGTCGGCGTGTCCGGTCGCCCGAACCGCCCAAGTGCAAGAAACGTGTCGAAGCGTTCCCCTTACTTTCCGCGCATGCCCGTGCGTGGATGGCGCTCCGCCTGTGGAAAAGTCCCACAGGATCGTTCTGGAAACAGTATAGCACATTTTTGTGCAAAATCAATAGTTTTTTGCCGGAAAAAGTTTTCTTTGTTGTGCGTTATCACCATATTTGGATAACACACTATCAGGGTACAGTGATAGAATTGGACAGAATAGATAAAAAAAGCGCCCCGCTTTTGCGGGGCGCCCTTCATTCTTTGTGGAAAGGTCACAGTTGTTCACTTCTTGTGCTTCTTGCTGGACTTCGGTTCGGGCGCGGCATAATCCATGATGCGGATCGCCGGATTCTTCTTTTTGATGAACGCGTAGATCTCGTCGAGATCCTCGCGCGGGAAGAAGAGAGCCTTTTCCGTGTTGCCGTGGCCGATGTGCAGGCGCACCATGTCGGCATGGCCGCGGTCCTCGCACACGATCGCGTTGATGTCCTCCCAGGGGAAGAACTCGTAGTTGGTGGTGAACTGCATATCGTAGAAGATCTCAAGTCCGCGGCTCGTGAGAGCGGCGTCCTTTTTGGTCATCAGCGTCAGCAGATACAGCACTGAGAATGCGAGCGAGACGAAGGCGAGCAGCGGATTTCTGCTGCGGGTCGAAATGCCGAACAGCAGCAGCACGACAACCAAGATCCATCCGCCGGTCTGCACCCACTTTTTACGTGGCTTGAGCGACGACTGCGCGGGGTAGATCGGGGGCGGGACGGATTCCCAGGGAAGCGAATGTTTCACAGCGGTGATTCCTTTCTAAGTAAAGCGGGGAAGGGGGCTTACGCGTTGATCTTGGGGGCCTTACCGGCAGCACGGCGAGCCTCGAGGTTCGCAAGGGCCTTGGCGTGAGCCTCTTCGGGAGCGCCGGCGGGCTTGCCGGCCTTGGTCTTGCCGAAGATATTGGTGTAGGAACCGTCAGCCCAGAAGATGTTGCGGCCGAACAGAGCGGTCACATAGGCGTAAACGGGGTTGAGCAGGTTGACGAACGCATACGGGAAGAACACCAGCGGGCTCATGCCGAGAACGCCGGTCTGGTAAGCGCCGCAGCCGGTCCAGGGGAACATAACGGCCCAGAGGGTACCGGCATCTTCCAGAGAACGGGAGAGCATATTGCGGCCGAGACCGAGCTCGTCGTACTTGTCAGCATAGATGGGGGCGGGAACGCCGATGCCGAGGAACTGGTCGCACATGGTGGCGTCGCAGAAGATGGAGGTCAGCAGGGTCGCGAGGATGAGGCTGCCGACGGAGTGGATCCTGTGCTTCAGGCCGCCGAACAGACGCTCGACGCAGCCGCAGCGCTCCAGAGCACCGCCGTAGGCGAGCGCGAGGAGGATGAGGTTGATGGTCCACATGGTGCCGTTCATACCGCCGGCCTTGCCGAGGATGGAGTCAGCGACTTCGTTGCCGGTCTCAACGACGATACCGTTGTGCAGCATGTTGAAGATGTCGCCCAGGGCGCGGGAGCCGTAGATGGAGGTGGGCTGGAAGATCATCATGAAGATGGTCGCGGTGGCAACGGAGATGGCGATACCGACGAGGCCGGGCACGCGCAGGATGCACATCACGATAACCACGATGATGGGGATGAGCAGAACGGGGGAGATCACGAAGGCCTCGCGGAACGCGTCCTGAATGGACTGGGCGACGGTCGGATCGTAGGCGCTGGCGTCGATGTTCAGGCCCATGATGGTGTAGAGGATGAGGGCGATGACCAAGGTCGGGCCGGTGGAGGAGACCATCGCGGTAACGTGGTCGAAAAGACCGGTCTCGGCAACAGCCGCGGCGAGGTTGGTGGTATCGGACAGGGGGGAGAACTTATCGCCGACATACGCGCCGGAGATGATCATACCGGCGGTGAGGGCGGGATTGATGCCAAGGCCCGCGCCGATGCCGAGGAACGCAAGACCGATGGTGGCGGTGGTGGTCCAGGAGGAGCCGCACGCCATACCGACGATCGCGCAGAGGATGCAGCCGATGGGCAGGAACAGCTTCGGGGTCAGCAGATCCAGACCGTAGACGATCAGGGAGGGGATCGCACCGGAGGCCATGAAGCTCGAGACCAGGAAACCGACGGTGCAGAGGATCAGGACCGCTTCCATGGAAGCGCTCAGGCGCTCGATCATACCGGAGAGCATATCCTTGAAGTCGTGACCGCAGAAGTGACCGACGATGCACGCGACGACGATGGACATGACCAGGGGCATATGGGCGTCATGGTAACCGGATTCGGAATGACCGAGGAAGCAGTAAAGCATGAACCCGATCATTGCCACAATGGGAATTAACGCCAGCAGAAAACTGGGCTCCCGTGCGACTTTCTTTTCATTTGCCATTGATAAAATACCTCTCTCTTCATAAAAATACTTGCCCGTCAGGAAGCGGGAAGCCGCTCCTCCCCGTGACGAACACGCTGCACACCGCACGCGGGGACGTGCGTTTTCTGTGGAGGGGTCCCACAGAAAAACAGACACAGAACTTAGGCAACAGCACCGTCGGGCAACGGTTTCTTGCACGCTGTTTCCCATGCCCTAATCTATTTGTGAACTAATTGTAACATACCTGTTCAGCAAAAGCAATAAAATTCGCGTAGATTCCAAAAAATATTTTAGTCAATTCTTCTATATCGGGATGACGTGATGTTATGTTGATATGCTTTTACGGCATTGCAATAAAGCAAAACGGACAAAAAGGAGCAGGCGCTTAGCGCCTGCTCTGATCAAAATGACGAATGGCTTACTTTTCTTCTTTGGCCCGCTCGAGCAGCAGCTTATAGCCGTCCGCCCCGTAGCAAAGGCACTTATTCACGCGCGTGATGGTCGTGGACGAAACGCCGATCTTCTGCGAGATCTGCGTGAAGGTCTTGCCATCGGCGAGAAGCGACGCCACCTCGAAGCGCTGGGACATCGCCTCGATCTCGCTGAAGGTGCAGAGATCGTCGAAGAAGCGGTAGCATTCTTCCTCCGTTTTCAAAGATAAGATCGCCTTGAACAGGTGATCGGTCTCTTCGCTTTTCATTTTGCTCTGGTACATCCAACGTTCCTCCTCAACGATCCGATCGGATCGACTCCTGTCCGCGCGGTGTGGCCGCGGCGGACGCCGAATGACGGCTGCCCGGAAGCTGCTTGCGGGCGAACCTCGGTTTTCGGAGTTTGCCCGTTGATATTGTCTCTATGGTAACAAAAAGCGGCAGTTCCGTCAAGCGCAATTCGTGCTTTTTGGCGGATATCTTCATTTTTCGTGAACACTGTCCGCGACGGAAAGAAAAATTTTTGCACCGCAGGCGGCGAAAGCTATGGCAATTCCGCGCGGAAAATGCTATACTGTCTCGAAAGTGAAAAAAACGGCCGCGGACGCTTGACAATCCCTGCGCCGTACCGTAAAATATCTGTCAACCACTCCGATACGCTGCTGTGCCACCGCAGTACAGTACGCTGTCCATACATTCTATTAGGAAAGGACACACACTATCATGGCAACGATCAAAGCTCACACCTTATCCGGCTTTATGGAGCTGCTTCCCGCGCCGCAGACCCAGATGGAGCGCCTTATGGAGGTGCTGCGCTCGTCCTACGGCGTCTATGGCTTCACCCCGCTCGACACGCCCATCATCGAAGCGAGCGACGTGCTGCTCGCCAAGGGCGGCGGCGAGACTGAAAAGCAGATCTACCGTTTCTCCAAGGGCGACAGCGACCTGTCCCTTCGCTTCGACCTGACGGTGCCTCTGGCGAAATACGTTGCCCTGCATTATGCCGACCTCGCTTTCCCGTTCCGCCGTTTCCAGATCGGAAAGGTCTATCGCGGCGAGCGCGCGCAGCGCGGCCGCTTCCGCGAGTTCTATCAGGCAGATATCGACGTCATCGGCGACGGCGAGCTCGACATCACGAACGATGCCGAGATCCCTGCCATCATCTATACCGTCTTCTCCCGCCTCGGCCTGTCCCGTTTCCAGATCCGCATCAACAACCGCCGCATCTTAAACGGCTTCTACGCGATGCTGGGCCTTTCCGACAAGTCCGGCGATATCATGCGCACCGTCGACAAGATCGAAAAGATCGGCCCTGACCTCGTGCGTGCGATCTTGGTCGACGACTACGCCATCGAGGGCGAAAAGGCGGATGAGATCCTCGCCTTCATCGGCATCAAGGGCACGAACGAAGAGGTGCTCGCTTCTCTTGAAAAGTACCGCGGCCGCAACGAGATGTTCGACCAGGGCCTCGACGAGCTGACGACCGTCGCCAAGTACCTCGGCGCATTCGGCGTGCCGCAGGAGAACTTCGCGGTCGACCTGACCATCGCGCGCGGCCTCGACTACTACACCGGCACGGTGTACGAGACGACGCTGCTCGACCACCCCGAGATCGGCTCGGTCTGCTCCGGCGGCCGCTACGATAACCTTGCGGAGTACTATACTGACCGCAAGCTCCCCGGCGTCGGCATTTCGATCGGCGTGACGCGCCTGTTCTATGTCCTCGGCGAGCAGGGCCTTCTGAATAGCGACATCTGCACCGCGCCGGCGGACGTGCTCATCCTGCCGATGACCGAAGATCTGAGCGAGGCCATCTCACTCGCCACCGACCTTCGCGCCGCAGGCGTCAGCACGCAGATCTATACGGAAAAGAAGAAGTTCAAGGCCAAGATGAACTACGCCGACAAGCTTAAGGTGCCCTACGTCTACTTCCTCGGCGAGGACGAGATCACCGCGGGCGTCGTGTCCTGCAAGGACATGCGCACCGGTGAGCAGGTGAAGCTCCCCCGCGCGGAGGCGGTGGAAAAGGCCAAGGCCTTTGTGGAGTCTGACCGCCAAAAGCCGGTCATTTGTGAAAAGTAAAAAAGAAGCAGCCCGAAAGGGCTGCTTCTTTTTTGCGCTCCCTCGGGGAGCGGTTGCTTTCCGCGCAGAGCGCGGAGGGAAAATGCGGCGTGCGCGCCGCAGCACCAAGGGGGCCATTCTCTCACGTGAGAGAATGGCCCCCTTGAACCCCCAAGAGAACGCGAGGGGAGTTCCCCTCGACCCCCAACATTGGCAGTCTCGATCTTGAAGAGCTGCGCAGCCTGCGGAATCAGGTGCGGTGTACATGGCTTCGCCATGAATCTTCTGCAATTCGTTACGTCTTGCAACCGCGCCTTACTGTCGTGAGGCGCGTGTGACGTTTGCTTGGCGGCAGACTGCGTGCGAAATAGCGGCATTGCTGCGCTCGCCGCATTGTGGAGTGCTCCGGTAGACGGAAATTAGGCTGTACTTCTACAAGATGGGCAGAGCGGCACCCGCAAGGAGTGTACCGCATCCGTAAGGCGGCAAAGCCGCCAACGGCTGCGCAACAGCGGATAATAGGAGCAGAGGCAAATCGTCTAGCAACACCCAACGCGGCAACGCCGCGCGCAGGAAGTCGCATTTCGGAGGCACAAAGGTCATTCAAGCTCTGGACTGCCAATCTAAGCCTTTCTCTTGGGGTTCCAAAGGGGGCCATTCTCTTTTGCGAAAGAGAATGGCCCCTTTGACTCGCTCCCACACGGTGTGGGGAACAACGATGCAGCGCTGCCGCGCTGCGATAAAAACCCCGCTGCGCGGGGAGGGCGCAAAAAAAGGCAGCCTTTCGGCTGCCGATTTTTTCAGTCCACCGTGCGCATGAAGGACGTCGATCCCTTCTGGAATCTCACATCCAGCTTCACGCGGTCCGCGCGCATATAGCTCGTGGTGTATTCATAGGTATGCCCGTTCTCGGTCGTGGTGCGGCGCTGATGGAAAAACGCCGCCGAGCCGGGCGCGCAGTGCAGAAGCTGCGCCTCGTGCGGCGCGAGCACGACGGCCTCATACGTGTCCGACGCGGAAAACGGAATGACGCCGACGTGGTAGAGGAGACTGTAGAAGCTGTGCGTCTCCAAAAGCTCGCGCGTCAGGTTCGGGTAGATGTACTCTGGGTAGTACGACGTCTCCAAGATGAGCGGCTCGCCGTCGACGTTTCGCACGCGCGTGAAGCGATAGACCTTCACGCCCGGCTCAAGGCCCATGAGCGTCACGATCTTGGGACTCGGCGTGATGACCGCGAAGTCGACCAGCGTGGACGACGGCGTTTTTCCCAGCTGGGAAATTTCCGTCGTGAACGAATACTGCACGCCCTTGCGGCGCGTGTTCGGGTCGGTGACGAACGTGCCCTTGCCGCGCTTTCGCACGACGAAGCCCTCTTCCTCCAGCGCGCCGATGGCCTGACGCACGGTGTTGCGGCTGATATCATACGAGCGGCAGAGCTCGGCCTCGCTCGGCAGCAGGTCGCCGACCTTGAGCGCGCCGGAGGTGATGCTGCGCTTGATGATGCCCATGAGCTGGGAGTAGAGCGGGATCTCGCTGTCGAGCGACAGCGGATTTTTGAGAATCGGATTGTGTTCCATGATGGGAACCTCCCGAGAAATACGTTTTGGAATATTCCCATCATACCACATATCTTTGAGATGTTCCAGTACCTTTTTGCAATTTCTCCCTCATTTTGCGCGAAAAGACAGGGAAAAAGGCGGCCTTCGGGCCGCCTTTTTGAAATTTGACTGCTTCAGTCCAGAATTTCCTGCGCGCCGGTCTTCAGATTCACGCGCACAGAGTGCGTCACGAGCGGGTCGCTCGTCTTTTGATGGTCGATATCGTAGACGGCGGTGGTGTAGACATAGCCGTCGCGGATCTCAAGGGCACCGGGGAAGTAGCTGATGCTGCTGCCATCCTCCGTGACGCTGCCGTAGAAATAGTCCGCATCGCCGATGCTCGTCCAGGTCTTGCCGCCGTCGGTCGAGAGGCGCAGGTTGTTTACTGTCGGCGGAAATTTCGTTGTCTCGACGATGGTGCTGCCGCTGATGGCGATGGACTCGTAGCCGTAGAGCGTGGCGGACTGCTTGCCGTCAGCGCCGTAAAGCTCCGTGACAAATGAGCCCATGATTCCGCCGCCGATGTAGTAGCGGAGCGCGACCTGATCGCTCACAACGGATAACGTTGCATCGACCGTCGTGTCGGTCACATCGTTGACCGGCAGATCATGGAGGACCTCCACGCTGCCGCCCTCGTGCCAGCGATAGAATTTACCGCCCGCGGTGTACCAGAGATAACCGCCCAGATCAACATAGCTGTCGGCGGCCTTGATGAGCGAGTCGCGGCTGACGGCGTTCGTCGTGGTGGTCGAAGATGCGTCGGATGTTTCGGTGCCAGACTGGGCGCTGTTGAACCATGCGAGCATCGCGTCGTAAAGTGTCGCATAGTCGCCAAAATTGCTGACCTTGTAGTAACGCGCGTCGTCACGCTGATAGAGCATGACATTCGTGCCCTCGTAGAAGGCTAAATGCGAGGAATCGTTGTTGCTGAGCCAGAGCGTGAGCGTCTGTTTCCCGTCGTCCGGGGTAAATTCCTCGTTCAGCAGCGCGTAGCTACACTCGTCGAGCTTGACGGTGGGTGTGACGTTCCGCATATTGCAGTCGCTGACCGCAGCGCTGTTCTTACTGAGGTACATCCATGCCGCGCCGCCGTTCGACGCGAGCTGAAGATCGGCCTGAAAATCGGAATCGTCCAGCGCGGGATCAGCCGCCGCGTCGGCGTCCCAGTTCACCGTGAAGCTTCTGACCATCGCCCGGAGTACCTCGGCCTCGCCCTCAACGGCGCGGTCGCGGTTCCAGCCCCACTGATTCTCTTCCGTGCTGCCGTCGAACGTCCAGTGCGTTGTGACCTCGTAGCAGGTGCCGTCCGGCGCATCAAAGAGCGTGACAATTGTGTTGCTCATGCCCTCGTGCGTCACAAAGCGCCAGCCCGCGTCGGTCTTCTCGGCCTTTGCGCCGGTGCTTTCCCATTCCGCCTTCGCTTCGTCAAGGCTCTGCTCGAGCTTCTTTGCGTTGAAGTAGGAGCCGGTGTCGTAGCGGGAGTACCAGAACTCCGTCCCCGGATTGCACGCCCAGGCGGTGATCGGCGCATAGAAGTAGTAGCTGCCGTCGCCCGAAATGAGCCGCGCCTCGCACTGGTTGGCGCGGCCGTAGCCGTCCGCCGCCGTGTCGTTCAGCAGGTCGGGAATGAACATCTTCGGCAGATCAAGCCCCGCGTAGTCGACATAGAAGTCGTGCAGGTAATACTTTTCCTCTCCGCTGTAGCTGCATCCGTTGTACCACAGCCCGTCGTTGCCGGTATAGGTGCCGATGACCTGATAGCCGGTCTTCTCGCCGTAGGTGTAGTGCAGGACGGTGAGATAGTGCGTCCAGTTCTCGTTGAGATATCCGTCGTCCGTCAGCTCCTGCCCGCCGATGACGTCGATCTGCATGCCCGCCTCGTTCGTGGGCTTCATCTCATACTGGAAGTACCACAGCTCCAGCACCGTGCCGTCGGGGGAAAGGTTGCCGAGCGAATCTGCCTGCTCCAGCTGCGTCACGCGCACGTCGGCGACCGTGTCTTCGATCGAGCGGGACGCATAGTCGTTGTTTTCCGACACGGAATAGGTCATCGTGCCTTTTTTGAGGTCTTCCACGCACGCGGCGGCATAGTCGTCCATCGAGGCGTAGATCGGATTGACCTGTTCGTTCAAGCGGAAAACCGAACAAAAGAGTTCGCTGCCGTCTTCTTCGTAATCGCCGGCAAGGCCGAGGTAGACCGAGCCGTCCTTTTGCTTCAGAAGATAGACCTGATTCGGTTGACCGTCACTTGCCTCTTCGCAATGGCCGCTCCAAGCGGACTTGTTGTTCTGTATGAGATCGTCGACCGGCGAAGCTTTGGTGCTGCCGAAGAGCGCGTAGAAGGACTGCTTTTCCAGCGTGTATTCCTCCATCGGGCCGTAAATGGATGTGGAGCCCCAGGCGTCGCACAGCGTCACATACTTTTCTCCGGCAGTATTTGTCGTGGTGCGGAAGGAGGGGTAAGTGCCGTCCGTAAAGCCGTCCGTAAAGGCGGGCGCTTCATATAAGAGTATGTCGACCGTATAGCTCTTGTCGGCAAACGGGTCATCATTTTTCTGCGTCTGTGCGCGCTCGCCCCAGCCGACGGCGCAGCCCGCCGTCAGCGTCAGCGCCAGCACGAGGGCGACAACGCCGAGGCCGCGCTTTTTCTGCGCGCCCAGCACGTTCGTGATGCGGCGCTTCAGACGCTCGACCGTGCCGCCGAAGCACGTCGTCGCGGGCAGCGCCCGCACGCTGGACTGCACGGCGGCGAGCAGTGTCCGGCTGTAAGCCGCGCGCTCGGGGAGTTCGAGCCCGTCGGTCGCCGCGCTGTCGCAGGCGAGCTCGATGTCCTCGTCCGCCTGACGCAGCATCAGATACACCACGGGGTTGAACCAGTGCATCGCGTTGGCCGCGAGCAGCACGAGCTTTAAGAGCATATCGCGCCGCTTGAGGTGGCACAGCTCATGGCGCAGGATGTAGCGCAGCTCCTGCACGTCGTAGTGCTCGTGGGGCAGGAGCAGCCGCGGGCGAAGAAGACCTGTCACCGCGGGGGTGGAGATGGCCTCGCAGACGATCATCTCCGGCGCGCTCACGCCTAAGTCGCGCGCCGTGTCAGAGAGCAGGGAGGCGTAGTCCGCGCGGGCGACGTCTCTCTTCCAGCGGCGCACCGTGCGGCGGAAGAGGGCGTAGGAGACACCCTGATACAGCAGGAACGCCGCCGCGCCCGCGAGATAGCCGTAAAACAAGATCGTCGTCACGGGGATGTAGCGCGTCGTCTTCTGCTCGGGATTCGTCACGGGGCGCTGGATGATCGTGTCGCGCACCTGTGCGGGGGACTGGCCGCTTTTTTCGGCCATGTCGCCGAAGAGATTGTCGGTTGATTGGATGGTCGTCTTATCCGTGCCGACAAAGAGGGTGTAGTCTTTCGGCGGCGCGGCCTGCACCGGCGCGTTTTTCACCGAAAAATCGACCGGCAGCAGCAAAAATGCCGCCAGCGCCAGCCACAGCCAGCAGCGCGTTTTCGCGCGGTAGCGCTCGCGCCAGAGGGGTTTGAGTACCAGCATCGCCAGAATGGCGAGGGAACCTAACAGGGAAGTTTTCAACAGATTCAGCAGAAATGTTTCCATGGTGCGTCCTCCTTATATTTCCGTTTAACGGCTCATATCGTCCAAAAACTGCCGCAGCTCGTCGATCTCGCTCTGCTCGAGCGGCTGCTCGGCGTTCAGCGCCGCGACGAAGCTGCCGAGCGACCCGCCGTAGAGCCGCTTCAGGACGCTGCGGCTCTCAAATTCGAGGTATCTGTCCTTTGAGACGAGCGGCGTGTACAAATTGTTCCGCCCCTCGCGGCGGCTCGAGAGGAATCCTTTTTCGCACAGGCGAGTAAGGTAGGTGTTGACGGTGTTGGCGCTCCAGCCGTGGCTCGCGAGCGCGCCGTCGAGATCGCCGCGGCTGACCTCGCCGCCGACGGCCCAGATGGCCTGCATCACGGCAAGCTCCGCGTCGGGCAGTCTCTTCTTATCGTCCATGGGTTGACCTCCTTAGATGATCTACTACATTTGTCGTTGATAACTATATACTACATATGTAGTAGTTTGTCAAGCGCCTTTTATGTCCTTTTTTGTTTTGCAGCGAAAATTGCAGAAAACAGGGGAAAGGCATGACGGCAAATCGTCAAAATGAAAGATGCTGTTCAATTATTTGAATAAGTTCTTGCAAATCTTTCTGAAAATCGCTTGCTTTTGTGCAAAGCGCAAGGTATAATGAAGAAACCGTATGAAATCATTTGGCAATTCAATAAATAAAAATTTGAGAGGAGATCTTTATCATGGCAAAGTTCAAAGTTTACTACACCATCGAGCTCAACGAGGTGGCCACGCACATCTTCGAGTCCAACGACTTTGAAGTGAAGCTGTGCAGCCATAACGACGAGGAGACCTACGTCAAGGAGCTCGCCGAGTTCCAGCCCGACGCCATTATGTGCCGCACCGAGCCCATCACCGCCAAGATGATGGACACCTGCAAGAACCTCAAGGTCATCGGCAAGCAGGGCGCCGGCCTCGATAACATCGACATGGACCACGCCCACGCCAAGGACATCACCGTTGTCTACGCGCCCGCCGGCAACGCCAACGCCGTCGCCGAGCACGCCGTCATGCTGATGCTCATGTGCGCCAAGCGTTTCACCTATGTCGACCGTCAGTTCCGCAGCGGCAACTTCCTTGTCCGCATGGGCATGGAGCACACCTATGAGCTCGGCGGCAAGACCCTCGGTATGATCGGCTGCGGCCGTATCTCCCAGCTCGCCATGCAGAAGTGCAAGTATGGCTTCGGCATGAACGTCATCGGCTACGATCCGTACCTCACGCAGGACAAGATCGGCGATCTGTGCGAGCTGAAGGCCACCGCCAAGGAGGTCTGGGAGCAGGCCGACTTCGTGTCCGTGCATCTGCCCGTCGTTCCCTCCACCGAGCACTCCATCGGCCGTGAGCAGTTCAGCTGGATGAAGCCCACCGCTTCCTTCATCAACTGCGCGCGCGGCGCTCTGATCAAGGAGAACGAGCTTGTCGAGTGCCTGAAGGACGGCACGCTGTTCCAGGCCGGTCTCGACGTGTTCGAGCATGAGCCCATTCAGGAGTCCAGCCGCGAGCTGTTCAACCTCGACAACGTCATCATGACCCCGCACATGGCCGCCACCACCGAGCAGAGCGTTCTGAACTGCTGCACCAGCGTTGCCAACGACATCGTCGCCGTCTGCAACGGTCAGGAGCCCAAGGTCAAGGCCCAGAAGCCCAAGTTCTAAGTTATTTCTGTTTCGTAGAAACTACTTATTAAAAGGGACGCCTCGAAAGAGGCGTCCCTTTTTTGCGCCCTTGGGCGCGGGAGGACAGCCGGGCAGAGCTGCTGCTTTTTATTCCAACAGCGTGTGGAGACGCGGGAAAGGGGGCCATTGTCTCACGCGAGACAATGGCCCCCTTTCCCATGCAGCTCCAGCGGTGCTGCTTTCCCTGCGCCTTTGGGTGCAAAACGATCCCTTGGTGCAAGATATTCTTCATTCTTGTTAAATAGTTAACGAAATGAAAGAAAAAAATCAAAATTGCCTATATTTTTCGCAACTTTGCAGTTGATTTTTCATTTTTCTGTGTGTATAATCAAAATCGAAGAAAATCGGATCTCATTCCGGATTCACAAATTTTAAAGGAGAAGTCAAATGAAAGAATTGTACGTCGTCAACTGCTGCCGTACCGCTGTCGGTTCCTTCGGCGGTTCCCTGAAGAACACCCCTGCCGCTCAGCTCGGCTCCATCGTCGTGAAGGAAGCCCTCAAGCGCGCGAATGTCGCTCCCGAGAATGTCGATGAGCTGATGTTCGGCTGCATCCTGACCGCCGGTCTCGGTCAGAACGTCGCCCGTCAGGTCGGCGTGGGCGCAGGTCTCCCCTATTCCGTCCCCGCCTATACCGTCGGTATGGTCTGCGGCTCCGGTATGAAGTCCGTCATTGAGGCTGGCCGCGCCATCCTCGCCGGCGACGCCGATATCGTCGTCTGCGGCGGCACCGAGAACATGAGCGCCGCTCCTTATGCTGCTCCCGACGCCCGCTGGGGTGCCCGCATGGGCGACAAGAAGCTTGTCGACACCATGATCAAGGACGGCCTGTGGGATGCGTTCAACAACTACCACATGGGCACCACCGCCGAGAACATCTGCGATGTTTGGGGCATCACCCGCGAAGAGCTCGACGCCTTCGGCGCTGCCTCCCAGCAGAAGACCGAGGCTGCTCAGGCTGCCGGCCGTTTTGACGATGAGATCGTTCCCGTCCCCGTGAAGGTCAAGAAGGAGATCGTCGAGTTCAAGAAGGATGAGTTCCCCCGCGCCGGTTCCACCGTCGAGGGTCTTGCCAAGCTGCGCGGCGCGTTCCCCGTCGGCCCCGAGGGCGTTGAGGACGAGATCGTCCACACCTTCGAGCCCACCGGCATCCACGAAGCCGATACCAAGAAGCACGTCCAGCGCGTCACCGCCGGTAACGCCTCCGGCATCAACGACGGCGCTGCCGCCATCGTCCTCGCTTCCGGCGAGGCCGTGAAGAAGTACAACCTCAAGCCCATGGCCAAGCTCGTCAGCTGGGGCCAGGGCGGCGTCGACCCGAAGATCATGGGCGTCGGCCCCGTGCCCGCTTCCCGTCAGGCCATGGAGAAGGCCGGCCTGACCATCGACGATATCGACCTCGTCGAGGCCAACGAAGCCTTCGCGGCCCAGTCCATCGCTGTTGCCCGTGAGCTCGGCTTCGACATGAGCAAGGTCAACGTCAACGGCGGCGCGATCTCCATCGGCCACCCCGTCGGCGCTTCCGGCGCTCGTATCATCGTCACCCTGCTGCACGAAATGCTCAAGCGCGACGACGCCAAGAAGGGTCTTGCCACCCTCTGCATCGGCGGCGGCCAGGGCGTTGCCACCATCTTCGAGAAGTGCTAAAGCACCGCTAACCCCTGAAAATAAAAGGAGACCTCGAAAGAGGTCTCCTTTTTATTTTGTCCTCTGCACGGTGCAGGGAAAAATGCAGTGCCCCTGCCGAGACGCAAAAAGGAAGCAGCCCTTTCGGGCTGCCCCTCACGCGCCCTCGCGGGCGCAAGCGCCGTACAGTGCGCCGCGCTGCGATTTAACCCTCCGCCTGCGCGGCGACGATCGCCTCGTAGATCGTCTGCGGGTCGAGCTTATCATAGTCCGCGCTCGTCGCCATCGCGGCGGCGTCGACCTGCTCGGCGATGAAGTTCGTGAAGTAATCGTCGCGCACCTCATCGGCGGCTGCGGCCTTGTCGAGCGGCAGGCGGAGCAGGATGTGATAGCCGAGGCTGGATTCGACGACTTCACTCACCTCGCCCTCGGAAAGCGCGTAGGCGGCGTCTTCAAACTCCTGCACCATCGAGCCGGTCGTGAAGGTGTAGCCCGTGGGATGGCTCTCGCGGCCGGGATCCTCGCTGTACTCGTCGGCGAGCTCGGCAAAGTAGGAGGCGATGTCGTCGCCGGTGTAGGAATTGAGCTTTTCGACGAGCTCCTCAGCGAGCGCTTTCTTTTCGGCCTTCTGCTCGTCGGTGAGGGCTTCGCCGGTCGTCATGTTCTTCGTCGCAAGCAGGATGTGGTCCGCCGTGATGTAGCCCTGCTCGGCGGCGTAGACGGCGAGGTCCTCGTCGGAGGCGTAGAGCGCGCTGCCCTTGGTATTGTAGAGCTCATAGAGATTCTGATACAGGTAGTTCGAGCGCGCGACGCGGTCATAGGTCTCGCGGCGCATGCCGAGCTTGGCGATCTCGGCCTCAAAAGCTTCCTCGCTGCCGTACTGGTCAATGTAGCCCTGGTCGCTCTCGGCCATGGCGGCCTCCTGCTCGGCGGTAAGCGTCACGCCGTACTTGCTGGAGAGATTTTCAAGCACCAAGTGCTGCTTGACGGACGAGAGCACGCTTGCTTTCACATAGTCGGCGACACTCGTGCCGTCGGAGAGGGTGTCGTCCCAGTTGATGGACGAGCCGGTGTAATACTGCATGTAGCTGTTGAGATACGACACGTCGTAGCCGATCCAGTATGCGACAAGGTCGGCGCTCGCGCCGTTGCCGTTCAGGCTTGCGACGATCGCGTCGGGCGCGACGCCGGTCGCTTCGTAGCAGAGACCCTCCTGCATCGTGCCGGAGGTGAAGCCGTTCGAGGGCGAGAGCGACACGACGGCAAAGGTGAGCGCCGCGGTAATGGCCGCCGCGCCAAGGAACGAAAGCAATCTCTTCTTGATCATAATGTTACCTCTTTTTCGTTTTCTTCCTTATTCACACGCAGGTCTCCGACCAGCGTCAAGGCTGTATCCAATGCGTCCTCGTCCAGCGAAAGACGCAGCAGGAGCTTCGGCTCCGTCCCCGTGGCGGAGAGCGTGAGCCGACGGCGGTTCTTCGGCAGTGAGCAGAGGGCCATCACGGCCTCCACGGGGACTGCCTCGGACGCGGCAAAGGTGAAGGTGATCTCGCTGCCGCGCTGCGAGATATCGCTCACACCGATCTGCACGGCCTCCGCGCGCAAAAGCGCGACGTCCATGAGCTTGAGGACCGGCTGGGGCGGCTCGCCGTAGCGGTCGATGAGCTCGTCGAGCAGCTCCTGCGACTGCTCGGCGGTGCGCAGCGCCGCGATGCGGCGGTAGATATCCATGCGCTGCTCGCCCGAGGGAATGTAGCTCTCCGGCAGGTTGGCCGAGACTGTGAGGTCTGCCGAGCATTCGGTGCGCTGCGGCGCTTTTTCACCGCGCTGCTCGAGTACGGCCTCTTCCAGGAGCTGCAAGTACATATCGTAGCCGACGCTCATCATGTAGCCCGACTGCTCGGGGCCGAGCAAATTGCCCGCGCCGCGAATCTCAAGGTCGCGCATCGCGATGCGGAAGCCCGAGCCGAACTCCGCGTATTCGCGGATGGCCGTCAGGCGCTTGGCCGCAACCTCGGTGAGGATCTTGCCCGCGCGGTAGGTCATATAGGCATACGCCCGGCGCGCGCTGCGGCCGATGCGGCCGCGTATCTGGTGCAGCTGGGCGAGGCCGAGGCGGTCGGCGTCCTCGATGATGAGGGTGTTGACATTCGGAATGTCGATGCCCGTCTCGATGATCGTCGTGCAGACGAGCACCTGAATTTCTCCGTCCGAGAGCTGCTGCATCACGGACGACAGGCCCTTTTCGTCCATCTTGCCGTGCGCGACGCCGATGGCGACGTCGTCGCCGAGGAGCTTTTTGAGTGTCGCGGCGCAGCGGTCGATGGTCTCGACGCGGTTGTGCATGTAGTAGACCTGCCCGCCGCGCGCGAGCTCGCGCCGGATGGCGTCGGCGATGACGCTCCAGTTATGCTCGAGCACATATGTCTGCACCGGCTGGCGGTCGACGGGCGGGACCTCGATGGTCGACATGTCGCGGATGCCCGAGAGCGCCATGTTGAGCGTTCTGGGGATGGGCGTTGCCGAGAGCGTCAGCGTGTCGACCTGACGCGAGAGCTCCTTGAGCTTTTCCTTGTGCGTTACGCCGAAGCGCTGCTCCTCGTCGATGATGAGAAGGCCAAGGTCCTTGAAGTGCAAACTCTTTTGCAGCAGCGAGTGCGTGCCAATGAGTAAGTCGATCTTTCCTGCGGCGGCGTCCTGCAAAATCTGCTTCTTCTGCGCCGGCGTTTTGAAGCGCGAGAGCACTTCGATGCGCACGGGGAACGAGCGGAAGCGGTTCAGCGCCGTCGCGTAGTGCTGCTGGGCGAGCACGGTGGTCGGCACTAAGATGGCCGCCTGCTTGCCGTCGAGCACGCACTTCATCACGGCGCGCAGCGCGACCTCAGTCTTGCCGTAGCCGACGTCGCCGCAGAGCAGGCGGTCCATCGGCGTACTGCGCTCCATGTCGGCCTTGATCTCGGCGATGGCGCGGAGCTGATCGTCGGTCTCTTCGTAGTCGAAGGCCTCTTCAAATTCCTTCTGCCACGGAGAGTCGGGCGAGAAGGCGAAGCCAGGACGGCGCTGGCGCTCAGCGTAGAGCGCGATGAGTCCTTTGGCAAGGTCCTTCGCCGCGGCGCGCGCCTTCGTTTTCGCGCGCGACCAGTCCGTGCCGCCGAGCTTACTGAGCTTCGTACGTATTTGGCCGTCCTCGTCCTCGCCATGGCCACCGATGTATTTCGACACCATGTCGAGCTGCGTCGCGGGGACGTATAAGCTGTCGTTGCCCGCGTAGCAGATCTTGATATAGTCCTTGTCCACGCCGTCGACGCGCATGCGCTCGATGCCCGCAAAGCGGCCGATGCCGTGGTGGACATGCACGACGAGATCGCCGGGGGAGAGGTCTTCATAGGACCGCAGCGCGGCGCGGGCCGACGTCTCTTTCTTCGGCCGCGCCTTTGCGCGCTTGCCGGAGAGGGGAGCGGTCAGCTGGCCCTCGGTCAGGATGACGAGCTTTAATTGTGGATATTCGCTGCCCGCGCTCAGCGCGCCGAGGCCGATGACGGTCTCGTGCGGGGCGGGGAGGCGGTCGTTTTTCAAGTTGAGCTGCGCGCGGATGTTCCGCTCTTCCAAAAGGCGCCGGAAGTTTTTCGCGCGCGTTTCGTTGCCGCAGAGAACGAGCACGCCGCAGCCTGCGCCAAGATACCGCTCCATGTCGCCCGCGGCGGTCTCGAGGCTGCCGCCGTACGACGGCAGCGATCGCGCGTTCATGCTGAGGATGGCCCTCGGCGGCAGCAGATTGCGCGACGTGGGGAGCGAATCGAGCAGCAGCACGGGGAACGCGCCCATGCGGTGGCTCAATGCCTCCTGACTCAGCGCGAGCGCGGCGAATTCGCCGCACAAAATGCCCTCTTCGATCAGGGGCTTTACGTCCTCGGAGAGCTCCCAGTGGTAGTTCTTGCTGCGCTCCAAAACGCGCATGCCGTCGCTGACGGCGATCAGCGTGTCGGGTGAAAGATAGTCGAACGCGCAGACTTCGTCGGGGTAGCACGCGGCGAGATACCGGTCCATGCCGCCGAGCGGCAGGTCGTTACGAAGGCGCTCGATGTCGCTGCGCAGCGTTTGGACGATGGGGCTGTCCTCGGCCTTTTTCGCGATCTTCTGCGCGGCGCGCTCAAGGCGCTCGAGCATTTTTTCGCGCCCGCCGTCCGAGAGGGCGGGCAGCACCTCTACCGCGGGCAGGACGGTCAGGGATTTGACATTCTGCGTGCGGCGCTGGGTCGTCACGTCGAATTCGCCCATCGCGTCGACCTCGTCGTCGAAAAACTCGACGCGCACGGGCGCGCTCAGCGGCGACCAGACGTCGAGAATGCCGCCGCGCAGCGCGAACTGGCCGACGCCCTCGACCGTTTCCGCGCGCGTGTAGCCGCTTTCGACAAGCTTTTTCGAGAGCGCGTTCAGGTCAAAGCGGTCGCCGAGCGAAATGTCCGTCACCGCGCCGCGCAGCGCGTCGGGCGGGAGCGTTCGCTGCATCAGGCCGTCGACCGTCGCGACCAGGATCGGCGCTTTTCCGGCGGCAAGGCTGCACAGCGAGCCGATGCGCTGCTGCTCCCAGCCGTGGGAGGCGAACACGCGGTCGCGCAGCTGCCATTCGCGTGCGAACAGCAGGCTCACGTCCTCGCCGAGCAGCTCGTGCAGGTCGCCCGCCATGCGGTTTGCCTCGTTTTCATCCGCGCAGACGATCAAAAGCGGGCGCTGTGTCTTGTGCCGCACGGCAGCGGTGAGCTGCGCGCGGTGCACACCCGAAAGGCCCGACACGGCGATGGGCGATGTGCCCGCGTCGAGCGAGAGCAGCAGCTCGCGCACCTCGGGAAGAGAAACGAGCGCTTCGTTGAGTTTGTTCATTCCCTGCGCCATGCCGTATCCCTCCTCCCGCAGCGCGCAAAAGGGCAGATCCGCCGCAGCCGCGGCGGGTCATGCCCGTGGTCGTCAGTCATTTTATTATATAGGCTTTTGGCAAAAAGTCTATGTCGATTTTTTAAATTTTGGCGGCAAAAAAGCGTTCAGCCGTTGTAGCGGTTCTGCGCGGCGCTCACGCCGTCGGTGATGATGCACTCCGCCGCGCTGAGCGCGCGGTCGAGCACACCGTCGATGACCTTGCGCTCATTGGCCGTGAACGGGCCGATGACCCAGTCGACAATGTCGTGCTCCGGCGCGCCGACGCCGACCTTGACGCGCGGAAAAGCGTCGGTGCCGAGGTGCGCGATGATGTTCTTGAGACCGTTGTGTCCGCCCGCGCTGCCATTGCCGCGCACGCGGAGCTTGCCGAGCGGGAGCGAAATATCGTCGGAGATGACGATGACGTGGTCAGCGGGAATTTTATAGAACCGCGCCGCCTCGCCCACAGCCTCGCCGGAGAGGTTCATGTAGGTCTGCGGCATCATCAAAAGCACATTCGCCCCGCCAAATTCGATGACTTCCGTCAGCGCGCGGAAGCGCAGGCGGTTGCAGCGCAGATCGCGCTTGTCGATCAGACGCTCCGCGGCCATGAAGCCGATGTTGTGGCGGGTGTTTTCATACTGCTTGCCGTAGTTGCCCAAACAGACGAGCAGCCATTCCGGCGGGCCGGATTTTTTGAAAATCATGAAAATGTTCCTCACTTTTTGCGCCCGTGAGGGCGCGGATGCTTTTTCGCACAGGTGCGAAAGGCTTTGCGGCACATGTGCCGCGTGATGCGACCCCCATTTTCTTTCCCGAGAAAGAAAACGGGCGGTGTGACCGTCCAAAAGAAAGGCGTTTCCCATTGCAAGCGAGCAGCTCGAAGAGCTGCAATGCTTGCCGATTGCACTGCCCATAGCGCGGCGTTGCCGCGTTTGGAGTTGCTATACGATTTGCCTCTGCTTCTATCATCCGCTGTTGCGCAGCCGTTGGCGGCTCTGCTGCCTTACGGATGCGGCACACCCCTTGCGGGTGCCGCTCTGCTCATCTTGTAGGAGTACAGCCTAATTCCCGTCTACCGCCAGTCCCTACAATGCGGCGAGCGCAGCAATGCCGCTATTTCGCACGCAGTCTGCCGCCGAGCAAACGTCACTCGCGCCTCACGATAGTAAGGCGCGGTTGAGAGTTGTCACGAAACGTAGGGATTCATGGCGAAGCCATGTACACCGCACTTACATTGCGCAGCGCGTGCAGCTCTTCAAGATCGAGACTGCCAATGTGCGGGGTCGAGGGGCAGAGCCCCTCGCGTTCTCTTGGGGGTCAAAGGGGGCCATTCTCTCACGCGAGAGAATGGCCCCCTTTACTCGCTTCTTTGCGCGGCGCAAAGGACTTACGCCCCCACGCAGCGGGTCATACCAGCAAAGTTATTTCACTAATTCCTAAAGGAGTTTTAGTTAAAAAGTTTCGCGATAGAAATTTCCTGATATGTGCGCTCGATCGCTTCGGCGAACATCGGCGCGACGGTCAGGTACTTGATGCGGGACTTGGCGAGTTCCTCTTCGCCGGCAGGGGCGGGGATGGTGTCGAGCAGGGCGAGCTCTTCGATGCTGCTCGCGGCCAGGCGCTCGAGCGCGGGGCCGGAGAGAACGCCGTGGGACGCGCAGGCGTAGACCTTCTTCGCGCCGCCGACCTCAACGATGGCCTTGGCCGCGTTGCAGAGGGAACCGGCGGTGTCGACCATGTCGTCGAAGAGGATGCACTCCTTGCCCTCAACGTCGCCGATGACGTTCATGACCTCGCACTGGTTGGCCTTCTGGCGGCGCTTATCGACGATGGCGAGGTTCATGTGCAGCTTCTGGGCGAAGGTGCGGGCGCGGGCGACGGAGCCGACGTCGGGGGAGACGACGACCATGTCCTCGCACACGGAACCGAACTTCTTGGCGTAGTAGTCGACGAAGATGGGGTTGCCGAAGAGGTTATCCACGGGGATATCGAAGAAACCCTGGATCTGGTTGGCGTGCAGGTCCATCGTCAGCACACGGTCAACGCCCGCGGCGACGAGCATGTTGGCCACGAGCTTGGCGGAGATGGGGTCGCGGCTCTTGGCCTTGCGGTCCTGACGGGCATAGCCAAAGTAGGGCATGACGGCGGTGATGCGGCCGGCGGAAGCGCGGCGGCAGGCGTCGACCATGATGAGAAGCTCCATCAGACTGTCGTTGACGGGCTTGCAGGTGGACTGAACGAGGAACACGTCGCTGCCGCGCACGGTCTCGTACAGGGAGACGGAGGCCTCGCCGTCTGCGAAGCTCTTGACCTCGCTCTCGCCGAGCTTGGTGCCGATGATCTTGCAGATGTCCGCTGCCAGTTTGGGGTTTGCGTTGCCGGTGAAAATCTTGATGTCCTTACCGTGAGAGATCATGTTGATGTACTCCTCTGTTTATAAAAATTTTTCTGAAGTTACTTTTTCTCGTGCGCCGCGCGCCACTGTTCCGCCCAGCCGGGCTTGTTGACCTGACGCTCGCGCGCGATGGCGAGGGAATCGGCGGGCACCTCGTCGGTGATGGTGGAGCCGGCGGCGATGTAGCTGCCGTTTCCGACCGTGACGGGGGCGATGAGGTTTGTGTTGCAGCCGATGAAAGCGTCGTCGCCGATCGTGCAGCGGAACTTTTTAAAGCCGTCGTAGTTCGTCGTGACCGTGCCGCAGCCGAAGTTGATGCGCTCGCCGCAATCGCTGTCGCCGACGTAGGTGAGGTGCGAGATCTTCGTGCCGTTGCCGATGACGCTGTTTTTGATCTCGACAAAGTCGCCGACTTTGACATGATCGCCGATCTTCGAGTTCGGACGGACATAGGCAAAGGGACCGACAGTCGTGTGCGCGCCGACGGTGCTCTCATTGAGCTGCGAGGCGTTCACCTCGGTCTCGTCGCCGACCGTGCAGTCGCGGATCATGGCGTTCGGGCCGATGGTGCAGTTCTTGCCGATGACGGTCCGGCCGCGCAGGATCGTTCCCGGCAGGATGACCGTGCCGCTGCCGATCTTGACGCGGGGGTCAATGTAGGTATTGTTGGGGTCCATGATGGAAACGCCCGCGGCAAAGTGCTTGTCGGCGATCTTGCGGCGGCACATGTCCTGTGCGGATCTGAGCTCCTCGTCGTCGCCGACGGGCAAAAAGCCCTTCGTGATCTCCGCCCCCTTGGGGAAGGCGGCGAAGGCGCCGTGCTCCTTGAGCACCTTGCAGCACTCCTTCGCGTCCGCGGAGTAGACCGCGCCGCCGGAGAACACGCCCACGGGCAGCACCGCGCCGTTGACGATGAGCACGCTGCCCTTTTCATCCTTGAGGAGCGTTAAAAGCTCTTCCCCGTGTCTGGCACCGTCGACGTAGACAACATCGGCGTTTTCGGGGACGTAGGGGCGCATCATGTCGTGCGCCCGTTTGTCAGACACAATAAAAAACCGCTCAATGCCCCGCCCCATCAGTTCTTCGACCATCCACGTGAGAATGGGGCAGAACAAAATGGGCCTCAGCATCAGCGGTGCTTGTTCTTTTGTCAGGGTCATATCGTCCGGCATAAAGAGAACTGCCAACTTCTGATCCATCGGAGCTCATCTCCTTTCAATTCTACTCTCTATTAACGACATTATAGCAAAGATGCCCGAAAAATCCACCGTTTCTCACAAAAAAAACAAAAAATTTTTGATTTGGCGGCTTTACTTTTGCATTTTCAAAATTTCGTTTCAAAAGACTGCATTTTAGGTTGAATTCGCAATATTTTTGCGGTACAATGATAAAACTTTCGCGTGGAGGAGGTGCTGTCATGCTGAATATCGTGCTCGTCGAGCCGGAGATCCCGCAAAACTGCGGCAATATCGCGCGCACCTGCGCGGCGACGGGGGCGCATCTGCATCTCATCAAGCCCCTCGGGTTCGACATTTCCGACCGCGCCGTCAAGCGCGCGGGGCTGGACTACTGGTACCTTGTGGATATCAGCGTGTACGAAAATTTAGCCGACCTTTTTGCAAAGCATCCCGAGGCGGAACGCGACTGCTGGCTCGCCACGACCAAGGCTCCGCAGGACTACTGTCAGGCGGAATTCAAGGACGGCTGCTGGCTCTTTTTCGGAAAGGAGACCGCGGGCCTGCCGGAGCCTTTCCGCGTGGCGCACTATGAGCGCTGCATCCGCCTTCCGATGCGGAAGGAGGCGCGCAGCCTGAATCTATCGAACTCCGTGGCGATCCTGACGTATGAAGCGCTGCGGCAGACTGGCTTTCCCGGTCTCAAGCACGAGGGGGAAATGCTCGAAAAAACGTAAGATCCCAAATTCGTTTTAACTGCGTAACCAAATCGTATGTGTATATTATGAGGAGGAAACAACATGAATTATAACAAGAAGACTGTTCTCGATGTGGACGTGAGCGGCAAGAAGGTGCTGCTGCGCTGCGATTTCAACGTGCCCCAGGACAAGGAGACCGGCGAGATCACCTCGGATAAGCGCATCGTGGCCGCGCTGCCGACCATCCGGTATCTGCTCGACCACGGCGCGGCGGTCATCGCCTGCTCCCACCTCGGCAAGCCCGAGGCCAAGTTTGACAAGTGGGTGAAAAAGCAGACCGAAAAGGGCAAGGACCCCGCGACGCTGACCGAGGAGAAGTGGAAAAAGTCCCTTGACAAGCTGACGCTTGCGCCCGTCGCCAAGCGCCTGTCCGAGCTTTTGGGTAAGGATGTCATCTTCGCGCACGACGTCGTCGGCGAGGATGCCAAGGCCAAGGCCGCGGCGCTCAAGGGCGGCGAGATCATGCTGCTTGAAAACACCCGTTTTGAAGCGGGTGAGACCAAGAACGACCCCGAGCTCGCCAAGGCCCTTGCCTCGATGGCGGAGCTGTACGTCTCCGACGCGTTCGGCACGGTGCACCGCGCGCACGCGTCCACCGCGGGCGTGGCCGCCTATCTTCCCGCCGTGTCGGGCCTGCTCGTTGCCAAGGAGCTTGAGGTCATGGGCAAGGCGCTCGACGATCCCAAGCGCCCGTTCGTCGCCGTGCTCGGCGGCGCAAAGGTCAGCGACAAGATCGCCGTCATCAACAACCTTTTAGACAAGGCCGACACCGTCATCATCGGCGGCGGCATGGCCTACACGTTCGCCAAGGCGCAGGGCGGCGAGATCGGCAAGTCCCTGCTCGAGGAAGACAAGTGCGCCTACGCGCTCGAGATGATCGAAAAGGCCAAGCAGAAGGGCGTCAAGCTCCTGCTGCCGGTCGATACCGTCGCGGCGACGGAGTTTGCCGCCGACGCAGAGCCCCACGTCGTCGACGCGATGCACATCCCCGCGGATATGATGGGCATGGACATCGGCCCCAAGACCGTCGAGCTCTTCTGCGCGGCGACCAAGGGCGCGGGCACGATCGTGTGGAACGGCCCCATGGGCGTTTTTGAGTTCCCAACCTTTGCGACCGGCACGAAGGCCATGGCCAAAGCGCTCGCCGAGAGCGGCGCGGTCACGATCATCGGCGGCGGCGACAGCGCGGCGGCAGCCGAGCAGCTCGGCTTTGCCGACAAGATCACGCACATCTCCACCGGCGGCGGCGCGTCGCTCGAGTTCCTGGAAGGCAAGGAATTACCGGGCGTTGCGTGCCTTTTAGACAAGTGAGAAAAATCTCTATTGATTTTCATATATTCGCATAGATCTTAGATTTAGACAGTAACAGGAGAAAAGACCCAATATGAATCGCAGATACCGTAAAACCATCATCGCAGGCAACTGGAAAATGAACAAGACCCCCAGCGAGACCAAGGCCTTTGCCGAACAGTTCAAGGCCATCCTTCCCAAAACCAAATGGTGCGACATCGTCGTGTGCGCGCCCACGGTCGACCTTTCTGCCGCCGTGCGCGCGTTCAAGGACAGCCGCATCGCCGTCGGCGCGGAGAACGTCTACTTTGAAAAGAGCGGCGCCTACACCGGCGAGATTTCCGCCGACATGCTCGCCGACCTCGGCGTGCGCTATGTCATCGTCGGCCACAGCGAGCGCCGCGCGCTCTTCGGCGAGACGGACGAGATTGTCAACAAAAAGGTCCTCGCCGCGCTCGAGGCGGGGCTGAACCCCATCATCTGCGTGGGCGAGAGCCTTGCCCAGCGCGAGATGGGCGTGACGATGGAGCTCATCGCGCTGCAGGTCAAGTCCGCCCTCGCGGGCGTGAGCGCCGAGCAGATGCGCCGCTGCGTCATCGCCTATGAGCCCATCTGGGCCATCGGCACCGGCAAGACCGCCACGGGCGAGCAGGCGGCCGAGGTCTGCACCTATATCCGCTCACTCATCCGCGCGCAGTACGGCGCGCGCATCGCCCGCAGCGTGACCATTCAGTACGGCGGCTCGATGAAGGGCTCGAACGCCCACGAGCTGCTCTCGCACGAGGACATCGACGGCGGCCTGATCGGCGGCGCTTCGCTCGACCCCAAGGCGCTGATGGAGATCGTCCACGCTGCCAACCAGGAGTAAGGAGGAAAATCGATGAATAAGACTCCCACCACGCTGATCATCATGGACGGCTTCGGCCTGTCCAACGATACCGTCGGCAACGCGGTGCGCGCGGCCAACACCCCCGTGCTCGACGGCCTTTTTGCCGAGTATGCCCACACGACGCTCCAGGCCTCCGGTCTTGACGTGGGCCTGCCCGCGGGCCAGATGGGCAACAGCGAGGTCGGCCATACCAACATCGGCGGCGGCCGCGTCGTGTTCCAGGACCTGCCGCGCATCACCCGCTCGATCGAGGACGGTACGTTCTTTGAAAATCCCGCCTACAACAAGGCGATGGACGACTGCATTGAAAAGGGCTCTGCGCTGCACCTTTACGGTCTGCACTCCACCGGCGGCGTGCACTCCACGCTCGACCACCTCTACGCGCTTTTAAAGATGGCGCACATCAAGGGCTTAAAGCGCGTGTATATCCACGCCTTCCTCGACGGGCGCGACACGCCCCCGACCTCCGGCCGCGACTTTGTCGCAAAGACCATGGAAAAGTGCCGTGAGCTCGGCGTCGGCAAGATCGCGACCGTTATGGGCCGCTATTACGCGATGGACCGCGACAAGCGCTGGGACCGCCTCGAGAACGCCTATGACGCGCTCGTCTACGGCGAGGGCGTGCAGGACAGCGACCCCATTCACGCCATCGAGGAGAGCTATAAAAACGGCGTGACGGATGAATTCGTCGAGCCCATCGTCTGCGACAAGGACGGCATGATCTCCGACAACGACTCGGTCATCTTCTTCAACTACCGCCCCGACCGCGCCCGCGAGATCACGCGCGCGTTCGTCGACCCCGCGTTCGACGGCTTCAAGCGCGAGTTCTTCCCGCTCACCTACGTCTGCAACACCGAGTATGACGCGACCATGCCGAACGTGCTCGTCGCCTTCCCGCGCATCAGCGTGAAAAACGGCCTTGGCGAGTATCTGAGCAAGATGGGCATGACCCAGCTGCGCATCGCCGAGACTGAGAAGTACGCACATGTCACGTTCTTCTTCAACGGCGGCGTCGAGGACCCGTATCCCGGCGAGGACCGCGTACTCGTCGCGTCCCCGAAGGTCGCGACCTACGACCTCCAGCCCGAGATGAGCGCCTACGAGGTCGCGAGCAAGTGCGTCGAGCGCATCGAGTCCGGCAAGTACGACGTCATCATTCTGAACTTTGCCAACTGCGACATGGTCGGCCACACCGGCGTCTTCGACGCGGCCGTCAAGGCCGTCGAGACCGTTGACGAGTGCGTCGGTCAGGTCGTGGAGGCGACGCTCAAGATGGGCGGCATCGCGATGATCACCGCCGACCACGGCAACGCCGAGCAGATGCTGCAAGCCGACGGCAAGAGCCCGATGACCGCGCACACGACGAATGTGGTGCCCTTCATCCTCTGCGGCGCGGGCACCGAGCTGCGCCCCGGCCGTCTCGCCGACATCGCGCCGACGATCCTCGACGTGATGGGCCTTGAGCAGCCCGCGGAAATGGACGGCAAGACGCTGATCGTCCGCTAAAAAATCGAATCTGCCATGTTTAGAAAAAGCTCTGACGGTACACACTACCGTCAGAGCTTTTTTGCTCGCAATTTTCGCACGAGCCGCAAAGCGGCGGAAAGGATGAAACATGGCAGGATCGAACGGCCGCGCAAAGCGGCACTTCTTCGGCGGGACGGGCTTATACATAGCCCTGTTCCTCGGTGTGACGGCGCTGGCCGTCGCGGGCTATTGGACGCTGCTGCCGAAAAATACGACGGACAAGGACGCGGAGAACGTCTCCTCACAGGTAGAACTCCCCGTGCAGGACGAAACGCCGCAGATGCCGGAGGCGGAGCTGCCGCAGGAGGCGGCAAAGCCGGCAGAGCCGGTGGAGGAGCCGCCCGAGGACCTCATCGTGATGGATGAGGCCACGGGCGTGGAGGACACCGTCCCCGCGATGGAGAGCGAGACGGACGCGCAGCCCGTCGCCCCGCGGCTCGTGGTCGCGCCGCTCGTGGGGGAGGAGGTCGCGGCGTTTTCGGTCGACGAGCTTACGTATAACGAGACGCTTGGCGACTGGCGCACGCACGACGGCATCGACATCGCCGCCGAGGTCGGCACGCAGGTGATCGCCGCGTGCAGCGGCGTTGTGACGGCGGTGCGCGACGACGACATGATGGGCACGCTCGTGACCATCGCGCACGACGACGGGTACGAGACGACGTACGCCAATCTCCGCAGCTCGCCGGGCGTCGGCGAGGGGCAGTATGTCTCCGCGGGCGAGGTCATCGGCGCGGTGGGCAGCAGCTCGATCGCCGAGTTCTCGATGCCGGCGCATCTGCACTTTTCGGTCAGCAAAGATGGGGTACCCTGCGACCCAGCAGAATTTCTAAATTAAAAATAGAGGCCGCTCAGTCATGGCTGAGCGGCCTCTATTTTTAGGGAGATCACAGCCCGCTGCGCGCATAAATCGCCCGCCAACGGCGGGCGATTTCCACACTTGCGGGCTGAGAGGTGTTTTTTGTCACGCACATGTCGCGACAAAAAACGATTTCAATTTATTTCGCGCCGTGCGCGGCGCGAAAGTCTGCGACGCGTTTTGGCGTGATTTGCGGGAGTTACTCCTTTTTCGCCTTGGGGACGGGAGAGAGCTCGTTGAGCAGGGTGAAGCCTAAGATCAGGGCGCCGCCGATGACTTGCATTGCGGTCATGCTCTCGCCGAGCAGGGTGACGGAGACGAGGACGGCGACGAGGGGGTCGATGTAGCTCAAAATCGCGGCCTCCTGTCCGGGAAGCTCCTTGAGCGACGAGAAGTACAGGCAATACGTGATGCCCGTGTGGACAAGGCCGACGATGAGAAGGTTCACCCAGCCGACGGCGTTCAGCGAGCTGAGTGTGATGCCATTTGTCGAGAGCACGTAGGGGATGAGCACGACGATGGCGGACAAAAACTGCAAAAACGTGCGGTGGATGCCCTCGACCTGATGGATGGACTTGTTGAGCAGGATGACGGTCGCGTAAAACACCGCCGCGCCGAGGCCGAAGAGAATGCCCTTGAGGTCATCCGACCCGCGCGTGTCACCAATGCCGGTGATGAGCACAAGGCCGAGCGTGGACATCACAAAGCAGAGAAATTTCTTCCCTGTCAGCTTTTCATGGAAGAGGATGGGGCAGACGAGCGTGACGATGACGGGCGCGAAGTAATAGCTCAGTGTGGCGACGGAAACGCTCGTATAGCGGTAGGCCTCAAATAAAAGGATCCAGTTGACGCCCATCGCCGCACCGGAGAGAAGCAGCAGCGGCACCTCCTTTTTGATGCGCGCGAAGGGGATCTTCTGCCTGCTGACAAGTAAGTATACGCCGATCAGCAGCGCGGCCAGCACGGCGCGGTACAGCGCCAGCTCGCCGGACGAGACGGGAATATTGCGCACAAAAAGCCCCAGCGTGCCGAAGACGGTCATCGCTACGACAAGCAGGAGACGGGGGTCGGCCTTTTTCATAAAAATTCCTCGCGATCTGACAGAACATGCAAATGGTAGTTGCCGACTATCATAGCACGCGGACTTCCCGCCGTCAATCGGGAAAGTAGAAAGAGAGGGGCCGCCCAAAAGAAAACCTTTCGGACGGCCCGGAGGAGAGAGATGGGAGCGCTAACGCGTCAATACGCGGAGCAAAACAGCAAATTCGCCAAGCCCGAACACGGACAGAAACGCCACGCCGCGAAGCTGCGGCTTTTTGACGTGGAGCGGCGTGATGTACAGTACGCCAAGCAGGAACAGCCCCAGCGCGTAGACGACCGCGCAGTTCAGGGCAAAGCGCAGCGAGAGCAGGTAGAAGAGCGGTGCGAGCACGGCGCTCGCCGTGACCGGCACGCCGAGGTAGTAGGCGCGGTGCTCGCTCATCTGGTTCTGCCGCTCCTCCTCCGTCACGTTGAAGTAGGCGAGGCGGATGAGCGCGCAGAGCGCGAAAAACGACATCGTCGCAAGGAACCAGAGCCTATCGCAGTCCATGCTCCAGCCGATGGCGGCGGGCAGCACGCCGAAGCAGACAAGGTCGTTGAGCGAGTCGATCTGGATACCGAAGCGCTTTTCCTGTTCGGTGCGGTCCTTTTTCGTGCGGGCGATGCGCCCGTCGAAGGCATCGAGCAGCCCCGCGAGCATCAGGCACAGCATGGCGTCGAGAGGCTCGTTTTGCGCGGCGGAATAGAGGCCGCCAAGCCCCAGCAGCAGCGAGAGATAGGTTGCGATCACGGTGTAGTCGTAAACTCCGATCATAAAAAACCGTCCGATCCTTTTGGATTGCAGCACCATTATACCAGACGGCGGCGGGGAAGTATCGCTAAAATGCTGACAAGGTTATTGGCTGTGGTGTGAACGCTCGATGACGCGCGCAAAGCGCGCTTCGTCGTAGATGACCGGCACGGGGTAGACGGGGTTCGCCTCCTGCGCGGCCCAGGTGGCCATGAGGGGGATGTCCTCTTTGCGGATGCAGTCGAAGCGGTCGGGAATGCCCATGCGGGCGTTCATCGCGCGGATTTCGGCGATGAACGCCTTGGCGCGCACCTCCTCCGTGTCGCCCTTGAGGCCAAGGAGCCCGGCAAGGCGCGCAAGGCGCGGATAGGCCGCTTTGCCGTAATCTTCGAGCACGAGAGGGAGAAGCACCGCGTTTGCAAGGCCGTGGGGTACGCCGTAGAGCCCGCCGAGCGTGTGCGCGATGGCGTGCACGTTACCGACGCTTGCGCGCGTGAACGCCGCGCCTGCGTCGAACGAGGCCTGCAGCATCGCCGCGCGGTCGGGGAGCGACGTGCCGTCGCGGTACGCGCGCTCCAAATGCGTGAAGATGGTCACGACGGCGTTTTCCGCGAGCAGGCGCGTTTGCTTCGTGTTGTAAAAGCGGCTCAGGTACGCCTCGACCGCGTGCGTCAGCGCGTCCATGCCGGTCTCCGCCGTGATGTGTGGAGGCAGCCCGACGGTCAGCACGGGGTCTAAGATCGCGTAGCGTGGAATGAGGCAGAGGTCGGAGATCGCATACTTGTGGTGGTCACTGCCGGTGACAACGGCGGCGATGGTCGTCTCCGACCCCGTGCCCGCCGTCGTGGGCACGGCGATGAGCGGCGGAATGCGGCGGCGGACCTTTAAGAGTCCCACAAGCTGCGAAAGCGGCTTGTCCGGCCGCGCGAGGCGCGCCGCAGCGGCCTTGGCTGCGTCCATCGGCGAGCCGCCGCCGATGACGAGAAAGCAGTCGCAGCTATCAATCTTGTACTGCGCGGCGATCTTTTCGACCGTTTCGACCGACGGATTCGGCTCGACCGAGGAGAAGATGGAGAGCAGGATGTCCTGCTCGTCAAGTTTTTCCTGCAAGGCGCGGAAGTGCTCGTCCGCGCACTGGCGGCGGCTCGCGATGACGAACGGGCGGCGCAGGCCGTTTTCGCGCAGAATGTCTGCGGCGCGAAGAAGGCTCCCCTCGCCTGAAAAGACCTCCGGCGTGCGCCAGGGGAGAAAGCGCGCGCCGACGGCAAAGCAGCACTGGAACGCGCGGCAGAAAAACGTGTTCATAGGACTTCTCCTCTTCCGAAAAATACAGACTCAGTATACCACGGAAAAACGCGCAAAAAAAGGGCTGCGCGAATGCGCAGCCCTTCTATATGCTTTCTGAACGGCTTACTCCTCGTCGTCCTCGGTCTCGATGATGCCGTAGCCGCCGTTGTTGCGGCGATAAACGACGCAGATCGCATCGCCGAAATCGGTGTTGCGGAAGACGAAGAAGCTGTGGCCCAGCAGGTTCATCTGCAAAATGGCTTCCTCCACGCTCATGGGCTTGACGGTGAAGCGCTTGGTGCGCACGATGTCGAACGTGCCCTCCTCGTGGGCCTCGAACTCCTCGGGCAGCTCCGGCAGCACAGCCTCGGCGCGCAGGTTCTTGGCAAGGCGGGTCTTGTTCTTGCGGATCTTGCGCTCGATCTGGGCCGTGGCCTCGTCGATCGCGCCGCGCATGTCGCCGTCCGGGTCCTCACATACCGCGCGGAACAGCGTGCCGTTGGCGCCGCGGAGCATGATCTCGGCGACACAGCGGTTCTTCTTCTCGACGGAGAAGGTGACAGAAGCCTCGGGCTCCTCCTTGAAAAACTTCTCGAGCTTGCCGACCTTTTTCTCGGCATAGGCCTTGACGGAATCGTTCAGGGAGACTTTTTTGCAGGTGTAGGTGAATTTCATAGTGTTGGCTCCTTTCGTTGGTGAGGAAGGAAAGAGAGGGCGAAGGGCTCTTCTGTTTCCTTTTCTGTATCATAGCACAAATGAACGAAAATTTCAAATGAACGATATATGAATTGAACATTCTTGTACATATTGACAAAATGTAGGGCACACGCCGCGAATTGACAAAAGGCGGCAGAATGCGGCAAAAGCTCCCATTGACGTTTTGGCGGACGGGCGGTATCATAAGCATCGGAAGCTTTCCAATATCCCACCCATTTGAGCCGCGGGCCATCTTGGCCGGCGGCTCCTTTTTATTTCACGCAAGAAAAAAGCGCCCTCAACGGGCGCTTCAATAATGTTCTCTTTTTAGTTGCTGACGTCATAGAATGTCTTTTCTCCCGGCGTTACGTAGCCGAGCTGATCGCGGGCAAGCTCCTGCAAAAACTCAGGGTCGTCGGCCTTTTCGAGCGCCGACGAGAGCGCGTCGTTCTCCTGCTTGGCAGCGTCAAGATCGCTCTGCAGCGCGGTGAGCTGGCTGCGCGCGTCGTCGATCTGGCTCCGCAGATGAATGAGCTGCACCCCTACCAGTGCGATCAGAATTGCGATGACGAGCATCGTGAGAAGGCTGGTGCGCTTTTTGCTTTTTTTGGCCTGCTCTGTCATGCCGATAAGCCTCCTTTTTCCTTGCGCGGCGCAGCGAATAACGGGCGCGGCGCTCATACGACTTTATTATAAGCCGGTTTCTGGAAAAAAGAAAGTATCTTTTGCAAAGTTTGGCAAGTTTACCATAAACTTTTTGGAGCCACCGCAGCGGCGCCGCCGCTAATCGCGCAAAGGAGAACAGCACCTCCGCCCAGAAGGCCCATAGCGGACGGAAAAGCCGTGCGCAGAGCGTGAAGTAGCTCACCGCGCCAAAAAACGCCGAGCAAAGCATATAGAGCCGCAGCTCGCCCCCGCCGATGCGCAGCGCGAAGAGAAACGTCAGCAGCGCGAACGCCGCGCAGTAGAGGAGATCGAGCGCGCTCGTGAAGCGCCGCTTCGTCGCCCGCCGCAGCCGCACGGCGCGCAGCAGGTCATAGAGGAGAGAAAGGATGAAGCCGAGCAGGAGCGAGGCGAGAAAGCACCGCGCCTGCTCGGAGAGCGACACGCCCACGGTGCCTCAACCCCCGAACAGGCGCGAGAGCAGGCCGCCGCGGCTTGACGGCGCATCCTCAAAGGCGATGGCGTCGATGCGCCCGTCGACATGCAGCTCGCCGCCGTCGAGGCTCAGCTTGCCGATGTGCAGGCTGTCGCCCGTGACAACGAGCACGCCGAGCGACGTGTTCATCACGATCTCGGTCTCATCGAAGCGGTCGACATCCTCTACGCCGGAGACCGTCAGGCTCTCGCGGCCGGATAATTCGATGCGCTGGGGAGAAGCGGGGGAAGTGTCGTAAGTCATAGTCAGAACCCGTCCTTTCGCTTTGGGCGCAAAGAAAGCGCCCTCCATACGATAACGTATGAAGGGCGCACCCCAAATAGTACGGTTTACTGTGCGTTCACTTCGCGGTAGAGGAGCGAGGCCTCGCTCTTGCCGGCGGTCTCGGATACATCGAGCACCTCGACCGCGAGCACGCGCTCGCCGAAGTGCAGCGCGATCACGTCGCCGACCTTCACGTCGTACGACGCGCGGGCGACCTTGCCGTTGACGGTCACGCGGCCGCCGTCGCAGGCTTCGTTGGCCACGGTGCGGCGCTTGATAAGGCGCGAGACCTTGAGATATTTGTCAAGACGCATGGAATTCGTCTCCTTTTCGGAAAAGTGCGGGATCAAAGGGGTTCCACCAACTCAAACGGCGGCGCATCGCGCCGCCGTTTTGATGATGAAAGAGCTTGACTGGGGAATTACTCCGCGACAGCGTCCTTGAACGCCTTACCAGCCTTGAAGGTCGGGACCTTGGAAGCGGCGATGGTGATGCTCTCCTTGGTCTTGGGGTTGCGGCCGGTGCGCTCAGCGCGGTGCTTGGTCTCGAAAGAGCCGAAGCCGACGAGCTGGACCTTCTCGTCGTTCTTCAGGGAGTCGATAATGGTGTCGAGGGCAGCGTTGATCACAACCTCGGACTCCTTCTTGGAAATGCTGGCTTTTTCCGCCACGGCAGCAATGAGTTCAGTCTTGTTCATCGTTTGATCCTCCTGAATAGTGTCCGGAGACGGGGCCTCCGGGGTGTATATGAGCAAAAAGCGTTGCCGCTTTTGGTCATCTGAGTTGTTCCTTGGCGTCGTTCCACAGCGCCATCAGCTCATCGAGCGGGAGAGCGGACATATCCTCGCCGCGCGCATTCACCGCCTCTTCCACCTTGCGGAAGCGCGCGATGAATTTTTCGCAGGTCTTTGAAAGCGCCGCCTCGGGGTCGACGCCGCAGAAGCGGCCGACCTTGACGGCAGCAAACAGCACGTCGCCGAGCTCTTCTTCAAAGTTTGTGCCGTTTTCAACGGCGGAGCGCAGCTCCTGAGTCTCCTCGTCGAGCTTGTCGAGCGCGCCGGAGACATCGGGGAATTCAAAGCCCGCCTTCGCGGCCTTGCTCTGCAGCTTGTCCGCCCGCCAGAGGGCGGGGAGTGAACGGGCGACGGAATCCATCGCGTCGGCCGTGGTGCGCTGGCCCTTTTCCTGCCGCTTGAGCTTGTCCCAGTTGACGAGCACCTGCTCGCTGTCGTCCGCCCGCGTGTTCGAAAACACGTGCGGGTGGCGGAAGATGAGCTTTCGCACCACGTGGTCGGTCACATCGTCGGTCGTGAAGCGGCCGGCTTCCTCTTCCATGTGGATGTTGAAGAGCACCTGCATCAGCACATCGCCGAGCTCTTCTTTCATCAGCTCGGGATCGTCGAGGTCGAAGGCCTCGGCGGCCTCATACGCTTCTTCAAGGAAGTTGCGGCGGTTCGACTCGTGCGTCTGCTCGCGGTCCCACGGGCATCCGCTCGGCGCGCGCAGAATGCGCAGGATGTCAACAAGGTCGTCATATGTGTAGACAGCTTTCTCAGGATAATTTATCATATATTCCCTCTCATTGCAAGGTGTTTTGCGCAATTTCCCTGATTTTTCAGGGGTTTTCAGCGCACGTGCAGGATGTGGGCGAGCTTTTCGCCCTTGGGCAGCAGCGCGAGGTCGTCGCGCGTGACGATCCGCAGTGCGAGGACAAGCGCGACGTACACGATGACCGCCAGCACGACCGCAAGGCCGACGTTCACGATCTGCGTCGTGGTCGCGCCGCCAAGCGCGATGTGGGCGGCGAAGAAGCGATAGGAGAATCTGGCGCACACGGCCATCACGAGCGACGCGACGAGGGGCTTTGCAAAGACCTTGAAGTAATTCGGCTTATCCTCCATCGTGCGGTAGACGAAAAAGAGGTTGAGCGACGATACGATCACAAAGCACACGAGCGTGCCGAAGGGAGCGGCGTGGATGTTGATGGACGGCACGGCGGTGAGGTTGTAGTTGAAGATGATCTTGACCACGCCGCCGATGAGCATCGTGAAAACGGGCACATGCACGCGGCCATAGGACTGCAGGATGGAGTTTGAAATGAGCATCAGGCAGACGAACATGCTCGCGATGCCGAGCACGGCCAGAAGCGAGCCGCCGAGCTCGCTGTCGTAGCGCGGGTAGCAGAGCTTCATAATGGGCTCAGCCAGCGCCCAGAGGCCAAGGCCCATCGGGAAGGCCATGAGCCCCGTGACGCGCAGCGACGAGTTGATGACGCGGGATGTGTGCACGCGGTCATTGCGCGCAAGGGAGGCCGACACCGTCGGGATGACGGAGATCGTCAGCGCCGTCATCATCGACGACGGCAGGTTGTAGAGGTTCATGCCCGAGGAATACGTGCCGTAGAGGTGGCGCGTCTCCTTGAGCGTGTAGCCCAGCGCGTTCTGGAGCTGGCCCTGCACGAGCGACGTGTCGATCAGCGTGATGATCGAGACCATCGAGGCCGACAGCGTGATGGGGATGGCAATCGAGAGCAGGCGCTTCAAGATCGCGCCGGAGGCATCCGGCGTGTCTGTGCCCGGGGTGCGCGGGCGGTGGCGCAAGTAGTCGATGAGCATGTAGACGAGCGCGAGCACCGAGCCGACCGTCACGCCGACGATGGCCGCGGCCGCGGCGATGTAATCCTCGTACCCAAGGCTCACGACGTACATCGAAAGGCCAAGGCCGATGAAGAGCTTGCTGACCGCCTCGATGATCTGCGAGACGGCGGTCGGCGTCATACGGAAGCTGCCCTGCGCAAAGCCGCGGAACGCGGCAAGGCAGCCGACGCACACAACGCCCGGGGCAAGCGCCTTGATACCGTAGGCGGCGTTCGGGTTATTGAGAAGCGCCGCGCACTTCTCGTTGCCGAACCACATGATGACAAACGAGAGGACACCGAGCGTTAAAAACGCGGCGAACGACACCTTGAGCACGCGCCGCGCCTGACGCTCGCGCCCGAGCGTCTTCGCCTCCGAGATCATCTTCGAGAGCGCCACGGGAAGTCCCGCGGTCGAGATGGTCAGAAGCACGGCATAGATGTTGTAGGCGTTGTTGAAGTCGGCGTTGCCCGTTTCGCTCAGGATGTTCGCGAGCGGAATTTTGAAGAGCGCGCCGATGATCTTCACGATGACGACACCGACGGCCAACACCGCCGCACCGCCGAAAAAGGACTGTTTCTTTTCCGTAGCCATTAAAATTTCGACCTTTTCCTTCTTAGCTGAAATAAACTGTTTTACAGCCGCTCAAGGCAGCCGAGGATGAGCGAGGAGAAATGCGGGGCGGACTGCTCTGCCATTTCGTTGACCTCCTCGCCGGAGAGCGGCTGGGGAAGAACGCCCGCGGCCATGTTGGCGCACAGCGTCACGCCGAGAATTTCATACCCGCAGTGCGCGGCGGCGATGGCCTCCGGCACGGTGGACATGCCCACGGCGTCCGCACCGAGCACGCGCGCAGCGCGCACCTCGGCGGGCGTTTCGAACTGCGGGCCGGGGAAGTACATGTAGACGCCCTCGCGCAGCGTGAGGTCCTGCTCCTTGGCGACTTCCTTCGCGAGCTCGCGCAGGCGGGGGGAGTAGACATTGGACATATCGGGGAAGCGTGTGCCGAACTCGTCGATATTCGGCCCCCAGAGCGGGCCAAAGTCGAAGAGCTTGATGTGATCGGAAATGAGCATCAGATCGCCCGCGGAATACTCGGTATTCACCGCGCCCGCGGCGTTCGTCACGATCATCGTCTTTGCGCCGAGTAAGCGGATGACGCGGCAGGCGTAGGCGGCGTCCTCCATCGTGTAGCCCTCGTAGCAGTGCATGCGGCCCTGCATGACCGCCACGCGCTTGCCGCGCAGCTCGCCGAAAACAAAGCGGCCCTCGTGTCCCGGCGCGGTGGACGCGCGGAAGTGCGGGATGTCCGCATAGTTCACGCAGGTGCGCGCCTCGACGCGGTCGCCGAGAAAGCCCAGGCCGCTGCCGAGCACCAGCAGTACCTCGGGACGGAAATCGCCGAGGTGAGACGCGATCATATCCGCGCTCTCGCAGTAATCATCATAGGTGAAGTGCGGCTTGACCGCGTCGGCGGTAAAGAAATCACTCTTATTCATCGTTATTCTCCTTGTTCGGCGTAAAAGCGGGCGAAGTCCATCAGGTTCGCGCGGCGCTTTTCGGGTCGGTCGATGTATTCGCGCGGGTATTTGGCGTTGAACGCGCGGCGGATCTGCCCGCCGCCGACCATCTTGGTCGAGCCGCCCGCGCCGAGCGAGAGGATGGAGTGCAGCTCTTCCATGATGTAGATGTTGTAGAGCCCCGTGCCGCCGGGCTTCGTCCAGCCGACATTTTCAAAGCTGCCGGACATGTACTTCTGGCGGTAGAGATAATAGGGGGCAAAACCATGTTTACGCAGCGTGGGGTCGGCATAGTCCAGCATTTGCGCGACCTCGTCCGCGCCGGGGATGCGGCTGCCTTCGAGCATGATGCGGCTGCCCTTTTTGAGCGACAGCGTGTGCACCGTGATGTTGTCCGCGCCCATCGAGATGACCTCGTCGAGACTCCTGGCAAAGCCCTCGGGCGTGTCCTCGGGCAGACCTGCGATGAGGTCCATGTTGACGTGTGGGAAGTTGGCGGCGCGCACCTGCTCCATCGCGCGGCGGATGTCGTCCGCCGTGTGGCGGCGGCCGATGGCCGCGAGGACGTTGTCCTCCATCGTCTGGGGGTTGATGGAAACGCGCGTGGTGTTGTGCGCGCGCAGCACGCGCAGCTTTTCGGGGTCGATGGTGTCGGGGCGGCCTGCCTCGATCGTGAGCTCGGCGAGACTTCCAAAATCAAAATTCTGCTCCAATTTTGTGAGCAGGCGGTCCATCTGGTCGGCGGTCAGCGTGGTCGGCGTGCCGCCGCCCATGTAGAACGACTTGACGTTCAGCCCCAACTCGCGCACGAGCTGTCCCGCGGCGGTGATCTCGTCGAAAAGCGCCTCTAAATACGGCTCGACGAGCGAGAACGACTTTTCGACGCTCTGCGCCACAAAGCTGCAATACGCACACCGCGTCGGGCAGAACGGGATGCCGACATAGAGCGAGATATCATTCGGCTCCAGCTCCGCCGCGGCGCGGATGCCGGCGTCCGCCGCCTCGATGGCAAGGCGGGCACGCGCGGGCGTGACGCAGTAGAGCTCCTGCAATTCCTTTTCCGCACGTTTTTTGCCGCCCTCGCGGATGAGCGAGAGCGCGACCTTGCTGGGCCGCACGCCGGTCAGGCTCCCCCACGCGGGGGAGATGCCGAGCAGGTCCTTCGCCGCGCCGAAAAAGCTGATGCCGACGGCGTGACGGCGCTGTCCTTCTTTTTCATACTCCGTGCCGGAGAGGGGATAGTCGTAGCTGTGGGCGGCGGACTTGCCGTCCACGCCCAGCTCCGTCGTCACCTGCACGCGCTCGTCCTCTTCGGTGAGCGTCACGCGCGCCCAGCGCGTGTCGGCGGTTTTGTCGACCGTGCCGTAAACGGGCTTTTCGCCGGGGAAGAGCGTGAGTAAGCTCTGCTCCAGCGCGTATTTTTCATCATGCCCAATGAACTCAAGTTTCATGTGGTTTCTTGTCCTTTATCGCAGCGCATGGCGCAGATACGGGTTCATCGCCTTTTCACGCGCGAGCGTTGTGGCATTCATGTGGCCGGGGTAAACAGTGTAGTCGCCTTCAATCTGGGCGAGACGGCGCAGCGAGGCGAGCATCTGCGCGTCGTTGCCGCCGGGGAGGTCGGTGCGGCCCATCGAGCCTGCAAACAGCGTGTCGCCGGGGAACATCGCGTCGCCGACCAGCAGCGTTACACCGCCGAGCGTGTGGCCCGGCGTGGCGAGCACCTTGATCGTCAGCGAGCCGAGCGGCAGCGTATCGCCCTCGCCATAGTATTTGAGATCGGGGACGAGGCCGGCCATCGGGTAGTGGTAGATGCCGGTGGAGTGGGCGTCGGCCTCGCCGATGTAGACGGGCACGTCCGGCAGCGCCTTTTTGAGCGCAGGCACGGCGAGCGTGTGGTCGCGGTGTCCGTGGGTCAGCAGAATATATTTGAGCGTGACGCCCTCGCTTTTGACGAGCGCGAGCAGTTTTTCCGCCTCGTCGCCCGGGTCGATGAGCGCGGCGGACTTCGTTTCCTCGTCGATGAGCAGGTAGCAATTCGTCTGCAGGGAGCCGACGACAGTGGTGATGACTTTCATGAAGAAATAACCCCTTTCTTTACTGCTTTTTCGGTGCGTCTAAGTCGGCGGAGTCCACGATCAGCGTGAACGGCCCGTCGTTGAGCGATTCGACCTCCATGTAGGCGCCGAACTCGCCGGTTTCAACATGGTAGCCCTTTTCGCGGCAGATCTCTACGAACTTTTCATACATCGGGATGGCGATCTCAGGCCGCGCGGCGCTTAAAAATTCGGGACGGCGGCCCTTGCGGCAGTTGCCGTAGAGCGTGAACTGCGAAACGATAAGAAGCTCGCCGCCGACATCGTCGAGGGAGAGGTTGATCTTGTCGTTCTCGTCGTCAAAAATGCGCAGCGAGCAGAGCTTGTCCGCCATCTTGCGGCATTTTTCTTCCGTGTCGTCAGGCGCAACGCCCAGCAGGATCAAAAAGCCCCTGCCGATCTTGCCCTTGAGCTCTCCGTCGATCGTAACGGAGGCGTGTTTAACCTTAGTCAATACTGCTCGCATGATGATTCTCCTTTTTATCCCCAAAGGGGGAGTGTTTTGGTCCCCACTGCCGTGGGGAGCGCGGGTCAAAGGGGGTATTCTCTTCTCGAAGAGAATACCCCCCTTTGTATCCCCCAGAGAAGGACGAGGGGAGTCCCCCTCGACCCCCAACATTGTGAGTTTGTAGCTTGAAGAAGTGCTCAGCCTGCGGAATCGGGTGCCTGCCAAGTGATGAATCTAAACGACTTGGTGTGCTTCTATCTTCGCTGCCGCTTTGCCTGCGATTCGTTACCCTTTAGCAATCTCCGTCTACTTCGGATTGGTGCAATCTTGTGTTTGCCTGCCAAGGCGGCATTGCTGACGCTCGCCGCGATATCGTATTATCGGTAGACGGCGATTAGGCTGCACTTGCGCAAGATCAGCAGAGCGGCACCCGCAAGGGGTGTACCGCATCCGTAAGGCGGCAAAGCCGCCAACGGCTGCGCAACAGCGGGTAGTAGAAGCAGAGGCAAATCGTCTTGCAAAGCTGACGCGGCTCCGCCGCACGCAGGCAGTTGCATTCCGGAGGCATAAAGGTTGTTCGAGCTTGGGGCTGCCAATCAAACGCCTTTCTTTTGGACGGTCACACCGCCCGTTTTCTTTCTCGGGAAAGAAAATGGGGGGTGTGGTCCTGCCGCCCGCAGGCGGCATTGCTCTCCGCGCGATGCGCGGAATTTAGCCCGCTGGGCGATCCACCTTCATCACTCCGCTGATCTGATGCAGCCGACGCATGACCGCCGCGAGATGCTGTGCGTCGGAAATGAAAATACTGAGGTGAATGACCGCAAAGCCGTCGGCGGTCGTCGTCGCGTTGATGGACGCCACGCGCGTCTGCGAGGACGAGAGCGCGGCGGAGACGTCGAGCACGAGGTCGAGGCGGTCCTTGGCGTAAATGTCGAGCGCGGTCTGATACGACTCCTTGACGTCCGTGCCCCAGCTCACTTTGATCCAGCGGCCGCGCTCCTCGGGCTTTCTGCGCTCAATGGCGGCGTTGGGGCAGTCGCAGCGGTGGACGGACACACCGTAGCCGCGCGTGATGAAGCCGACGATCTCGTCGCCGGGGACAGGCGTGCAGCACTTGGAGAATTTGACCAGGCAGTTCGACAGCCCCTCGACCACGATGCCCTGCTCGCTCTTCGTGCGCTTGGGGACGGCGGGACGCGTCGCGCCGGAGTTGTCCACCGGCACGGTGGCGGCGCGCTCCTCCTTGCGCTGCTTTTCGAGCTTGACGATCTCGTCGTGGATGCGGTTGACGGCCTTCTGCGCGGAAAATCCGCCGTAGCCGATGGCGGCGTACATCTCATCCATCGAGCCGAACGACGTCTTCTTGAGAAGCGCGGCCTCGATGTCCGTGCCGAGCACGTCGCTCATCGGGATGCCGAGGTGCTTGAGCTCTGCTTCAAACGAGATGCGGCCGTTGATGATGTTTTCCTCGCGGCGCTCCTTTTTGAACCATTGGCGAATTTTGCTGCGTGCCTCGCTCGATTTGGCAATCTTGAGCCAGTCGCGGCTGGGGCCGTGCGCGTTTTTCGAAGTCAGAATTTCGACGATGTCGCCGTTTTTGAGCTGATAGTCGAGCGGGGCGATGCGCCCGTTGACCTTCGCGCCCGTCATGCGGTTGCCGATGGCCGAGTGGATGGAGTAGGCAAAGTCGATGGGCGTCGCGCCGGCGGGGAGGTTCGTCACGTCGCCGCGCGGAGAGAAGACGAAGACCTCGTCGGCGAACATGTCGACCTTGAGCGTGTGGACGAATTCCTCGGCGTCGGTGTTCTCCTGATTTTCAAGCAAACGGCGCACCCATTCGTAGTTGTGCTCGCCTGCGTTGCCGGAGATGCCCTGTTTGTACTTCCAGTGCGCGGCGACGCCGTATTCGGCGATCTCGTGCATCTCTTCGGTGCGAATTTGGACCTCGAACGGGATGCCGTCCGCACCGATGACGGTGGTGTGGAGCGACTGGTACATGTTCGGCTTGGGCGTGCCGATATAGTCCTTGAAACGGCCCAGAATGGGACGGTAAAGGTCGTGGATGATGCCGAGCACGTTGTAGCAGTCGGCCACGGTGTCGACGATGACGCGGAACGCGAAGAGGTCGAGCACCTCGTCCATCGTCTTATTCTGCGCGTACATCTTGCGGTAGATGCTGTAGGGATGCTTCATGCGGCCGTAGACCTTGAGATACGGGACGTGCTGCTCCTTCAGGCGCTCTTCGATCTGCGCCTGCACGCGGTCCATAAAGGCCTCGTGCTCGGACTGCTTGGCCGCGAGCGAGCGGGTGATCTCGTCGTAGCCGACGGGATCCAAATACTTGAGGGACAAATCCTCAAGCTCCCACTTGATGCGCTGCATACCGAGGCGGTGGGCGATGGGCGCGTAAATTTCCATCGTTTCAAGCGACTTCTGCCGCTGCTTTTCTGCCGTCTGGTACTCCATGGTGCGCATGTTGTGCGTGCGGTCGGCCAATTTGATGAGAATGACGCGGATGTCCTTGGCCATCGCCATGAGCATCTTGCGCAGGTTCTCCATCTGCTCTTCTTCCTTGCTGGCGTACTGCACGCGCGTCAGCTTGGAGACGCCCTCGACCAGGTCCGCGACCGCGGGGGAGAACTCCTTGGCGATCTCGGCATACGTGGCGGAGGTGTCCTCGATGCAGTCGTGCATGAGGGCGGCCTCGATGGACTCTGAGTCGAGCCGCAACTCCTCGGCGATGATCTGCGCGACGGCGAGCGGGTGCGTGATAAACGGCGAGCCGTCCTTTCTGAGCTGACCGTTGTGGTGCGTGTCGGCATAGCGGAAGGCCTTGTCGATCTGGGCAAAGTCTGCGCTCGGGTTGTACTGGTGGATCGTCTCGACAAGGTGGTCGTACATGCCGAGCACGAGCGTCGCCTGCTCGCCGGTCTCCACGCAGGTGCCGGGCGCGACGATCTGGAGGGGAGCCGAAGCGGTATTCTCTTTTAATGCTTTATCCTGTGCTGTCATATCCGAATCGTCTCCTTTAATTACAAAAGAAAGCCGTGCAGGGCGGAAAGGTAGGGGCTCTTGTCAAGCTCAACCTTTTTTCCGTCCGCCGTCAGGCGGAGCGTGAGGGTCGTGTCCTTGCGCTCGATCGAAAGAAGTCCGCGCTCGGCAAAGACCTGCAAACACATCGCCGTGCGCAGAAACGTCTCCGCACCGACCATTTCCGAGCTCAAATGCCGCAGCAGCGGCAGCATGGGCTCGCTGACGCCGTCAGGCCCGACCTCGCGCTCCAGAACGCGCCACGCGCGCACGAACTGGTCGCGCGAGGGGAGCGCCCGCGCCGCGTCGCGTGGGGAGAGCGTGCCGCCGCTAATCAGCTCGCGGCAGAGGGAAAGCGCCTCATTCTCGCGCCCGCTTGGGTCGAGCGAGGGGCGCAGGTCGATGAGCTGGAGCTGGATGGAGCGCTGGGAGCGGAACTCGTTCACCTGCAGATAGAACGCCGCGTCCACACGCATACCCGCGCACACGCCGCACTCGCCGGCGGTGACGGAGAAGAAAATGCCGTCGAAATTCACGCGGCTTTTCTGTAGTTTCAGCTTTAAGTGCCGGTTCTGGCCCACGCCCTGCACGCTCTCGAGCGTTGCGCCGCGCAGGCAGAAGACGGGGCGGTTGTTGCCCGCGCCGTAGGGCTCGAGGAGCGAAAGTGCCTCGACCTCCTCAAGCGTGATGAGCGAGGGGTGCTGCAAGTCGACGTCGACGTCGAGCATCGACACCGGCGGATGCTCGCCCGTGTGGGCGCGCACATACTGGTTCATCCGCGTGCGGAACGCGGGGATGTTGCGCTCTTCAATCGTAAAGCCTGCGGCGAGCTCATGTCCGCCGAAGCTCACAAGAAGGTCGGAGCACGCTTCGAGCGCATTGAAGAGGTTAAAGCCGCCGTAGCTGCGGCACGAGCCCTTACCCGACCCGCCGGAGAGGTGGATCATAAAGCTCGGGCAGGAGAATTTTTCGGAAAGTCTCGACGCCACAATGCCCACGACGCCTTGATGCCAGTCCTCGCTGGACAACACGAGCGCACTGCGCTCGCTCTCGGGAAGGTCCTCCATCTGCTCGATGGCGCGGCGGAAAATGTCCTGCTCCACGCTCTGGCGCTCGCGGTTGAGCTCGCACAGCTCGCGCGCGAGCTTTTCCGCGCGGACGGGATCGTCGGTGAGCAACAATTCCGCGGCCAGCTCGGCGCGGCCCATGCGGCCCGCGGCGTTGATGCGCGGGGCGAGCACAAAGCCGATCTGGATCGACGAGATGGGGCGCGACGTGAGCCCCGCCTCGCGCAGCAGCGCGTGCAGCCCCGTAAAGTCGCTGCGGTCGATGCTCTCAAGCCCGCACTGCACGATGGTGCGGTTCTCGCCCTCCATGCGCATGACGTCGGCGATCGTGCCGATGGCGGCAAGCGTGCAGTAGCGCGCAAACAGCGCATCCTCGCGCCCCTCGCCAAGGGCCAAAACGAGCTTGAGCGCGACACCCACACCCGCCAAGTGCTTGAAGGGATACGGGCAGTCGGGCCGATGGGGGTCGACGACGGCCACGGCGGCGGGGAGCTGCTCCTTGCACTCGTGGTGGTCGGTGATGACAAGATCGACGCCGAGCGTCGCGGCGTAGGCCGTCTCGTCCACGCCTGTGATGCCGCAGTCGACCGTGACGATCAGCGTCACGCCGGACTCGGAAAGTGCGCGGATGGCGTCACAGCCGAGGCCGTAGCCCTCCTCGATGCGGCGGGGGATGTGCATCGTCACATCCGCCCCGCGCGAGCGGAGATAATCGGTCAGAAGGCAGGTCGAGGTGATACCGTCCACGTCGTAGTCGCCGAAGACCGCCAGCTTTTCGCCGTTTTCAAGCGCCTTCGAGATGCGCGCGACGGCCTTGTCCATGTCCTTCATCAAAAACGGGGAGTGGGCGAGCGTCTTCTCGCGCTCGAGCGCTTCGGCGGCCTGCTCGCTCGTGGTGACGCCGCGCGCGGCCAGCACCGACGAGACAAGATAGGGGTATCCCGCGTCCATCAGCGTCTTGATGGCATCCTCCGGCGCGGCGGGGATCTGCCAGTGCTCGTACTTCATGTTTCGGCTCACCTTCTTTCTTTTGAGAACTTTTGGACATACTATCTCAGGCAATACTGCCTCATCATACTAATACAATCTATTATTTTAACAAAGACCACCGCAAAGGTAAAGAGGAAATTTGACTATCCACGCGACTTTGTGCTACAATACGGCAGAAAGATCACCCAAAAGGGGGAAATTACCAATGAAACAGATCGCAACGCGCCTGACGGCGCTTCTTCTTGCGCTCGTGATGACCACGACGCTCGCGCTTGCCGCCAACAAATCCGGCTATTCCGACGTGCCGGACAAGAACTGGGCGAGCCAAAGCATCGCGCAGTGCAAGCAGTACAATTTATTGCAGGGCATCGGAGGCGGCAAGTTCGGCCTCGGGCAGAAGATGACGCGCGCGGCCTATGCCGCGGCGCTCTGCCGCCTGATGGGATGGAAGACCGTCACGCCCGAAAAGGGCAGCTATACCGACAATCAGGATGCAAAAAAGTGGTATTATAGCGCCATTGAGACCGCGAGCGCGCACGACGTGTTCTCCGGCCACAGCACGACCTGCCGACCGAACGACCCCATCACGCGTGAGGAGATGGCCGCGATGACCGTCCGCGCACTGGGGTACAGCACGCTTTCCGGCACGGTGCAGGATGAGTGCCCGTTCACCGATGTTTCGACGAATCCCGGCTATATCACGCTCGCCTGGCGCATGGGCCTTGTGGTGGGTATGAACTTAACGACGTTCGCGCCGAAAAACGACACGACGCGCGAGCAGGCCGCGGCGGTGCTGCTGCGCGCCTATCACGGCCTCAAGGCCAAAGTCAGCGTGACGAGCGTGAGCGCGGCGCCCTCCGGCGCGGTGCCGGTTGAGAGCCTGACGGGCACGAGCGGCGCGGTGCCGCTGTCCCCGCGCGCGGCGGTGGAGCAGGTCTACGACGCGGCGGTCAAGGCCGGCAAGGGCGGCAGCGTGGTCATCAACGCCGTCCCCACGGCGCAGAGCGTGAAAGGCGGCAAGGTGGGCGCGCTGCGCGAGCTGACGCAGGACGAGCTGAGCGCGTATTTGAACGACAGCACCGTGCAGAAATCGCGCTCGAACCGCTTTGACAGCTCGTACCTTCTCTGTAAGGAAAAGGACGGCTCCACGATCGTCGTCTGGTACGAGAGCGAGGCGAACATCGCTGAAAAGACCGAGCTCTGCGCGCTGCTCGGCATCAAGAACGTCTACGTGCTGAAGTAAAACAAAAAATGACAGAGGGATATCTCATGCGAGATATCCCTCTTTTTTGCTGCGTTCAGAAGTTGCCGTTCCAGGAGTCGAAGTGCGGCGGCTCGTTTACCTGCGGCGCGGTGGCGAGCTGGTAGAAGCGGCAGATGGAAAGATTCAGATACGGTGTCAGGTAAACGCCCACACCGGCGGCGAGCACGCTCAGCAGCAGCGAGCCAAACATGATGCCGAGGAAGCTGTCGGGCAGGAGGGCGGCGACGAGCAGCTCGTAGATGAGGAAAATGCCCAGCACCAGCAGCGACCAGCCGATGAAGCTGAGCTGGAGCACAAACAGCTGCCACTTGTAGCCGAAGGTCTGCCGCTTGCTCAGATTCAACGCCTCCATCACGCCGAGCTCGGGATTTTCACACAGGTTCAGCATGGCGAACGAGTAGCGGTAGGCCGCGATGATGCCGGGGATGACGAAAAGCATCGACCACAGGAAGATGAAAACGCCCTCGACGATGGAAAGCAGGATGACCTTCCCGGCAAAGGGGAACGCGTCAAAAAGGCTCTCATACGGCATTTCCTCACGGCGTAGGATGCCGAAGCAGTAGCAGTAGTAGCCTGCGTTCAGAACGAGTGCGACGAGGCCGACGAGGATGCTCACAAAGCTGAACGAGAGCACTGTGAAGCCGCCGGCAGAGTCAATCATATAGCTCACGCCCGAGTTGATCATATCGAGCACAAGGGTGATGAGAAGATAGAAAAGCGTCATCCGGAAGGGGTTGACACTGCCGGTGCGCAGAAGCGAGCGCGATTCTGCCTTGATCGCGCCGGTATCGAGCTGCATGGGCATAAAAAAGCTCCTTTCTTGCCGGAACGGGGAAAAACGGACGGCAATGTGCGGAAAATGCACGAAATTCATAAAAATAGTGATACATAACTATAGCATCACATCCGGGACACGTCAAGAAGCGGAAAAATGGGTTATTCCCTCCGCGGGCCGCCGAAAGGCGAATTGTTTGGCAAAATGCTGTTTTTGCGAGAAAATGACGACGAAATCTGATAAATTATGTAGGAAAATGATGGTCATGAAGAATATTTTCTGGACAAGAGAAAAGAAAGGGGATATAATCTATCCGATTATGGAGCAGTGTTTCCGCTGCTCTGGCAGTATAAAGATGAGGTGAAGACTATGGCACAAGCTTTCTTTGGCGGCGTTCATCCCAATGATATGAAGGCTGCTACCAATGAAAAGGCCATCGAGCAGTTACAAGCCCCTGCTCAGGTGGTGATCCCCATGTCGATGCACTTCGGCGCACCCTGCACCCCGACGGTCTCCAAGGGCGACTATGTCAAGCTTGGACAGAAGATCGGCGAATTCAAAGGTCTCGGCGCTCCCATTCACGCAAGCGTATCCGGTACGGTCGCTGCGGTGGAGCCCCGTCCCTATTCCATGGGCGGCAAGGTCATGTCCGTTGTCATCGACAATGACTTCAAGGACGACTTGAGCGAGGAAGTCCATGCTCCGGCCGACCCCGACGCGCTGAGCGTGGAGGAAATGGTCGAAATGGTCAAGCAGGCCGGTATCGTCGGTATGGGAGGCGCAACGTTCCCCACGCACACGAAGATCTCCAGCGGCATCGGCAAGGTCGATACCGTCATCATCAACGGCGCGGAGTGCGAGCCCTACATCACCGGCGACCATCGCGCGATGCTTGAGCGCCCCGCTGAGATCATCGGCGGCTGCTGCTACCTCGCCAAGATGTTCGGCGTGAGCAAGGTCGTCATCGGCGTGGAGGACAACAAGAAAAACGGCATCGAGTCCCTCAACAAGGTCATCGCCGAGCAGAAGGCTCCCGTCGTGGTCGAATCGCTGCGCTGCCGCTACCCGCAGGGCGGTGAAAAGCAGCTCTGCCAGGCCATCACCGGCAAGCAGGTGCCCCCGGGAGGTCTTCCCGCGAACATCGGCTGCGCCGTGTTCAACATCAACACCACCATCGCCATCTACCATGCCATCAAGGACGGCATGCCCGTGGTGCGCAAGGTCGTCACCGTGTCCGGCAGCGGCGTTGTGGAGCCGAAGAACCTCGAGTGCCCGATCGGCACGCCCGTTTCGCTCCTGTTCGACGCCTGCGGCGGCTTGAAGGACGAGACGTTCAAGCTCATCGCCGGCGGCCCGATGATGGGTATGGCGCAGGCCTCCGCCGACTTCCCCGTGGCCAAGGGCACGGGCGCGGTGCTGGCGTTCGCCGCGAATGAGAACAAGGTCTCCGAGGACCCGACCTGCATCCGCTGCGGCCGCTGCGTTGAGGCGTGCCCCATGCACCTCGAGCCCCTGTACCTCTATTTATATGTGCAGAAGAACCGCATCGAGGATCTCGAGGCGGCCCACGTCATGGACTGCATCGAGTGCGGCGCGTGCTCTTACATCTGCCCGGGCCGCCTGCACCTGACGCATTCGTTCAAGGTTGGCAAGCAGAAGGTCAAGGAAGCCGCCGCCAAGGCCAAGGCCGCGGCTGAGGCTGCCAAGGCTGCTGAAGAAGCAAAGAAGGAGGCTTAAGAGATGCTGAATGATTATAAGGGTCTGAAGCTCATCGCTTCCTCCAACCCCCATATCCGCAACAATGAAGACACGCGCTCGATCATGCTCGACGTGATCATCGCGCTGTGCCCCGCGCTCATCATGAGCGTCATCCGTTTCGGCTTCCGCGCGCTGATCTCCGTGCTCGTGAGCGTGGTTTCCGCGATGTTTTTCGAGTGGCTCTACCGTAAGCTGATGCACAAGACGCAGACGCTCGGCGACCTGTCCGCCGCCGTCACCGGTGTCCTGCTCGCGTTCGTCTGCCCCGTGACGCTTCCCTACTGGATGCTGATCGTCGGCAACTTCTTCGCGATCTTCCTTGTCAAGCAGCTCTACGGCGGCCTTGGCAAGAACTTCCTGAACCCCGCGCTGGCCGGCCGTGCCGCGCTCGTCGCGTGCTACACGAGCCAGATGACCTCCTGGATCGACCCGGCCTCCGGCAAGGCGCCCCTCTTCGGCGGCGCTGACGTCGTGACCGCGGCCACCCCGCTCGCGATGATGAAGGGCGGCGAGTTTGCCGAGGTGACGGCACAGTACAGCCTGTCCGATATGTTCATCGGCAACATCGGCGGCTCTCTCGGTGAGATCTCCGCGATGATGCTGCTCATCGGCGGATTGTACTTAATTTTCCGCAAGGTCATCTCCTGGCAGATCCCCGTTGCCTACATCGGCACGGTGGCAGTCCTCACGTTCCTCTTCCCCCAGGGCAACGATGCGATGAGCTGGATGCTCTACAACGTGCTCGGCGGCGGCCTGTTCCTCGGCGCGTTCTTCATGGCCACTGACTATGTCACCTCCCCCGTCACGAAGAAGGGCCAGCTGATCTTCGGCATCGGCTGCGGTCTCATCACGGTGTTCATCCGCTACTTCGGCTCCTATCCCGAGGGCGTTTGCTACTCCATCCTTGTGATGAACTGCTGCACCTGGATCATTGACAAGTACACCAAGCCCACCCGCTTCGGCGTAGATAAGAAAGCAGCGAAGGAGGCGGCAAAGAAATGAAGATCGAAGGTAAATTCATTTTCAAGGTAGCCGGTACGCTGACGGCGATCTCGCTGGTCGTCGCGCTGCTGCTGGGCCTGACCAACATGCTGACCGCGGACAAGATCGCGGCCATCAACAAGCAAAAGACCGAAGAGGCGCTCGCCAAGGTCGTCTCCGCGGCCGACTGCGAATTCCCCCCGATGGAAGACATCCCGCAGGCCATGATCGACGCCGCCAACGAACAGGGCGGCAAGCTGAGCGAGGTCTATGAGGTGCAGTCCGGCGGCGATACCATCGGCTATGCCTTCAAGGTCACCGCGAGCGGCTCTCAGGGCAACATCGTGATGATCGTCGGCGTCGACACCGACCTCACTGTCACGGGCGTTTCCATCGTCAAGGCTTCCGAGACCGCAGGCATCGGCTCCAAGGTCATCGACAATGAAGCGACCTCCGCAGGCACCGGCGCGCTCGATCAGTTCGTCGGCAAGTCCGGCGCGGGCACGCTCGTCGTCAAGCAGAACATCGACGCCGTCACCGGCGCGACGGTCTCCACCAAGGGCGTGACCAAGGGCGTCAACGCCGCTCTGGCTGCCGCCGAGGCCATGAACTGAGAAAGGGGGAACGATCTATGAATTTCAACAAACAGCTCAAAGACGGTCTGATCTACCAAAACCCCGTTCTGGTGCAGGTGCTCGGTATGTGCTCCACCATGGCCATCACCACGAGTGTTGCAAACGGCTTTGGTATGGGCATCTCCGTTCTCATCATCCTGACGCTTTCCAACATCTTTATTTCCCTTCTGCGCAAGATCATCCCCAACGAAGTGCGTATCGCGTGCTACATCGTCGTCATCGCGGGCTTCGTTACGATCGTTGATCTGTGCCTGCAGGCGTTTGTCCCTGACATCGCCGAGAGCCTTGGCGTGTTCATCCCGCTGATCGTCGTCAACTGCATCATCCTCGGCCGCGCCGAGGCCTTTGCCAGCAAGAACTCCGTTGCCGCCTCCGCGGTGGACGGCATCTGCCAGGGCATCGGCTACACGGTGGTGCTGCTGATCCTGAGCGCGTTCCGCGAGCTCTTGGGCGCGGGCACGCTGCTCGGCATCCAGGTCATGCCTTCTTCCTATGTTCCCGCCGGTATGCTCACGCTGCCCGTCGGCGGCTTCCTCTGCCTCGGCACGCTGATCGCCATCATGCAGTGGGCGCTTGCCAGAAGCGAGAAGAAGAACGCGGAAAAGAAAGAAACGGAGGGTAAATAAAAATGAGTGTGACTAAGTTACTTGCTATTTCCCTCGGCGCGATCCTGACGAATAACTTCATCTTCTCGCAGTTCTTGGGTATCTGCCCGTTCCTCGGCGTGTCGAAAAAGAGCGACACCGCCATCGGTATGGGCCTTGCCGTTACGTTCGTCATGGGCCTTGCCTCGGCGTTCTGCTACGGCGTGAACATCATCCTCGTCAAGCTCGGCCTTGACTACATGCAGACCGTCGCCTTCATTCTCGTGGTGGCGAGCCTCGTGCAGTTCATCGAGATGTTCCTCAAAAAGTCCATGCCGACGCTCTACACGGCCCTCGGCGTGTACCTGCCGCTGATCACCACCAACTGCGCCGTTCTCGGCGTGGTGCTGCTCAACGTGCAGAACGACTACAACTTCATCGGATCCGTGGTGTACGGCATCACCGGCGGCCTTGGCTTCCTGCTGGCGATCTACCTGTTCTCCACGGTGCGCGAGCGCCTGGAGTTTGCCGACTATCCCAAGGCATTTGAAGGCTTCCCCATCGCGCTGATCACCGCAGGCCTGATCGCCCTCGCATTCATGGGCTTCTCGGGTCTGCAGGTGTGGCCCATGTAAGGAGGGGACGAAATTATGATTACGAACGTTATTTACGCTGTCCTCGTGCTGGGCGTGATCGCCGTCGTGTTCGGCCTGATCCTGTCCGTTGCGGCCAAGGCCTTTGAGGTCAAGGTCGATGAGCGCCTGCCCAAGATCCAGGCCTGCCTCGCCGGCGCAAACTGCGGCGGCTGCGGCTATCCCGGCTGCGCGGGCTGCGCCGAGGCAATTCTTGCCGGTAAGGCTCCCGTCACCGCCTGCGCGCCCGCTGGCGCAGAGGGCGCCGCCAAGATCGCTGAGATCATGGGCATGGAAGCCCCCAGCGGCGAAAAGCAGGTCGCGCACGTGCTGTGCAACGGCGGCGAGGCCTCTGTGAAGAATTTCGAGTATGTCGGTCTTCACGACTGCGTCGCCGCGACGAAGGTCGCCGGCGGCCCGACTGCGTGCTCCTTTGGCTGCATGGGCTTTGGCACCTGCGTTGCCGCCTGCCAGTTCGACGCCATCCACATCAATGAGCAGGGCGTCGCCGAGGTCGACAAGGAGAAGTGCACCAACTGCGGCGCCTGCCGCGAGGCCTGCCCGCGCAAGCTGATCGTCGAGGTGCCCTACAAGCAGAAGGTCTTCGTCAACTGCTCGAACAAGGAGAAGGGCCCCGCTGTTACGAAGGTGTGCGCCAACTCCTGCATCGCCTGCGGTATGTGTGAGCGCACCTGTAAGTTCGACGCCATCCACGTCGTCAACAACGTGGCCGTCATCGACTACACCAAGTGCAAAAACTGCACCATGTGTGCCAAGGCCTGCCCGCGCAACGCCATCGAGCCCATCCCGACCCCGGAGGAGAAGGAGAAGTTCAAGGCCGCGCAGAAGGCTGCCGCCGAGCGCAAGGCCGCTGCCGCCAAGGCAGCCGCCGAAGCTAAGGCTGCTGAAGCCGCGAAAGCCGCCGAAGCGCCCAAGGCCGAATAAAGGTTCTTAAAAAAAGAGGAACGCGAAAGCGTTCCTCTTTTTTTATTCTTCCAAAAGCGGCGCTGCCGCTTTTGGAGAAGGTTTGCACTGCGCTGCATGCACGCGCCAAAGGCGCGCACACTCCGCTCCGTGAGAAGTGTAAATCGCCACGCGCCGGTCGCGGCGATTTACGATTTTAATTTTTCCGTGCCTGCGGGCACGGAATTCTGCGAAGCTGCCGTGAAATGGAAAAGCGTCGCAGACTTTTACCCACAAGGGGTATGCGGCATCCGTAAGGCAGCGAAGCTGCCAACGGCTGCCCAGGACTGCCGCGCACGGCGGCAAATAATGTTAAATCTTTTTTGGCGCGACAGAAAGTGAATTGCCGCAGAGCAGCAAGAGAAGCCGCCCTAGGGCGTGTGCGTGCCAAAAAACTCTTCTCGCACAGCGAGTGTCGAGCCGTAGGCGAGGCACAGAACGGAGTGAAAACGCTTCAAAAGGCAGGCCTTGGCCTGACTTTTGCGTAGTTCACAAACTGTTTACACTGCCTCCTATTGACAATGGGAAATGTCGGTGGTACACTGCGTTTAGCACTCAGGGGAAAGGAGTGCTAAAGCTACGAAAGGAGCGCGGCGTATGGACTTGACCGAGCGCAAAAAGCAGATTCTCAAGCGCGTTGTCGAGGATTACATCGCCGCGGCTGAGCCGGTCGGCTCCAAGGCGCTGGCCGAGGAGATGGGCGGTTCGGTGAGCTCCGCGACCATCCGCAACGAGCTTGCAGACCTGGTCGAAATGGGCTACCTTGAGCAGCCGCACACGTCCGCCGGACGCGTGCCGTCGCCGAAAGGTTACCGCTTGTACGTCAACGAGCTGATGGAAAAGCGCGAGGTCTCCGAAACAGAAGCGGAGGAGATCAACGAGCAGCTAAAGTCCAAGCTCAGCGGCACGGACAGCGTGATCGCCAAGGCGGGACAGATGGTGTCGAGCATCGTCAATTACCCCGTGTACAGCGTGACGGGCGGACGGCGCGAGGCGAGCGTCAAGCGCTTCGAGCTCATCGCGGTCGATGAAATGAGCTTCATCGTCGTGGTGATGGGCGAGGATAACCGCGTGAAGAGTCAGCTCCAGCGCTCGGACCTCCCGTTCGACAGCCAGCGGCTTGCGGACGTCAAGGAGCTTTTGAACACGCACTTCACCGGCCGGAGCGCCGATGAGATGAGTGCAAGGCTGATGAGCCTTTCCGAGCAGCTTTCGCCCGAGCTATTTTTAGTGGTGTCCAAAGCGGTCGAATATGCGATCGGTGTGCTCGAGCAGAGCGCGCAGCGCAATGTGGAGACCGCGGGCGCGAGCCAGATCTTGAAAATGCCTGAGTACCGCGATGTCGACAAGGCGCACGATCTCGTGACATTCCTTGTGGATAACAAGGAAGAGCTTCCCGTGCCGGATGACGGCGCGCCGCTCAAGATCCTGATCGGGCCGGAAAACGTGAACGAGGCGCTCAAGGAAACGAGCGTAGTCGTTGCCAGCTACGATATCGGCGACGGGATGCGCGGCCTCGTCGGTGTGGTGGGTCCCACCAGAATGGACTACGCCACCGTGACGGCGCGGCTGAGTTATTTTGCAGACAGCCTGACGCGGATGTTCGGCAAGAACGAGCTTCCGCCCAAGGAAGAAGATAAGGAGTAAGAAATGGGTAAGAAAGACAAGCAGAACGCGGCGGAGAGCACGCCGGAAAAGAACACGGCGCAGCAGCCCGCAGCAGACGAAGCGGCCAAGACCGCAGAAACTGCCAAGGCTGACGAGACCGCCGAAAAGAGCGCGGAGCCCGAGACCTTCACCGTCACGCGCGAGCAGATGGAGAAGATGGAAGGCCTTGCCAAGTCGCTTGCCGACGAGCAGGACAAATACCTGCGCCTTGCCGCCGAGTACGACAACTACCGCAAGCGCACCGCGAAGGAAAAGGAAAGCCTTTACGCCGACGCGAAGATCGACACGATCAAGGCGCTGCTGGGCGTTTACGATAACCTCGAGCGCGGCCTTGCCCAGTATGGCGACGAGGAGTCGCCCCACCGCAAGGGCCTTGAGATGGTGTTCAACCAGTTCAAAGAGAGCCTCAAAAAGCTGGGCGTTGAAACGATGGACGCCGCCGGAAAGCCCTTTGACCCTGAAAAGCACAACGCCGTGATGCATGTGGAAGACGAAAACTACGGCGAAAATACCGTGGTCGAGGTGCTTCAGCAGGGCTTCACGCTGGGCGATAAGGTGCTGCGATTTGCCATTGTAAAAGTGGCCAATTAAAAGTTCCTCAAAAATGTGTGGCACACATTTTTGAAAGGGCTTGCAGCCCTGTGCAGCGCACTCGCTGCGCTCGCACGTTTCAGGGCTGAGATGTGTTTTTTCTGACGCGCACGCCCCAGGGCGGCTTCTCTTGCCGCTTTGCGGCAATTCACCTTCTGTCGTCAGAAAAAACGATTTGGATTTGTTTCGCGTCTGCGGACGCGAAATGAACATATAAAGTGGTTAACAAAAAATTAAGATAGATCTTAGGAGGACAACATTATGTCTAAAGTTATCGGTATTGACCTTGGTACTACCAACTCTTGTGTGGCCGTGATGGAAGGCGGCGAAGCCGTCGTCATCCCCAACGCCGAAGGCAACCGCACCACCCCGTCCGTCGTCGCGTTCAGTAAGACCGGCGAGCGTATGGTCGGTCAGGTCGCAAAGCGTCAGGCCATCACCAACCCCGAGCGCACGATCTCTTCGATCAAGCGCGAGATGGGCTCTGATTATAAAGTCGAAGTCGACGGCAAGAAGTACACCCCGCAGGAGATCAGCGCAATGATCCTGCAGAAGCTCAAGAGCGACGCGGAGGCTTACCTCGGCGGCCCCGTGAGCGAAGCCGTCATCACCGTTCCCGCTTACTTCACCGATGCGCAGCGTCAGGCGACCAAGGACGCCGGTAAGATCGCCGGCCTCGAGGTCAAGCGTATCATCAACGAGCCGACGGCCGCGGCCCTCGCCTACGGCGTCGACAAGGAGCAGAGCCAGAAGGTCATGGTCTACGACCTTGGCGGCGGCACGTTCGATGTCTCCATCCTTGATATCGACGACGGCGTTATTGAGGTTCTGGCCACCGCGGGCAACAACCGCCTCGGCGGCGACGACTTCGATGAGTGCATCATGAAGTGGATGGTCAGCGAGTTCAAGCGTACCGACGGCGTCGACCTCAGCGGCGACAAGGTCGCCATGCAGCGCTTGAAGGAAGCTGCCGAGAAGGCCAAGATCGAGCTCTCCGGCGTGACCTCCACCAATATTAACCTCCCGTATATCACCGCTGACGCCACCGGCCCGAAGCACCTCGACCTGACCCTCACGCGCGCTAAGTTCAACGAGCTGACCGCGCACCTGGTCGAAGCCACTGCCGGCCCTGTCCGTCAGGCGCTCAGCGATGCGGGCCTCACCGGCAACGACATCCACAAGGTCCTGATGGTCGGCGGCTCCAGCCGTATCCCCGCCGTGCAGGAAATGGTCAAGAAGCTCACCGGCAAGGAAGGCTTCAAGGGCATCAACCCCGATGAGTGCGTCGCCATGGGCGCTGCTCTTCAGGCGGGCGTTCTGACCGGCGATGTCAAGGGCCTGCTGCTGCTCGACGTCACCCCGCTGTCCCTCGGCATTGAGACCATGGGCGGCGTTTGCACCAAGCTCATCGACCGCAACACCACCATCCCCGTGAAGAAGAGCCAGATCTTCTCCACCGCCGCCGACAACCAGACGAGCGTTGAAGTCAACGTTCTGCAGGGCGAGCGTGAGATGGCCGCTGCCAACAAGAGCCTCGGCCGCTTCCACCTCGATGGCATCGCTCCGGCCCGCCGCGGCGTGCCTCAGATCGAGGTCACATTCGATATCGACGCCAACGGCATCGTGAACGTCAGCGCGAAGGACCTCGGCACCGGCACCGAGCAGCACATCACCATCACCTCTTCCTCCAACATGAGCAAGGAGGATATCGAAAAGGCCGTCAAGGACGCCGAGCAGTACGCCGCTGAGGACGCCAAGATCAAGGAAAAGGTCGAAGTCCGCAACCAGGCCGACCAGATGGTCTACCAGAGCGAGAAGACCCTCGGCGAAGTGGGCGACAAGATCCCCGCGGACGAGAAGGCCAAGGTCCAGAGTGGTATCGACAAGCTGAAGGAAGTCCTCAAGGGCGACGACACCGACGCCATCAAGAGCGCGACCGAAGAGCTCACGCAGATGTTCTACCAGATGAGCGAGAAGCTCTATCAGCAGGCGAACCCGCAGGGCGGCGCACAGGCTGGCCCCGACATGGGCGGCCAGAACGGCGGCGCACAGACCGGCCCGAACGGTCAGCAGTATTACGATGCTGACTACAAGGTCGTGGATGACGACGAGAACAACAAGAAGTAATTTGAAACCGATCGACGCAGCGGGGACAGTTTATACTGCCCCCGATTGCGGCGTTTTTAGGAGCGTAGTCTATGGCTGAAAATAAAAGAGACTATTACGAGGTGCTCGGCGTTTCCAAGGGCGCTTCGGAAGAAGAGATCAAAAAAGCATACAAAAAGCTCGCACGCAAGTATCATCCCGACATGAACCCCGGCGACAAGGAAGCCGAGGAGAAGTTCAAGGAGATCAACGAGGCGAACGAGGTTTTGAGCGACCCAGACAAGAAGGCGCGCTACGACCAGTTCGGCTTTGCGGGCGTTGACCCGAATTACGGCGCAGGCGCCGGTGGCGGCGCTTACAGCGCGGGCGGGTTCGACTTCGGCGACCTCGGCGATATCTTCGGCAGCTTCTTCGGCGGGGGCTTCGGCGGCGCGCGCGCGAACCCCAACGCGCCCCAGCGCGGCGAAAGCCTGCGCACGAGCGTGAACATCAGCTTTGAAGAGGCGGCCTTCGGCTGCGAGAAGGAAGTCAGCATCGACCGCATCGAGCAGTGTCCTGACTGCCGCGGCTCGGGCTGCGCCAAGGGCACGACCGCCGAGGTCTGTCCTGACTGCCGCGGCAGCGGCGTGGTCCAGCAGCGCCGCCAGACGCCGCTGGGCTATATGTCGACGTCGGCCCCCTGCCAGCGCTGCGGCGGCAAGGGTAAGATCATTCATCAGCCCTGCCCCAAGTGCGGCGGCAAGGGCATGATCCGCCACCGCAAGACCATCAAGGTCAGTATTCCTGCGGGCATCGACAACGGGCAGACCATTTCACTGCGCGCGCAGGGCAACGCGGGCAAGAACGGCGGCCCCGCGGGCGACCTTCTGATCGTCGTGTCCGTGCGTCCGCACGAGATCTTCCGCCGCGAGGGCACGAGCGTCCTGTGCGAAGCGCCCATCACGTTCACGCAGGCGGTGCTCGGCGCGGAGCTTGAGATCCCGACGATCGACGGCAAGGTGAAGTACACCATCCCCGAGGGGACGCAGAGCGGCACGACGTTCCGCCTGAAAGGCAAGGGCATCCCCGGACTCAACGGCCGCGGCCGCGGCGACCAGTATGTCACCGTGTATATTGAGACGCCGCGCAACCTGAACCGCGAGCAGAAGGAAGCGCTCAAGAAGTTCAGCGAGTCGCTCGGCGAGAAGAATTATGAGGAACACAAGAGCTTTTTCGGAAAGTTCAAGCTGTAACGAATAGAAGATGTATTTATCCGATTATCACACCCACTGTTCGCTTTCGTTCGACTCGAAAACGCCGGTGGAAGACATGGTGCGCGCGGGCATCGCGCAGGGTTTGCAGGAAATGTGCCTGACCGACCATGTAGACCTGTTCCGCCCGAGGGAGACGGCGCACTGGGAGCACGATTTTTCGAATCGTGAAGAGATCTTTGCGCGCGCCGACCAGGCGGCGGACGGGAAGATCATCGTCCGCCGCGGTATCGAGCTCGGCGAGGCGATGCGCGACTTTGCCTACGCAGACGAGCTGCTCTCGCGTTTGCCGGAGCTCGACTTTGTCATCGGCTCGCAGCATCAGCTGTCGGAAAAGTACGATTGGAACGACCTCTACTTCATGCCCGAGGCCACGGAGCAGGAGGCGCGCGAGCAGATCGCGGACTATTTAACGCTCGTTCTGGAGACGGCCAAGTGGGGGAAGTTCTCCGTGCTCGGCCACCTGACGCTGCCGCTTCGCTACATGAACGAGAATCACGGTATGCACATGAGTTTCGACGGTTTTGAGGACGAGGTGGCGCAGGTGTTCCGCGCGCTCATTGAAAATGGCTGCGGCATCGAGTGCAACGTCAACCGCGGCAACACGCCGCTGCCGGACGCCAAATGGCTGAGGCTCTATCACGAGCTCGGCGGCGAGATCATCACCATCGGTACCGACGCGCATACGCCGGAATTCGTCGGCATGCGCGCCCGCGAGACGCAGGAGCTTTTAAAGAGCTGCGGCCTCAACTATGTGTGCACGTTTGAAAAGAAAAAACCGGTCTTTCACAAAATCTGACTGACAAAAGGAGAAACACTATGAAGATCGCATTGGGCTGTGACCACGGCGGATACGCCATGAAGGAAGACATCAAAAAGCAGCTGGAGGGCCTGGGCCACGAGGTCAAGGACTGCGGCACTTACTCCACCGAGAGCTGCGACTATCCCATTTTCGGCGAGGCCGCCGCGCGTGCCGTCGCGAGCGGAGAGTGCGAGTACGGTATCGTCGTGTGCACGACGGGCATCGGCATCTCCATTGCGGCGAACAAGGTCAAGGGTATCCGCTGCGCGCACTGCGCCGATACGCTCGAGGCGCAGCTCTGCCGCCAGCACAACAACGCGAACATGATGGCCATCGGTGCGGGCTTCACAGGCCCGAAGCTGGCCGCGGCCATGGTCGAGACGTTCCTTTCCACCGCGTTTGAGGGCGGCCGCCACGCCCGCCGCGTCGCGCTGATGGACGCTATCGAGGGCTAAAGCATATACAAAAGCGGAAAATCAACAAAAACCGAAAGGTTTTTGTTGATTTTTTTGCTCTCAAAAGGTAAACTGTTGCACGAGAAAAAGGAGGCGGATGCAGACAATGGCAAGAAGATCGAGCGGAACGAAGGGCTATACCGGTTATCGCGGGCGCAGGCGCGGCAGAGGCGTGCTGGCCGTGGTGCTGGTGGTCATTTTGCTGCTGGCGTGCGGCTTTTTGTTTGCGCAGCGCTATATGGTATACGATGCGGACGGCTCGGTCCGCTTTGAGTTCCCCTGGATAAAGAAGACCCCACAGGACGATAGCGTAAATGACGGCGACAGCGGCGACGATAAGAAGCAGGACGACCTTGAGATCACGGTGCAAAAGCCCGTCATCAAGGATACCTACGCGGTCGAGCTGGGCGCGGACGCGCTCGGCAGCGATTGGCAGGCAGCGCTCGATGGCCTTGATAAGGACGTGAACGCCGTGGCGGTCGAGCTCAAGGACGCGAGCGGCAAGCTCCATTACGGCTCTAAGATGCAGGGCGCGATCGACTGCGGCGCGGTGGCCGGGAACAGCACATCGGACACGGCCATTCAGGGCCTTGTCGACTCGGACTACTATACGATCGGCCGCATCAGCACGCTGCACGACAGCCTGTACGCCTACGAGCACATGACGGACGCCGCCGTGTGCCAGCTGACGGGCTTTGTCTGGTACGATACGAACAGCACGCACTGGCTCGCGCCCGAAAAGCAGGCCGCGCGGGCATATGTGACCGATATCGTCACGGAATGCGCACAGATGGGCTTTGATGAGCTGCTGCTCGACGATTTCCACTACCCGCGCGAGGGGCGCATGAGCCGCATCAAGACGGACGAGCGCACCATGACGCAGCAGGAGGCGCTTGCGCTGCTCGCCGACGATATCCACACCGCGCTTGAGCAGGCGGGCTACAAGGGCAAGCTCTCCGTCAGTGTGGACGCGGACATCGCGCTTGCGGGCAGCGAGGCAAACTCCGGCATCGTGATGAGCGAGCTCACGGAAAAGTTCGACCTCGTGTACGTCAAGGTCACGGCAGACCAGCTCGAGAGCGTCACCGAGGCGATGAAGGCCTACGACGTCGAGTTCGTCCCCATCGTGACGGAGGCGACGGACAGCGGCAGCTATCTCATTGAAAAGTGAAAAGGCGAAGGGCGGGCCGCTGATACCTCAGCGGCCCGTTTTTTGCGCAAAAAGGGAAAAGGGCACGGGGCAGCGAAGGCTGTCCCGTGCCTTTTTTTGATGTGGAGAAAGACGAGGGGGGACGCCCCGTTCAAGCGTTGGAAAAAGCGTTGATAACCGCTTTGAGACATAATGTACAAAAGTTGAATGAATTCGACGTAATTTAAACGCTTGATTTTGTGCAAAATAGATAGTATACTGTTGCCCATACCAAAAAAAGGGCCCTCGAGGGCCGTTGCGCCCGCGCGGGAAAGAATATGCCCGCGGGCGAAAAAGAGGATATGAGACGCCCGCTCTCCGGTGAGTGAGAGACCTGCCGCAGCGCACAGAGCGGCGGAAACGGGCCAATACGGAACATACAGCAAATTCTGCACAGGAGATAGAACATCATGCTTGAAAACAACCACACGATCCACCTGACGCTCAACGGCGAGATCCGCGCGTTTACGGTGGAGCCGCAGGAGACGCTTCTGCACGTGCTGCGCGAGCGCGCGCACCTGACGGGCGCGAAGAAGGGCTGTGACCTTGGCGAATGCGGCGCCTGCACGGTCATCATGGACGGGCGCGCGGTCAACTCGTGCTGTGTGTTCGCCATCGAGGCGGACGGCAGTACGGTCGAGACCATCGAGGGCATCGGCACCGCCGACGAGCCGCACCCGCTGCAGCAGGCGTTTATCGACGCCGGCGCCATCCAGTGCGGCTACTGCACGCCCGGAATGGTCATGGCGGCCAAGGCGCTGCTCGATCACGATCCCCATCCCACGCGCGAGGAGATCCACGCCGCCATGTCCGGCAACCTCTGCCGCTGCACGGGCTACACGAAGATCGAGGAGGCCATCGTCGCGGCCTCCAGGGTCATTGAACAGTACGCGAACGGAAAGGAGGCGCAGCAGTGATGGAGCAGCGTCATTTCGACATTGTCAACCACGCCACGCCGCGCCTTGCGTCCATGGATAAGGCGCTGGGCCGCGGCAAGTACACCGACGACTTAGAGCTTCCCAACATGGCCTACGCCGCGCTCGTGCGCTGCCCGTATTCCCACGCCAAGGTGCTGAGCATCGATGTGAGCGAGGCGGAAAAGGTTCCCGGTTTTCTCGGCTGCGCCCTGCCGGAGGAGGCCCCGCAGGCCTACTTCAACTGCTCGGGCAACCCGCCCTCTCCGCTTCTGATGGCGGATGAAAAGGTGCTGACGACCGAGCCGCTGACCATCGGCGACCGTGTGGCCGTCGTCGCTGACGGCATCCCCGCAGATCAGAAACATCGCCACCGTCGGCGGCAACATCATGCAGGACCGCCGCTGCATTTACTTCAACCAGCCGCACCTGTGGCGCAGCGGCCTTGCCTACTGCTTCAAGACCGGCGGCAGCATTTGCCACCAGATCCCGAACTCGCCGGTCTGCCGCGCGATCTACTATTCCGATGTCGCCACCGCGCTCATCGCTTACGAGGCGGAGGTCGAGTACATCGAAGACGGCGAGACGCACCGCACCGACCTCAAGTCCCTCATCGAGCGCCACAGCGTGGCCAACGGCCTTGCCTGCCACGAGCACCTGCCCATCCTCGTCACGCGCTTTTTCGTCCCCGCGGCGGAAGAGGGCGAGCGCAGCGGCTTTTATAAGTACGCGATGCGCACGACGATCGACTTCCCGATCATCAACTTTGCGCTCCGCTGCGGCGGCAAGCGCCCCGCGCGTCTGGCTGCGGGCGCGGTCGCGCCCCATCCGGTCGTGATGACCGAGACGGCGGCGAAGATCGACTCCGACGCCACGGATGACGAGGTCATCGCGCAGGCCGAGGACGAGCTCAGAAAGCTCGCCATGCCCATCAAGGAGGTCTGCATGACCCCCGCGGTCAAGAGAAGCCTCTATCACCACGTCGCGATGCTGCTGGATTTGAGAAAATAAGCAAAAAAAGAACCGCCCGATTGCGGCGGTTCTTTTTTGTCGTAGAAATTTACTTCGCGGCGCGGGCCAGAACGGCCTCGGCGCTTATGTTCGGATTGATGGTCTCTTCGCTCTCGACCGCGATGGCCGCGGCGGCGGTACCGGCGGCGCAGCTTTCGGCAAGGTCGCGGCCCGCGAGAAACGACCAGACGAGGGACGCCATCATCGCGTCGCCCGCGCCGGTGGCGTTGCGCATCTCGGCCTTGCAGATGGGTTCCAAATGTGTCTCGCCCTGCTGCACGGCAAACACGCCGTCGCCGCCGAGCGACAGGAACACGCGCTGCACGCCCTGATCAAGCAGCGCCTGCGCGGCCTGATGGAGCGTTGCATTGTCTGTGATCTTCACGCCGGAGAGGAGCTCTGCTTCAATGCGGTTGGGTTTGAGCGTGTGGACATGGCCGAGAAGCCCGCGGAGCTTTTCCGCCTTGACGGTGGATACCGGATCGACGAAGAGCGGCGCGGCGCAGTGCTCGACAAGGTACGCGATGGACTTGCGCGGCAGGTTCGCGTCCACGACCACCGCGGCGGCGCCGTCGAGCAGCTCCTTCTGCGAGGCGAAGTAGTCCGGCGTCAGCTTTTCGCAGATCTCCATGTCGGCCACGGCCACGGCCATGTCGCCGTCGCTGTCGCCCACGAACACGTAGGTCGAGGTGCGGCCGTCGGGCACGCGCAGCGCGTGCGAAAGGTCGATGCCGAGTTCTTTACAGCTCTCTTCGACCTGGCTTGCGCGCGAATCGCCGCCCACGGCGGTCAGAAGATACGTCGGTACGCCGAGCAGGCGCATGTTGTGCGCGATGTTGCGCCCCACGCCGCCGAGGCTCAGCTCGACCTTGCCGGGGTTCGAGTCCTTCGCGCGCAGCGGCGCGAAGGAGTGCGCGCCGATGTCGATATTCACGCCGCCGCAGACGACGGCATAGGGAAGATTCTTTTCGTTAGACATGATGTTGCTTTCTCCGAATTATTTGTGATAAAGACGCTTGGATTCATACTTCGGCTCGCAGCTGACGTGAATGCCGAGGCGCTTGTAGAGCTTGATGTCCTCCTCCGAGATGATGACGGAGAAGTGCGCATCGCAGCCGCGGAGCGTGCCGAGCTGGGCTCTTGCCATGTCGGCGAGGGGGTTCGTCAGCGCCGAGATCGCCAGCGCGATGAGCACCTCGTCAGAGTGCAGGCGCGGGTTGTGGTGGCCGAGCGACTGGATCTTGAGCGCTGAGATCGGCTCAATGACCTGATTCGAGATGAGGTTCATGTCGCTGCGGATGCCCGCCATGGCCTTGAGCGCGTTGAGCAGCAGCGCCGCCGAAGCGCCGAGAAGGGAAGAGGTCTTGCCCGTGACAACGCGGCCGTCGGGCAGCACCATCGCGCCCGCGGGCGCACCGGTCTCCTCGGCCTTCTGCTTGGCCGCGGCCACAGCGGGGCAGAGGTCGGGCGTCACATCCGCCTGCTGCATGACGAGCTCGAGCTTTCTGAGCTGGCAGGCGTCAGCAATGCCGCGCGCGACGTCGACCTGCGCGGTGTAGTAGCGGCGCAGAATTTCCATGCGCGAGGCCTGACGACAGACCTCATCGTCGATGATGCAGTTGCCCGCCATGTTAACGCCCATGTCGGTGGGGGACTGGTAGGGGCACTTGCCGGAGATGCGCTCGAAGATCGCGCGCAGGACGGGGAAGATCTCCACGTCGCGGTTATAGTTCACGGTCGTCTCGCCGTAGGCCTCGAGGTGGAACGGGTCGATCATGTTCACGTCGTCAAGGTCCGCGGTCGCGGCCTCGTAGGCGAGGTTCACGGGGTGCTTGAGCGGCAGGTTCCAGATGGGGAAGGTCTCAAACTTGGCGTAGCCCGCGCTCACGCCGTGTTTGTGCTCGTGGTAGAGCTGGGAGAGGCACGTCGCCATCTTGCCGCTGCCGGGGCCCGGCGCGGTGACAACGATGAGCGAGTGCGTCGTCTCGATATACTCGTTGTGGCCAAAGCCCTCGTCGCTCACGATGTGGGCGACGTCGGAGGGATAGCCCGCGATGGGGTAGTGGCGGTAGTTGCGAACGCCAAGCGTGTTGAGACGCTTGATGAAGGCATCCGCCGCGTTCTGCCCCGCGTACTGCGTGATGCATACGCCGCCGACATAAAGCCCCAGCGAGCGGAACGCGTCGATCAGGCGCAGGCAGTCGTCATCATAGGTGATGCCGAGGTCGCCGCGCACCTTGTTCTTTTCAATGTCGTTCGCGTTGACCGCGATGACGATCTCCGCGTCGTCGCGCAACTGCTGAAGCATGCGGATCTTGCTGTCGGGCTGGAAGCCGGGCAGCACGCGCGAAGCGTGAAAGTCGTCGAAGAGCTTGCCGCCGAACTCCAGGTACAGCTTGCCGCCGAACTTGCTGATGCGCTCGCGGATGTGCGCGGACTGCATGGCAAGGTATTTGTCGTTATCAAAACCGATTTGTCCCATCGTAAAAAGCACCCCATTTTCAATTTACACATAATATATGCCTATTATATAGAACGTACGGCGGCTTGACAAGAAATGTGCCCGCAGAAAAATAGATGAAAAACGGCGGCGAATTTCTGCTATTTTCCCCTCTTTACATCAGCGAGCTCTTAGCGTATGCTATAAACAGTCTCTTCACGGGGGAAAGAAAAAATCCGCACTTTTTGAAAAAAGATGTTGACAAAAGAATGCGGATATAGTAGTATATCACTGTTCGATTCGCGCGGTTAGCTCAGCTGGTAGAGCACATGCTTGACGTGCATGGGGTCACAGGTTCGAGTCCTGTACCGCGCACCAGAGAAAAACCTTGAAGCTTCAATGGCTTCAAGGTTTTTTTGTTGCCCTGAAACCCTGTTTAGCCTTATTTTTAGCCTTATTGTCCCTCAAGCATCCGAAACGCTCTTGATAAACTGCTCCATACGCTCTGCACTGTCCTGCTTCATCTGCTTCGTAACGTGTCCGTAAACGTCTAATGTAAACGCTGCGGTGGCGTGACCGAGATTTTCCTGCACGGTCTTAATGTCGTCGCCGCTCTTGATAGAGGCAACGGCGAAGGTGTGACGCAGATCGTGGAAGCGCGTGGCCGGTGCGCCGATGTTTCGGACGATACGCTTGAAGCAGTCGTACACAGTTCGATAAGACAGATAGCCGCCGGTTTGGTTGGTGAATATGAGGCCGTGCTCTTCCCATGCATCGCCGGCCTCCATTCTCATACTGTTTTGCTCCAGCTTTTGAAGTCGGAACAACTGAATCACCGAGGGGGCCAGCGTCAGACAGCGGCTCTTGTTATTCTTTGGCGGAGAGAAGTAATACTCTCCGCCCTTTTTCTGCTCCCTGCGAAGCTGTCGTTTTACCGTGAGAGTACCTGCCTGAAAGTCAATGTGTTCCCAACCGAGACCGAGCACTTCACCCTCGCGCAGGCCAGTGAACAGAGCAATCTTATAGAGGTATTCGTGCGGATGCCCCTGCACCTCGCGCAGAAACACAGCGACCTGATCTTCCTCCAAGGGGTGCATCTCTTTTCTGATGATGCGTGGGAGAATGCACGCTTCGGTCGGGTTTGTACGAAGATAGCCAATCAGAACAGCTTGCTTCAACGCCTTGTGCAGCACGCCGTGAATGTTCTTGATGGACTTTGCGGAGAGAGGAGCAGCATCAGGTTTTGACGGCTTGGCAAGCTCGTTGTAGAAATGCTGCACCGTGTGAGCATTCAGTGCGTCGAGACGGATGTGACCGAGATGCGGGTCGATATATAACTCAATGGTGCGCCTGTAAAGGTATGCGGTAGAAGCCTTGACCCCGACAAGGTAATCCTGTGCCCATATGGACATCCATTCGGATATGCTGAGCTTACAGGGAGCAACATAGGTCTTTGCATCAATTTCGGCTGTGATCTGCCGAAGCTTCTGCGCGACCTCCTTCTGCGTTTTCCCCGTGATGCTGCGCTGGATCTGCTTGCCGGTACAAGCGTCGTACCCCTCGGTATAGCGCCCCTGCCAGTAAGTGTATTCTTTTCCGTTGCGAGTGGTTGTAATCTTTCGGATAGAACCGGCGCCGTTAGCGCCTTTTTTATTTTCATTCTTGCGCGACATATATCCTCCTTTCCGCCGCGCAGGACATACCTAAATAATATGATACGCCCTGCGCAGCAGAAATGCAAAGCTTTATTTGAGAGACTTAGGTCTCTATTTCTCGGTATCCTCCAAGAACTCGATCAGCGCGTTCTTGGGGATGCGCACCTGCCGACCGACGCGGATGCTGCGGAGCCTGCCGCTGCGCACCAGCTCATAGGCTGTGTTGCGCCCGATGCCGAGGATCGGCATCAGCTCCTCCACACGCAGCGTCACGGGGAGGTCGTCAAGGGAACAGTACTTATTCTCCATCGCGGCCCCGCTTTCTGACCGACGCAAGGTAAATGTTCGTTACGTCGGCACGCTCGTGGCCCAACAGACGGGAGACCGCATAGTGCGCGTCAATGGCGCTCATGCCGTCCTCCGTCAGCTTTGTATACTGCTCCGCAGCATAGGTGTGCCGAAGCCCGTGAAAGGACAAGCGCCGGTCTGAGTCTTTGTCGCTGACCTCGTTCCGGTAACGGTAAATGAACAGTTCCAAGGCGTTGATGGCGCGGTCGGTAGGCATCCCGTCCGGCACCAGCAGCTTGTGGCCGCGCTCGGTCTGTGCCAACACTCTCTTCAACATCATTAGGATACGCTCGTCCTCGATGGGGACGGTGCGCACCTTGCCGCCCTTGCCCTTTACGGCGAGGGTGTTTTCGCGCAATGCCCGTTCGGCTGCCGCTGTGTCTATGCGAAAGCACTCGTGAATACGAAGCCCCGCATAGCGCCCAAGGTAGAGGGCAAGAATGAAGTCATCACGGTTTTCGGCCATCGCCTTGCCGAGCAGACGGTTGAACTCCGGTCCGCTCCACGTCCGGTCAAGCTGCCCGAACCGGCGGCGTTCCAGCTCGACGCCTAACTCGCTGTTCGTTGGCAGCGTGTATTTGGGGCAGGACATTTTATCGTGGAAAAACCGAATGGCGGCAAGGTCGGTTTTCACGGTACTGGCAGACTTGCCGGTATCCTGTAAGTACAGCACATAACTCACCAGATGCTTGCCACTGATGTTCTCCAGCTTTTGCAGACGGTACTCTGCGGCGAGGTAGGCGCAGAACCGTTTGCACGCTTCATAGTAACGCGCCTTGGTCCGAAAGCTGCCTTGACGGTTGTGCCGTGCCAGCCTGTCAAGCTGTGCGACGAGGGTGAGGAAGATGCCTCTATTTTGAACAGCAGACATATCCAAAAATCTCCTTAGAAATTGTAATCGTGTTCAGATGGGCGCACTTCACCCATTGGCAAAAAATTCCGTTTCCGCTTCCTTTCCACGGAATGGAAGCCCTTGAACGGTGAAAAAGCCTTGCGGCGTCTACCGTTTTGCGGTGCGGCCCGAAACCTGTCTCTTTTTACTTTTGCCTCGGTCAGTACGATACCGCGTGGGGCGTGCGCCCTGCCATCTGCGATGGCGGCGGTGAACACCAGGCCGCTGAACTCGGCTGCAGCTGCTGACAAATCGGAAGCAGTTGCCGGTGTTCTTTGACCCGCACCGGCTGCGGATCGGTGGTGTGCTGTTCCTGCGCCGCCGGTTCGGACACACTGCCCGGGCGCAGGGGAGAGACCTTTGCCGCGGTCTCGGGGGCGTTTCTCCTGCATCTCAAACCGCCCCGATTTGAGAGGGATCCGTTCTTTCTTTTAACTGCTTGACCTTCCTGCGGCCTCGTGGCCTCCGGCTGGCAGGACCGGCGGCTGCTCCAACGAGCGAGGCTCCATACAAAAACGCAAAAAGAGACGCAGTTTGCCGAAAGGCATTCTTCGTCTCTTTGCTTCAGCGGCACAGCGCGAGCGCCCGCCGCGAAATTACTTCTTATCGTTTTAAGTATTATACCGCCGAAAACGGTTAAGGTTTCTGCGGAATCTTTTTTCTTTCCAATCTTCTTTTTTCAGACGAATGGGCGCACTTGTCCCACTACAGTCGCCGTTCCTCCCTAACTTACTCCGCCCTAACTTACTTCGCCCAAGGGATGCTTCGCGGCAAGCAGATATTTCCTGCCCAGTGCACCGCGAGACTCCTAATACAAGGCTATTGTAGCAGAGCCTTCGGGGGCTGTATAGTTGGAGTTTTTCCATAGTGAGCAAAAAGGCGAACGGACACAAAGCGCCCCTTCGTCTCTCCAATGTGCCGAGCAGCTGCAAAGCCATTCGGCAAAATCCATACAAACACAGAGCAGATCTGCTCCGCAAAAGGGCATAACAAGCCCTTATCGTAGTAATTATATAACGTACAAACCTAACAAACGTGCACAGGCGGATCTCTCCGCACATAGGCCAGACGGCCTACGCCTCCGAGGAGGAAAGCGTGCATAGAATCAATTACAATTTTTGTATACCACAAGATACGGTATATGTCAAGCGATAAATTTTCAAAATGTGGTGTCTCATCAGGCTGCGGCAGATTTTCATAATGCGTATTGTGTACATATTCCGTGCGTATCATCGGTTCATGATTTCGGCAAAGTCGTATTGCTGCCGTATAAATGGTGTATTGACGGAACCCTTGAGTTTTCACCTATATAATAAGGCCTACAAAGTAAACCAACACCGCTACCTGCGAAGTTCAGCCAATGCTGTTTTTTAACAGACTGAAACGCCCAAGCAATGCTCGAGCACTTCGATAAAAAGCAGATAACTATTTGACAGATTTTAGCTCTAAGGTTTTGCCTATTGCGGCCTTTCAAACCATTGAGGTAATAACCTTTTCGTTTGTTACCTATGTCCAGAACCTTCATGCTAGAAATGTCCTTATACCAGTTTGAACCGCCGGTAAGTGAATCTGTATAGAGGGCAGCAGTATTGGCAGAAGCTGTATTACCCTCGTCAATCAGTGTAAACGGCAGGTTCGGATTTTTCCCATGCCGATATTGATGGCAATGTTCTTTACCTCAGTAGGAAAGATTGCGTTCACATCGAGGACTGGCGCAACCGCCCATTGCAGGGCGGGCGCTATCCATACGTCTACATGGAGAGCATCTACCCGCGCCGCAACTGGGGCGGAGAGCACGAAAATGTGGCGATTCTGGTGGCAATCGCCGTGAAATAGGATTGTTTTCGTGAGGTTTTAGGCGCCGCTGAGGGCATGAAGGAGGCCGTGGGCGAGGTGTTCCCGGACGACAAATACCAGCGCTGCACGGTGCATTTCTACCGCAATGTTTTCTCTGTTGTGCCTAAATCCAAGGTCAAAATTGTAGCAAAAGTGCTCAAGACGATTCACACCTATGAGAGCAAAAAGGCGACCTGTGTTTCAGTTCATTGATCGTCGTTTATTGCGCGCCCCTGAACATTATAGTGTCGGGAAGCTGAGAAGCTTCCCGACACTATTGTCCCATGCGTAATCCAGCCACCGTCAGCCTTGACGGTTACGACCCAAGTGCTTGTGTGTGTGGTATTGCAGCTCCAATCCATCCCTGCAGCGCACGGGTGAGCAAGCCAATTATTGCTTACCCTATCCTCTCTTTAAAAACGCAGTGATGCAGTGTAGAGAACCACGACCCTTGAGAATTTCTGAGATATCCACGGTATCAATATTTACGCCATGCTTGTCCAACATTTCCTGTGTACGGGGATTCCCTTGTGCCATAAGAATGTGATTAGGCTCCAACGCAACAAAGTTGCATGCCAATGTTCTGAATTGCTCCGTGCGGGAGGGAATCTCAAGAATCTCGTAGCCCTTTTTCTTGAGCATATCAATGATGTCATAAGGCACCTGCGCTGCATGAACAAGGACCTTGTCATGACTAATTGCGTTCATAATACCATCAATGTGGATGTTGCTATACGGCTGCTGCATATGATAAACAGTAACGCCCATACGCTCAAGCTCAGTTTTAACCTGCTCATAGCCGCTACGATTGCAGCGTGACCCCGTTGAAACAACACAGGTATGTCGATCGACCCACATAGCATTTGCTCCCTCAAACATACCATCACCGGCAATTGTTTTGAGGATTGGAACTCCGATTTTAGCAAGAGCTTCGGCAACATAGCGTTCCTCGCCGCGACGAGCTGCCATGCCGGGGCGGGTAATGATTGCCCCCTCCGGCGTCATAAACATCAAATCACGGCAGAAAACAGCATTTGGCCTGTCTTCAAGCTGATGCTCTACATAGTAAACCTTTGCGCCAAAGTCCGTATAGACCTTAGCCACATTATCGTGTTGTCGGCGCATAAGCTCAACGTCGATCGGCTCGTCTGAAAAACGAACTGCTTTTGGATCAAAGCTTTCAACTTCCTTCCCGGGGCGACGCATCAAAACTGCACGCAGCGTTTCAACCTCAGAGCAAACGCCCCATTCACCCCAATACTCTGTAATATCCTCCTCAAAGGATGTTTCCTTTGGGAACCATCGCTCACCGAGCAACGCGTCAATGTCCATTTTCAAGGTGTCCATCATGTTATGTATTCTCCTATGAGTTGTATTGTTATCGCCCGTTCACCAAGTGGCAAGCCACAAAGTGACCCGGTTCCGTCTCCACATATTCCGGTGTCTTTTCAAGGCACTGCGCCATGCAGTGCTCGCAGCGGCCGGCAAATCGGCAGCCTGGTTTTGGGTCAATCGGGCTGGATACCTCACCCCGAATGAGCTGGAAACCCTTTTTGCGACTCTCCAAATCAGGCTCCGGGATAGCGGCCAAGAGGGCCTTTGTATAAGGGTGGAGCGGCTTTTGAAACAATTCGTCAGAGCTTGCAAACTCAATGCAGGTTCCTAGATACATGACCATAATTTGGTCCGAGATATGCTTGACAACGGATAAATCGTGCGTGACGAACATATAGGACAGATTTAGTTCATCCTGAAGGTCCATCAAAAGGTTTAGTATTTGGGCCTGAATTGACATATCAAGTGCAGAAACAGGCTCATCACAAACGATGAAGCGTGGCTGCAGCGACAGCGCACGCGCAATGCCGATACGTTGACGGCGCCCTCCGTCAAGTTCGTGAGGGTAAGCATCAGCGTAACGTCTGGCAAGCCCAACCATATCCATCAGCTCAACCGCCCGGTTCATAATTTCGCGCCGCGTCGGATAAGACTTATGGATGAACATATATTCCGAGATCGTTTCAATCACGGATTTTCGTGGATCAATGCTTGAGTAAGGATCTTGAAAGATGATCTGCATTTCGCGGCGCAACGGCCGCATCTTACGGATATTGAGGCTGGTAATGTCTTTTCCGTCGTAGATAATATGACCGGCGGTCGGCTCAATAAGCTTGAGGATTGTACGGCCCAATGTGGACTTTCCACAGCCTGACTCGCCAACGACACCAAGCGTTTCACCCTGATAGAGCTTAATATTGATTGAATCAACAGCATGCAGTGTGCCACCTCCCACCTTAAAATACTTTTTCAGGTCTATTGTTTCTAACAGAGGTGCGTTGCCCTTATCATCCATTCGTATTCCCTCCTACACCTGTTTTTTGCCTATCCGGATCAAATAGATGGCAGTAGAGCTTATGACTCCCCTCACCGCATATTTTTGGCTTTTCCGTTCGACAAATCTCCATGCACTTTTCACAGCGCGGTGCGAATTCGCATCCCTTTGGTAAATTTGTAGGATCCGGCATAAGACCTAAAATAGGTTTAAGTCGGCGTGCCTTTGTTGTCAGATTTGGAATGGAACCAAAGAGACCCTCTGTATAGGGGTGGTGCGACGGCGCGAGAAAAATATCCTCTACGGTACCAGCCTCTACGATTTTTCCTGCATACATCACGCACACATCATCACAGGTTCGCGCAACAATGCCCAAATCATGTGTAATCATCAGCATTGAGGTTCCGAGCCGACTCCGAAGTTCCGCGATCATGGCCAAAACCTGAGCCTGTATCGTGACATCCAATGCGGTTGTCGGTTCATCCGCAATGAGCAGCTCTGGCTCGCAGCACAACGCCATAGCGATAACAACGCGCTGCTTCATACCGCCTGAAAACTGATGTGGATACTCGTGCTTTCGCGATGGCATAATGCCGACCAACTGGAGGATCTCGTCGATTCGCTGCTCTACGGCATCATTAGATAGTTCAGGCCTGTGAAGTCGAATTGCCTCTCCAATTTGATCGCCGACTGTGTAGACCGGATTCAGCGAAGACATCGGGTCTTGAAATACCATAGAGATGCGGTTTCCTCTCACGCCCCGCATTTGCTCCTCGTCAACATGGAGCAAGTCTTCGCCTTCAAAGCAGATCTCTCCGCCTTTAATACGACCTGTCGTTTCCGGCAAAAGGCGAAGAATACTCAGCGCTGTTGTCGTCTTGCCAGCGCCGGTCTCGCCGACGAGACCGAGTGTTTTTCCCTTTTCGATTTGAAAGCTGATACCGTTGACAGCCTCCACAACCTCTATGTCAGTTTCATAAGTAACCCGAAGATCCTTAATCTCCAAAATCGGGTTTTTTTCATTTTCCATTATAGCTCCCCTCCCGTGGCGTACCTTATGACTTCAAATGCGGGTCCAACGCATCGCGCAGACCATCGCCGATAAGATTCACTGAGCAGGCCGTAACAATGATAGATAGTGCGGGGAATGCCATCAAATGAGGCGCTTTTCTCATAAATTCGCGAGCCTCCGAAAGCATCTGCCCCCACTCCGGCTGGGGGGCCGGCATACCGAGGCCCAAGAAACTCAGCGTCGATTCATAGATAATAATTTTTGCGATGTTCAACGTGGTGTTGACAATAATAACGCCAATTGCATTGGGGATAATATGTGAGAGAATGATGCGAAATCCGCTCGAACCGCCAGCCTTTGCCGCCTCGACATAGTCCTGTTCAGAAAGCGTAAGTACCTCAGAGCGAACCAGCCGGACATAGTTGGTAAAATACGCCAAAGTCAGCGCAATGATCAAATTGGTAAAGCTGGCACCCAACGCATATACGACCGCCATGGTAAAAAGAATGTCAGGAACCGACATAAAAATATCCAGCGACCGCATGATAATGCTGTCTACCTTGCCACCAAAATAGCCAGCGACTGCACCGAGAAGGCTGCCAAACAGGCATGAAGAAATCGTCGCAAGAATCGCAATAGCAATGGAAACACGTCCACCGTAGATAATACGCGCGAAAATGTCACGTCCGTATCCGTCGTTGCCGAAAAGATTCCCTACGGAGGGCTTTGCAAGCATTAAATCCATATTCTGTGTAATTGCCTTATCATAGGAGATAAACAGTGGCGCGCCCACCAAGATCACCGTCAGCACGACCAGCAGCACCAGTCCAATCACGGCTCCCTTATTCTTTTTGAATCTGCGCCATATCTCTTTCCATTTCCCGTCACTTTTGTAGTCTTCATTCAAGCTTTTTTGGGCCGCCATTTGCTCACTTCCTCCCAGATTTTGTGTATTTGGCGCGAATGCGAGGATCGATCATCGCATAAATCAAATCCACGACCAGCATAACAACGGTAAAGCAGATCGAGATCAGAATCGTTCCGGCAATGATGACCGGCTCATCCTTATAAGTAATACGCTCGACAATCAGGCTGCCGATACCTTGCACAGAAAACAACTCCTCTGCAACCACAGCGCCACACAGCAGAAGGCCGAGGCTCATGCCAACTTGTGTGATAACAGGAAGAAGCGCATTCTTCAACACATGCTTCCAAATTACAGTACGTTCGCTGGCACCCTTAGCGCGTGCAGTTCGGACATAGTCCTGACGAATCGCATCTAACATAGACGACTTGGTAAAGCGGAAATTCTGTGCGGCAATGGGAAGTGAGATTGCCAGTGCTGGCATGATATAGCCTGTCCAGTTCGGAATGCCGTAAGACGGCAGCCACTTGAGCTTGAGTGCAAAGAAGAACAGTAGTACAAGGCCGAGAACAAAGGTCGGTACAGCAGCCAACAGGAAGGAGATAACTGAGGAAATCGTATCCATGGGTGAATATTGCTTCACAGCAGCATAGATTCCCAGAGGAATTCCGATGGCTGTTGAGAGAATCATTCCAATGAACGCCAGCTTTAATGTCATAATATACCGCGGCCATATCTCATCGAATACATTTTGCTTGGTAACATAAGAAATGCCAAAATCCTGGTGGAGAAACATATTGCTGAGATAGTTCACAAATTTCTGAAAAAACGGCAAGTCATATCCGATCGCATGGTTATATGCATCCACATCCGCCTGAGAGACACCAGATCCGAGAATAGCACGTCCCGGATCTCCCGGCGTTATGTTCATAATCAGATAGATAATCAAAGTCACGCCGATAATGGTTGGAATTAAAAATAGGATACGCTTTGCGATGTATTTCTGCATACTTGCCCCCTTTTTTGAGAGATCAGCTATCGTCAGCCTAAGGACCAACGATAGCTGATCCACTTATCCTACAGGAAAGAGTTTATTTAGCCCAACTGATATCGGTCAGGTGGTAGTAGAATGGGTTAATGCTGTCAATCTTTACGCGGTCAGACCATGCAATGCCGACGGCTCCATGATAAAGGGGCAGGATTGTCTTGGTGTCCATAATCATGCTCCACAGCTCAGTGTAAATATCATATCGTTCCTTGGTGTCGGTAGCAAGAACACCCTGATCAACCAGATTCTCAATCTTTTGCCAGTCGAATGTGTTTTTATCATCTTTATAGCAGACAACATACATTCCGACAGACTCTGAATCAACCTGCTGGCGAATGTTATTGTAATCATAGTTACCACTGTCCGAATATACGCACATATCATAGTCAAGTGCATAGAGACGCTCTGTCACAGGACCAGTTTCGCCGATTTCAACATTGGCGATCATACCATTCTCGGCCAAGCACGCCTGAATGACAACTGCGGCCTTTGCTTTCGGTGCCGTATCGGCATTGTAGGTCAGGATGGTACCGACATTGATACCCGCAGCAATCTGCTCTTCGGAAAAGCCGGCATCAAGCAACGCCTGATGGCAGGCATCCTTATTATAGTCATAGGTTTTAAACCTTCCATCACTAGCGCGCGGAGCGGTTGCTACATAGTCAGGAACCATATATTCATATGCTACTGTACCATAGCCGCTGGTCGCAGCCTTAACAACGCTTTCCTTATTAATAGCATAGAATATCGCTTCACGGACTTTGGGATTGGCAAGAATACCATTGTTAGACGGGGATTGATAGTTGATGCCGAGAAACTGAATATCGTTCGCCTTTGCCAGTGTGCAACGTCCTTGGGCAGAGGATTCAATGTCCTCCCACTCGGACAAGGGCGCATCCATGAGATAGTCAAGCTCACCATTCTCATATGCGATGACTGCCGCAGCGTCCTCGGTGATAAGACGGTATTCAACATTTTTGATTGCCGGTGCGCCCTGCCAATAATTTTCATAGGCCTTCAGCTTCACGCCGGCGGAAACATCATACTCAGATACGTAATAAGGTCCCGTTCCCGCTGTATGCGGCCTGGTTCCAAAGGGAACCCCGCTATCAATGATTTCCTGATATTCTCTCTTGCTGTAAATTTTAATGGTAAAAAAGGTGTGAGAGATGGCAGAATAGGGATATTTGAGCGTCATGATTACAGTTTTGTCACCGTCTGCCTTGATCGAGTCGATCATAGAGGTCACATAACCGAATTTAGAATTCTGCATTGCCAGCTCATAGCTGAATACGACGTCCTCTGCCGTAAGAGGATCTCCGTTCTGGAAGGTGGCATCCACAAGCTCGATGGTATAGGTAAGACCATCTTCACTGACCTGAATATCCTTTGCCAGTAGGTTGTAGTAGCCGCCTGCAGACTCATCAATGCCATAAAGGCCTTCAAAAAGTTGAACATAAGTGATTTTATTGCCTTCCATGGCAGAGGTCTGTTGCCAGTCGGTGCTTTGGAGCGCAGAGGAAAGCCGGAGGTAAAGCGTGTCCTTATCATCGCTCACCGATGGGGTATTGCCCTCGCTGCCGCAGCCCGCAAATAGGCTGAGCATCATTATGATAGCCATCAGGAGACTGATATATTTCTTCGTCTTCATTTTGCTGAGGCTCCTTTCATATCCCATTTGCTAATATTAACCGCGTTTTAAGAATGCGGTACAGCAGTGCATAGCGCCGAAGCCCTTAAGGACTTCATCAAACTGAATGGGAATAACCTTGATTCCGTTTTTCTCCAGTAACTCTTGTGAGCGCGGATTACCAGCTGGCATAACAACCAAGCCCGGTTCAATAGCAACATAATTGATTGCAAGGGTCTCCTTAGCCTCATTTCTCGAGGGACACTCAAGTAGCTTAATTCCCTTTTTCTTCAGCGCATCACAAACATCATAGGGGACCTGAGAGGCGTGGATCATAGCAACATCATGACTTGCCATATTTACTAATCCGTCAATGTGCGCATGACCATAGGGAATCTGCATATGAATAATCTGCGTTACTCCCATACGTTCAAGCTCATAGCGAACCATTTCATAGCCCTCGCGATTTGTACGTACACCGCTTGCAAGGATTACTGTATGGCGATCAATCCACATTCCCATTGCACCCTCAAAAGTCGCGCCGCCACAAATCGTGCGAATAATCGGTACACCAAGATCGGCCAATTTCTTTGCCGCATAACGCTCCTCGCCTCTGCGAGCTTCCGTTGCAGGACGGGTAACGATTGCGCCTTCTGGTGTCATGAAGACTAAATCGCGGCAGAAAAGTGCGTTGGGGCGGTCACTGCGCTGCTCATCGACATAGTGTACCTGTACGCCATGTGCGCGGTATACATCGGCAAGTGCATCATGCTGAGCACGGAACTTCTCGGGGTCGATTGGAGCCCGGAATCGAGCGGCTTTCCAGTCAAAATTCTCTACTTCTTTTCCGGGACGGCGCATCAAAACCGCTTTAAGCTTATCGACCTCTGAGCACACGCCCCAGTCGCCCCATATACTGCTCATATCCTCAGTGATTGTCGTCTCGAGTGGGAACCACCGCTCACCAGCAAGAGCATCAATGTCATGTTTTACATCTGTCATTAGCATTATCCTCCTCGTTTTTAAAGCAGATTCAACGATTTCGGCCTTCAATGAGACCACGTCGTTGTGCTACTTGTATACCAGCAAAATGTGTGCCAGAACGAGGGCGTCAAACATAAAATTATACTAATTTTATAGAGTTCTTTGCTATTTTTGCAGAATTCTTTGCTATTCCGAGTTTTTATGCAACACCGCCGCTCTTTGAGCCGCCGATTTAAGCTAAGCAGGAGCGTCGGCCAGTTCGCCTTCCAGCTCCTAATTGCCAAAAATTTTTGCATATACGCAAAAAATTTTGACACATAGGTGTCAAAATTTTTTGACTAACGATTCATACGTCAATTTTATATTTCTTCATTTTGTACATAAAAGCCTGTCGAGAAATACCGATTAGTCGTGCAGCCTCTGCATATGTAGAGGTTTTTTTCAGCGCATCCTCAATGATTCTCTTTTCCACGGAATGAATCTGGTCATTTAATCCGGAAGGCCCCTCATCAGCGCCAGTGCTACATGGCAATGAATCTTTCTCATGTTGCCCGCATTGTTGTACAATATAGCCCGTCAGATCCCTCGCATGAATACATTTCCCTTGTGCGACATTAAAGGCGCCCTCTATCGTATTGCGAAGCTCTCGGACATTTCCGGGCCACGGATATTCCTCAAACATTTTTTTTACTTCTTCATCAACACCGAAAATGTCCTTTTTCATACTACTGTTGAACTTGCTTATGAAATATTTCATCAAAAGCTCGATATCGCAGCGTCGCTCCTGCAGCGTTGGCATATCCACCCGAACAACACTTAGTCGATAGAGCAAGTCCTCGCGCAGCTTTCCTTTACGAACGCATTCCTGCGGGTCTTCATTCATTGCTGCAACGATTTTAACATCGACTTCGAGTGGCTTATAGCTGCCCAGACGGCAGACACGCTTTTCCTCAATTGCACGCAGCAGCTTTGGCTGAACGCTAATATCCATAGAATTGATCTCATCAAGAAATAACGTTCCCCCATTTGCAATCTCGAAAAGTCCCGGCTTGTTTTCGGCTCCAGTGTAGCTTCCCTTGGTTGTACCGAAGAGGATGCTCTCCAGCAGCGTCGCAGGTATTGCGGCACAATTTTGAGATACAAATGCCTTGTCTGCCCGGTTGCTTGAGGTGTGAATAGACTGAGCGATCAACTCCTTTCCTGTACCAGACCGTCCGGTGATCAGCACTGTCGAATCTGTTTTTGAGATCAATGGGATTTTTCGTTTAATCGCCTCAATATCTTCTGAGCAGGTTATAATATCATCAACGCAGTAAAAAGGCCCCTTTCTCGTGTGAGCAGAGTGAAGATTGATGCTTTGCTTTTCGTAGAAACGACTTGCGTATCTTGATACATCAATTGCCCCTATGATCTCGCCTGTACCTCCTGCGCGAATCGGCATAGTTGTATTAACGGATTGAAATACCTCCTCACGGCAGGTAATCAAGGTCTGGTATTCGTTGTAAATCGGCTCGCCGCTACGCAACACCCGCATAATCGTACTTGTTTCCTCGGTCAGCCCCGGATAAATATCAAGAACATGCTTGCCGACTAAGTCTTCCTGCTTAGCGCCGCTGATATCAGGACGGTATGTCATAAAAAACTCGATATAGCCTTTGTTGTCTGTAACAATTAGGCCATCATAATAATTATCAAGTTTAAATAATTGTTCAATGTAGTTTGATAACACAACAGGACCCCCCTCGCACAACATTTCTTCTGCCGTTTTCTATATATGGCATTAACCTCTATGGGCTTCTCTGTGTCCGCCTTAACTATTTCGCTGAGAAGGTTACAGATTGTTGCTGCAATACGCATGCAATACAGATGTTAATTACCCGGTGTATAAGCGGAATTATCTTGATAAAAAACTCATTTCAGCAGTATGCTTCCTGCAAAGCTTCATCGGCAAGGAGGCATATGCCCATTGTTGCCTCAACGTTTTTTTCGCTGAGAAGAAGGCGGGATATCCAGTGCCATGCGGTATTTTGCAACAGCACGTCGACTGACCTCAATGCCGAGCGCTGATAGCGCTATACGCACTGACTCATCCGAAAGTGGTGCTTCTGGATTCTCTGTCTTAATCAGGTCTTGGATGCGTTGCCTGACGGCCTGGGAAGAAACGGAAGCATCCGAGCGAATAGCAGTCGTGAAGAAGCTGCGAAGAGGGACAATTCTGCCCCGATACTGAATATATTTATTCTGTATTGTACGGCTTACCGTAGATGTGCTCATGTCCATTTTTTCCGCCATCTGCTGCATAGTGATCGGCGTAAGAGTTCCACCTGAGCAAAAGAAGTCATGCTGCTCCGTAGCAATCAGCGTAAGCAACCGTAAGATCGTATTGCACCGCATATGAACCCCCTTGATGATGGCGTTTGCCTCTGTAAGTTTTTCACGCACATATTGTTGCACGTTGGGGTCATCGGAAGTAGCAAGCAGCGCAGAGTATTCGGTGTTGACCGAAAGGCGGGGCAAAACGCGCCTGTTCAGCTCAATTGTCACCCTGCTCTGTTCCACAGAAAATGCCGCATCGGGTACGATGTATGCTATCGGCTCGCTGCTGGCAAAGCTACGTGATGGAATCGGTTCAAGCGCAAGAATCTTAGCGCCCGCCTGCTTTATCTCGCTTACGCCGGCACCCAACATTGCTGCAAGCCCCTTATAATCTCGTCTGCCTAACTGCTCTAGACCATTGCGAGCGATGCCTATTGTCAGGGGGTCTAATGAGCGGCTCTGCACCAGCTGCAGAATCAGACACTCAGAGAGGCTGCGTGCGCCGACGCCCGGCGGATCGAGCATTTGTATGGCATATAGTGCCTGCTCAAGGGAGAAAAACGGAATACAAAATTCCTTCGATAATTCTTCAAGCGGGCAATCAAGATAGCCGCGCCCATCGAGGCAGTCAATGAGAAAACGGCACAGCTGCAGCATCCCATCATCTACGAGGCGCATTTGCCCAATCTGTTCGTTGAGGTAATCTCGGAAAGTCAGTTCCCGTGTCAGCACGGCAGAAATATCCAGTGCATTCCCAGAACCTCTCGGCATATCACGCCATGTTTCCTCACTGCGCAGCTCAATCTGTTCGTATTCAGATCGCATATCTTCGTTTGGCAGCTCTGTTTCATAGTAGGTCGGCATACACACATCCAACAATGGATTAGAAAGCGCCACATCCTGCACATACTCACATAGCTCCGGTGCAGAAAGCTGGAGGCAGTCCAACGACTGGCGCATCGTCTGCGTCAGCGCAAGCTTCTGCGATAAAACATACGACTGTTTCAGCTCCACTATTATCCCCGCTCTCCATCGTGATGTCACATAGAGTATAGCATTTTTTCACCCGCTTAACAAGTGACAATTCACAGTCTGCATTGCACTATCTGTCAGAAATAACATATTGCGCTATCTTGTGAAGAATGCGGCAAAGGTGGATGAATGTCAACTCAAAGGGTGTGTTTCCATGTGCACAGGTAGCGGCGCAAGTCATGGTAAAGCAAGCCAACTGCGTAATTGTCAGTATGGCCTCGGAAAGCGGCCTGGAAGGTAGTGAAGGGCAAAGCGTCTATGCCGCCAGCAAGAACGCGGTCAATTCCCTGAACCGCTTGTGGGCAAAAGAGTTGGGCAAGAAAAAGGGGTGTGTAGTCGGTGCGGTGCCGGCATTCTGGAGGCAACAGGGCTACGTGCACTCAGCTACGAAACGGTGCTTACCTCCGCTCATGGGATCAGCATTGATGAACTGCGGGTAGGCTACGCCAAAACTTCGAATACACCGATGGGACGCAGCAGAAAACTGTCGGAGGCAGCAAATACCGCCGCGCTTCTACTTAGCAGCAGAGTCTCCTACACCCGCGGGGTGACGATCAATGTCGCTATCGGAAAGGGCGAGAGGAAAAGATGGTTGTTGAATATTTCTTTGCGCGTTGAAGTGCCATAAAGACCTTTGGGGTGGGGAAGAAGGGTCATAAGCACAACAATATATATTTTTGAAAAACATATTAAGAAGGCCCAATAGAATCGTGGGATATGTCCTGCACAGCGGCTAAAATTTAGCCTTATTTTTAGCCTTACTGCGTTGATATGAGATAAAATTACCTAACATGAGATGGCAATAAAATTGCATAATTCCCCCACATTATGGTACTTGCCGGCATAAAAAGGGACAAGCCAAAACACCTTTTTGTCGGTTCGAGTCCTGTACCGCGCACCAGAGAAAAACCTTGAAGCTTCAATGGCTTCAAGGTTTTTTTGTTGCCTTGAAAGGGCTTTTTGTTCCACGTTTGTTCCACTATGCCTTTTTCTTTCCAAAATTGACCGGGAGCGATGCCGCGAGACCGGCACTTGCTTCCGCTTGTGCAGTCTCGAAGGCGTGGGAGTAGATGTTCAATGTGGTCGACGTCTGAGAGTGGCCAAGTGCGGCAGAGACAGTGCGCACGTCGGTGTGATTGGCGATGAGCAGCGAGGCATTGAGATGCCGAAACTGATGGATGCCGTACCACGGCAGGCCGTGACGTTCGCAAAGCTCTTTTCCCCAGTCATAGAAATCCCCAGGACGCGCCGGCGATCCGTCGAGCTTGGTAAAAAGCCGACCGCTCTCATGCCACTGATCGCCCAGCTCCAGCCGTTTCATTGCCTGCTCTGTACGTAGAGCCTTTACCATGTCGAAGATCCATGCGGGGAGCTTCAGGGAACGATGAGAGCGTGCTGTCTTTGGCGGGCCTGTGAATATCCCGTGTGCCGGATCATAGAGGGAGACGCGCTCGACTGTGACGACGTTGGTGGTGAAGTTGAAATCTCGGAATTCGAAGCCGAGCAGTTCTTCGCGGCGGTACCCGCCGAAGATGGCCAGCACAAAGAAAACCACATAGCGTAGCGGTTCACCGTCAAGTGCATCAAGGAATGCTTGTGTTCCCTCGATGGTGAAGATGTTTTTCTCCCGCTCTTGACGCTCCGGTAGTACGACACGCGGGCAAGGATTTTCTTTGACCACGCCCATTCGTAAAGCATAAGCGAAGACGCTGGAGATGAACGAGAGATAATTTCGGATAGATTTTGGATGAAGGCCCTTAGTAGAGTCCTTTTCATTTGCCCCAGGCTCGGACAAACCGGAAATGAACTTCTGGATCTGACGCGCAGAGAGCTTGTCCATATAGAGATGCCCCAGCGCATGGTATACGCGCTTTGTAAGGGCACGGTAATTGCTGATCGTGCGCTTGCCGAGCTTTTGAGCGGCATATTCGTTGAACCATTGCTCGGCAAAGGCTTCGAATTTGATATGCCCGGCGCAGACGCCGCCGCGGCACTCCTCCTCAAAGAGAACCATTTGCCGCTGCAGCTCTTTCTCAATCTGCCGCTCTGACATGCCGGGCGTCGGCTTCCATGTCATGGACGGGCGAACCTGCTTGCCAGAGACGGTGAGGCCGCTGGATGCTCTGATTAGGTATGCGTTGCCTCGTTTGGTATATGTAGCCATAAAATAACTCCTTTCATCTTGTCAACCGCGCCCTCTCGTGGTAAGATGAAAGGGCGCGGAGGGATGGATAGACTCCTTTCTTCTTTCATTTCTTCTTTCGTGGTTGTTAGGGGATATGTTTGCGCACTGCCGTCCTCGGTGTTGGTAGCACCGGGGGCGGCGTTTTTTTGTTTTATTCCGGATAGCTGCCGAGAACACGGCCCAGGGTATAAAGGGTATCGCCTTCGGAGACGATGATATCTTTATAAGCTGGGTTGAGCGAGTGCAGACGTACTGTGCCGTTCTCTCGATCTACAATAAGCTGCTTGATATAGGAGTTTCCGTTCAGGGCGAATATGCCGATCTCCCCGTCGTTGAGGACCGGCGTAGACTGGACGAATGCCGTGCTTCCGTTTTTGAACTTCGGCATCATCGAGTCGCCAGAGATCGGAACGCCATAGTTTGTTCCGGATGGGATTATGCCGGAAGGATATTGCTCCATGTGCGTAACAGGCGTATCACTCAAGTAGTTACCGAGGCCTGCAGCGGCAGCTTCTTCAAAAACTGTAAGCTCGTCGAAATTGTCCTCCTTGCGGTGGTTGATCTTCGCCTTCGGAAAGGGGAGAACGGTTTGCTTAACGGGGGCGGGCTTCGTGTCAGATTTAAGGGGGTCGATTTGAGAGTTACTGCACGGGAGTTCATCTAAATCTTCCACATAAGGATCCAGCGCGGTATCCACAATGTTGCGGATCGGCTGTCCGGCCTTCAGGTAAGCGTGCAGGAGGAGCATGGTCTTTTCGGCCTGGCTGCCGTCGAACTGGTCAACGGTGCCGATGATATCAGTTAAAGAGAGGGCGACGTTTCGCTCCAAAGCTTTGTAATATAGCAAGGCGATTCTCTTACTGTCCTCGCAGGCATAGATATTATGGATGCTGTGCTCTGTGCCGAAGAGCCGACGGAGCTCATCTATTGCGGCGGGGCGACCGCTTTGGTTTTCTTTGATGATGCCCGCCATAAGGTCGGCATACTTGTTTTTTATATCGGTCCGCCCGTACAGATAATCTATATCGACATTAAAAAAGTCAGCAATGGCTTCTGTGGTTTCTAATCCGGGCTCACGTTCCCCTCGCTCGTACATATTGATGCTGCTCTTCGAGACGCACTTGAGCTGATTAGCAAGCTCTTGCTGTGAAAGATCTGCCTCATTGCGAAGAAGTTTTAGGCGCTGCGCAAACATCGACATGCTAAATTACCCCCCCTGAATGTTCATTAAAAATATTATACACGGAATGTGCACTTTATCAATAGAAAAAAGTGCACAAATTGTGTTCGGACATTTTGTGCACTTTTAGTGCTCACAAAGTATTGACACTATAGCCTACTCAGGTTAAAATCAATGTCGTGCACAAATAGTGCGCAAGAAAGGATGTGATAGGATGGACTTCGGAAAAATCCTTAGGGAGCTGCGCGGAGATAAAACGCAAGAAGAGATTGCGAAAGCAGTTGGTATCACCAAGTCCTCATGGGCAATGTATGAACGCGGAGAAAGAATTCCCAGAGATGAAGTAAAAATTCAGATTGCGAAGTACTTCGGCAAGACTGTGCAGGAAGTTTTTTTTACCCCGGTTGAGCACTAATGGTGCTCAGTAGAGAGGAGGGCACCATGAACGTAAAGAAACAGTATAGTCCGACACTAAGCCTATCATTAAAAGGCTGCGCGTTGATCGCCGCAGTAGAAACCGGCCTTCTGCCTGAAACTGAACAGGATGGTCAACCCTGCTACAACACGAAAAAATTCGATGAGTTTTGGGCTATGTACACGGAGTTAGCAAAAAAGAGACAGGAGAATATCAGCAAGGAGCGCCACCGCCGCGCCTAAAAGCACCAAAAAGACCTGGAACGCTTTGCCGTAACGCTCATGCCTGTACTCCGAAAGTGCCTGGCGACCGAGTTCGGTAATTTGATACGCGGAATCGTAAAACTGCACGATACCGGGGCAACTTTGTACATCCATTCGAGAGGCTTCAATATATCCACATTTCAGGAGATATTCTTCGATCTCGGACAGCCCTTCATCTCCTATCGGTATTTCGGAGTCTTCGTATCTTTTTAATTCTTTGTATTGTTCACGAGTAAGCATAGCTTCACACCTCCCTTTGCTGCCAGTCTATCACGGCGTAGCGAGGAGGGCAATATCCCCTAACAACCACGAAAGGAGATCACTATGACACCTACCGAAAAACTGCTCGCTGAGCAGGAGAAAATCGTCGCTGAGCGCGGCTACTACATACGCCCCGTTCGTATGGCGAATCTGATGAAAGCGGCTTCGAGGATCTTCGATATCCTCACAAAAGCCGATACCGCAATCAGCTATGAAGAATGCCGCATTGTACTGGAGATCGTGGCGCGAGCCATCGATGCCGCGGCGCCGGATGTAAAGGAGCCCAGCCATGGCAAGAATGAGAACAGCTGAAGGCGTGATGGCCATTATCCGTGAGCAGGATCCGAAAACACAGGTCACCGTGCACGCGATCCGGCGCCTGATTGCAAGTGGAAAAGTCCCAGTGACGTGCTGCGGACGGAAATACTTGGTCGATGCTGATGCAATGATCGAGTTTATAGCGCGAGGAGGTGAGCCAGCGTGAACCGAGGCACCCGCGATACCATCTGCGCCACTATTGGCCTGCTGATCGTAATTGCTTTGCTGACTACTGTAGCCGCGCTGGACTCTCCTGGTGAAATGGACGAGCCGAATGCGTTATCGTCAGCGGCGCCGGAGCCGCGCGTAGAGATGCCGGAAGACAGCCTGCCCGCTGAGGAGTATGCGTACTGCAACGATGTGTGCCTCGGACTGTTTGAGCTTACGGCCTACTGCCCATGCTCAGCCTGTTGCGGCAAGAATGACGGTATTACCGCCACCGGCACTGTGGCCACTGAGGGACGTACCGTTGCAGTCGATCCGACCGTTATTCCCTACGGCACAAGCATCGAAGTGATCTATGCCGATGGCAGCTCTGCGCGCTATGTCGCCGAGGACTGCGGCGGCGCGATCAAAGCCCAGCGCCTGGACGTGTTCTTCGCGGATCATCAGACCGCGCGCGAGTACGGCGTCCGGACGGCCTATGTCTTTCTTGTCCAGGAAGGAGGCGGCAATGAATAAGGATTGCTCAAAAGTTTCGATTGAGCGCGGATCGGATGGCAGATTCACGGTGCTGCTGACTGGTAGCAAAGACGATATAAGGATGCTTTGGACCATGCTCAGCGTGAGTGTTTCCAAAGCGACCAAGACCCCGCTTCCTGTGCTGTGCGCAGTCTGTTCTACCGCAGGCCCAGCTATTAAAAATATGATGGGTCGCGGAAATGGCACGACCGTCGACATGAGCGTCCTCGGCAGATTCGCAAAGGGAAGGGGAGACGCCCCATGATCCGCTGCGCATACTGCGACAGCGTTACGCTGGCGCTTGATCTCAATGGCGTCGATGCCCACGTCTGTCCCCTCTGCGGCGCTGTATTTGCCCGCCGGTACGGAAATACCTATTCCTTCATTGCTGATCTGAAAGGTGCTCAGGGCGTCAAGGAGCTTCTGCACTCTGTGCGACCGCACGATCCACTGTATCGGTCAATCATCACAGCGTAGGCCTTGAGAGCTTGGCCCAGATGGTCGAGTTGTCGAGCATGGACTGGCTCTATCATCTGGGCCAAGCGCCCGATGGATAGTACCCTCCTTTCTAACACAAAGCGGTCCCGTAAGCAGCCGCTCGCCGTCTGAGAGATGGTGCCCCAGTGCGATTCTGGCAGGGAAACAAGCGGCAGCGCTCATGGTCGATGCATTTCTGGAAAGAAAAGGGAGCGGTTCGATTCCGCCCTGCCGCATAGAAGGAGACGTTCCTGCCCTCTGCCGGGCGTGTACCCGGCACGTCCACTCTTTCACTGCCGAGTGCCGCGGTGTCGACTAACCCTCCCTGCTGCGGTGTCCGGCAGAGGGCAGAAACTCTCTATCCTGAAGGAAAGGAGGAAACGCATTTGGAAGATCTTAGCAAGCGGTCAATTATTGACATGGCACGCGGCGCCATTAAAGAACGCGTGGACTACGAGATGACCAGAGTTGTCGAGAATATTCTTGATCCCAACACCTCGGCAACCGCAGCGCGCAAAATCACCATTACACTCAACCTCAAGCCAGACGATACGCGCCAGAACATTGCTGTAAGTTGTGTGGCCAAATCCACTTTGGCTGCAACCAACCCCGTCACTACAGCTCTCTATGTCGCCGATGAGGAATCCATCGTTGAGATGGTTCCGCAGATCCCTGGGCAGTTGGCGGTTGACGCCAGCGAGCAGGAAGCTCCGCCCATGCTCAAGCTCATTCAAACCGCTTAATTTTAGGAAAGGAAGTACATTCCCATGCTCAAAGAAGCCATTCAGTATGTGCTCGAGAATATGCGCCCGGAGGCCCAGAACCTCGGCAATCGCGCATATATCATCACCCAGAAGGGCGCGCAGGAGGTCATCGAGACTCCCATCGCGCCGGATACCGTTCCCCTGCATAGTCTCGACTCCATCGTGAAGATGATCCGTACCGAGGCTATCCATCTGGCGGATGTCAATACCCCTGCACTTTTCGTCAATATCCCTTCGCCCACCAACGTGGTCTGCTTCTCTCAGCCGGACTATGAGCAGCGCTGCCACCGCACGGTCTATTACTCTGCGGACGCAACTGATGTTCCCGGCTGGGATGCGAAAGTCACGCTCGGCTTTGAAGAGGCCCAGATTGCGCTGCGTACCCGCTTCCAGGAGACCCCAGACTCGCTCTATGCGATGAAGCTCGTCAACGACATTTCTCTCGGTGCCAAGGTCATCTACAACGACAACGGTGTTGCCACTACCGTGACCACCCAAAAGGGCGTCGCACTCCAGACCAATGAGCAGATCCGGCCCATTGTCAAGCTCCGCCCTTATCGCACATTCCAAGAGGTCGAACAGCCTGAAAGCACGTTCCTCATCCGCATCAGCGACCGCGGCATTTCGTTCATCGAGGCCGATGGCGGTATGTGGCGCCTGACGGCCCGCAACACCATCAAGGCATTCCTGGAGGAGAATCTCGCTGCCGAGATCGAGAGCGGCAAGCTCGTTGTCGCCCTGTGAGCAAAAAAATCCCCTGCAGGTCTCACACACCTGCAGGGGAACGATTGGCACCATACCAATCCTTAGTTGCGCCCTATTGTAAGGGCAGAAAGCGAGTTTGTCAATGAAAACGACCAAAATTGTAATCAAAAATCTGTTCGGGATCAAGGAGACCGAGCTCGACGGCCGCTCTGTGGAGATCTCCGGCCCGAAAGGAAGCGGCAAAACTTCCGTCCTTGATTCTATCCGCTACGCCCTCACCAACCGCTCAGATCGTGATTATATCGTGCATCGGGGCGCCGATGAGGGCGAAATCCTCATTGAGACCGATACCGGCCTCTCCATCGACCGTAAGGCCCTGCCCGCCAAGTCTGCCGGCACGGTCAAGGTGCGCGACGGATCTCTCCTTCAGACGCGTCCGGCAGAGTTCCTCTCGCAGATCTTCACGCCGCTGCAGCTTAATCCTGTCGAGTTCACCCAGCTCTCCCGGCAGGAAAAGAACCGCGTCATTCTCAATCTCATCGAATTTGCGTGGGACACCAACTGGATCCGTGAGCAATTCGGCGAAATCCCGCAGGGTGTGGACTATTCCAAGCATATTCTCGAGGTTCTGCACGATATCCAGGCGGAAAACGGTGTCTATTTCCAGTCACGCCAGAACATCAACCGCGACATCCGCAACAAGCAGGCATTCGTTTCCGACATCGCAAAGGACATTCCTTCCGGCTACGATTTCGACCATTGGAATACATATCCCATCGGTGAGAAGTACCGTGAGCTGGAGAGCCTGAAGGAGCAGAACAATGTGATCGAGCGGGCCAGAGCGTTCCGGAACAGCCACGAGGCGAAGCTCCGCGGGCTGGAGGGTCAGCGTGACCTTGACATCGCGGCCATCGACCGTAAGACCTCTGAGGACCGTACCCGCCTCACCACGGATATCGAGCGCCTGAAGGCGGAGATCCGCTTGTATGAGGAACGGCTTGCCGGACTGGACGAGCGCAGGGAGGAAAGCGTGCGCGTGGTCATCTCCGGCTTTAATGAAAAGAAAGCCAAGCTGGAGCGCGATGCAGGGATCGCGGACCAGTATACTGGCCGCGAGCTTGCTGATACGACCGCGCTTTCCAAGGAGATCGACACGGCCGAGGCCATGCGTAAGCATCTCAATGAGTACCAGCGCATGGTTTCCATGCAGGAAGAGATCAGCAAGCTCACCGAGGAATCCGAGGAGCTGACACGCAAGATCGAGCTCGCGCGGGAGCTGCCGGCGACGATCCTGCAGACTGCGACGATTCCCGTTGATGGCCTGACCGTTGAAGACGGTGTGCCGCTGATCCACGGCCTGCCCATTTCCAATCTGTCCGACGGCGAGCTACTGGAGCTGTGCGTGGATATCACGGTGAGCAAGCCGGGACAGCTTCAGATCATTCTCATCGATGGCGCCGAGCGCCTTGATAAGGAGAGCCGCGAAAAGCTGTACGCCAAGTGTAAAGCCAAGGGCCTGCAGCTGATCGCAACGCGCGTGACCGATTCCAATGTAATGGAGGTAACCAACTTAGATGATGACGAAAGATAAGCTCCGCCAGCTTAGTGGCGACGAACGCCTCGGGCAGATGCGAGAATCCGAGTATCTGGGCGCCGAAGACATTGACGATGGGACCGAGCCGATACTGACCATTGCCGGCCTGTGGTATGGCTCCGTCACGCTCCAGCGCGGCAAGGAAAATAAGGATGTGCTCTCCTTCAAGGAAGAACGCGTACCTGGCATTCTTCAGGTGCGGCCGCTGATCGTCAACTCAACCAACCGCAAGACACTGCGTAAGCTGTTCGGCGACGCCAAGGCTTCAACGCTGGTCGGTAAGCAGATCCAGCTCTTCGTGGACCACAACGTCCGCGATCCTCAGGATGGCGGCATGACCGACGGCATCCGTATCCGGCCGTATAAGCCCCGCCCCCCGAAGCAGGAGCCCGTACCGCCCTGTGCGGACTGTGAGGGCGAGATCACGCCAGCAATGGGAAGAGACGCCCGCTGGCTAGCGGCATACACGACGAAGCACTACGGCGTTCCGCTCTGTGCGGAATGCGCGCAGAAGCGCAAGGATGCTGCGACCGCAGCCGCGGCGTCGCAGGAAGAGCAGCCGACCCCGTCTGAAGAGACTGTGGCTGAGACCGAGGAGGTGCTGTAATGGACCTTCCGGTAGTTACACCGGAGAATTATTATTCTCCGGAAATGAACATGGCCTATATGGGCTCTACGCAATTCAAGGCCTTTGAGAAATGCGAAGCGGCTGCATTGGCAGAGCTCCGCGGCGAATATACGCCGCCGACGTCACAGGCTTTTCTGGTCGGCGGATATATCGACGCCTGGTTTTCCGGCGAGCTGCCGCTCTACCAGGCACAGCATCCGGAGATCTTCAAGCGTGACGGTACGCTCAAAGCGGAGTACGTCAAAGCCACTGAGATCGTCGCCCGCCTTCAAGCGGACGAGCTCTATTCCATGCTCATGTCGGGAAAGAAGCAGGTCATCCGCACCGGTGTTATCGCCGATGTTCCTTTCAAAGTTAAGATCGACAGCCTGCTTGACGCCAATACCTGCAATGTGATCGCCAACCGCTGGCCGCACACGGCAGCCGCGCTGGGCTTTTGCGATGGGGCCATCGTAGATCAGAAAATCATGCGGGACACAGCAGAGGTGTGGTCCGAGGAAGACCATTGCAGGCTTCCGTTCGTCGAGGCTTACGGCTACGACCTTCAGGGCGCAATCTATCAGGCCATCGAGGGACACTTCCTGCCGTTTATCCTCGCCGTCGGTACGAAGGAGGATGCTCCGGATCTGGCGGCCCTCTATATCAACGACGATGACCTTGCAGCCAAGCTCGCTGAGGTCGAGGACCGCGCGCCGCGGTATCAGGCTATCAAGGAGGGAAAGGTCGAACCGCGCCGTTGCGAGCATTGCGCCTATTGTCGGGCGACCAAACGACTCACGGCCATTTTGGACTACAGGGAGATGAATTACCTTGCTGAATAAAATCTTCATCATGGGACGTCTGACCCGTGATCCAGAGCTGCGCCATACGCAGAGTGGAACGGCCGTCGCGTCGTTTTCCCTCGCTGTGGATCGAGACTTCAAGGAGCAGGACGGCAGCAGAGCGACAGACTTCATTGATTGTGTTGCATGGCGATCCAGCGCGGAATTTGTGGATAAATACTTCTCCAAAGGTCGCATGGCTGTGGTTGAAGGCCGACTCCAGATCCGTGACTGGACGGACAAGGACGGCAACAAGCGCCGCAGCGCCGAGGTCATCGTGAACAGCATTTATTTCGGAGACAGCAAAAAGGACGGAGATTCTTCCACCGGAAACTACCGTGCAGCTGGCGCTCCGGTCGATGTGAGCGCGTCCGACTTTACGGACGTCGAAGACGATGGCGAGTTACCGTTCTGATCTTGCCGCAGAAATCAAAGAGCGACTTACCGCACGACAGGTCATTGAGGCTTACGGTTTCCATCCTAACCGAGCAGGTTATATCCAGTGTCCATTTCATGCTGGTGACAGACACGGAAGCCTGAAGATCTATGACGGCGATAAGACGGGCTGGCATTGCTTCGGCTGTGGGGCCGGTTCCACCGTCATAGACTTTGTGATGAAGCTCTTCAATATCAATTTCCGGCAGGCATGCTTGCGCCTTGATGCCGATTTTTCCCTTGGATTGACAGGCAAAACGTCCAGTGCGGCGGAGATATCCGCTGTACTGGCTGCCCGCCGGCAGGAAGCAGAGAGAAAAGCAGCGGCGGATCGTGAATACCGCAGGAAAGCTGCAGAGCATTGTTATTGGTGGCAAGTCAAGAAACTGTTTGAGCCGGACAATGCAGACGCGGATGTCGGTTACATTCACCCGTTGTATGCAGAAGCAATAAAACGACTACCAAGCCTTGAATACTGGCTTGATGAACATTTGGGGGATTGAGTTTTGGGAAACGATACGCAAAAACCAGCCAGATGGAGTTACACAGCGGAGGACTTTCTGGAATCTACTGCGCCATACGAAGAGCTGGAAAAATGCAATGGCGATCCATTCCTCCAGCAGCGTATGATCGAGGCAATGAGTAAATACGCCGCAAGCATCGGCTTCCGCGGCCTGAAGCTCATGTACAAGCGCTACCAGCAGAGCATCCGAACATCACAAGGAGCCTATATCGGCGAAAATCCAACAAATTTTGAGAATCAGCCTATTGAACTTGATGCTGGGAAGTGGGAGGCGGATGACAGCGGTGTGCGGAGATCAGACGGGTTTGGAGATGCTGTTGCCTGCCCGCACCCGATTCTTCCTGTCGAACGGCTGGTAAACATTGATACCGGTGAAGAAAAGCTGAGGCTTGCGTTCCGGAAGGGAGCCATCTGGCGAAAGATTATCGTGAGCAAGGTTATACTCGCCAATGCGAATAAAGTGACTGAACTGGCCGGCTGTGGCGTGGCAGTCACGAGTCAGAATGCCCGTGCCTTTGTAGAGTACATATCGGACATCGAGAACCTCAACTATGATGTGATCCCAGAACGGAAAAGCATCGGACGCTTCGGATACATTCCGGATGAAGGCTTTTCCCCCTTCGTGGACGGTCTGATCTTCGATGGCGACGCCAGTTTTGCCGCGATGTTCCAGACGGTGCGCAGTCACGGCTCTGAAGCAAAGTGGCTGGATATTGCCGCAGAAGTGAGGGCGATGTCCACGACGGCAAAAATCATTCTTGCAGCGTCTTTCTCCAGCGTGCTTCTTGAGCCGCTCGGCTGTCTGCCATTCTTCGTGCACCTCTGGGGCGTTGACTCCGGCACCGGTAAGACCGTCGCTTTGATGGTGGCTGCAAGCGTTTGGGGCGATCCGGCTATCGGCAACTACGTCAAGACCTTTGACGGCACCGTCGTCGGCCTTGAAAAGACTGCGGCGTTTCTCAATGAGCTGCCGCTGTGCCTCGACGAGCTGCAGCTTGCCAAGGACAGCAAAGGCCGCACGAATTTTGATGTCTACAAGCTTGCACAGGGCGTTGGACGAACCCGCGGCAACCGTGCCGGTGGCGTCGATCTGACACCGACCTGGCATAACTGTATTCTCACAACGGGAGAAAGCCCGCTGACCGGACAAGCCTCCGGCGCCGGTGCGGTCAACCGTGTTATTGACATTGAATGCAAAGCGTCTCAGGCTGTTATAAAGGACGGTATGCATGTCTCCGGTATGGTCAAGCGCAACTATGGCTATGCCGGCAAACGGTTCGTGGAGGAGCTCTATAAGCCAGGCGTGATCGATCAGATCGCACCGCGGTATCAAGAGCTGTTCCGGGATCTGAGCGATCGAGACACGACTGAGAAACAGGCTATGGCGGCCGCAGCGATCGTCCTCGCGGACGAATTGGCGTGCCAGTGGATCTTCGCCGGCGCGCAGAAGCCGATCACCGTGGAAGAGATCTCCGAGTTTCTCGCGTCCAAGGCGGCAGTGTCAGCCGGTGACCGCGCTTATAAATACCTCTGCGGATGGGTAGCGCAGAACAGCAATCACATGGTCGGCCGCTCGGAAACAATCGACGTTTACGGAAGTATCGAGGACGGAAAGGCATATATCATCCGGCCGATCTTTGAACGTGCTCTCTCTGATGCAGGATATTCGACCGCTGCCACGCTGTCTCACTTGAAGGAAGCTGGACTGATCGAAACGCGCGGCCGTGCTATGACCAAATGCAAACGCATCAACGGTGTACAGACGGAGTGCATCTGTCTGACACTACCTCTCCTTTCCGAAGATGAAGAGGAGAGCGGCGAGGAACTGCCGCTGTAAATGCGGAAAAGTGCGGAGCTGCGCGGTACATCTGTTACGCGCCCGCAAGCCCTTGTGTCGCAAGTCTTTGACGGCATTTTTCAGAGGGGCGCGGAACTGAGGAACACGATATACACCCCTATAGGAAAAGTTTGTGCGAGTGTGGGAATTAACGGAAATTTAACGTACACGCAAAAGGCGAGGAAATTTTCACATTTTATGTTCCGCAGTTCCGCACATACCCGCAAACCCTTATGCCGCAAGGCTTTGACGTGCGGAACAAGTTTTCCGCGATGCTCCGCAGTTACGCACAAAAGGAGCAAAAAATGAAATTACGAGACTATCAAATCGACTGCATCGACACGATCGAAGCGCAGCCACCGGGCGCGTACCTTGCTCAGATGGCGACAGGGCTCGGCAAGACGGTAACCTTTGCAAACCTCCCGCGGCACGGGAAGCGTATGCTGATTCTCTCTCACCGTGAGGAGCTGGTAGAGCAGCCGCGCAAATACTTCGATTGTTCCTTCGGCGTCGAGCGTGCAGCACTCCGAAGCTACGATGAGGAGGTCGTCAGCGCGTCGGTTCAGTCCCTTGTGCGCCGTCTGCACCGCTTCCAGCCAGATGAATTTGGCTTAATTATCTGCGACGAGGCACACCACGCCGCAGCAAATACTTACCGGAAGATCTTCGACCACTTCACACCGGACAAGCTCATCGGTTTTACTGCGACGCCGAACCGCGGCGATAAGGTTCGTCTGGATACAGTGTTCTCCAAGATCATCTTCCAGAGAGATCTTCGCTGGGGCATTGAGCACGGATATCTCTGCGACATCTTCTGCCGGCGTGTCAACATCGGCTATGACCTGAGCCAAGTCCACACACAGCGGGGGGACTATGCGCCTGGTGAGCTGGATGAAGCAATGGAAGGCACGGCTGACGCAATCGCGCAGGCATACCGAGAGCTGGCCACCGGTGCAACACTGATCTTCGCTGTCAGTGTCCACCATGCCGAAGAGATTGCAAAGCGGATTCCTGGCGCTGTAGTAGTCACTGGCGAGACCAAGGATCGTGCTGCCATTATCAAGGCGTTTACCGCTGGTGAGATTCCTTGCATCGTAAACTGCATGGTTTTCACAGAGGGCACCGATATTCCCCGCGTGGAGACGGTTATCATCGCCCGTCCTACACAATCTGAATCGCTCTATGCGCAGATGGTCGGGCGCGGGCTGCGGCTATATCCAGGAAAAGAAAAGCTCAATCTGATCGACTGTGTTGGCATTACGGGCCGCTCATCGCTTTGCACAGCGCCTTCGCTGCTCGGGCTGGATATGTCTAACGTACCGGTACGCAAAGCCAACGAAGTTGTGGGCGACATTTTTGACCTGCCGGCAAAGATTGAAGCTGCCAGCGATGCGCCGGAGAGCTGGATTCGCAATATCGAGATTGTTGATCTCTGGGCGAAAGGACAGAAATACAACACCCATGACATTAACTTCTTCAAAATGCCGGATGGTTCACTTGTGTGTTCGCTGAAAGATAAACAGAAAATCACCATTCCCTGCCCAGACGCTCTCGGCATGGTCTGCATGCCGGATGGCACCCGCTGCAAAATGCAGGAAGCTCTCGATCTCGCGTATTGCCAGCTGATTCGAGATCATCTGGACTGTCGACATTTGTGGGATCTTCAAATCGTCAAAAAGTGGGGGCGCATGCCAGCAACCGAACGTCAGTTGGCACTTATCCGCAAGCGATGCCAGGGCTACGACCCAGCGGGGTTGAGCAAAGGCGATGCCAGTCAAATCATTAACCGTCTATTCAACGAGCCAAAGAAAAGGGGGATGCGCTTATGAAGCTGTATGTAACAAAAGCAGAGGACCGAGATCTGATGGTCATGATTCTTGCCAGAAATGGTTATACCGTCCGCCAGGGCAAGGAGAAAAAACCTGAAACCAAGCAGACGGTCGCTTTTGTGGAGGTAATTGAGAATGGCAAGTGAATCCAGCCATCAGCAGGCGGTGATTAAATGGTCACAGCAGTCGTCTGTGCGTGAGCGGTATCCGGAGTTGGCTCTGCTGCACCACATCAAGAACGAGACGAAAGAGGGCGCTGCGCAGGTCGCTGTGGATAAGGCGATGGGCGTCAAAAAGGGTGTGCCGGATATGCACCTGCCTGTCGCCCGCGGCGGCTATCACAGCCTCTACATCGAGATGAAGAATGAAACCGGCCGCGCAAACGATGCGCAGAACTGGTGGCTCGAACGCCTGAAGCTGGAGGGTAATTATACCGTGGTCTGCCACGGTTGGCAGTCTGCGGTGAACATCCTCACATGGTATCTCGGACTGGGTGAATACCATGCCTGAGTTTGCCCTGCCTTATGAGCAGGCTGCCATGCATAACGAAGGAATGCCGGCGGGTTTGAGTATCTATGACCAGGCAGCCTATCAGGCCCTCCGGCACCTATACCGCTCGTACCGCATGAAAATCATCGACCGCGCTCAGGCTGCGCATGAAAAGAAGATGATCGTCAAAGCTCGCAACGAGGCTGTCGCTGTTGCTGCATTTGAGCAGAGATGCGCATTTAACCGCGCCGAGACGATTCGACTCACTGAAGCAGCTAAAGCCGCCTGCAGAAAAGATCCCTCTGTTGAAAATGTTATCCGGCTGGTCAATGTACTTGACGGCCTTGAAAGGAGACCTCCCAATGAAGGAAGCGGATATCAATAAAACCGCAATCATCTCCAGACTTAAAGCGTACCGTGAACGCAACGGCGCCAGAGCCTATCGTATCGTGGCTCACTATGTCGGCTCAAAACGCATCTCTGATGACGTGCTTCGTGCCATTGTCAGCAACGCCTACCGTATTTCCGATGAAGCGTGGATGCGCATTGATGCGACGCTTGATGACCTTGAAAAGAAGGAGGCAATGAAGCATGAAAAATAAGCTGGTTGATTTGAATAATCATCTCTTTGCGGAACTGGAACGCCTGAGCGACGAAGATCTGCAAGGTGACGAGCTGACGGCAGAAATCGACCGTGCGAAAGCCATTACGGGCGTTGCGTCTCAAATCATTGCGAACGGCACGCTTGCCCTGAAGGCAAGGGTCATCGCCGATAATAGCTTGTCCGCAGATTTCACCGTGCCTGCGATGCTGGAGGATTGATCCATGCCGAAACGCATCTATCCGCTGGAGCTGCACACTTTCATCACCGAGCACGCTGCTGGCACGACAAACAAGAAGCTCGCAGATCTTATCAACGCACGGTTCGGTGATGGCTATATGACCGAGTCGCAAGTCAAGGCATACCGGAAGAACCATCATCTTCCAAGTGGTTTGCCGAAGGGCCGAGCGACATACTTTTCCAGAATATTTCCTGAACCGGTGGTTCGGTACATCATGGACAACTATGTTGGCACTGGTCCTACTGAAATGGCAGGTAAACTGAATGCAGCATTTGAAACGAACTATACCGTCGCTCAAATCAACGGGTATTACAGCAATCATCATCTCAACTGCGGCATTACCGGCCGTTTTGAAAAAGGACACGTCCCCGCCAACAAAGGTAAGCATCCGCCGACGGTAGGCCGTATGGCAGAAACCCAATTTATGAAAGGCAATTTGCCTCACAATACTAAGCCTATCGGTTATGAGCGAATCAGTAAAGATGGTTATGTTGAGGTAAAGGTCAAGATGCGGCCGAGCAGCCCATATTGCAACGATAACTTCATTCCGAAGCACCGTCTGCTCTGGGAGGCTGAGAATGGCCCCGTTCCAAAGGGCCACAAACTGATTTTTGCGGATGGAGATAAGACTAATATCTCGTTGGATAACCTGTTGCTCATCACTGATGCTCAGATGGCACGGCTGAACAAGAGTGGATTTGTAAAGGTAGATAAGGATCTGACCGTTGCAAGCCTACTTGTCTGTGATGTGATCAGCAAGACAGCACGACGGAAAGAAGAAATGACGAGAGGAAAAAAGCATGAAAAAAACTGTTGAAGTAACCTATTGTGATCGCTGCAGCACGGCGATTGATCCGGACGAGCTTAAGGTTTGTGCGGGATTCGATCTCTGTCAGCCCTGTGCAGCCGAGCTTCAGATTCGTATTAAGGCGTTCGTGGAGGAACTGAAGACACCGGAACGACCGGGAACTGAAGACACAGTTGAGCTGGCTGAGAATCCTCCAGCAGAGCCGATACCAGTATCAGAGCCTCCGATTCAACACGAGACCGTGCCAGAGAAGTATGGCGGCTTTCTGCATCTTAAATGTTCTGGGTGCGGCGCCACTAAGACCTTTTGTGCGAAGAAGCCTATGAGTGTGTACCACTGCTATGACTGCGGCACGGACACAGATCTTACAAACAACCTGACTCCAGTATATGCAAACTGTGAGTGTGGAAAAAGAGCGCGGTATATGACGAACGTGACCGAATGGGGCTTCGACCTTGCTTGTGTGGTCTGTGGTGCACCGGTAGCCGTCGAATATCGGCCGGGCATCAACCAGTACCAGACCTGCGGAAAGTCGTTTGTGAAGTCGCGTAAGCGGAAGAAGTAAGGTGCAATGCGATGAATCGTCAACAGCGCCGCATCAAAGCTATGCAGACGTACTGGCACGGCAGCGTGAGGCTCGCGAGGCGGTAGAAGTTAGCACCGCGAGAGCGCTCATAAAAAAGATACCCCGCACAAGGCGAGGTATCAAGCCAAGAGACATAGTTACTTTTGCTTGCTGCGTGCTTCGAGTTCTTTCTGCTCTTCTCTGACGCATTTGGGGCAGGCGGGATTCCCATTATCAAGTGTTTCATACTCAGACGCAGGGAACATTTTGCCGCAAACAGGGCACTGCATCAATTCATCCATGGTAATACCTCCTCGTTTTTTGTTCTAATAATTATAATTCTTTTTTTGAAACGTGTAAAGGAAAAAATGAAATGCGAGTAATCTACAAAGTGCTCGGCGGCAAGCCGGAGGTCCGGGATATACCCAATACCCTTGAGGAACTACAGGCTAGCATTGGCGGCTATATAGAGGCGTGTACGTTCGCTACAAACGCCACCGTCATCTGCAACGAGGTTGGAGTACTTCGATTAAATTGATTGAAACCCAACAGATGCGAGCCCGAAACAGCCTAATTTTGGCCCTGCAATGTGTTACATGACCTGTTGGGTGTAAAGCCGGTATTGGCAAAGCTTTGCGGAACGTAAAACCGGTATTTTTTATGCATGGTCTGACTACTATGCCAACCCAGCAGATGGGCGTCAAAATTTGAGTGCACCGGCAACGGCGCACGAGAATTTTGACGTCCCACAGGAAGAGAGAAAAGTAACTTTTTCGAGTGTTTGAACATGTCCGATTTTAGAGTTTTTTTGAGATGCAAAAAGGGGATACTCGTTGACAACTCTCAAACCGTTGGGAACGCTACGTTTTTTCTGCTTGCGCGTGCAAGTTTTTTACCCAAGCTATAGACACCTACGGTAAAATGGCGTTCCGTAATTCAGTAATTATAAAACTTTTGAGGAGAGGAAAAGAAATGGTGCTTGAAGCTATGCAGTACTCGGCGGCAGTATTGTGGGTCATTGCCGCACTACTATGGATCCGCAATCAGGTCCGTATAAAAAGGGCTATCACAGAACTGAATCGTGAGGTCTCAAAGCTAAAGGAGTCTGACAATGACCAGCCAGGAAAAGTGCTTTCCGCGGAAGCTACAGTCAATGAGGGAGCGGCGTCATCTCTCACGGCAGAGGCTGGCAGATCTGTGCGGTATAAGTCAGAGCACGATTGCTAAGTATGAAAGGGGCGAAAGATTCCCTACGATAGACGTGCTCATCATGCTGGCAGACCTTTTTGACACCTCTATTGACGAACTTGTCGGGCGAAAATAATTTTTTAGGGGTGGGACTCTCTGTACATTATTGCCCTCCAAACCCATGTTATGCTGAGTATGGGGGGAGCGTTTTTTCTCCACGACTCACTGCGAAATGACAGATGGATGCGGTGGGTGGCCGAGGAGCTCTCTTGGAGAAGAGCTTCTCGGCCTTTTTCATTGTTTACGAAAGGAATGCAGCGATGCTGAGATCATGCCCGTATTGTGGCCGGATTCATCCGAGAGGATACATCTGCCCTAAGAAGCCGAAGCAGGCGAAGCACCGCAACAGTAAGACGTCTGGATTCCGCAAGACGTATACCTGGCAGAAAAAGCGGGAACAGATCGTACGGCGTGACTTTCATCTTTGCAGAGTTTGCAATGAGGGAAGCTACGGTGTCTTCGGAGTGCCAGGGCTGGATCAGGAGTTGTCGGTGCATCACATTGAACCGCTGGAAGAGAGATTCGACCTGCGGCTTGATGATAGTAACCTTCTGACCTGCTGCAGCAGGCATCATCGCATGGCTGATGACGGGGAGATCCCGAGAGACTACCTCCACGAACTTGCGGAGGCATCCCCCCGGTGGGATTGAGATATCTCGGTGGATCCGTGTCAAGACCAACAGCAGCCCCCTGAACAGGATGAAGTTTAGAAATGGGAAATTGCCCGCGAGACGAGAGGAGGGTGGAAAGTGGCAAGACCGAGTAAGTCGGTTCGCGTGAAGACTGGCGCGATCGCCAGCGATGTCGAAGCAGTCCGTCAGGACGTGGAGGACAAGCTGCGAGGCGAGAACGTTCCACCCGAGCCGCCGGCAGATCTGACGGATGGACAGCGCGAGATTTTTCAATTTATCGTGAGCGGTCTGGTAGCAAGCGACATCCTCGGCCAGCTTGACGTCTTCGCTCTGGAGAGTACGGCCGTGGCCATTGACCGCCTGCGCTATATCAACGGCCTGATCGACGCTGATCCGGGACTCGTGATGCACACCGGCTTGCAGAATGCCCGTGCGAAATATCAGAGCGACCTATGGCGAGGCTGTAATGAACTGTGCCTCTCGCCCCAGGCCAGGGCCAAGATCGGCTCTCTGGCCGCGCAGAAACAGAAGAAGGAAAAGGACCCGCTGCTGGCGGCCCTGAGCGACGATGATTGACCAGAGCCGCGCCTATCAGTATGCCAAGTGGTGTACGCAGCGCAGCAATCGGAAGGTCGGTAAGTATGTAAAGCTCCAGGCGAAAAAGTGGCTGAAGATCGCGGACGGAAAGCATAAGGAAGCCTACATCAGTGAAAAGGCCTATCGGAAGATCTGCAAACTTCTAAAGCTGATGGTGCACCCGGATCTCCACTGCTCCATGTATGACGGCCTTGAAGATTATGCCTGGTTCCTGATCGTGGCCGTATTCTGTACGCGGCGGCGTGAGGACGACCGGCGCTTCTATCAGACCGCTATTCTTGAGATCGCCCGAAAGAACTTCAAGACCTTCAACTCCGCAATCATCTTCATTCTGGGGATGCTGACGGAGCCCCGCTTCTCCCGTTTCTTCTCTGTGGCGCCGGACTTCAAGCTGTCCTCGGAGCTGCGGCTGGCCGTGCGCAAGATCATCAAGGTCTCGCCGGCACTGACGAAGTATTTCAAGATCAACAGGGATCTGATCACCTGCCTGATCAACGAGATCGAATACACACCCCTCGCATATTCCAACGACGGCATGGACGGCCGTCTGGCAAATGTCTTCTTGGCGGACGAGGCCGGCGCGCTGGACAGCTATCCGGTGGAGGCCATGCGATCTTCTCAGATCACCCTCGTCAACAAGCTGGGCATTATCATTTCCACGCAGTACCCCAACGACAATAACGTGATGATCGATGAGATCGACATTGCGAAAAAAGTTCTGGATGAGGTGCTGGACAAAGAGAACGTCTTCGCGCTGCTCTATGAGCCAGATGACGCGCTCCGGAAAAAGTGGGAGACCGATGACCTGGTCATCTACCAGGCAAACCCTGTTGCGGTGAACAACAAAGAGGTCTTTGAGTCGATCAAGGATCTCCGGGCCATGGCCATTCTCTACGAAAACAAGCGGGAGAACTTCCTCTGTAAGCACTGCAACATCATGTACAAGGGCCTGGGCGTCGAGGGCTATGTGGACGTGCAGAAGGTCAAGCGCTGCCGGATCACTGAGGATCTGGCCTTCTGGCGGGGCCGCCGTGTTTGGGTAGGCTTCGACCTGTCCCAGACGGACGACAACACGTCCGTGGCCATGGTGACAGAGGCGGACGGGGTGATCCACGCCAAGGTGTGGGGTATCCTGCCGAAAGACCGCATCGAGGTCAAATCCAAGAAAGAGAATGTGGACTACAAGAAGCTGATTGCCTCCGGCAACTGCTTTGCCGAGGGTGAGGAGGTCATCGACTACGGCTTCGTGGAGCGGTGGATCCTGGGCATGGCCGAGAAGTACGGCGTGGAGGTCATGCAGATCGGCTATGACCGTTATAACGCCATCTCGACCGTGCAGAAACTGGAGGCCGCTGGCATGGAATGCGTGGAAGTGAAGCAGCACTCATCGGTGCTGCATCCGCCCACCAAGCTGCTCCGTGAGGCGATCCTGAAGAAGGAATTTGCCTACGACGAGAACCGACTGCTGGAGATCAACTTCCAGAATGCGCGGTGCACAGAGGATACGAACCTGAATAAATACGTGAACAAGAAGAGATCTGCCGGCAAGGTGGATATGGTCGTTTCCATCATCATTGCCGTATATCTGATGCAGCAGGCCATGCTGTTCGATAAATCGATGGACTGGGCAATCCAGACTTAACAGGAGGATACGCGCCGATGTGGCCATTCAAACGAAAAGAGAATAGGGCTGAAACCGCAGCGGTGGCCGGGGCTCCTACGATGGCGGATCTGATCCTGGCCATTATGCAGAGCGGGGGGTCGACCAGAGATAAGGCCATGCAGATCCCGACCATTTCCGGTTCCATTGACCTGATTGCCAATATCGTCGCCGCTACGCCGCTGGGCCTATACCGCGATGAGGGCGGAAAGGCCGTTGCCATCACCGATGATCCCCGTGTATTTCTGCTGAATGATGATACTGGCGACACGCTGAACGCAAACGAGTTCTGGCGGGCCATGATCCGGGACTACTATCTCGGCAAGGGCGGGTATGCCTACATCGATCGGAGCGACTTCGGAGAGTTCCGCAGCGTCCATTACATTGACGAGTCGAATATTTCCATCCTGAAGAACACAGATCCCATCTTCAAGGACTTCAATATCGCCGTCAACGGGGTTTCCTACTATCCGCACAACTTCCTGAAGATCCTCCGAAACACGAAGGACGGAGCCGAAGGGATGCCTATCACGAAGGAAAACAGCCAGCTGATCGAGTCCATGTACCTCACGCTGGTGCTGGAAAGTCACATGGCGGCCAGAGGCGGCAATAAGCGAGGGTTCCTGCAGGCCGAAAAGCGTTTGGAGCAGGGGCAGATCAACGATCTGCGCACAAAATTTCAAAGCATGTACTCCAACGCAGATAAAGAGCCCTTTGTTGTGCTGAACCAGGGACTCAGCTTCAAGGAAATCTCGGATACCGCCGTGGAAATGCAGCTCAATGAGAACAAGGAGACGAATGCGGTGGAGCTTGCGAAGCTGTTCCACGTCTCTCCGGAGGCCCTGAGCGGCAAATCCGGCGCGGATGTAGTAGAAGGCCTTGCAAAGATGGCTGCCATTCCGCTGATGACCGTCATTCAGTGCGCACTGAACCGGGACATGCTGCGGGAATCCGAAAAACACGCTGAACACCCGCTTTACTGGGCCTTTGACACCAAAGAACTTCTGAAGGGCGATATGAAGACGCGGTTTGACGCCTACAAGGTCGCCCTGGAGTCCAACTTCATGCAGATCGATGAGGTGCGCTATCAGGAAGACTTGGCGCCGCTGGGCCTGTCCTGGATCAGACTGGGGCTGCAGGATGTTCTGTACGATCCCAAAACCAAGCGGATCTATACACCCAATACCGGGCAGGTCTCTGTGATGGGCGAGCAGACGCTCAATCCCCCACAGGAGCCGCCCGTAAAACAGAAGGAGGAGCCTGACGCATGATGAATATTGAAGTCCGTGCGGACGGAGCACGGATCACCGGATATGTCAACGTGACAGAGAAGAAAAGCCGGCCGGTGATTACGCCGCGGGGCAAGGTGATCGAGGAGATCGAGCCCCGCGCCTTTGCGGAAGCGATCAGCCGCGCAGGAAACATTACTGTAACGGTGGACCACGACAAAAGCCATATCTATGCCAGCACGGATGACGGCACGGTAACGCTGAAAGAGGACGCTATCGGCCTTCACGCCGATGTCCTCATCAAGGATAAGGATCTGATCGAGCTTGCCAAAAAGGGGAAGATCCGCGGCTGGTCCTTCGGGATGTACAACGTCAAGGATTCCATGGAGGAACGTGCGGGTGATCTGCCGATCCGACACATCAAGGCGCTGGATCTGGATCATCTGACGCTCGTTGTGAAAAAAAGCCCGATCTACTCCGCAACTTCTGTGGAACTGCGCGCGGGCGAGGACATCGAACTGGAGACCAGAGCGTCTTTGGACGAGCCTACGCTGTCCGGCCCTGCTCTGCACACGCCGGCATTTGATAATTCTGAATTCAGGGGCCGCATCGCGGCGCTGAAATAATAAAAACGGAGGAATTGCTTACATGAAGAACCTGAAGAAGCTGATGGAGCGCCGCGAAGAACTGAAGCAGCAGCTTGCTGACCTGGTAGATGCGGCCGACCAGGAAGAGCGCGCCATGACCGAGGAAGAGACGCGGACCTTTGATGCCGCCGAGAAGGAGATCCAGGACATCGACGACACCCTTGCCCGCGAGGAGCGCGCCCGCAACATCCCTACCGTGCAGCAGCCCACCGAACAGCATGAGATGACGGTGGAGGAGCGCGCGGCCGCCGAGGAGAAGGCCTTTGCCGACTTCATTATGAACCGCGCGATGGAAAATCGTGCCGGTGAGATCCAGCTCACGCAGGGCAATAACGGCTCTATCGTGCCCACTACCATCGCCAACCGCATCATCAAGGCGGTGCGGGACATGGTCCCCTTCCTGCAGCTCGCTGATGTGGTCTATACCAACGGCAAGCTGTCTGTGCCTGTGTATGGCGAGGACGCCACCAATTACATCGATGCTGATTATGTGGACGAGGGCACTGAGCTGACCGACAACATCGGCAAGTTCACCACCATCGACCTGACCGGCTTCGTGATCGGCGCGCTGGCCCTGGTATCCAACAAGCTGAAGGACAACACGGACATCAATGTGGTGGACTTTGTTATCAACCAGGCGGCTGAAGCCATGGCCGAAAAGCTGGAGGGTGAGTTTGTCAACGGCACTTCCGGCAAGATCACCGGCATTCAGTCCGCAGCCAGCGGAGTGACCGCCGCGGCGGCCACTGCGGTCACCTATGATGAGCTGGTCAGCCTGAAGCACTCCCTGAAGCAGCGTTTCCGCGGTAAGGCCAGCTGGATCATGAACCCCGCCACCTATACCGCCATCTGCAAGCTGAAGGACAACAACGGCCAGCCTTACTTCAAGGAGGATGAGTATAAGATTCTGGGCCGCCCGGTCATCGAATCCGACTCCATGCCCATTATGGCCGCCGGCAAGAAGCCGATCATCTTCGGCGATTTGAGCGGCTACACCATCAAGGCGACCAAGAGTGTGGAAGTCCAGGTGTTGCGTGAGAAGTTCGCCACGAAGAACATGATCGGCGTGCTGGCCTTCGGTGAGTATGACGCCAAGATCACGGACTCCAAGAAGATCAGCTCCCTGACCATGGCTGCGTCCTAATCTTGGGAGGTGCAGCCATGAAAGTGACAGCAAACATCAGCTTCGCAGGGGCTGAGCTTGCCATGTTTCGGGGCGAGGCCCGCGATGTGCCTGAACACATCGCGGCCCCCCTGCTGAAATGCGGGTATCTGGAGGCCGCAGAGCCCCCCGCTGCGGCGAACACCCCGGAAATGACGAAGGATGAACTGATTGAGAAGGCGAAGAGCCTGGGCGTCGAAGTTAAATCCGGCTGGACGAAGGCGGAGATTGCCGCCGCGATCGCCGCTGCGGCGGAGGCCTGAGTATGAGACCATGTGATCTGACGGCGGCAGATATTGCCTTCTTTTCAAGAAAAATCATAGAGCCGGAAGAGTATGGCGCGCTATCCCCCATGGAGCAGTTGGAGTGCGAAGGCGCCTTGTCTGCAGCGAAGGCTGCGGCGGGCGCTTATACCGGGCTCGATATGGAGAAGACCGAGTTGGAGGATCTCGCCTATGCGGTGAAGGTCATGGCGGCGGAGATGATCGACAACCGTCAGATCACGGCTCAATACACGGGCAAAAACCCGATGGTCATGCAGATCCTGGACCTGCATAGCACAAATCTTCTGCCCAGCGAGGGGTGAGCGAGATGTATGAGCAGCTTTCTTCCGCACTGACCGAGAAGATCGAGATCTTGACGCTGGTGTTGGACGATGAGACCGGAAACTTGGCGTGGGCACCGTCCGGAACCTGTTGGGCCTCGGTAATGGTAGACACCTATCGCAACCTGTTTTCGGCAATAGGCGTCGGCACCCGCAGTGCTACAGTCATTATTCGCCCGCATCTGCGGCTGACATTGCATCAGGCCATCCGCTGGCGCGGGGAGTTTCTGCATTTGACCTCCATCCTGCTGAACCGCGAACAGGATCAGCAGGAGGTCAAGGCGGCCGTATGCGAGCCGGTGACACTGACGGCGCGGCCGCAGGACCGGACGGGACGCGACACCTATAATCGTCCGGTCGCCGTGAGCGTTCCGAGCTTCACATTCCCCGGCATCCTGACGGAGAAATACTTCCGCAATGAAGCGGACGACATCTACCGCGCGGAGGTGCAGCAGCGCGTGCTGGTGACTCCGAAGGTCATTGTGCTGCGTGCCGGAGATCTGGTGCAGAAGGGGAACGAAACGCCATACACCGTGCGTCAGGTGCTCGACCTTGACCCATACAAGAACGAGTACGTGATCGAGCGCAGCTGGGAGGCATAATGCAGAGCGTTGAGATCAGCGGGCTGAAAGAGATCCAGAAAAAGCTGGAGGGCTATCCGGAGGCCATGAAGAAGGCGCGCAGCGAGTTCTTCGAGGAGGCCGGACGAGAGATGCTCTCCACGGTGCGCCGCCGCATCGGCGGTCAGGGCTATGTGGCGAATGTGCAGGATCGGCATGTCGGTTCCGGCAGAGGCTATGCAGCCGTCCGCGCCAAGGCAAAAACCGAACTAAGAGGTTATGCTGCCGGATATGTAACCAACGCACTGGAAGGCGGACACGTGCAAACGCCAGGTCGGTATGTTCCGGCAATGGGCAAGAAACTCAAGGCTAATCGTGTAAAAGGAAAGTATATGTACCGCAAGACAGCCGCTGAGCTGCCGCAGATCGCCGAAAGAGGTGCGCAAGAAATCGAGAAGAAGGCCATGGCCTACTTGGAGGGGAAAGGATGAACAGCACGGAGATTCTGGACGCCGTCAACGCGCGTCTGCTGGAAAAGTGGCCTGAGCGCACCGTCTATATCAACGTCTGCCCGGAGGACTATGAACGCCCTTCCTTCTGGCTTGAGGTCACGCGCGACGACCGCACGCCGGTCACGCAGCGCATGACGAAGCGGAATGTACAGATCCGGCTTACACTGCACGATGAGGCCGATGAGCACTATGACATCAGCTGGCAGAGGCTCAACAACGATGTATCGGCGTGCCTGAAGCTTATGATGCAGGTCCTGCACGTGGGGGCGCGCAGGCTGCTGCCGCAGCTGCAGAGCATGCCGCGGGACGTCGACAGAGCCGCTATTCTGCTGAATTTTGAATTTATGGAAAGCAATGAAGAGACCGCACCGGAGATCCCGACGGCGGACTCTTACCAGATCTCCGTGCAGGTAAACGGCGGAGAAATTTATCAAAGGAGCGAATGAGTATGGGACTGCCTGAACTCACTTTTACCCTGAAAAAAGCCGCGGAGACGGTATCCACCCGCATTTCCCGCGGCGCAGTCGCGCTGATCCTGCGCGATGCCAAAGCGAACGGCGTACACGTCGTTTGCCAGGAGAGCGATATCCCGACGACGCTCGGCGCGGACAATATCGCATACATCAAGCGTACACTGATGGGCTACATCAACCGCCCGAGCGCTGTGTACGTCTCCGTTGTGCCGGCGGCCGGAACGATTGCGGCAGGCTTCGGTGCACTGGCGGCCTACACCTATGACTACATCGCGGGCCCGCCCGACATCTCTGCTGAAGACGCCACGGCGCTTGCCGCGCTCGTCAAGGAGCGCCGCAAGCTGCGCTATATCGGCAAGGCGGTACTGCCCAACACTGCGGCGGATTATGAGGGCGTCATCAACTTTGTGTCTGCCGGTATCGCCGCCGGCGGCAAGACGGCTTTCTCTGCCGCGGCTTACTGCTCGCGCATTGCGGGTATGCTGGCCGGTACCCCCGCGCAGTGCAGCGCGACCTATGCGCAGCTGAGCGAGGTGACCGGCGTGACGGCGACCGAGAACCCCGACGCAGCGGTCGACGCCGGCAAGCTCTTCATCATCGACGACGGCCGCGTGCGCAAGCTGAGCCGCGCCGTGACCAGCAAGGTCACGATCGGCGACACGGAACCCGAGGCTCTCAAGAAGATCAAGATGACCGCGGCCATCGACCTGATCCGCTACTATGCCGTCTCGAGCGTCGAGGACGACTATTTCGGCAAGTGCGCCAACACCTACGATGACAAATGTGTCCTGCTGCTGGCGATGCAGGACTACCTCAAGAGTCTGGAGGACTCCAAGGTGCTGGAGAGCGGCTCGTCCGGCGCGGTGCTCGACGCCGACGCGACGCGCAAGTATCTCATCACCGCCGCCGGCGACGATGCCACCGAGGCGGAGCGCATCAAGAAGCTCAGCGACAATGAGGTCATCAAGGAGAACACCGGCAGCAAGGTGTTTTTGAAGCTCTACGGTAACATCATGGACGCCATGGAAGACTTCGCCATTGTTTTCGAGGTCTCCCCAAGCGTCATTGCAGCCTGATAGGAGGAAACACACATGAGTGAAGCTATTGACGCCGCGCTGGTACGCAGCGGCACATGGGGCAGCCTGTGGATCGACGGCGAACAGGTCGCCGAGTGCTACGGCTGCCAGGCTAAGATCAGCAAGACCAAGGAGAGCGTTCCTCGCTGCCGCGCCATGATGGAGGACAGCAAGCTCGTATCCACCAAGGGTACCGGCTCCATCCGCATCTACAACGTGACTTCCCGCCTCATTGAGCTGGAGGGCGAGGCGCTCAAGACCGGCAAGGACCTGCGCCACACGATCATCAGCAATCTGGACGACCCCGATAACCCGAACAACCAGCGCATCGCGCTCATGGGCGTCAGCTTTGACGACCTGACGCTTGCGGACTGGGAGGCCGCCAAGCTCGGGCAGATCGAGTCCCCGTTCACATTCAACGACTATCAGATGCTGGACACCTGAAAATATTGCGCAGCACCGTCGGGAGACCGGCGGCGCTGCGCATAGTCAAATTTGGAGGGAATTATGGAAAATACCATCGTCAATCAGAACGCCGCCGCAGAGCAGCCGTCTGTGCTGGATCTGCTGCTGGGCGAAAAGGTCATCAATGTGGCGAAGAACCTGCCGACGGCCAAGTTTGAGGTCCCGCGCCTGAGCGAGGCAGCCGGCGCGCCGGTCATCTTCACGCTCCAGGCTCTGCCCTACGGGCGTGTGCAGGACATAAGCCGTCTCGATCAGGACGCCGAGCTTCAGATCCTGCTGGCAGGCTGCATCGACCCCGACCTGAAGAGCACGCCGCTGCAGCACAAATTTGGCGGGATCACGCCGGCGGAGACGCTCAAGGCGATGCTGCTGCCCGGCGAAATCGCCGATCTGAGCCGCGAGGTTGAACGTCTGAGCGGCTATCGCCGCGCGACCATCGAAAAGGTAAAAAACGCCTGACGGAGGGCAGCGATCCGGAGCTGGGGCTTGCCTACTACCTTTTTCACGTGCACGGCATCCTGCCGGGCGACTACTACAACCGCCCGCAGGGAGAAAAGGACCTCATCTGGGCGCTGTCCTCCTATGAGGCTGCTGCACGCAGCCGCCCCACGCCGCGCGGCAAAGCCATCAAGGTCACGCGGGGTAAAAAATAAAGCCGCCCATTCGGGCGGCTGAAACTCTAAATGAAAAATGGAAGCAATACCGCAATCAGAAGTGAGACTGCTATTGTGATGATAGATGTCTTCGTCATAGGTATCACGCTCCGTACTTCTGTTTCATTGTAAAAAGGTTGCTGCACCCAAAAACAGGGCAAGCGCAACAGTGGCCATACAAAGCCAAAAGTCAACATCAAGCTGTTCAGAAAACCTCACACCGTCAAGGTATTCAAAGGAATGTGACTTGAACCATCGCACACCGAAAAACACAGCAGCAGCAAAACTCAGCAAAAAGAGGAAAAACATATACACAACCTCCTTCTTTCCGTTCATTATATGCGTTTTTATCACAAAGTCAACAGAAAGCGGTGATTTAATGCCGGAAACATCCATTGTAATCAAAGCCACCGATCGATATTCCGATGTTCTTAAAACGCTATCCAAAACGACCAAGGCTTTCAGTGACGACGTAGACAGTCTGGAAGAGGGTCTTTATGCCCTCAACAAAAACAAATATACGCTAAAGCTTGATGCCAAAAAAGCGCAGCAAGCTCTCAAGGAAGCTGAAAAGCAGTTTGACCTGACTCACAGCGCCGCGGACGGCCTGAAGATGGAGCTGGCGCAGGCAAACTACGACAATGTTGTCCGTAACCTGAACGCCGTTACCAAAGAAGCGCGAAATACAGAGAAGGCGATCTCTAAGCTGGAGAATCGCTCTGGCGGCGGTGGCGGTGGCGGAGCTGCGAATTTTGGTAAAAGTGTTGTTCAGGCGCTTGCCATCAGCGGGATCACCGACAGTGCAAAGCAGCTTCTTTCTCAAGGAGCTACAACGCTTGCAGGAAGCGCTTTCGGAAATGAGGGCGGAATGCTCTTTTCCAATGCGCTTTCTATGGCAACATCGGGCGCCTCTGCCGGGTTTATGGTCGCAGGTCCGGCCGGCGCGTTGGTCGGCGCAGGGATCGGCGGTTTAGTCGGTCTTGGTTCCGGTGCATTGCAAAGCTACGAATCGCAGGATTCCTCCTTCAAGTCCTATGTGCAGGACGCTGTGCAGGAGCAGCTGGACGCGCAGAGCGAGTCGCTGACGAGCGGCAGCTCGATCGCCGCAGGGCGCGAGACCGACAAAATTTCCTTCGCGACGCTGTTCGGCAGCAAAGAGACCGCGGACAGCTATCTATCCAACCTTGTCGGCATGGCCAACTCGACGCCGTTTCTCTATGACGACCTGACGAGCATGAGCAAGACGCTCGCGACCTACGGCTACGATGCGGACAGCATCCTGCCGGTGTTGCAGACCATCGGCGACGCCGGCGCGGCGCTCGGCCAGTCTACGAGTGATATGACCGCCGTGGCTACCGCCATCGGCCGCATGAAGAGCAGCAACAAGACGACACTCGAATACCTCAACATCCTCAATGACCGCGGTATCGGCGCGGTCGGGATGCTCTCTGACGCCTACGGCGTGGATCAGGGCACGATGTACAGCATGATCTCCAAGGGTGAAGTTGCCGGACAGGACGCTGTCAGGATCATTCTGGACGCACTCTCGGACAGCTTTGCCGGGGCGATGGAAGCGCAGTCCAAGACCTTCAGCGGCATCACATCTACCATCGAGGGCCTGCAGCAGGAGCTCGATAACGCCATGGGCGAGGGCTACAACCAGACGCGCATGCAGGGCCTTGAGGCGCAGAAGGCATGGCTCGCCGGTGACAGCGGCCAGGAAATGCAGGAGGCCTACACCGCGATCGGCGCCTGGAAGGCCTCGCTGGAAAATGCCAAAGAACAGTACATTCGCGATGCCATGAACGACGCCATGGGCAGCGAAGAGTACAAAACCGCCGAAGCCGAAGGCGATGCCGCCGAGATGGGCCGAATCCTGATGAAGGCAAAAATCGACGGTATGAACGAGTATAACGCCAACGAAGGCAAGGACGAAGAGCTCGCGCAGGAGCTGAGCCTCATTGAATCCGTGCGCGACGATACGGCGCTCAACAATTCTTATTGGGATGCCGGTTATACGCTCGGGCAGGAGTTTTCCAAGGGCCGCGCCGCGGCGACAACGGATTCCGCCTGGGCGGATGCGGTGAACAATTTCAACTCCGGTTATACGAAACACCGTTCCGGCCACCAGCGCGCCATGGGCATCGACTACGTCCCTTATGATAACTTTCCCGCCCTGCTGCATGAGGGCGAAAAGGTTCTGACAGCCGGCGAAGCCAGGCAGGAGAAAAACGGCGTCGGCGGCATCCAGATCGTCATGAACGGCACTGTCATCCGCGAGGAGGCAGACGTTCAGCGCATAGCGCAAGAAATGCTCAACAAGCTGGAAGAAGCCAACATGAGGGGGTAATGCCATGCAATTCTGTTTTATTGCGAACGGCGACGTGCTGACGCTGCCGATCACGCCCGCCTCTTACGAGTGGACGACGGGAAAGAACATGGAGACCATCAATATTTCCGAGTTGGGTGATGTTTATCTCCCGGGTGGTCGCAGCCGGCACAGCGGTTCGATTGATTGCCTGCTCCCCTTTCGGGATTACCCTTTTATCATTGCAGGGGCAATCCTCGACCCCGGTTATTATCTGGAGCCGCTGCGCTACTGGGCGGCTGAAAAGATCCCCGTGCGATACATTGTGACAGAAAGCGATATCAATGCGCTTGTGTATATCGAGAGCGTGACGGCAAAGGAGCAGGACGGCACGGGTGATGTTTATTGCACGATCGCACTGCGCGAGTACGTGGATCTGGAAGCCCAGGAGGTCGCAACGCTCAACACGACGCGCTATACCGGCAACAGCGGCCGCAAGAGCGACGCCGCAAAGGACATCACCTATCACCGCGTCGTCTCCGGAGACACGCTCAGCATGCTCTGCCGGCGCACCTACGGCGACGGCACGGCGAGCTACTACAACGCCCTTGCCAAATATAACGGCATCAGCAATCCGCACCTGATCTACGTCGGGCAGACGATCAAGCTGCCGCCGAAGGATATTCTTCTGGGAGGCGGCTGATGGAGATCTATTTGACACATGACCAGTCGACCCGCCGCATCACGGATATCCTGCTCAACTGGTCCTGGAGCGGCGATAAGTCGACGCTGGTGCGCCAGCTCGTCGCCGAGATCGTTTTTGATGAGTCGACCGGCCTGCCCGTCCCTCAGATGGGCGACGCCGTGATGATGACGGACGACTCCGGCAATCCGATTTTTGACGGAGTCGTGCTTCGCAGAAGCGCCGGCAGCGAAGAGACGAGCATGAGCTTCACGTGCTTCGACCGCGGAATCTACTGCCGGCGTAACGACGGCACCTACAAATTCCGCGACGCGACGCCGGAGAGCATCACCCGCCAGGTCTGTGCCGACTATGAGATCCCCGTTGTGTCGCTGCCGTCGACCGGCGTGAAGATCAGCCGCAAATTTGCAGGCGTCGCACTGGATAAGATCTTTGAAACGGCCTGGACACTGGCCACACAGCAGACCGAGGACAAATATGCCATCACCTACACGCCGAAAGGCCTTCTGGTGGCCGTCCGAGACGTCAGCGAGCGCAGTATCGTACTCAAAGCCGAGTCCAACCTGATGGACGCCAGGACGGTGGAAGACGCGACAAACATGGTCAACAGCGTGGCCATCTACGACGCCGACGGCAGCTTCCAGCGCCGCGTGGGTACCGATGATGCGCAGAAGCTCTTTGGCATGATGGAGCGCCATTTGACCGAGAACGCCTCCTCTGACGTCGATATCGACAAAGAGGCGCAAAAGCTCTTGGACGACGGCGTCATGACGCAGACGGTCACCGTCGACGTCCTTGGGGATCTCTCACTGATCACCGGTCAGACGGTCGTCGTGAGGGAGAACAAGACCGGCCTGCAGGGGATCTTCTGGATCGACGCAGACGTCCATACCTGGAAGCGCGGAAATTACTACTGCAAGCTAACACTCAACTGCCGGAACGTCGTTTCCGGCACCATTGCCGGAGGTGATTTGACATGAGCCAAGAAAGTGCCCGCGACCCCTATGTCGGGATCAACCAGCATATTTCGCAGCGCGCCAACAAGGAGCAGCACCAGACCTACACGATCGGCAGGATATTATCGCTCGATCCGATCAAGATCCGCGCCGACGGCATCGACCTTGAGAAAGAGGATCTCCGCGTGGCGGAATCCATGTATCCCAATTTTCTGGAAAATATCGAGGACCGTGAAGAAAATGGCGTCGAAACGCTGCTGCCTGAGAAGCTGGTGCAGGTCACGCAGAGCGCCATCGGTCCGTTCGTGTTTCTCCGGCCGGAGGAGCATGTTTTCGGCTGGGTTGTGCTCAACGTCGACGATGAAGTCCTGCTCATGCGCTCGGATGACGGACAGACCTATTATCTCATCGAGAGGATGGTGACACTGGAATGAACATTTTTCCTCTGATCAGCTCGCCGGTGTCCGATTTGGGTACCGAGCTTCCGCTGGCGCGAGAGGTGCGCTGGGATTTTACTAAGGACGAGCCCGTCTGGCACGGCGGGAACCCCGCGAAGGTGACCGGCGCGGAGGCTGTGCTGGTGTGGGCCTGGAACACGATCAATACGTCGCGCTATCTGCATGACGTGTTTACCCATAATTACGGACAGGATCTGCAATCCCTGATCGGCGAGGCCTATGGCGATGACATCAGGCAGTCAGAGGCTATCCGCTGTATCCGAGAAGCGCTGGAGATCAGCCCTTATATCAAAACTGTCCATCAGATCAGCGTGCAGTTCGAGGGTTCGGTGCTGCACCTGTCTTTCAAGGCAAAAACCATTTACGGGGAGGTAACGCTCAATGACGGAAAAATCGCCCTTTGAGAGCATGACGCCGGAAAGCATCAAGTCCGAGATGCTCGGGCGCGTGATCAATGCCGGCGTCGATGTGGATGCCCGTGAGGGCAGCTATGCTAATGTGCTTTTGAGCGAGGCTGCCTACGTCATGTGGAAATACGGCCAGACACTGAATGGTTTTATCGACATTCTGTTTCCGAGCGCCAACAGTGGGCGTTACCTCGACCTGCATGCAGCGCAGATCGGTATGACCCGTCAGCCCGGCGCAAAGGCAGAGGTGACAGTGACATTCTCGGGCGTGGACGGCACGAAGATCCCATCAGGGACCGTTGTGTGCACGCCGAGCGCGCTGCGCTTCCTGACAACAGAAGAGGTCACCATCGCTGCCGGGCTTGCCAGCGTGCTCTGCATCGCTGAGGATATCGGCGCGGACTACAACGTGCCGGAGGCGACCGTCACGCAGATGGCGGTCAATATCCACGGCGTGCATGGCGTAACCAACGCGGCCGCCGGCGTCGGCGGCGCGGATGAAGAGAGCGATGCGGATCTGTGGGCTCGATACCATGAACGCCGCACGGAGCCGATCACATCCGGCAACGCCAACCACTACGTAATGTGGGCAAAGGAGGTCACAGGCGTTTCCTATGCCCGCTGCATTCCGCTGTGGAACGGCAATGGCACCGTCAAGGTTATCATTGCCGGCGCAGACAAAAAGCCGCTTGACGATACGATCGTGACCGCCTGCGCAGCACACATCGAAGCAGAGCGCCCGATCGGCGCGACAGTGACGGTGGTCTCGGTCACGGAAGCTGAGATCCCACTCGTCGCAAAAGTCAAGCTGATCAGTGGGCACAATCTCGACGAGGTCAAGGCGGAGCTGTCTGCGGCGGTTGGTGCACTGCTTGCAGCGCTTCCCTTTGCTGAAGAGCAGAGCGTTCCCTACAGCCGGTTCCTCGCGTGCCTTCTGCAGTGCGCAGGCGTAGCGGATTACAGCACATTCACTGTCAATGGAGTAAAGACGGCGCTGCGCATCAACTCTGGCACGATTCCCGTGCTCGGCACTGTTGATGTAACGACCTATTAAGGCGGTGGAGCATGGAGAATCGCGAGAAAGTACCTGTTCGGTATCGTAAAAATGCACAGACAGCCGCGCTGCTCGACACGCTCGGGCTTTCCGCCCAGCAGATGGCGGATCTTGTAGAGGACGTCAAAAAGCAGTTTTTTATCGAGACTGCCACGTGGAGTCTGCCGCTCTGGGAGCAGCAGGTGGGTATTGCGCCTCCGACAGGAGCCACCGAAGCATCACGCCGCAGCGCACTAAAGGCACGCCTGTTGGCTGGCGGCAATACCACTGCGGATACCATCCGCGACATGGCTACAGCGATGACCGGATACGCTGCACGCGTCATTCTCAATGATGACTACAGCTTCACGTTGGAGTTTCTGGGGGAGACGGACGATTTGGTTGAGTTAGATCTAAGTGGTCTGACGGATTCCGTCAATCTTATCAGTCCGGCGCATCTGCGCTTTATCATTGCCGGCCTGACGTGGGAACGGTTTGAGGCAGTCAACATGACGTGGGCAAAGCTCGAGAATATGAACATGACATGGGAACGGTTGGAAGAGTCTGTTCCCATTGTCGGAACAAAACAGTAAAGGAGAGCAATATGAGAAGTCAGGGACGGTTTGGTGCCAATTACAGTGTGAATGGGCACCGCACGAGCGGCGAGCGCCGCGTCGACTTTAATAAGGGGTATAGTTTCCTCTTCGAACGCTGCTTTGAAGAAAATACCTTGGAGGAAATTGAGAAAATCGACTGGTCTCATGTCACTGTGAAGACACTGGATGCGAACTATCCTCCCTGCAGTCTTCCTGAAGGATATTCCTTCGTTGTCAAGGATATTCAGTACATCAAGTGCTACGACAGCTTTGAGGTGACGATTGAGGTCGACAAACAGTACTGGGGCGATGTGACGCCTTATCAGGCGCAGATTGCCGAGCTGACGGCGGCATCCGAGGCCAAGGACAGTGAGCTTTCCGAGAAAAACGCCCTGATTGCGGAAAAGGCGCAGCAGATCGCGCAGAAAGACAGCAAAATTGCGGAAATGGCAGACGCCGAGCAGGCGGCGAAGATCCTGCTCGGCGAGGCCGACTAACGGGGATGTGATAGGATGACCGCCTACGAGCAGGCCGATCAGGAGCGCAAGCAGCTATGGGATAGAAAAGAGCTCGTCAAATCGCAGTTAAAGGACATCGTCAATCCGGAAGAGCTCGCCAAGCAGAAAAAACGCTATGGCATTCTTGAGGCAATGTATGAAGAAGCCCTGCTGCGTATGGAGGCTGCCCGACCGCCGAAGGACAAGCGGCGGAAGGCCCCCAAGCAGCGCAGGATCGCTCTTTATATGGAAGGCGTCCTTGAATCCGAAAACGCTTGCCGCGGCGAAGCTAAAGACGGTGCTGTTGCCGATATTTTCGGGAATACGGTGCGTTGGACGGACCTTGACATTGATCCGGATGACGAAGACAAAAAAGCCCGCCTGATGCGATGCCTCAAGCGCGGAAAAGCCGCCTGCTCGCCTCGGCAGCAGGAAATGCTTGATTTGTTTTTGCAGGGGAAATCGATTCGGGAAATTGCAGAAGCAACGGGGGTGGATAAGACCACAGTGTCGAGAACTCTAAAGCGCGCAAAGAAAACGATCAACGAAATCGAAGGAGCCATGCGCAACGAAGAGCGCGCAGAAGCTCGGGGCGTTATTGATTTTTCTTCAAGAGAAGTGGCCGAGGACATTCTTTCTTCCCTGACCGAAACGCAAGCCGTTTACTTATATCTTTACTACGGGGAATGGTTAAGCCTGCGGGATATCGGCGAATTGCTCGATAAGAGCCACGTTTCCGTATGCAATGGAATCCACCGCGCAGTAAAAAGAATCCGCGAAAAATATAACGATAATGAGGACTTGATGCTCTGCGGTGTTGAAGACCTTGAACCCATGCTATATGAGATATATCAACAGCCGGATATCGAACACCTCGTGCCTCAGCGGGCAAAAGATGCTGCAAAGCACGCCTATGTGAAACGGAGGTTCCCAGAAAACATGAAAAAGAGGAACTTGCGCCATAGGGAAATATGGAACGAACCGATATGGGCACAACGAAGAATTCGTAAAGTCAATGACAGCAGACTGCTCCGCGCTCTGCAAGACGCGGCAGCACAGCGCGCCACATCGGTGTTAAATCTGTTGTCAAAGCTGATCACTTATGCACGAAAGAAGATTTTGAAAGGAGTCGATTCCTATTATGAGTGGAAAAAGCTACACTGAGCGCGCACGCGCGCTGAGGCCCTATATCGAGCAGGCCAGCGAAAGCCTGCCGGACAGCGACGCAGCAAAGGCCGTTGAGATGTTCCCGCGCTGGGCGGATCACATCGGCGAGACCGTCAAGCCCGGCGACCGCCGCAGCGATACGGACGAAAGCGGCGTACTGCACGTCTACCGCGTCAACAAAGGTCAGGGCCACACCACGCAAGAGAACTGGCCACCGCACTCCACCCCTGCCATGTGGACGATTATCAACGTCGACCACGCGGGCACGCAGGATGACCCGATTCCGGCCGCTCGTGGTATGGAGTACACCTATGGTCTTTATTACAAAGACCCCGAAGACACTAAGCTATACCTGTGCGAGCGCACCGGCGAGGCCGCCGGCGGGAAGATCGTCTTGCAGTATCTGCCACACGAGTTGGTAGGGAACTATTTCACGGCGGTGAGCGCATGACGGCGGCGTTGATTTCCGCCGCAGCGGCGGTGGTGGTGGCGCTCATCGAGGCCATCGCCGCCCGCGACCGTCGGCGCGACAAGAAGGAGCGTGAAAAGGCCGCCGAGCAGCAGAAGATGCAGGAGCAGCTGATGCTCAAGCTCATCGAGGGCAGCTGGGCGGCTATCGCGCTGGGCGAGGCAACGGCGAAGGCGATGCAGCGTATTCCGGACGCGCACTGTAACGGGGACATGCACGCCGCACTGGACTACGCCGCCGAAGTGAAGCACAAGCAAAAAGAATTTTTGGCCGAGCGGGGAATTCACTCCATCCTCGATAACGGGGCGGCGGCATGAAAGCGCTGAAAGCCCGCTGGGACAAGATGAAAAAGCGGGACAAGTACATATCCATCGCCATTTTCAGCCTGACGTGGTACACCGTGGCGTCGCTTATCATGACGGCGCTCGGCGTGCCGCCGCCGGATGTGCTGACGGAACGATGGTTCAAGGCATGGACAACAGAGCTTGTCGTTGTGGCAGGCATCAAGATTTTCAGAAAGGACGAAACGACACTATGAATAACGAATTACTGAACAAGAGACTGGCGAACCTGTGCAGCGTGAAGAGCATTGTGACGATCGCCGCGACCGGCGCGGTGATCTACGGCTTTGTCGCCGGCAAGATCACAGGCGAGCAGCTCATGCTGATCTACAGCTCGATCATCGCGTTCTACTTCGGCACGCAGAGCCAGAAGACGCAGGACGCCATTGACAAGGGGGCGTAAAGGCATGAACATCCGCAAATATCCCGCGAACGCGGGCAACGTCGGCGGCACGCGCGCGGCGAGCGGTATCCGCTACATCGTGATCCACTACACCGGCAACGACGGAGACACGGCGATGAACAACGCCAAATACTACGCATCGAACGTCGTGAAGACGAGCGCGCACTACTTCGTTGACGCGAAGGAGGTCATCCAGAGCGTGGACGATCTGCGCGTTGCGTGGGCGGTCGGCGGGAACAAGTACCCGTCCTGTCCGCAGACGGGCGGCGGGACGCTGCACGGGCGCTGCCTGAACGCAAACAGCATCAGCATTGAAATCTGCGACGCGAAGAAGGACGGCGTTTACGCGCCGGACGCGCGCGCCGTGGAGCGTGCGCTTGCGCTGACGCGTGAGCTGATGAAGAAGTACAACATCCCCGCGAGCAACGTCATTCGCCATTTCGACGTGACGGGCAAGCTGTGCCCCGCGTACTGGTCCGGCAAGGAGAACGCGGGCAAGTGGGAAAAGGAATTCCACGGCAAGCTGACGGCGCCCGATTACCGCGCGCAGCTTCAGAAGCGCGCGGGGTTGACGGACGGCACGATGGATTACCTCTCGGCGTATCAGTACGGCGATGACTTGATCCGCAAGCTTGCGACGATGCGCTGACTGTCTAAGCACAAAACACCCAGACAGCAAAAGCTGACTTGTTACTACCTAAATCTGCACTCCTATAATGGGGACAGTATAAAGCGCCCGAATCGCTACCAATTTGTGCCTCGCTTCTGAGACAGAAAAAGGTAGTAATTTCGGGCGCTTTTTGTTCCACGTTTGTTCCACGAAATGACAGAAAAAAACAAAAATCGTCAAATGACATGAAATACAAAATGAAGAAAATTAATAAATATCAAGCAACACGGAGACTGCGAAAAGAAAGCGAATATAAAGAACCTCTTTCGAGTCCTGTACCGCGCACCAGAGAAAAACCTTGAAGCTTCAATGGCTTCAAGGTTTTTTTATTGCCCTGAAACCCTGTTTAGCCTTATTTTTAGCCTTATTGTCCCTCAAGCATCCGAAACGCTCTTGATAAACTGCTCCATACGCTCTGCACTGTCCTGCTTCATCTGCTTCGTAACGTGTCCGTAAACGTCTAATGTAAACGCTGCGGTGGCGTGACCGAGATTTTCCTGCACGGTCTTAATGTCGTCGCCGCTCTTGATAGAGGCAACGGCGAAAGTATGACGCAGATCGTGGAAGCGTGTGGCAGGTGCGCCAATGTTTCGGACAATTGCGCATAGTGTAGGCGTTTGCGAACATAAGGAAGGGCCAGAGAGAAACTGGTTTACATTACGGCTACGCAATACTACACAGGTAGGGTTAGGCGTAGTATTGCGTAGTCGTGGGTCGACAATACTAGGCAGACTACAGCTCTGCAGGGTCGCCTGCTTTGTTGGTGCGCCCGATGAGTGTACGTACTAACAAGTGAATGCCCCGGATCCGCTCGGCAGTAAGAAGAATATAAAAAAGAACTTGCCAAAATACGTCAGACATATTATACTCTAGACCAAACAAACAATCGATACAGGAAAGAAGGCAGAGTATGAAAAAAGCGGTTGGGGGAAAAACGCGCGTCGATCTTGCAGTCGATCAGATCATTCAGGTCATTTTGGACCGCGATATGAAGGCCGGTGACAAGCTGCCGAACGAGTATGATCTGGCGCGCGAGCTGGGCGTGGGCCGCAGCACGCTGCGCGAGGCGATTAAGCGCCTTGTTGCCCGCAATATTTTAACGGCGCGGCAGGGCGCGGGCACGTTTGTCTCGGAGAAGAACGGCGTGCCGGAAGACCCGCTCGGACTGACGTTTATGATGGAAGAGGGCTCGGAGAATCTCGCGCTCGACCTGCAGGATATTCGATTGATGCTTGAGCCGGAGACCTGCGCGATCGTTGCGCGCGGCGCAACGCCCGAGCAGATCGACCAGATGCAGGCATACTGCGATGAGGTGACGCACCTGATCGAAGCGGAGGAGGATTATTCCGCCGCCGACGCAAAGTTCCACCGGTATCTTGCCGAATGCAGCGGAAACCATGTGCTGCCCAATCTCATCCCGATCATCGCCTCGGCGATCGGCGTTGTGATCACGGTGACGAACGATGAGCACCGCTCCCAGAGCGGCATGGAACACCAGCGTATCGTCGACGCCATCCGCCGCCATGACCCGGAGGGGGCAAAGTACAGCATGATCGCGCACCTGAACACCAGCCGCAATTCCATGGTTCATTCTCGGGATAACTGCGCGGCGAAGCGCTGAAAGCGCACCACACCTTGAGTCATCACACAACTAACGCACAGAGATTTCGTATGCCTAACGAAACTTCTGTGCGTTTTTGCAAAATAACTAAAAAAAGCGCAAAGAAATCAGACGAAATACAGAAAACATTGTGAACTAAATATCAACTATTGACGAACAGAGTTGTCTGATGTATTCTGAATTTGCAAAATACATCAGACAACAGCACAAAGCCATCCACCAACCAATCAAAAGAAGAGGAGAAAGATCATGAGGGTATCGGTCATGCGTTCTTCCGCAGCTTTGACCTCTCCCAGCCGGTAGGCGATATCCATCAGATCCATGGCGAGGGCATCGGTCAGCGCGAGGTCATGATGACCCTGTCGGACAAGGATGAGGCGTCCCGCCTGATCTGCGGCTTTACATGGGGCGGCGAGGGCGCATGGACCAGCTGGCCTCCGCACCAGCACGAAAAGGATCTTGAAGAGGTCTACTGCTACTTCGGTATGCCGCTGCCGCACTTCGGCTTCCACATCAGCTATCTCAAGAGCGGCGAGGTCGAGGATATCGTGACCCACACCGTTCACTCCGGCACGATGGTGGAGGCTCCCGTGGGCGATCACCCGACGGTCGCGAGCCCCGGTACGCGCAACTCCTATCTGTGGGTGCTTGCTGTGCACAGTCATTCCAGCCGCAGCTATAACCTCGCTGTGCTGGATCCTGCGCTGGAAAACTTCAATTCCGCGCGCTGATTTTGAGAAAAAAGAGCATTCGTATGACGAATTTATTTGATTTGACCGGCAGTCGTGCCATCGTGACCGGCGGTAGCCGCGGTCTCGGCCACGGCATGGCGGAGGGACTGATGGAAGCGGGTGCTTCCGTCGTTATCTTCGGATCGAGCGATAAGGTTGAAAAGGTTGCGGCGGATTTCCGTGCCCACGGCTTTGACTGCCAGGGTGTCAAGGCGAACCTTGCCAAGGCGGAAGAACGCAAGGCGGGGTTTGAAAAGGCTGTCGCGCTGCTCGGCGGGCTCGATATTATCATCAATGCCGCCGGCATCCAGCGCCGCTATCCCAGCCCCGATTTTCCGCTTGAAGACTGGAACGACGTGATCGAGGTCAACCTCACCGCGCCGTTCGATCTCAGCCAGATGGCTGCGCGCGAATTTCTGAAAAAAGAGAAGCCCTACGGCAAGATCGTTAATATCGCTTCCATGCTCAGCTTTTTCGGCGGCTTTACCGTTCCGGCGTATGCAGCCTCCAAGGGCGGTGTGGCACAGTTCAGCAAGGCGCTGTGCAATGAACTGGCGGGTAAGGGTATTACCGTCAACTGCATTGCTCCCGGCTATATGGACACCGAGATGAATACAGCCCTGACCGACCCCAGCAATCCCCGTTATCAGGAAATTACTGACCGCATCCCCGCGCACCGCTGGGGCACGCCGAACGATATGAAGGGCACGGCCATCTTCCTTTCCTCCCACGCCTCCGACTATCTCAACGGTGCGGTCATCCCCGTTGACGGCGGCTATCTTGTCAAGTAAAGGCGGGGGGAAGCAATGGCAAAATATCTTGTTTGTGTCAGCGATGAGCGCCATGCGAGCTATGAGATCGAGCGCGCCATTCTGGAAAAGGCTGGTGCAGAGCTGAAGCTCTGCCACTGCGAAAGCGCTGCGGATATCGCCGCACAGTGTGCGGATGCGGACGCCGTACTGCTTGACCTTGCACCTATGACCGCCGAGGCGGTTGCAGGGTTGAGAAAATGCAAGGTCATCAGCCGCTACGGTGTCGGTTTTGAGAATGTCGATCTGGATGCGGCGACCGCCGCAGGCATTCAGGTCACCAATGTTCCCGATTACTGCATGGAGGATGTTTCCGACCATGCGTTGGCGCTGATGCTTTCCTGTCTGCGTCATATCCCGCTGCGCGACCGCGAGGTCCGCGAGGGGAAATGGAACATTCAGACAGACAGCTTCCGGCTGAAGGGCAAAACGCTCGGTGTCATCGGCGCAGGCCGCATCGCGCGCGCGCTGATCCGCAAGGTCAGCGGCTTCGGTTTTGCCGAGGTCGTGGCATACGATCCCTATATCAGCGCCGAGCAGTTGGCTGAGATCGGCGTGCGCAAGGTGGAAAAGGAGGAGCTGTTCCGCATTTCCGATATCATCTCCCTCCATCTGCACGCCAATGCTGAGACAAACGGCATGATCTGCAAGGAGACGCTTGCACTGATGAAGCCGACGGCGATCCTCATCAACGTCAGCCGCGGTCCGCTCGCCAAGGACGAGGATCTGCTCGACGCGCTGCGCGGACACCGCATTCTTGCGGCGGGGCTTGATACGCATAATCACGAACCGCTCGGCGCGCAGTCGCCCTTCTGCCAGCTTGACAATGTTGTGCTGACCGATCATACGGCCTACTCCACGGCGGAGGGCGTAACGGAGCTCAAGACCAAGGCGGCGCAGAACGTTGTGGACGTACTGGAAGGGAGAACTCCTCGCTATCCGGTCAATCACCTGTAATTATTCCACTTGTTTGCCCGAAAAGGGCGGGAGGTAAAAAATATGACAGCATTAGAAAGACTCTATAACGCGGCAGTCGTGCCCGTCGTCGTGCTCGACGACGCGGCGGATGCGGTGCCGACTGCTAAGGCGCTGCTTGCGGGCGGCGTGGACGTGATGGAGATCACGTTCCGCACGGCGGCAGCCGCCGATTCCATCACGGCAGTCGCCAAGGAGTGCCCCGACATGTTCGTGGGCGCGGGCACGGTCATCACACTCGAACAGTGCAAGAAGGCCGTCGCCTGCGGCGCAAAGTTCATCGTCTCCCCGGGCTACAGCGAGGAGGTCGTGAGCTGGTGCGTGGAGAACAACGTCGCCAT